>Ga0131853_10000005_pt1 | contig 359749 bp, 314 predicted proteins | sample TergutLab28metaG_FD_92764 | JGI IMG/M metagenome (GOLD analysis project Ga0131853, IMG submission 92764) | Labiotermes labralis P1 segment gut microbial communities from Petit-Saut dam, French Guiana - Lab288 P1 (version 2) (version 2) | ecosystem: Host-associated > Arthropoda: Insects >... | reverse complement strand
TTGACATCTGGATGAAGTCCAGTTATAGTCGCCATTGTTGTAGTTGTTGTATATGTAAAATGTGCAGGTAAGTCCGCCGTAAATGTTGGTAACGGGGTTAATGGCTGGATACCGATGTTTCCCCCACCAGCACGTACAGTTGAATTGCCTGGCTGTGCCAAAAGGCCGATTCCACCTAAACCAAATGCTATTGCCATTATCATCAAACAAGAAGTCAATATTATCTTTTTCATTTGTTCCCCCATATTTGTTTGAGTAATATCACTTTTGTTCACTTTTGTCAAATATTTTTATAATAATTATATATCAGTTTTTGCATTCACGAATACTTTCATTCACAAAAAAGCCCTGTTAAAAGGGCTTTTACTTTTTTGAACAAAGATAACAACTACAATAATATGCAGATAACACCACCGCGACCATTGTTGACAATCTTTGTGATTGTGCGTTTCATCTTGCGACGGGCCTCGACTGGCATTGCATTTGTTTTGGATGTTATACCGTCTTGAACCAAAGACTCTAGACTCTTTCCAAAAATTGGTGTTTGCCATACCGCCAGTTTATTTTCATCAAATTCACGTTGCAACAGTTTCAACATTTCCTCGCTTTGCGGTTTTGTGCCTATTGCGGGTGAAACCTCGGCTCCTACGTCTACCCTGACCAAGTGCAGACTTGGTGCGGTTGCGCGGAATTTTATACCATGATTTTTACCACTTTTGAACAGTTGTGGTCTGTCCAGAACATATTCATCAAATGTTGGTTCCACGATTCCGTATCCGCTTTCTTTGGCTTGGTCCAAAGCAAAACTGAGTTTATCGTGTGCGCGCTTAACCGCGCCCATATGTGACAAAAACGCAACAAGGTGGGCTTCGGTTGGTAGATCTACCCCCGACATGTCACGGAGGACACGCGTGTATAGGTCGGCTTTGGCCTCGATTTCGTATGTTATAATTCCGGTTACAATGTCGGCGTTTATTGTTTTCAGTGCCGCAAAATTCACGCTCTTTTCGAATACTTTGGTTGTCTCATTGTCTGCCATACGTTTAACGGTGGATGTGAATTTTTTAAGTGCCTCTAACGCCTCGTTAACAATTTCATGGCCAGAATCCAGCACAGTCAGGAATTTCGGCATTGTTACACGGAAACCAAGAACCGGAAACTCGGCAAGCAATGTACTGAAAACCAAATTAATAGATTCGGTTGTCAAGTTTTCCGCGTTAATCGCAATCGCAGTGACAGAATATTTTTTCTGGATTTCTGCCACCACTGTACGAACAGACTCACCTGATGTGTCTTTGGTGTTTACCAATACCACAAAAGGCTTGTTTTGTTTTTTCAGTTGGGTGATGACTTTTTCCTCGGCAGATAAATATGCCTCGCGCGCGAAACCTGCGACACTGCCGTCGGTTGTCATCATTATGGAAATTGTGCTGTGCTGCTTTATAATGCGACGTGTGCCCATTTCAGCGGCTTTTTCAAATGGCATTTCGGCGTCTTGCCATGGCGTTTTGACGCGCCGATTGTTACCCTCGACCCCGTCTATAAGATAACCGACACAATCAATCATTCGCAGTTTTAAATGACTTTGTCCAGCAACTTTTATTGCAACCGCTTTTTCGGGTACGAATTTTGGACCCGTTGTCATAATATCTGTACCATCTGCGGATGGTGGTAACTCCAGCGTTAATCTGGAAACCAATTCGGCATCATCAATACGCGGAAGGACAACTTTTTGCATGAAATTACGAATAAAGGTAGACTTTCCACATCGTACAGGTCCGACCACACCAATGTGAATCTCTCCTTTTGTTCGCGTTTGTATATCACGCATCAGATTTTGTGTGTTTGCCATAATTCCTCCAAAGATAAGATAGTTATTCATATGAATGGAATTGGCGAGATATGACGAAAAGTTTTACTGTGTTATCTCGGAAGATTCTTCGGAAGGTTCTGGAGATATTGTTTCCTTTTTCTTTTTCTTGAACAAACTGGCCTTGTTTTCTTTACCTTGTAACAATCGGATGATATTTTTTCTGTGTTTAAATAATATAAAAAAGTAAAAACACACAAGGAGAATGCTGATAGCGAGACTAGTATCATTATGATAAAATAATTGAAAGCCAATTACTGTTGTCACGACGATGAAACTTGCAACAGCCATGTAGTGCCAGATATACATGTAAACAAGTGCCACTGTACATGCAATAACCACCATCAATGGATTTGCAACAATCAACACACCTACAATTGTGGAAACACCTTTACCACCTTTGAATCTATAGAATACGGGATAGCAATGCCCCAGCACAGCCGAGAAACCCATGGAATAAAGTGCAATGTACCCATCAACACCTTGCCCAAATACAAAGAATCCAACAATTGACGGGACAAGCCCCTTTAACATATCAAGAAAAAAAATAAAAAGCCCCACTTTTGCACCAAAAGTACGTAACATATTTGTGGCTCCCGGGTTACCACTGGCCTGAGCACGAATATCTGTTTTAAATTTTCGTTTGGATAAAAAAATCGAAAAGTTAAAATTACCTATAAGATAACTTGCAATACAAAATGGAATAAGCCAAAGTAAGTTCATTTTTCACCTCGGTTCCTTAATACAAATTTTATTGGTGTTCCGGTCAGGTCAATTGCCTTTCGCAAACCATTTTCCAAATAACGCAAGTATTGTGATTGAATCAATGTCTTGTCACTGACAAATAATGCAAATGTTGGAGGTGCAATGGCGACCTGGGTACTATATAAAACTTTTGGACGCTTACCCGCCGCCATTGGTGGTGGGTTAACCGCAGCCAAATCGTTTACAAGTGTATTTAATTGTCCTGTGGTAATACGTGTATTAGTACGTTCCAAGACATGCTCCACTGATTTCATTAGTTCGCCCATACGACGCCCAGTTTTGGCAGAAATATAAATAGATTTGAAATATGGCATGAAAGCAAGGTCACGTAGAAGATTTTTTTCAAAGACATTCATTGTGTGAGTATCTTTTTCGATCAAATCCCATTTATTTATGGCAACGATGGATGCTTTGCCCTCTTCGTGGGCATAGCCAAGAAGACGCACATCTTGTTCTGTCAGTTCTTGAGTTGCGTCTATTATCAGAACAATAACATCGCTGTTACGAATTGTTGCGATTGCACGAATCACAGAATAGTGTTCTATTGTTTCGCGCTCGATACTACGCTTACGTCGAATACCCGCTGTGTCCGTTATTATATATTCGCGACCATCTACCTTTATTCTGGCATCTATTGTGTCACGGGTAGTGCCTGCAACGTCACTGACCATTACACGTTTTTCACCCAATAGGTGGTTTACGATACTGGACTTGCCTGCGTTGGGGCGCCCAATAATTGCAATACGCGGGGCTTGTGCTTTTTCTTCGGTGATTTTTTGTAATTTGTCATCACTTTCTAATACTGCATCCAGTAAATCGCCAAATCCTCTTTTTTGTGTGGAAGAAATTGGATGCGGCTCGCCAATTTTTAATTTATAAAAGTCGTAAAGTGCATTTTGTTCACGTTCGGTGCTGTCTAATTTATTTACGGCAAGTACAATCGGTTTTTTGCTTTTGCGTAATAAATTCGCAATTTCAATATCATGAGGATGAACACCATTAGAGCCATCCGTTAAAAAGATGATTGAATCCGCATGTGTAATTGCGATATCCACCTGTTCGCGTATGTGCGCATTGAATTGGGTATTATCGTCAAAATCCACACCGCCTGTGTCCACAAGTTGAAATATCCTGCCGCGCCATTCCGCGTCCTCGATGATTCTGTCGCGGGTTACACCCGGTGTATCGTCCACAATGGAGAGGGGTTTTCCTATGATTGCATTAAAAAATGTGGACTTGCCAACGTTGGGTCTTCCAATAATTGCGACCAGTGGTGTTTTCATGTTGATAGTTTATCACATTATCGAAAAAATCCAAAAGAATAAACCTGCGAACAGATATGCGACGAAAAAGTTTATTCCCGCAACGACCCATGCAAAACGATGTCCAAAACGCCTTGCAAGGGCCGTAAATGCCGGAAGACACAATGGATACAACATAAAGAATACAAAGAAACTGTAAATGCTTTGTACGGTAAATATTACATCCAAAGACCCAACTATGACAAAAGCAGAAAAACTTGCAATCGCCAGTTCTTTTGCGAGCAAACCAAATAGCAATGCAACCAAGAACATGGCATGATTAATTCCGATTGGTGTAAACAGTGGTGCAAAAATTGCCATCGCGTTGTATATAATGCTTTGAGTGATATCGTTGGTTGAACGCAATGTTGGGGTAAAATTAGATACAAAATAAAGTACAACAGACGCAACAAGCACGGGACCCAGAATACGTTTCAAGAATTTAAGCGAATTTTGCAGAACATCCAGTGGAATGTCGTGCCATGATACCTTTCTAGGTGTGCAGGTCGCATGATTTTTTTTTGTGGGGAATTTCTTTGACAAAAGCCAGTACGACAGTAATCCCATACTAACAGAAAGTACATAGATCAGATAAATTAGCCAAAAGTCAAAAATCAACGACATAACCATAACAACAGGCATCTTTGCAGCACATGGTATAAAAGCAAGTAAAACTGCGGTTGGCTTGGATATTGGGTCTTTGGACGCATAGGCAATCGTGGTGCAACCAAAGCCCAAAAGCACAGGCGAAGTTGATTGTATAATTTTGCATGCCTTTAAAATTTCTATGCATGCGAACATTATCACAACTTGCGGTAACATTGCGACAAGCGTAATTATAACTGGCACCAAGCCATTATTAATTATCCCAAGCAAAAAGTTGATTGTGGTTATGTAACTTGCATCGGGGAAAATTTGATTGAATAAGAGTGTTAAAACACCCTCGAACATGTTTCGTAAAGTTGATCCCACTGTACCAAAGACCAACCAAAGTATTAATAGCGATAAAATAATAGCATACGAAAATATCCGAATCTTGTACCAAGGAATTAGTCTCATAAAATATGTCTATTGACAGTACAAAAGAAAAAAGACATCCTTATGCGGATGTCTTTATATTGGCTTGTTGTCTTTTTCGTTTGCGTGCGGCAAGTTTTGATTTTTCGAAACGTACATAGAGACTGGTTGTGACAAATATTGTCGAGAACGTACCCGCAATTAAACCGAACAAGATTGGAATAGCAAATTCACGAATCAGCGGGACACCAAATATCACAAGAACGAAAATAGGAACAAGGGTCGTAATTGTCGTATTCATGGTACGTACAAAAGTTTCCTTGATACTCTTGTCTACTACCTCTTCGATTGTCAGTAAATTGTTGTTATGTTTTTCAATCGAACGAACTCTGTCGAATAATATTAGGGTGTTGTTAAGCGAATATGCGATAACAGTAATCAATGCCGCGATATATGCCGCATTGATTTGAATTCGGAAAATTGCGGTTAGCGCAAGCATAACAAGGATATCGTGAAAGAGTCCCACAAGGGCACTGACCCCACTGGAAAATTTAAATCGGAACAGCATATAAATCAAGATACCAATTAGCGCAGCCATAACCGCCATAAAAGTACGTAACAGATGTTCACCACTTGCACGGGCACTGGTCTCACCGTCGTTCACAACATTCGCACCCGGAAACTGGGTATTCAAAGTTGCAAGCAATTCGGTTGTCAATTCATTCATCTGCTCATCGGAAAATCCGCGAACATGTTGAAATTCAATTGAAAGGTCTACAATATCACCCTCGCCTATCCGAGTAATTGTAAATCTATTAACATCCGAGTCATTAAGGATCGCGGTCACATCATTGCGGTATTGGTTCCAGTTTGTATTGTCCAAATTACGAATAGTGATGATACGTCCACCTGTGAAATCCAGACCAAGATTAAAGTTAATTACAAGAACGATTATCAAACCCACAAGAATAATAACTGCAGGAGCGATGGCATACCACTTGCCTTTTCTTGCAATTTTGAATTCGTCTGAATAGAACTTTTGCACTATGCTTGGTTTTTTTTCCATTACCCTCTCCACCTATATTAAACGTTAAGTTTTCTTTCCTTTTTCTTTACCTGAACTTCTACACGTGTACCGTCTACGGTTTTAATTTGTGAAAGTCTAAGTCTCTTTGCGTTGTGTGGATTAATGAACAAGTATGTTTTTGCAAGACTGCGAAGAACAACTAAACTACAGAACATTGATATAACCACACCCAGCAATAATACTATTGCAAATCCACGGATTGGCCCGGTTCCCAAGAGGAACAGAACAACCGCCGCAATAATTGTTGTGATATTTGCGTCAAAGATAGTTGCGATAGATTTGTTGAAACCGGATTCAACCGCAACACCCATACGCTTACCCGAGCGGAATTCGTCTTTGATCCGTTCAAAGATAATTATGTTTGCATCCACCGCCATCGCCAGCGCCAGTATAATCCCGGCAATTCCAGGCAATGTCAACTGCACCGCATTAAACGTTGCAAGCGCCCCCAAGAAAAGCACAGAATAAATTAACATAGACAAGTTAGACAATAATCCAAGGTCACCATACAAAAGAAACATAAAAATAAACATGAATAATAGACCAACTATAAAGGCAATGATACCTGCAGTAATTGCACCCTCGCCCAAAGTTGGTGGAATGATACTTGTTTCAGGGTCTCTTAAACGTACTTCAAAAAGACCGCTTTCTATTCTTGTTACAAGTTCTTCGGCATCACGTTCTGTTCTGAATTCCGGACTGGTAATAATTGCGGTGTTGTCACGCCCTGCGTCTGTAGAATCGATTCGCGGTGCAGAAATTTGCTGTCCATTTGAAAAGATTCGGATTGTTCCGCCCACACCTTCGGTTTGTACCGCATCGCGGAACAAGTTTCCACCTTCGTTAGTAAAGTGAAGACGAACACCCCATTCACCAAGACCCGCTTGGTGTGTGGAAACCCCCTGGATGTGACGACCAGTTAGGAAAATGTCATTATCAGTCCCGCCGCTTAGTCTAAAATCAATATCCGCCGGTCTCCCAATAACATCCATCAATTCTTCACTATCGTTCAAACCTGGAACTTCTATACGTATTCTGTTACCACCTTGGATAACCACAGTCGCTTCAACAAAACCACGCTGTCCTAGCGTAGATTCAAGACGACGCACAGTTGCACGAAGTTGGTCTTGGAATGAACCCTCGGCTTGGGTTTCCGGATTTGGTTCCGCATAAAATACCGCAAGAACACCGCCGCGAAGGTCGATACCCATTCTTTCACTTATTGCACCCATGGAACTTTCCCATGTACCGGTTCCGTTATTAATAACAGGAATTCGGAACGAAACAAAAGTAAGGGTAATCCCAATACCCACGAGGAATATAACCATACATAATCGTACTATAGCTTTTGTTTTTGTCATAATCCGCCTATCCGTCAATTTTACCTCACATACATTAAATATGTCAAGGTAATTATTTACCAGATATGAACGAATTAGTACTCTAGTCTTTCATTTTGACAAGCGGTAATCTGAGTTCATTTTTGCATAGCCCCTGCTTTGACATAAAATATTTAACTGGGATTGGATTAGTTTGTAAAAAAAGTTTTTTGAATAGTGGTAATAGGTCCTGGTAAACCTTCCGTGAACTTTTAATCTTTTTGATCTTAAACTGGTCGTATATTCCGCAAACCAACTTTGGTTCCAAGTTACTTGCGACACTGACAACTCCTTGTGCCCCAACTACATACGATGGCAGCGAAAGTGCGTCATCGCCGCAATATACCGCGACATTTGGACATTGGCAAATTGTGTGCGCGATTTGTTCGATATTCCCGCTACTCTCTTTTATTCCCTGTATCCATTTGTTTTTGGCAATTTTGGCAAATGTAGCGGACTCGATATTCATACCTGTACGTGCGGGAACATTATATGCAAGTATCGGCATTTTAATATTGTTCGCTATTTCATTAAAATACGCAACCACACCATCCTGAGTTGTGCGATTGTAATACGGTGCGGTTACCATAACGACATCCGCGCCGTCTTGTTTTGCCCATGTGCCGTATTCAATAATTTTCTTTGGGTTATTACCACCGATACCAATTACAAGAGGCACACGCCCGTTGATGATACGTTTGGCATATGTTGTGATTTCGCGACGCTCGGACTCGGTTATTGTGGGTGACTCGCCCGTTGTACCAATTAACAACAGTGCGTTGATTCCATTCATGATTTGAATCTCAATTATGTTTCCCAATGCCTTGTAATCCACCTTGTCATTTTTGAATGGCGTTATCATTGCAGTACACGTTCCGTTAAAAATTTTTCTCATACCACAATATATGAATTTTGCATTGTGCAACGTGAATGCAGATGATATACTTTGACAGTATGGCATTTGTTTCATTTTCGGCGCAATCCGTGCTTGGAAATACCACGACGGTATCCAATGTTTTTATTAACGAATATCTTCCGACTCTGCCGGATAATTGTGTGAAGGTGTATCTGTATGGGTTACATCTTTGTTCGTCTGGCGATCGTTATGATAACGAGATTGAACATTTCGCGCGTACAATGTCGCTGTCACGCGAGGATATCATTTCAATTTTTACATATTTGTCCGACTTGGGCTTGGTTCAGATTTTATCGCTTAATCCTATTCAAATAAAATACCTACCCGTTATTAGTGGCGGTCATAGATTAAAGAAAATTAAAAAGGGCAAGTACGATGATTTCAATGCCCAACTGCAAGCCATCTTTAACACAGACACAATTTCAAATACCAACAGAATGATTTCATCCAACGATTTTGGCGAGTATCATTCCATGATGGAATATTTGCATATCGAGCCCCAGGCACTTGTAATGATTGCAAAGTATTGTGTGGATTTAAAGAAAGATAAGAACGTTAGCACGAATTATATTTTGACGGTTGCAAAAAATTGGGCATACGCAGAAATTAAAACAGTAGAATCAGTCGAAAAGAAAATAATGGATGACGGTGTTGATTCAAAAAATATTCAAAAAATTCTTGTGGCTATGGGTTCGAAAAAGACGCCAGAACCCGCTGATTTCGAAATGTACCATAAATGGAAGAATGATATGGGGTTTGGACTTGATGTCATTATCCATGTTGCAAAAGGCACCAAAGGCGGGATGAGCGCGTTGGATACACGGATATTGAAATACTTTGAGTTGAAATTGTTCGAGATTGCCGAGATAAAAGACTTTGAAGATAATAAGCAAAACCTTAGAAAATTGGCGCGTGCAATTAACAAAGAAATCGGCGAGTTCTATGCAGACGTGGACAGCGTGATCGAAAACTACATTCGTAATTGGCAAATGATGGGTTTTGATGATAACACACTTATGGCGGTTGCCAAGTATTGTTTCAAAAGCAATGTCAAGACATTGGACGGTATGAACCGTGTAATTGAACGGTTTTATAAACTTGGTGTTACCAATGTCTCTGCTATTGAAAATTTTGTGGGTAACAAAGTTACACAGGACAAGGTTGTGAAAGATGTGTTAGAGAAACTGGGATCCAGCCGCGAGGTTAATTCGTTTGACAGAAACTTTTACAACACGTGGAAAAGCGATTGGAAGATGCCGGATGAATTGATTGAATATGCGATTACCATGGCAAAAGACAAGGCATCACCCATGGCATATATGAACAAGATTCTTTCATCGTACCATGACAAGGGAATTCAAACAGCGGCAGATGCGAAAAAGACTGGCACCGCCCCACTGAAAGAAAAGAATTTCATTAGGCACAGTTTTTCAGACGAAAAGAACCTAAGTCGAATTTTTGCAGATTTAAATGACACGGATATTTAAGGAGACCAAATGAACGACACATGTAAAGCTGTTCTAGAAGAACTAAAAAGCAAGCGCGAGTTTGTTTTATATGAATTATTGCAAGACAAAAAATATCTGGGATTGGAAAAGAATGTTCGTGCATTGAATTTTGATATCGCTCAAGCCAAGTCAAAAAAGAAAAGTACAAAGGAAATGGAAGTTGAACTTGGAAAAGCAATTTCTGAACGTAACAAGATTATCGAAAAGAAACTGTGCAAAGGTTGCAGGAACACGGGATATGCAAATGAAAAAATATGTACGTGTGTGGAGAAAGAAATTGCAACACGTTTACATAAAAAAAGCGGCTTAATAAAAAACACCCCGACCACATTTGACATTAAAGATGGTTTTGGTGATGCCAGCCTTAAAAAGGTATACGATGTTTTATCCAAATACGCCGTGGCGTTCCCAAACGCAAAAAGACCAAACATCGTACTATGCGGTGCAACGGGCACAGGCAAGACATACGGGGCAAATATACTTGGGAATGTTCTTGTGTCGCGGGGGGTTTCGGTTATATATGTCACAGCATTTTCATTAATTGAACGATTCAAAGAATATATCTTTGAACACAACAAGCGTGCCTTTCACGATATGATTGAATGTGATTTGCTGATAATAGATGACTTGGGCGTGGAACCACAAATCAATAATATAACACAAGAAAACCTGTACAATTTGATTAACGAGCGTCTAATTGCGCACAAACCATTTGTGATAACAACCAACCTCTCACCCGAGCACATTTTCGAACGATACGACCAACGTATCGCCAGCCGAATTTTCGCCGTCGACACCACCTATGCATTGGAATTTAAAGGAAAGGATTTACGAATTAAATGAAAACAATTTTGGGCATTGACCCAGGTTACGGAAGATGCGGCTGGGGCGTTATACGGGCACAGGGCTCGCAATGTCGGTTGATTGATTACGGTTGCATCGAAACGCACAAGTCCGAGGAGTTGCCCCAGCGTCTTGCAATCATCCACCAAAAGCTAACCGAAATAATCGCAAAGCACCAACCAACAGACATAGCGATCGAGGAATTGTTTTTCTCGCGCAACGTTACCACCGCCCTTTCCGTTTGTCATGCTCGCGGTATTATTATGTTATGTGCAGTACATCATTGTGGTCAAATATTTCAATACAAACCCAACCAGGTAAAGGTCGCAACCACAGGTTCAGGCACCGCCGATAAAACCCAAATGCAAGAAATGGTGAAGCGTATATTGGGTCTGGACTTCATCCCAAAACCCGACGACGCCGCCGACGCCATCGCAGTTGCAATCACACATGCGGCATGTTCGAGATAATTTTATCCACGTATGGAAAATACATAAAACGCCCTTTGGGCGATCTTAATTTACATTTTTCATCAAGCAAAGCGTCAGCCACACAAATGCTATTACTGTGAATTGTCCATTCCTCGTGAATCCAAATCCTTAAACATTAACTGCTCGTCCCTGATTGGGTCGCGTCCATATGCAACAAGCGCATCCATAATTTTTAAACGAAGTTCACCCACTGCTTTCATGTCCTTTACCGAAAGGTCATTAAACTGATATTCATGAGAATTCATAAATCTTGTCCTTGGTTGGTAGCCCTCTTTCACAAGTTCCCATCCACACATTGCATCGTTTGTTGCACCACGATCCCACAAATCATGTATTCTTTGTCTTGCCTGTCTTTGTTTGTGACTTGTGTCTTTTATGTGAAATGCCTGTTTCCAATCTTCAAGCATAGCATCCAATACACTGTCAACCTCGTCATTCAAATAATCATGTCTTCCATCTTCTTTACCATCATATTTACGATTCACAAAAACACCTCCATTAATGAAATTATTTTACCACAGCGCAGAAACACAAATCAATAGTCATTACTAATCACACCAAAATATAATAAACATATTCTAAAACAATCTAACAGCACCTTAAAAACATCCATTTACTTGAAATATATTTTTCTTTAATGCGATGGGGAGTCAAGAGGGGCCTCGCTAGCCCCTCTTGGGATTTTTTGGTTCTTTTTTGGCCTCCAAAAAAGAACAGATAAATTTTTACCACACAAAAAAGAAAAAGTTTTTTCACTCCGCATTATGCCACACATCCTGCACATCATCATTGTTATCCAACATATCCAAAAATTTTTCAAATATTTTTTCCTTATCGGGGTCAAGAGGTGTTGTATATGTTGGCAAAAACTCGTAATCGATTTCCTCGAACACAAAGCCCACCGCACCAGACACACCCAAATTCCCGCCATACTTTTCAAATGCATGACGCACATCGCCCGCCGTGCGGTTTTTGTTGTCGGTAAGGCATTTTACCATAACCGCGACGCCGCCTACCCCGTAGCCCTCGTAAAAGATTACCTCGTAGTTATTTTTGTCCACACCGCTCGCGTTTTTAATACTGCGCGCAATATTATCGTTCGGCATGTTTGCTTCTTTGGCTTTTTTAATCGCCAACGCAAGTCGCGAATTCCCCACAGGATCCGCACCACCCAATTTCACCGCAACCGTAATTTCACGCCCAATCTTGGTGAACAATTTACCACGCGCAACATCGGTTGCACCCTTTGCACGTTTAATTTGTGACCATTTACTGTGACCCGCCATTTAATCGTTACTCCTATCTTTTTTTTCTCTTGTTAAACCATGGAAATAAGTATGTGAATGTTTACCAAAAAGTCCATAACTTTCATACAACTCTCTGGTTGTGATTTGTTTTTTTCTGGCATACAACCCTGCATAAAAGTGCAACTGGTTTAACTCAGATCTTGTAAACATTCTTTCTTTATTATGATGTGCGGTCAAATTCACTATAAGCTCATTTTTTGGCATCATAGACCTTTCTTTGGATTTTCCTGAATAGCTGTAATTTAGGAAATGATTTATGATCGTATCCTCAACAGTTTCAATTGAATCACCAAAAAGTTGATCCCTTATGTGAATAATTCTTTGATACAGTCGTGGATTCTTTGAGGGAAGCCCTGATATATCAATTATTCCCTCTTCCCCGTTAGGCCTGAATTCAGCATCCAACATTCGCTGGGTTTCTGATATATAGTCCCCCAATTCACGCTGCTCACCTTCCAGTACGTATTCAGTATTTTGCAAAAGAAAATTCTGTACGGTGCCGGTAAAGGCTGTGTTCGCGGCATTTTTCAGTTTGTCCAATACACTATCTGGCAAATTACGCAATACATTGTCTTTGTCAGCATATTGGGAAATCAAACTAATTAAATCTTTTTTTCGAACAGGTTCATCGTTTCCATCATATTCAAATCCGTACGATTCAAGCATTTTCTTAATACCCAAACCCCTTCTGTGTGCCCTGTTTTTAACAATATCAAATAGCTCTGAATTACGAAAATCATTGGTTCGAATTGGAATATTCTTGTCAAATTCCTTGGAAAGCTCAATCACCAATTCATCTTCCGTTAACTGTGTGACACCATCATATTTAAAACCAAGGGATTCTATAAATTTTTTGACAGTTGTACCATTTTTGCGTGCAGAATACTTTACATGAGCATATAACTTTTTATTAGATCTTAGTGTGCTAGTCTCGATAAACCCTTCTTTGTTTTTAGGTAATTTACCAAGTTCATCTTTTAAAGATTCCATATATCATACCTTCCTTAGTTCATGCATCAAAATCCCACCCGCAACCGCGACGTTTAGGCTTTCGACATTGTTCGACATTGGAATGGTGATTACTGTATGAGGGATTTTTTTGATGTGTTCGCCAATGCCTTGACCTTCGTTACCAAGGACAAGGGCGAATTTTTGTTCAAAGTCCGTTGAAAAGTTTTCTATACTTTCGCCGTTCAAATCCGCCAAAATCATTGTCACATCATCGGGTGATACATATTGTTTGTAATTCTCAGCAAAAAACGGAACAGATATGCATGATATGTGATCCAGTTTAAATTGCTGACCCATCGCTGCACGGATAACCTTTTGCGAAAAAACACCTGGACAAAAAATTGCAACGATGCTTTTAAAACCAAATGCAACCGCAGTGCGCACCAGTGTCCCCATATTGCCCGGATCTTGAATTTGGTCAAGTATCAACAACGGATATGTTACCTCGCCATTTTGTGGGATTGTTGCCGTTGCAAAAATACCACATGGAGTATCCAAATCAGAGATTTCTTTAAACAATTTCTTTGACAACACAATTGGTTCCATATCGCGTAGGTTAGGCGTTATTTCTTTACCCTCAATAATAAAAATCTGCTCAACGTGATCAAGATTTTCGAATATTATTTTCTCGCCCTCAATAATGCATAGGCCACTTTCATGGCGACCTTTTGTGGTGGTTATTTTTTTAAGACTCTTGAATATTGGATTGTCGGTTGACGTGATGAATTTTTCCATTTACCAATTATATTTCATATTGATGTCCAACGCAACAAAAACTATTCTGCAATGACGTATACAACGATGTGTTTAAAGCAACAAAAAACGGCGGGAATCCCGCCATTTCAAAGTTCTTTGAAGTTCAGATTATTAAACCTTCAACGCTGCTTTTGCTTTTGATGCAAGGTCGCTAAACCCTGCTGGGTCAACGATTGCAATGTCTGATAGCATTTTTCTGTTGATATCGATATCTGCCTTTTTAAGACCGTCCATCATACGGCTGTATGAAAGACCGTTTGCACGGGCTGCCGCATTAATACGCGCAATCCAAAGACGACGAAAGTCACGTTTTTTTAAACGACGACCGATGTATGCGTATTGACCGCTTTTCATTACCTGTTCCCTTGCAACCCTGAAAAGAATACTCTTTGAACCACGATATCCTTTCGCAAGTTTTAATACCTTGCGGCGTTTTTTCATTTTATTAACTGCACCTTTAACTCTCATGTTAGTTTCCTCCTTATATTATCCCCGTTCGGATTACTCGGCACTGCCTGCGCCTATTAATGTTCTGATTGTCTTTTCCTGACCACTGTGAACATAGTCACCTTGGCGAAGTTTACGCTTGCGCTCACGTGTCTTTTTGTTCAAGATGTGGTTCTTGTTTTGGCATGCACGCTTGATCTTTGTGCCGCTCTTTGTGGCTTTGAATCTTTTTTTTGCACCACTGTGTGTTTTTTGTTTTGGCATGATGTATTCCTCCTGTTATTTTTGACTACTTTTTCTTTTTTGGTGCCAGCACCATGGTAATGCTAACGTTTCTGCCTGGTGTTCCCCCTTTGGTTGGTGCCTGGTCTATTTCTGCGATGTCACCCATATCTTCGGCAAATTTCACCAGTAACGCAACCCCTTTGTCCGCATTCATGGTTGCACGTCCACGGATTCTGTTGATTGCGACCTTGACCTTGTTCCCATCCTCGATAAATCCACGCGCAGATTTCATTTTGAACGCAATCTCGTTTTCTTGGATATTCAAACTCAGTTGTATTTCCTTTATCTTTGCTTGCTTGCTGGATTTACGTTGTTCTTTTTCCTTTCGGATGGATTCGAATTTGAACTTGCCGTAGTCGATGATTCGGGCAACGGGTGGTGTGGCTTTTGGGCTGATAAGAACCAAGTCCAATCCCAATTCATCCGACAAACGCATTGCCTGGGAAAATCCCATAATTCCCAACTGCTCGCCTTCTGCACCAATTACACGAAGTTCTGTCGCGCGAATTTCATTATTTATCTGTAACTCTTTAAATGTTGCCATAAACCTCCAAGTTTTTATAAAGAGACGAATTTTTTATGAAAAAAGAAGTGTTGCCACTTCCTCATTCGCAAAAAATACTTGGGGGAATATTTTTTGTATAACCCTTTGCCTAATAGCTAGGGTGAGAAAGGAACTTCTTCTTTTTTTCAAAACCATATTAACATGATTTCGTCTTATATGTCAATACCCTATTTTTAAAAACTAGTCAACTGATTTCAAACAATTTTCTGAAATTGCCCTTTGCAGTTCGTCGTGCGCGATGCCATTGCTGATGATTTTTCCCTCGAATTCTTTCCCGTGTATAATTCTGTTACCATGCATGTCTGTTACTTTGCCCCCGGACTCCTCGACAATAAGTATTAATGCAGCCATGTCAATAAAGCAGACGGTGGATGGCTTGGTGTAACTGATATAAAAGGTATATAATCCATCTGCGATCGCCATTGAGGCACGGACTACACTACCAAGACCTGTGTAGTTCTTTACGGGGAGTTTTTCATAAATATTGGAAAGAAGTGACAATGATGCTGGGCGTGAAGATTGGCTGCCGATACATGATATATCATCCAATTTTATATTGTTAACAGTAATGCGCTTGTCGTTTCGATATGCACCGCCACCCTTTGTTGCGTGATACAAATCACCAAAGAATGGGTCGTATGTGACCGCGATCTCGAGTTCCCCATTAATCACAAGTGCCAAAGAAAACATCGCAACCGGTATACGCGTGGAAAATGGTATGGTTCCATCAATTGGGTCACACACCCATATATGCGTTGCGCCCGCTTTGACATATGACTCTTCCTCGCCTTCTACTGCATGGGTTGGGTATGCATCACGAACACGTTTGATAACGTGGCTGTTGACCTCTTTATCTGCTATTGTCACTATCGAATCGTCAGATTTATAATCGCTGATACCATCTTTACCAAAATATTGCATCATTATTTTACCGCTTTCCAATGCAACGTCTTTTGCAAAATTTAAAAATTCTTCTGTAGAGTTCATTAAATGAAATGGTACCACGAATAATTCAAAGCACCAAACCATTTTTTTCAGTAATTTAAAGATTATTACTTGCATGTGCTGCTGGCTGGGGCTAAACCGCTTGACAAAAACTGGAAAATTTCATATAATAATGTGTTTTGGTGGATATAGCTCAGTTGGTTAGAGCGTCGGGTTGTGGTTCCGAAGGTCGTGGGTTCGATTCCCATTATCCACCCCACAAAATAAAAGGCGAAAGCCTTTTTTTGTTTTGCAATTTTATTGCGGATGCTATACTGACATTCAATGAAATACCGAAAATTAACAAAAGATGATACCACATTATGGGATGAATTGGCGCGTCCACATTTTTTGCCAGAAGATTTCTATCACGCAGAAAAAGTTCTGGAGAATTGGGATTTGTTAGACGCGTATGTCCTGCTAACTGAAAGTGATGAGTGGATTGGTGTTATATTTTTAGATTATAGGAAACATGACATTAATCCAAACGGAATTCATTTTTTACAAGTTTTTGTGCGCCCCGAATTCCAAGGACAAGGATACAGTAATCAGTTGATGGAAATTGGATTAAAGTATTCATTGGGAATGATAAAGAGTGTTTGCATTAACCCAAATAACATTGCTTCCATTGCATTGTTCGAAAAGTATGGATTTAAAAAATCGCATCCATTAAAAACGTGGGATGTGTACTTGAAAAATGATTAAACTCTTGTTGTTATTTTCGCAAGGATTTCATCTCTGCCATTTTTATCTTTGGATGATGTTGGGATAATATTGTCACGACCCACAGCAAGTGCATTTGCGAGATCAATGATTGCCTTGCCCTGTTGCGCGCGTGATAGTTTGTCGCATTTGGTTGCAATGATTGAAAATGGAATATTATTTGATTGCAAAAAGTGAATCATCGCCATGTCAAGTTTTGTCGGAGTGTGTCGAACGTCCAGCAACACAAATACAAGGTTAAGATGTTTGCTTTGTGTCAAATATTGTGTAATATTTGTGCCCCAACCGTATTGTGTAGACTTTGATGCCATTGCAAACCCATAGCCCGGCAAATCTACAAGGTAAAAATTTTTATCGGCGTCTATGCGACATTCAAAGAAATTAATAAGGCGTGTGCGCCCTGGTGTCTTGGATGTGACGGCAAGATTTTTTTGATTGGTAAGCATGTTAATAAGCGAGGATTTCCCCACATTGGAACGCCCCACGAATGCGACCTGCGAATATGGTGGTAGGTTCTTTGTTTGTGAAATGTCAGAGTGACTGGAAATAAATTTTGCGGATTTTAACATACTCAATTCTATCACTTTTCTTTTGTAACTAAAACAGATTTAAGTATATCGGTAACATTATTATAAAATTCAAAGTTCATATTTTTGGTGGCTTCGGTTGGTAATTTTTCCAGTGATTTTTTATTGGTAGATGGTAGAATTACATTTTTAATTCCATAACGATATGCGGACAAAACCTTTTCGCGGATACCGCCGACCTCTAACACGCGGCCGCTGAGTGTAACCTCGCCCGTTAGGGCGTAGTTACCATTTACGGAAATTCCACTGAACACGGATACCATTGCGCATACGATTGCGACACCTGCACTGGGACCTTCTTTTGGTACCGCGCCGGATGGGAAGTGAATATGAATATCGCGCTTTTCAAATAAATCAGGGTCGATTTGATAGTCGCGTGCAAGGCTCTTGGTGACACTCAGTGCGATTTGCGCGGATTCCTTCATGACTTCGCCCAGGCGGCCTGTAAGTTTCAGTTCGCCTTTACCAGGGGTTAGTACCGCCTCTAATTTAATAATATCACCACCTGTTGACGTATAACTGAGACCGTTGACCACACCTACCCTATTCTCTTTGGATAAATCGTCTTTTGAGAACTTTTCGCGTCCCAGCATTTTGGAAACCTTTGCGGTTGTAAGTTTAAAAGTGGCCTCGCCCTTGGATGAGCCATTAATTATTTGTATCGCCAATTTTCTGAATATCCCGCCAATAACACGGGTCAGGTCACGAACACCAGCCTCGCGCGTGTATGATTCGATTATGAACGAAAGTGTTTCGTCATCGACCTCGATCTTGGTTTTTGTTATGCCGTGTTCTTTTGCAATTTTTGGGATAAGGAACCGACGCGCGATTTTAATTTTTTCCAGTAATGTATAACTGGATAATCGGATGATTTCCATTCTGTCTTGCAATGCGTATGGTATAAGATCTTCGTCATTGGCGGTACATATAAACAGAACATGACTGAGGTCATATGGCACATCCAAGTAATGGTCGGTAAAGGCATTGTTTTGCACGGGATCCAGAACCTCTAGCATTGCACTGGCGGGATCGCCTCGATGCGTGTCATGTGCCATTTTGTCTATTTCGTCGATAAGAAACACGGGGTTTATAGTTTTGGCTTTTTTCATGCCGTTGATAATTTTACCAGGCATTGCCCCCACATACGTTCTGCGGTGCCCCCGTATTTCGGCTTCGTCACGTACGCCGCCTAGACTGATACGTACAAAGTTTCTCCCCAACGCACGTGCCACACTTTCCACGATACTGGTTTTACCCACCCCTGGCGGACCCACAAAACAAAGTATTTGGCCCGGTAAATTTTTGTTCAGTTGCATTACTGCCATGTGCTCGATGATTCTGTCTTTGACGTCTTCCATGTTGTAATGTTCGGCATCCAGAACTTTTCGTGCCTTGTCCAGGTTAATTTCATCCGCGGATTCGTCTTTCCATGGTAGTTCCAGCACAGTTTCAATATAATTGCGCAGCATCCCGGTTTCTGGTGACATTGGGTGAGAGCGTTCCAAACGTTTCAATTCTTTTTTCAGTTTTTCGATGACCTCGCCTGGTGCGCCGCAAGATTCAAGACGTTCCAGCATCTCACGGGCTTCGGTCTCGTCATCATCACCTAGTTCTTTGTTTATTACTTTTATCTGTTCACGCAGATAATAATCCTTTTGGGTTTTGTCGATTGTCTTTTTTGTTTGGTTGCTGATATCGTGAGCAATTTTAACGTGTTCAATATGATTGTCTATTGCATCATGAATAAACTTTAGCCGTTTAATAATACATGGTTGTTCCAAGACAAAAAGACGTTCTGTTGTTTTTAACAAGAATTGATCTGCCAGTGTATAAAAAAACTTTTCCGCGTCCATCGACACATTTCTAACCGTTACATTGATAACCGTAGCCAGTCGCAAATCATACTTTGCAATCTCTTTTAGTTTTTTCTTTATCGTATTTATCAGTTTAACTTGTAAATCTTTTTCACGTTCATCTAATTCTTTGATTACAAAGGGTATGGTTTGGGCAAACAAGATTTCATCCACGACTTCGTAACTTTTAATTTCATAGCGTTCCAATGCCAGCAATTCGACATGAGCAAGGTCTTTGCCGTTGTTAATAAAACTCTTGATGTTGCACAATGTTCCAATTTTTGCAAGGTTGGTGATTGTGGTTGTGCCTTCACCTTCGTCCAGATTTGTCACCACAAGGATATCCATGCCATCGTTAATTGCTTTGGCTACGGTATTGATTTGTGGATCAGTTTTCAGAGAGATAGAATACATGCCGTGCGGCATAAAAACAAGATTACCCACAAGTGTTATATGTTTTGTTTTCATTAATGAATAGTTTACCATATTATTTATTTTTAACAAGTTTTAAAATTTGAGGTAGTGCCTCGGTTGCTGCGTCACGACCAGCCTGGATTACCTCTTCATTATTTTTGAATCTTAATGCGGAACGTGTTACTTTTGGTACAATTAGAATATCCGCATCTTTGCCCTCGTACTGGGCGGTTTTCCAGTCGATGATTTTATATGCCTGTTCAAAGACCTTTAGGGTCGAGTGGCAGTTAAAATCACAAGACGGCGGACCAGTTGCATCCACAGCAATTATGACGTCCGCGCCCAGTTCACGAGCCTCGGCAATTGGCATGCGTTTCAACAAACCCCCGTCAACCAATACTTTGTCGTCCTCGCATATCGGATGGAACAGGCCGGGGATGGACATACTGGCACGCACAGCCCGCCATATTGGCCCATCTTTGAATACATATAATTCATTATTTTTAAGGTCGGTTGCAATAATAGCAAGTTTTATCTCGCATTCTTCGATCAAAGATTCACCTACGTACTGCTTATAAAGTTTCATCGAGCGATTGCCCTTTGCAAATCCACCCATCTTTCGGATATTTCGGATATCAATATCAAAGACCGTAAAGTTCGTGACCTTGCTTGCGACCTCGCGCATTTTTTCTGTGGTTACACCCGCGGCAAGCCCACCCGCCACCATGGCACCCATAGAACAGCCGGTGACAATGTCGATTGGTATGTTGTTTTCTTGGAGAACCTCGATAATACCTATGTGACAAAAGCCGCGTGCCCCACCCGAGCCCAATACCAAACCAATCTTTTTCGCCTTTGCCATGTCATTACCTTTTAATTGCACCCACCGCAAGTTCATCTGCGCGGTTGTTATACTTGTCGGTGCTATGACCTTTTACCTTTATATATTTTGGCTTGTATTCTTTATTTAATTCAATTAATTTTTGCCACAGGTCTTGGTTCTTGACCGAATCTTTGTTCGCGGTTTTCCAACCACTGCGTTGCCAATTTTCAAGCCAGCCTTGGTTAATCGCGTTCACAATATAAGACGAATCGCTGTAAATCTCGACCGCGATTTTTTTTGTTACCGCCTCCAACCCCCGTATAACCGCCAGCAATTCCATGCGGTTATTGGTGGTGTCTTGCTCCGCACCAGACAGTTCTTTTATATGCTCGGCAAAAATCATTACAACACCCCACCCGCCTGGACCTGGGTTACCGCTGCAGGCACCGTCTGTATATATTTTTAATACGTCATTATGCATCTTTGTTCTTTCCCTTTAGGCTGGACGCTGCGGTTGCTGCAGCGAAATAACATGCAAATATCGTAATCGCAGTGAAAGCAAGAACCAAGAAGTAAAACAAGAAACTGGTATTAAAGACGCGTATTGTAAAGCCTTGAGCACTTGCGATTGAGGCTCCTGTGATTGCAATCGTAATTGAAGTCAGCAATAAAACACCAAGCAATATCGCGGTGGTAAATAACGCGGCTTCGGCAATAAATATTCGGATAATGTCCCCACGTTTTGCACCAAGGGTTCTTAGAGTTCGGATTTCTTTGTGCTTTTGTCTGACGTTTTGGAAAATAAACGATACCATCAATAATAATGTAATCATTGCCAGGATGACCGCAACAATTATCATGGTTGTTGTAACACTGTTGAAACCTGCAAAAAAGTTATCAATCATGTACGAGTCCATGTATGACATGGTAACGTTTTCCCCGAGGCTTTCTTTGATTTGAAGAAATTCAGAACGATTTATGTTATTTGCCACAAGAAGTTCCTGGGTAGGCAACATCAATGTATCCACAAGTTGCGTGTAGATATCCATAGGCACACGAAGTATATTCCCCGCCCCCAATCCAGCGTCTACACTTACACCTATACTGAAACTTCTTAGTGTTGTCGTAGTTATGCTTGAAACTGTGAAACTGAGGTTACCTATTATTGATGCCGCAGTTTGCAAGTCAGATGAAACGTATGCAGTAAGCCCAGGTATAGGTTGGATTATAAGACCATCATTGAGATAAATTGCCTGGTACAGTGGTGCTTGCCCACCCGCGATTTGTGCAGATGTTGGACGCCCCCCAGTAATATGGTCGGTGATGAAAAAGTTGGATGCGGACATATTGCCTGCTACTCCCAAACGAATTTCGTCAATACCAGACCACACTATTCCACTGGGCGGGTTTCTTAGTATATTGACAAAACTTGCAGGTACGTATGCAGTGACAAAATTGTTTTGCAAAAGGTGATTCAATTGATTAATACGTGCATCATTCAAACCAGGCCGAGGCAACAAGTTGGCTGCATTAAACAAAGCAGGTGACGGGAAACGACCGTTCTCGGTTGCGAAAAAGTCTGTAAAGTTTGTGCGATATATTCCGACAATTTGGAATGTTATCATGCCATCCCAAAGTTCCAATGATGTATTCACAACAGCCGCAAGACTGACATCACGTGCTGTCGCAATTTGTGTTGCGATGAAATCGGATATTGTAATCTCGTTCCCGGTTGCCGTATTATTTGGCCAGTTCCCATGCAACAGTGATTGACCAAATATGTTGTTACCACCAGTTCCGCCATCCAACGCAACCAAGCGTGTCGGTGCATGAATCGTGTGTGTGACAATACCAACATCCAGCGGCGAAAATACGTCTGGGCCGAATTGGTGCGCAAGTGCGGTTGTGTTATAAAACCCAGATATTGAATTCTCGCGATCCGCACCTGTTAACAGCCGTGTGTTGTCTACAAAACCTATATATGGGGCATTGCTGCGTGAGAAACTTTGAAACGTTAAACGCGCATGATTTAGGTTGGATAAATTTGTTGCAACCGCAAAGAAACTGATTGTCAAAATACAGATAACAATTGCAAGTATGGTTTTTAACTTGTTCGCATTAAAGTTTGCCCAGGCGATATTAAGTGCACGTTTGAACGGCAATCTTGTTTGTTCAAATGTCAATTCGGCTTTTTGTTCAACTGGAGGTGCCTCAATCACTTCTGCTTGTGCCTGTGCCTGGAGTTCTTTCTTGGTGGGTTTCTTTCCTTTTGGCTTTGGCTCTTTAGGCAATTCTGCAACAGCATCAGATATAATTTTTCCGTTATCCAAGGTGATAACCCTGTCCCCATATTTCTTTGCCATGTCGTTATTATGAGTTGTTGTAATTATTAATATATCTTTGCTTAGACTTTTTAAAATCTCATAAACGATGTTTTGATTCTCTACATCCAGACCAGATGTAAATTCGTCTGCAATCAGTACTTTGGGCTTTTTGATAAGAACACGTGCAATACCCACGCGTTGGGCTTCCCCGCCACTGATATCCTTTGAGTATCGTGTTTCCAATTTTTCGATTCCCAATTTTTTAAATAAAGAACTGATTTCTGCTTTGTCGGGTAGTTTGCCCTGAATCTCGGCCGCCAGTGCGACGTTCTCTGCCAGTGTTATGTTTGGAATCAAGTCCAACTCTTGCGGAACTTTACCCACAAAAGATGTTCTGTATCCGTCTATTCCGCGATCACCAAAGTTCTTGATATCCACGCCGTTGACACTCATCTCGCCGATTGACATTGTATCATGCGCCGAAAGTATGTTCAGCAGCGTGGTCTTTCCCGAGCCAGATTTACCCGTAACAAATACAAGACCAGTTTTGTCCAATTTTAAATCAATACCGCGAAGTGCGACGACATTACTGCCGTTCAGGTTATGGTGAACCTTTGTGACTTTTTTAATTTCAATCATGTATCCAGTCTAACACAAAGCGTTACAGGAGTACAAATACATCTTGCGACCTAGTTAAAGAATTTTTCAATAAAAACCGCCACGCCATCGTTTTCGTGTGTGTCGGTTACGTGTTTTGCAATTGCTTTTAGTTCATTGGTTGCGTTACCCATCGCAACCGGAATCCCAACCGTTTTAAACATGGAAACATCGTTGAACTCGTCACCAAAGCATATTGTATCTCTAAGATTAATATTAAACAATTTACAAAATTCGCGAACGCCATTACCTTTTGAAACACCAGGTGCGGTCATATCAATTGCATAATGTCCCCTTGGCTTTGGGTTGCTTTCAAAAAGTTCTTTGGCATAACCAACTATGTCCATTTCCCTAACATCTTTTACCATGTCATATGATTGTCTAGCAATCTCCAAGTCACGTGAAAAATATGTTGTTTGAATAATATCATTTTCGTTTATAAATTCGTATATATCTTTTTGAATTGTTTTGATATTTCTCGTCAACGAATCTACCTGTCTTATTCTGTCATTCGTTGCAAATTTTTGTTTTGGTGTGGCAAAGTCAATGAATCCATCAGTGTCTTTAAGAATGTCATACAGTCGCGTTACAATGGCTTTATCCATGATTTGTTGGTATACAATTTTTTCTTCCACAATATCATATATGACCGAACCTGTGCACCCAATCACGTAACGGATGTCTGTTAATTTCGTTATATGCATTACGTTGTCCACACCGCGCCCAGTACAAAGCACGACCTCCCACCCATTTTGTTTTGCCAAGTTTATTGCATCAATGTTGCGTTGGGATACACTCTTATCTTTTTTTGCAAGGGTTCCGTCAAAGTCCACAAAAATTACTTTCTCGTTTGTCATAAATTCTATCTAACAACATATTCCCAAACATGTCAAGGATTATAGGTTGACAATCGTAAATTAAATACTTTATAATATGGCTCATAGGGGGATAGTTTAGTGGTAGAACAGCGGTCTCCAAAACCGTTGGTCAGAGTTCGATTCTCTGTCCCCCTGCCAGCAAAAAACTCCAATGGAGTTTTTTATTTTGCATAAAAATTCTTAATGGTACAAACATAAAACCAAACAATAGTTTACTTGATTGAATATACTATGTTATACTTTACAAAACTGAACAGGCGGATGCTTGGCATCGCAGTCGGGTTGCAAAAGCGACAGCGGGTGAAATTTTGAACACCTGTGGGACAGATAGACGAAGACACGTCTTTCAGAGTTCCGCAGGTGTTTTTGTATACATACAAGGAGGTCTTTTTATGGATAAACAAGATTACATGTCTCAACAATCTGGCGTCGCGAAAATAGTGCTAAAGGTTGCGATTATCGGAATATTTGCAAACATTATATTGGTTTCATCAAAAGTAATTGTAGGTTCGATTTTTGGAAATCTGGCGGTAATTTCCGATGGGGTGCATTCGGCGGCGGATTTAATCACACAGTTGTTTGTTATTATTGCAGTATTTATTTCCAGCCCAAAACGTGACAAGAAACATAACTATGGTCACGAAAAAATTGAATCGTTGATGGTTATGTTCTTTGCCCTGTTTCTTTCAGGTGTTGCGGGATTATTTATTTGGCAAGGGATTCAAGGGATAATATCACCAGATTATTCAGAATTGAATTGGTATTTGATTGGTGTGGTGATTCTTACGATTGTGGTCAAGGAGGCTTTGTTTTGGTATGGAATGCACCATGCAAAAAGAACGCGATCCCAGATGTTAAAGGCCGACGCCTGGCACAGCCGTGCGGACAGTTTGACCTCGATTGCTGTTTTAATTGGTTTGGTGTGCAGCGCCTTTATAGGAACCAATATCGTAGAAAGTATTGCGGTTCTGGTCGTTGCTGTATTTATACTAAGGGTTGCTTTTAATATTCTTAAACCCGCGATCAATCAACTGATTGACCGCGCAGCCGACAAAAACGACGAAGACAAAATTGTTGAAACAGCATCCAGCGTTAATGGGGTCATCAAAGTAGATGAGATCAGAACGCGTTTATTCGGTAGTGCAATCTTGGTTGATTTGGATATACATGTGGACGGAAAACTTTCGGTGGAACAGGGTCATGACATAGCCCAAGCGGTTCAAAATAAGTTGGAGTCTGATTCAGATTTGCGAATCAAACATTGCAATGTGCATGTGAATCCGTGCAAATGTGATCATGACAAATAAGATTTATAATACGCCCAAGTGTGCACCACAAACAACAGCAAACACAACAACACATACAAATGCAACATTCTGGCTGTGGGTGTGTTATTTTTACTTTTACTTTGTTGCTTTTAATTATATAACTTTCCCAGCAATTGTTAATTTCGATGGACGATTGATTGGTGACATAACAAATTGCATTTGTTTGCATTAAAGTATTGCAATTATTATTTTTCATCCTATCCTCTCTAGTAGATATTAACTTGTTGTGTCCACCAAAATCAGCGCCTGGGTAAATTTGAAAACCGAGCCGACGGCTATTGTGCCAATATTATAATCAGTACGAAACCATATCCCAGTTTCATCAAAACGCAAAGGCACAGTTGCAATTACTGGACCAGGTGTTGTTACAGGTGGTGGTCCGGGAGAAATAATTGTTGGCGGGCCTTCGATAAACATTGTTCCAATTGTAGAGGAACCCTGATACCATTCCAGGACGGGTATTCTGTTCGGCAAAGCAGGTGGAGTTGTTGTAGGCTGCCCGGAGCGCGCTAAATAATATATTGTGTTATTTGTAAGTGTTACGCTGGATGTTAACGCACCAGAACCCCAAAAGTTATATGTGTGTCCCGCATTTATCGTAGAAATCGTTGCACCATAAAAAGGATTAGCGGCCGAATATATGGTAACATCGGAAAGGAATACAAACTGCTCTATCCTGTTGATTGTATTCCATATTTCGTTTGTTGCATTAGTAATCTCTGTACGAATTTCTGTTATGTCATTTTCTATTGTTGTAAGACGCTCGTCAATGGCCTTGCAATCGCATTGACTCGCTTCTAGTTCATCTAGACGTGCGTTTATCTCGTCACAATCACATTGCATTCTGGAAAAACTGACACTTGACACATTGGTAATTTTTGCCATTTTATTCGTCTCCGTTATCATCTCCATTCTCGTCGCCATTGTCGTCATCCCCTGTCGGCCATGAATTCACGCGAACTTTGAAACATATTACGATTTCTTCGTCATCTTCGATTTTTTCCATTGGAAAAGTTATTACACGACCAATTATAGTTGGATCATCTTCTTGGCCACCATTAACTGTGAAAGATCCTTCTACATATGAAAGATTCTCGTCTAATTCATCACGGAAGACAAGTTCATGTATTGTAAATCCCGTCGTATTTTTTATCGTTGTACAAAATTTAATTGTACCGCCAACAACTGCGAACGGACACATTGCAGTTTTAACAACGGAGAGTTGAAGTTCGCTTACCTCGACTTCTTGACTGGTTACCGTTACTGTATCCTCGCATAATTCAATGTCAACGAAAGATGTGTTTTTAATTTTTTCACTCATTTTTATACCTCCTTTGTGGTCTAATTCATGGTATGTTTGACCCTTTTCAGGTGTGCAAATAGTTGTTTAAATTAAAGACTTGACAAAGTTACTGCTGGTTTAATATAATATATTTATGGACATCACAAGTTTTGTATGTTGTTGCTGCCAAGGTGCATTTGGGAAAGATGCGTTCTTGTGTTGCATGTCCGCCTAGTCAAATTTATTGCAATTGATTATTGAACTGCCAAACCCAAATGCGTACATAAAGGGTGGGCAGTTTTTTGTTAGGAATTATATGAGGAGAAATTAAAATGATTTACAAGAATATACTGGACATGGTGGGTAATACACGGATGTTGGATTTAAGCCAACTTGGAAACAATCCAAATGTAAAGATTTATGCAAAGACAGAGGGTGATAATCCAGGCGGCAGCATAAAAGACCGCCCCGTTAAAGCCATGATTCTGGACGCGATTAAGAGCGGCAACTTAACAAAGGACAAAACGATTATCGAAGCCACCAGTGGCAATACAGGGATTGCGGTTGCCCTGATTGGGGCAGCGTTGGGTTACAAAGTTGTTCTGGTGATGAGTGACGCGGTTTCAGTCGAAAGACAGAAATTAATACAAGCTTATGGTGCGAAAATTGTTTTCACACCAGGTGAATTCGGAACAGACGGTGCAATACGCAAGGCACGCGAAATGGTTTCCCAAAATCCAGATATGTATTACTACCCCGACCAATTCTCTAATCCAAATAATCCATTGTCACATCGTGCAACTGCGAACGAAATTTGGAAACAAACAAAGGGTAAGATTACACACTTTGTCTGCGCGGTGGGTACAGGCGGAACAATTATGGGGGTCGGAAAGCGATTAAAACAATTAAATCCGAATATCAAAATTATCGAAGCCCAACCGTTTCCAAAGCACAAAATTCAAGGACTTAAAAATATGACCGAAGCAATCGTGCCACAAATTTACAGTGCAACAGGTGCGGATGAAAGAATTTATATAAAAGACGAGGATGCCTTTGCCATGTCACGTAAATTGGCAAATATAGGGTTGCTGGTGGGTATGTCCAGTGGGGCCGCGATGCATGTAGCATTGGAGGCTATTAAAAATAAAAGCATAGTTGACCCGAAAACTGAGTCCGTTATCGTAACTATTTTACCGGATGGTGGAATGAAGTATTTATCCACCACGCTGTACGAACAAGATAAAGCAACAACATATGACAATAACTATGAGCAGTGTCCAAATCTGTATGATAGACACGAACTCAAATCTTTTTCCAGGGGGTATCTTTGCAGTAGCGAGGATGAAATTGCTGGATCTGGAAACTAAACACGTTGCATATGACAGCACACAAAAAAACAAAGATATAATTAAACAAGGTAAAGATGTCGGGTATGATTATGTTCTGTTCGGTACGCATCGTGGCAAGTGGAAAGATGATAATGAAAGATTGTCGTTCGAAGTCGAACGAATCAAAAGCATGACGTATTCAACAGAGTCCAGACCAATAAAGGTTGTCATAGGATCCAGCGGCAAAATTTTCATTGATAACACACATTGGGCATTGGCATATGTATTGCGTTATGGCAAAGACGTTAAATTGAATCAGGTTCCCTTTTACATTGTGGATTTCAGACAAAATATTCCACAAATTATTGATATAAAGAACTCGGTCATTAAGAATGATGTAGATATAACACGTGCGGTTAACAGTGCAGGAAAAATTGAACAGCGCGTACAAAAAGGTTGGCGAAAGAATAATACTTCTTCACTTGCCTATCTGCATGATGAATTGACAACGTGGTATTGAAAATGGGTTAGTTTTATTGTATAATATATCCTTATGGAACTTTCTGATGAGAAAAAAATATCCTCGCCAAAACATATTTATGATGCTGTCAAAAAAGATGAATGGCACACCGGATTAACATTTAAATTGGTGGACGAGATTGATGATATTGATAAAAAATCTGTCGCATTAGGGAACCTTCTTGCACAACTTGGATTGTTCGAATCTTGGGCAAAAAAGTTACCTGTAGATACAATTATCAGTGATATTGCCCAAATACCAAACAAGCAAAAAGAAATTATACAGCGTTTTGATATCAGATTACCTGCAAGTGCATTCGAACTTGACTTCTCTGTTACTGTATATGCCGATCTTGTTGCGCAAGAGATGGATGCTCTTGCATCAATGATGAACGCAAACAATGTTAAAAGAGAAGCATTTGCACTTTCACAAAGGGACAAAACTTTTCCAGGCAGAAACATCCTAGACGGACGATATATGGCATTGCTGGAAAATTATCATACCTTGGAAAAGGCGGATGCAAATTTATTCAGGGCAAGTGCCGAGATCTGGATGTCAGATTGGTGGGTTGATTTCAGAGATTTTTTGCAAGGTGGGGTCGACACGAAAAAATTAGGGTTTTTGGGCATCGAATCGTCTGATTCATTAAGAGTTATGGATTATTCGGAAACTGAGATAACTGAGAAAGATGAACTATTTAACACTCTTTATGTTGATGCAGTTAAAAAAGCCCAGAAAAATTTACCTTTGGTTACTTCGGCAAAAAAAGCTGTCATGGCGGGAATAATTAATCGCGAAGCACAATTTCACCAGCAAGGCAAAAGTAATTTATTAGCCGAAGACAAATTGCATCAATTGATGTTTAGCAGAGTCAGACAGGTATATTTTTATTCCCCACAAAAAAACACAAGATCCACAATCACAGAATACACAGATTTAGACAGAGATGGTTTTATATAATTCTTTATCAAGTTGTTCCATCAAATCAGACCTGTTTGCTATGTGACGACGGATTATTTCAATGATCTCGGGATGAATTTCAAAAAAGATACGTCTCTTGTTTTCCCCGTTTGCACCAGTAGTGTAAATAAACATTCTTTGCTGCTCTGATTCGGACAGAATTGATGATTGGAATTTGGTTATCTCGTGCCACGATATTTGGGTTGGTTTTGGGTAAATAACACCAGTTGTAGTTAAACCATAATAATCAATTACCAAGCGTGCTCGAGATTCTTTTATCACCAATAATCCAATTATTAAAAATAAAGAACCCAATCCAATAGGAATTGCAAGAAACCATCCAGTCGGTTGAATGCGAAAAGATAAAAAGGTAATTATGACAATTGGCGCAACCGAGAAACCCAAAACTACGGATAAAACTAACTTTAATCTCATACGTGCTTCTATCCTGCTGTCTACACATGAAAAATGATAAGAAATCATCTTACTGCTAAATCTTTCGCGAAATTGTTGTTCCATTTAAATTACCTCACTTTTGTCGATGGTCTTCTTATATCTCTGGCATTGTATAAAGTATATGCCCATAATTGCGAATGCCCATAATCCCCACAGAGGGTCAAAAATCTTTGGTGAGGAATTAAATTTTACATTGAAAATTTTAATTTTTGCTCTGCAAATCCTGAGAATTATTACGCCTGGGAACCAAATAAGTTGCACCAAAAGAACTATTGGAAAAATGGTTAATATGAGTAAAAATAAACCTATGTATTGTATCACTAGCAGCATTCTTAATTATAGCAGCAACATGAATCAAAATACAGGCTTTTTAAAATAGTGCCAGCATGACACTATTTTTCTCTTTTATACAACGCCGACCACATTACTAGAAATATTGGTTCGAACATAATGTAGCGGTCTTAACTCTGTTCACAGCCACCTGAATAATTCCATCCCGAAACCATATAATAACAGCGTGAAAAACGTTAACCGAGTTATAAACTGGTGGCGTCCTGGTAGGGCGCTCTCTTTGATGATGGCTGGGTGTTTGTGCTTGATGTTGATAGCGGGTATTGGGTTTACAAGTTGGCAACCATTGACAAATGAAGCATCCGGGCCATTGTTGCCTGGCAACATTGACACAGGTATTTGGGTTTCAAACGACATTCGTTTTGCGCCGTGGGGTTCTGCACCCGATTGGACAGACACGGAATGGCCAGGACCGGTTGTAATGACTGTTGGCGGTTGGCACGGTATTAATGGTGGTGATGAACGAAACCCAACCGTTGGAACGGAAGCAAACCCTATTGCGATTGGAAATGCGGGTGAGATGGCTCGGCTTGCATTCCTTGTGAATGGCGGGCGGTTGAATGTTACGACTGCAATAGATGGACACGCTTTTACAAACACGCACTTTAAGTTGACAAATAATATTGATTTGACGGCGCGAGAGTGGGTGGCAATTGGTGGTGGATGGTCAGGACTGGCTCATGCATTTGATGGGATTTTCGATGGAAGTTTTTTTACAGTGTCACTGCCAAGCACTTTGCGTTCAGAAAGTATGCCGAACCAAAGCCATTCTTTTGGTCTATTCGGTACAGTTACGGGAGTTATTAACAATTTAAACGTGCATGGCAATATTAATGCATTAAGAACTTCTGCTTCTCAATCTACTCATTATATTGGCATGCTGGCGGGCTATGGCATAGGTGCTCTTTTCAAAAACATCACAATATCAGGTAGCGTAAATCTATCAACACATATATTCGGAGAAGACCATAATAGTTTTGGTGCTGTCATGGGTGCTTCAACCGGTGCAAATGGTATAAACCTTGTAAACAGGGCGAACATCTACGGAGTTAACATACCGGGAGAACTTCAAGCTCATCTTGGTGGCGTAATAGGATTAGCAGATGGCATTAATAATCCAACATTCATTAATCTTGCAAACTATGGAAATATTAACGTTGGTTCTGTAACAACTGCGGGCGGTCTTATCGGTCAAGGTTCTGGTGCGGTGGCTGGTCGGTCGATTGTCATTGTCAACAGTTATAATATAGGTGATGTCACAGTGGCGGACCTTAACACAGGTCAAATTGCCATAGCAAGGGGTGTTGGAGGAATACTTGGCTCCTCGATGAATAACATCAACAGCAATACACTGTATAGCAACCTTTACAACATGGGTGAAATACGCCTTGGTGGTTCATTGACACATGCACAACTTGGTCAGATTATCGGAAACGGCGCAACATCAGGGAGAACTATGAACACTCTTTCTTTGCAAAGTTCCCAAACAACATTGTCGGTAGGTAATCCGGAGACGCACGTAAGTGTTGCTTCCGACAACCTATTTTTTGACAATAATTATACTATTACAAATGGAAATTATGAAGGTGTGACAATATTACACCGAATGAATCAAGTACGCAATGAGTCTATTAATCTTGCAGGAACAAACCGCGACGATTGGGCACATTGGGTTCCTGCGCTGGATAATCCATTGCGTCCGACATTCGACTTCGCACAATACAATCTCACAATAAGGCCCGCGAGTGTTTTGTTTAACCTGCACACAGGTGTCGACACCATCCGCGAATTCCGCGAGGTTGGCAACATTATGGTGAATGATTTGTTTAATGAAATATTTACACAGGAAATGATTGCCGAGATGGCAACCCGTGGAATCGAATTTATAGGTTTCACATCATCAAGCGCAAATGCCAGCCAAGGTGTGGTTGATTTTCATGTCAGCGGAAGCATTGCAATTACAAATACTTATACAAATGTCCCATTATCACTTTTCGCCGTTTACCAATTCAACCCTACCCAGACCTTGACGATACACGGTGGTGATGGAATGTTGGTAACACGGCCAACCGTGACTCGGTATTTTAAGCGACCCGGTGTGTATGTTACAAATTCGAACGGAACGGGAAACCAACTGCCATTCGCCTTCGCACAATTACCCGCAACAGCGGATGCTGTGCATGTCGGCTGGGCTATCAGTGAATACAACGCACGAATCGGTTTGATTCACACAGATGCATCAGACAATCCTATTTGGCCGTTAAGTGCGACATTTGACCAGCCGCTGTTGCATGCTAGCACGGAAATTTGGGCGGTGTGGCGCAGATTGACGGACACATGGTTGCAACTAGACTTTTCATTGTCAACTCTTGATAAGTCCCCGTCGCCGCAAATGCAGTTTAGTTATGCACAAATGGAGATTAATCTTGGCGACTTCCTGCCTCAGAATTATGAATACAACACTTTTGTGGGATGGAACACAAACTTTGCACAGGCGCAAGCTGGTATCGTAGAATATGCACCTACGGCAACGCTTCGCGTGCCTTCACTTGCAACCGGAAATACTGTGCCAGTAACTTTGTTTGCCGTATGGCGGCCGATTCATTTGACAATTCACTTTAACACGAATTTTAATGTGGGGATGTCCACAGCACTTACACAAGGGTTCGCAAGTGCCGGAGTGCAAAACTTGTTCACTCTTTCGGGTCTGGATCCATTGATTCCGATACAGTCTAATGGTTTTTGGTTTCAGTTGATGGGTTTCTCGACCACTGTTGGGGGAACGCTTATCTCCAATCCAACGGCATTTATGGTTGGTGATGATTTAGAGTTATTTGCCGTATGGCAATCTCACGGGCAAGGAGCACAAGACCCGCCGCCAACCGGTTTGCCGCCTCTAGAGCCACCGAACATGAACTTGCCGCAACTGGCAACACCTAACCCAGTTACTTTAACCGACCTTGTGTTTGGGTGGTCACATGTCTCTAACTCGGTCGGATACAGAATTTATATCAACGGCATGGCGGTACTCTTGGTACATCCAGGCTACAACTTTGTCAACCTTGCCAACTATCAAATCCCACAAGGCTGTTTCATTGTCCAAGTTCGTGCCGTTGGTGACAATGTGACTGCGCGGCACAGTTACCAAAGTTATGGGGCAATGTTTATTGTTGATGATGAAAACGAGAATACGACAGGTTCAACTCCGCTACCAGACCTGCCAACCGAGCCGCCAGATGATGACGTTGAAATTATCAACCCACAGCAACTTGGCACGCCAAACGCAATCATCGCAGCAGACACAATTTTGTGGAACACCGTTTCAAACGCAACAGGGTATCGAATTTATGTCAACGGAACATATCGCATGACGACCACGATAACTGCGGTGAATTTGACTGCTCTTGCAACTTGGCTGGGTGTAGGTAACAACGATATTGAAATTATTGCGACAAGCACGAGCCAATGGTGGAATGACTCCAATCCCGGCGAGGTTTCGCATTACGTTGAGATAGAGTTGCCAATTAATAATGAATTTGTTGTTCGCGTATCGGGAACACATTTTCTAAACTGGGACACTTACCCAGGCGCATATGAGTATAAAATACTTATCAAAATTGATGAAGTACTTGTCGAGTGGTTAATTGTTCCAGCACGAATTAACGGTCTGTCAATCGCACATTTCATGAGTGCGAACTACACTATACAAATCCAGGCTCTAGGCACAAACGAAAATATGCTTGCAGTTTCCAATATCCTAGTCCACCAAATCGGTAACAACACCAACCCGCCTGGACAATTACCGAACGAGCCTGAACCGGAGCCAACCTTGCCTAACCGTCTTACTGCACCAATCAATGTTAGTTATGACACTAATGCGAATGAGTTAACGTGGATAGGTGTCACAGGGTCATCAGGCTATGCAATTTATCTCAACGGGGTTCGCATCGCTACTGTCGGACAGAGCATCACTATATTCACGCCAAACGATGAACGTCTCGCAATCGGCACCCACATATTTTCAGTTCGTGCATTAGGCAACCCGCCAACAAACAATGAATCATACCTCTCTCTTGGCGACGTATTTCACTTAACCCGCCCTGCACCGTTCATCCCGGATGACAACGGCATGGATTTAAGTTTTTGGCATATTGCTGCAGTGGCGGGCGGGGCAATCGGGCTGCTTGCGGGATTGTTGTTTGTGTTGATTGAACGGAATAGAAGGAGGGGTTAGTGGAGATATTTGTCTATATTCTAATCGCAATCGGTGCATTTGCAGGCGCGTTCGTGCTGACATGGCTCGTCTTTGGTGTGTTTATCAAAGCTGGCGAAAATCGCCAAAGCCGTGAATATGTTCGCGAGTACATAACGGATCTCTCCTTAAATGGCATGGCGCTGTCTACCATCACACGCCAAAATATAGTGGACTGGGCCCGTACCATGGGCGATATTGACATCACGATCAAAGAAAGAACTGATGATCCACAAATGCCGCACTCGCTGCGCTGGAAGAATAAGACCTTTGCGCTCGCATACGGAACGGACGCTGGGGTTCTGCTCATCGTGTGGATTACTGATGAGTATGCCGCCACCATCTCAAAATCTCACAGGATTGACCGCGCCAAGTTTCCAAAGGGTCCATACTGGTGGGCAATTCTCATCGGCCAAAGTTGGACGAATAAAGAAATGGTGATGGAATTATTGAAAAAATCTGTTGAATATGTTAGCAAGAAGAAGTGAATTCATTCACCATCTGTGTAAAACGAAAAAAGTCGAACTTATCGAGTTCGACTTAGTCTATAGTGGTGGACTATTGGGGACAAGAATCGAACCGCCATTTGCACATGATTCGCATTGACTTAAGATATATCTAAAACTAAAATGGAATTGCTAGATGTTACAAAAATCGATATAATGTAGTATGACCTATCAAGAGTTTTCTAACTTAATGAAATTTGTTTCCGAAGACACAGAAAATAAAGTTGTTCGTTTGTATAATGAAAGCGCCGATATTGGTGGTGGTAAAATTACAACACAAGATATCGACAAAATAACAGAATACCAAAACACCGATTTCGTTCAAATAATGGGACTTAATCAAAATACGTTTGAATACTTTATTAAAACCTATGGACATAAGTTAAAAAATGTTGAGTTTTTCAAAAATAAGTCTGTTCAAGATTTATCACTTCTGGGAACTTTGCCCAACATTGAGTTTGTAAACTTTTATCATAATCAACACATTACAAAACTTTGGGATATGTCAAAGAACAAAAATCTTATGGGGATGGCACTTTACGACTTCACACGACTAAATTCACTTAATGGTGTTCAAACTGCACCGAACTTAAAACATCTTGCTTTTGGTGATATGGTTTGGTCGTCAAGTAGTCTTGTTGATATTGAGCCAATTCGTAATTTAGGTATTGAGAGTTTTGAGTTCAGCGGTAAAAAAATAGAAAATTATGATATTTCAATATATCGTACTATGCCAAATTTAAAACATCTTGACTTTGGCTTTAAATTCCATACTATGGACGAGCATGCTCAAATTATTGCACAGAACCCACAAGTCTCCGGTGGGTCACTTGTGACATATCATGAATGGACTGGTGATGGCAAAAAGTATATTATGATTAGTGGCAAAGGAACACCCAATATGTTAGACCCCCAAAAAGATGCCGAGAAGATAAAAAGATATACAGAAAAGTTCCACAAGTTAATAGAAAAATACAAGCCTATAACAAACTGATAAAAATATATAGGACAACCAAAAGCCGTATCACAATGACACGGCTTTCTGTTTTCTAATTCGTCTAAAGCCGACCATGCCATTAACAAAGATGATAACATGGTTCGAACTTTGACGACGATGGTGGAGTCTAGCGGACTTGAACCGCTCGCCTACTGCGTGCAAGGCAGTCGCTCTACCAGATGAGCTAAGACCCCAGGCGAATTGTGTACTTTACCATTTTTGGTAAAGGTGGTAGGGCTGAGTGGACTTGAACCACCGACCACCGCCTTATCAGAGCGGTGCTCTAACCAACTGAGCTACAGCCCTGTAGCACATGTATAATAACACATACAACAAGTCAAGTCAAGCCAAAATATTTAATTTTAGTTTGACCTGAACCCTAAAAAACACATTGTAATAAGTTTTATAACAAACTTTGGTTATTTAATTTCTGTGAAAAAACCTTGTGGGTGAAAGCATGTTGGGCACAATTGAGGTGCTTCCTTTTCTTTTGCATGGTGACCACAGTTAAGGCATTCCCACTGGGTAATAACGTTACGCCTGAACAATGTACCGTCCTTTAACATTTTTGCAAGATTTAGATAACGTGCCTCGTGTTCTTTTTCCACCCCGCCAACCAAGTCAAATTGCTTTGCAAGGTCATCAAATCCCTCTTCCCTTGCGGTTTTTGCAAATTCCGCGTACATATCCGTCCATTCATAGTTTTCACCTGCCGCCGCAGCCAACAGATTTTCCAATGTACCACCAATACCGCCTAAGGTTTTGAACCATAGTTTTGCGTGCTCTTTTTCGTTGTTTGCAGTTTCCTCGAACACACGTGCGATTGCTGGATAACCTTCTTTTTGGGCAACCTTTGCAAAGTATGTATATTTATTACGGGCTTGGCTCTCGCCACTGAAACCAGTTTCCAGATTTTTCTTTGTCTGTGATTGGTCGAATTTAACCCCTTTGCTGCTTTCTGTTTTCATTTTTTGAAATCCTCCTTATAAGTCTTTACATACTTTAGCACTAGGCACCTTTGTGTTGCAATTTATTTTTTTCTGATTTGCAAATTTTGTGCTTGTTGCATGAAATTTCCTCTTTGCTGTCTTCTTTTGATTTTTTAATTTCAAAGATTTTTTCCTCGTACGGTTTCAGAACCGTTTCCATAACAAAAATAAGTTTATCCGTCTGATACTCTTGCGTATCAATTGGCAGACCGCAAGATGTGTAAACTTTGACACCCTTTTGTAATTGGAGAATATAAGAATGTCCAGTTTTCTGCGAAGTAATTTTTATCCCGCCAGATTGTTTTTTTATAACAGACGGAAGTGCGAAAAATGATTTTTCGTGCGATTTGGATATGTCCATGGGTATAAAGATACTAGTTGGCATGGATTTATTAAGCGAACTGGTAACGAAAATATTTTGCGATCCATTTTTTTCATCCGTTGCCACTATAATCTTTTTATGATTTGAGGTTGGCGCGGTCAAACCTATGAAACGTTTTGATTCCTCTTGTGCAGCATTCATATGTGATAAAAAGTTAACGACATGTGTATGCGTTGTCATCTTGTCCACAAAGAACATAAAGATTCCCAGATTAATAAGGTCATAGACCTCGCGCGTATTTGTGAACGCAGCAATAATCTCGCGCACGACATGATTTTGAGACGAGAACAGTATTATAATGTTGAATTGAATCTTTAATGATGCTAATCTTTCATAATTATCGAAGTTATCTATAATAGCGAAAAAGTCCTCTTGACTCTCTACGACATATGTCAAAGTCGGTAGATAAAGCGTCGGAATAATTTTTGTAGTGGCCAAATATTTTTTCCTCAACCCCTCACCTGTTATTGACTTTGCGTTATGCATTTTGGTGATAATATTTTGAATTCTTTTGTTTGCATTGATTTCGGTATCGTTTAAAAGATAATCCAGACGTGAGTCAGCCAGCGTGAGTTTTTGAATTATGGATTGTACTTCGGCTTTGGACGTACCATTGACAACATATATCTTTGCATCGGTTCCGATTGTTATGTGAATTTCCAAATCCGGATTGCGCGAAGTCATGTTTGTACCGAACATTTTTTTAACATCCGGCACATAAATCGCAAACGTTCTTTTGGATGTGTGACATATATAATAAAAAATGTCCGCGGTTTGAGACATGTTAAGTTCCAATTTATCCATATTGGTTTTCCAAATAAACTTTGTTTTTTTATTTGTTTTCAATTCAAAACATTTAACAGGAAAATGTTTGTCAACATAACTTTTAACAAGAATGTCTTTATAATATTGCAAAATATAAGAATCAGAAAATTGTGTATTCAAAATCTCCTTTGCACCGCCAACCTTGATTTCATAATTCGACTCTGACTGGCGTGACAAAAATTCACCACCCAACAGTTTGTAAAGCGGTTGCGGACATGGATAATATCGCTTGGTAATTATTTTATTTATTTTAATTATTTGTTTTATAAATAACTGATTAACAAATATTGGAAGCGAGTTTTTAAGCAATTGCCTCCGCCTTATAAAATCCTTTTCGCGCAGATGCAATGTCAATGACGAATAGGCATAAAACAAGCGTGTGTATGGATCCTCAAGGGGAATGTTGCACTTTGGGTCTATATGTAACCTGCCTAGGATTTTTAGGTTTTCTGTGATACTGCGCCCTGTGTGCGGCATAACCACGCGCATGGCATTGAAAATCTTTATTTCGTGAATCAGTTTTTTAAAGACGTAATGCGATTGATTACGGAATTCAATTGGAATTTTGATACGTGCAATAGCATCATGTGTGCGAAGTTGACACGTTGAGGGGATCGTGCGTGAAAACCGCCCACGCCGTGTGTGATGCATAAATAGCGCGACAACCACGAGAAATACGCCAAAAAGAATTGCAAGTTGCATTCATGAATTATAGACCTAATGACACAAAAAAAACCCTTGTGGCTTTTTATTACGGTTGGCCGATACTCGGCAAACTCGTGTCGACATATGGAATATATAATTATACGCGACACGCCCCTTGCGGGGCGTGCTACGTATTGGTCGATACTCACTTTATTCGTGCGAATTAAGGAAAAATATACTTAACCATAAAAAATCCCTTACGGGATTTTGATACGGTTGGTCGTTAAGCCGAGTTCTGTCGAGGGCGATTATCTATCTTGGTCTATTGTCGCCAATAGACTCGCGCGGTGTATGGACCTGGCACGCTGGCTACGTTTAAGCCCAGGTCTCTAACCTTGCACCGAGTGGGGTTTGGATTGCCGCCACAGTCACCTGTGACGCGGTGAGCTCTTACCTCGCCTTTTCAACCTTGCCCTTGGGGGCGGTAATTTTCTGTTCCACTTTCCTTTATGTTGCCATAACAAGCCGTTAACTTGCACTCTGCCATATGGTGCTCGGACTTTCCTCACACTTTCGTGTGCAATCGCCTAACCAACATTTAATTATATCACAATCCGCAAAGTTTTTCAAGGATTCTGCACAACCCCACCGATTGCAAACATGGATGCAATTATGTCGCCAGTAACACCAGTTACTGTAATCGCACGAGACAACCCAGATCCATGTATTACAGCGGTACCTGGGCCAGTAAATGTTAGGGTTGGGTTAGAGTTAGAGAAGTTTTCATCAAGGATTAATACAAATGAGAAGTGTCCGCCGTGTTCCACGGTTGTTGCAGATAATTGGGTTATTGTAAACCCAAGGCCAGAGTTGGCGGAAGTGACGTTGTATGTGTTTTGTACAACGTTAGCAACGTTGAAGTGGGATGGGTTTATGTTCATAGTCACATTTGTGACGGTGAATGTAATAACATTCCCAGCACGGTTGGTTTGAATAACATTGTGATTACCTGCACCATGGGCGAGGTATACAATTGGATTGGATTGGCTGTGGCTGGCAGCGAGGGTTAGTGTGAAGGTGAAACCGCCAAGTGCGGGTATGTTTGTCGACGTTGTTGGAATTGTCCAGCCATCGCCAGACCCACCTGTGGAGACAGTAACAACCGTTCCTCCATGTACAAAGTTGTAATCTGACGGAGTTATATGACCAGAAACGTTGCTTACGGTAAATGTAATTACGTTACCTATTCTTGATTGACTAAGTGAACCATGACGTAGAAGAGATAAACTGAATACCAATTCGGCGTTGGCAGGTGTCAATGTCATTGTGAATGTGAAACTTCCTCCGTGTTGGACTGTTGCTACACTTGAACCGCTGAATGTGATACCTATTGCATCTGTTGTTGGGGATGCAACGTTGTATGTGTTCAGATTAACACCGCTGACCGTCCAGTCTGCCTCTGTTATTGGCCCGGTCACATTTGTTACCGTGAATGTCAACACATCGCCAACACGGGTTGGTGTGCCCAGTGTTCCGTTTTGGGCAAGGGTTATGGTTGGGTTGGATTGATTGTGACTTGGTGCAAGGGTCATTTGAAAAGTGAATGTGCCGTTTATTGGTGCTATGGGTGAGAAGAAGTTTGTGCCACGCGTGATTCCAGTAAAATTACCCATCGCAAAACCTGTATCATTAGCCGGCAATTCAATAGAGGCAAAGAGTTCAGGGAATAGTTCAATCATGTCGAGATATATGTGCACTAGAGCAACTCGTGTCCCGGAGTGAATAGTGCTTTGTCCCCCGAATAATGGTCCGGAATTAGAAACTAAAAATATTCCGTTTACCGTCTCAGTAGCTGGTATTAAAAATTGATTAAATCTTCCGCTTGTATTTATTCTTTCCCAATCATCAAGCAAAGTAACGTTATCAAAAACACGAGCATTATCTGGAATGCCAGTAAAATGCACATATTGATCTACTGCAACCGTATGTAAAGTTGCATTGTTTAAGTTTAAACCTATTGAAAAATAAGTTTGACTAAGTGCTTGTGATGTAGTGTTATCACCCAAGTTAGGAAAAAATCTGAAAGGTATCCAATCCAAATGTACATGACCAGAACTAGCAACTTGACTCTCTAGTATATTTTCCTTGATGAACAATCTAACATCTTCATTTACAGAAACACTTCCATCAATCGAAACATCAAAGAGATACCTGTTTCTTTCTGTATATCCTTGTGCTGCCTGTTGCAATAATGGAATACTTAATAACATTGCCGGCCGCAATGCTTGCCTTTGGGTCATTTGGTGTGGGTTAAGGGTAGTAACGCTAGATCCTGTGTGTATAACATGTCTGTTTCCTGAACGTAACCAAGCAGCAAAATAAAAATTAAAAATAGGAGGACTACTCCAACCACCCTGCCTAAAACGCCCATGACGTTGGTTTACCACCGACCATTGATTTAGTTCTGTCAACGATGGTAGCCAAAGTCTATCACCCACAATACCTGCACCACCATCTGGTCTATTCCCTGTTGGGATTATCAGCGGATTGGTTCTGATTTCATTAGGTAAACTATTGAAATCGTTATTCAACGTAGTACGAATATCATTTAAAAATGATACATTATAACCATGTGTAGAATATATTACCAGATTGTTACCTTCTACAGCAACGATACGCCATAAACTAGTTGATAATGCAAAAGGCCTAACAGCATTTGGTCCCGGAAATTGAACTCCGTAAGTTGACATTAATCTAAAAATTGTACCGCGGTAATTAACCGCCGTATTTGTTGAATTCAAATCACGCAAAATGTTTGCCGCAACCTGGCCGTTAATTGTTCCATCAAGATTTAGCAAAGTATGTTGCATATAATTTGGGTATGGAAAACTTGGCGGCGGGGTAGGCGGCGTAGGATCGCCCGCAACGGGACCGCGGTTTGCCAATATGAATACGGATGTTACCGCAATTACGTTAACGCAAAATATGCCGACACATAATCCAATCCATCCCAGTTTCTTCTTTAGTGGAGTCATTTACATTCCCTCCGATTGTTTTATAATAAATATACATATATTGTGTGGAATTGGCAAATAAAATTTGAGCAATTAAAAAAGCCCGTGATGGGCTTTTATATTTTTTGATGTGTTTTTTTATTCGATTGGTGATACAAAGATGTTGTCAATATCGATTGTGCGGTTGGCAACAGAGTTTAGTGCAAGACGGATTTGTGTGACCTGGACCGGGGTTAAATTTTCGGGTGTACGTACCAGTACGTTAATGTTTCCGCCGTTTTTTGATACAATGGCATCCTGGAATCCAAGTGCAAGGATAAGGTTTTCTGCGGCTGTTTCGAAGGCGATGGCTTGAAGAAGTTCTAGTTTTTGTGTTTCTGCATTAAGACGGGCTTGTTCGCTGTAACCAGATGTTGATAGGGCTATGTTCTCTAGTATTGCAAGTTGGCTTGTACGTTCGGCTGTTCTTGTTTGACGGAATATTTGGAATACGTGTTGTTGCTGCCTGTAGTCCCCGCCCACCTCTGGCGCTCTGTTATTAAGGGTGAAATTAAGATAACCAGTAACAATCAGCAATACAAACATACCTGCCAATATCATCATCTTTCTTCTTTTTGTGAAGGCTCCTCGGAAGTTAATACGTCTTTTGGTCTTTACTTCTGGTTGTTGTTCGACGATTTCCATGTGACGCTCCTTTTAATTTTTTAAACTGTAGCCATTAATATGTGTTTCATTTGTTTGGTATGACAAGTATTTTTTTATTATTTATCTTCCGGATAAAACCTCGATATTGACTGTATTGTCCGCGATAAGAGCCTGAGCCGCGCGAAGTATTGCAAGTCGTACCCCAATGTCGTGCGCACCCTGTGCCACGATTACCACCCCACGGATTTGAGGTTTAATTTCCATCAGAATCAATGGGCGCGGACCGCCGCGGTCATTTATAATTACCGGTGTACGCACCACAGTAATTGTAGTTGTGGATACACCATTGGCGCCGGTTTGGGTTACGGTGCGCTCGTCAATGTTATATGCAATTTCCAATGTTGCGGAACCCGCCACGGTTACCATGGCTTCTACACGGCCTGCACCACGAACCTGGGACAGAGTTTGTACCAAACGTGCTTCCATGTCACGGGCAAAGTTTGTTTGCATCTGGTTCCAGTTTGCATGGTTAGGTTGGTCATTGGATACCCCACCCAAGAAATTAGTTGCAAAGATTGCGATCATCAATAAAATCACTCCGCCTGCAACATAGAATTCTATGTTCTTGACTTTGCGAAGTCGCGCAAGAAACGAGCCCTTGCCTGTTGATTTTACGGGTTCAGTCTTGGGTTGCGGTTTTGGTGGTTGCACCATTTTTGGGGCTTCGCTTGATAGTGGTAGTGAGACCTCTTCCCTGTTTGTTTGTCTTGGTTCACCGCCTAGTGTGGTTCTGGACATTACATTGTCATTGTCCTCGCGCTCTACTTTTAACATTGTTCCCCCTCCTTATCCGATATAGAAAATAATTGATTCATCGACTCTTAATGTTGTTGTAACTATACGTATGATTTCTTCTTTGGTGTTTATGTGTTCACGATCTTCCCGTATGATTACCCCTGTTGCATTGATAAAAAGATTTTCAATTTGAAACGAACTGGCATTGCGGTCATGTACCACGGTAACCAGAACATTGTCAAAGCCAGCCAATCTAAGAGTATTTTCCATCCGTGTTTGTGTGGCAGCAGCATTCTGGGTATTAATCGTGCCAATCAGTTCCCAGTTATAATCCACGCCACCGCCTATTTCAATGTCTCCGCGAAAAAAACCTGGCAACGGTTGTATGATGACCAGTAATATAAAAAACCCGTAAATTCCACGCACGAATTTTGACATTGGAGAATCCGTCAACAGCAATTCCGCCAACACGCCGATGATGGTTACTCCGACAATGGATAGAAGCCATGGACTCATGCAAACTCCTTTTTAGAGAACATTTCCCGTCATAATGATTAGACCAATGGTTAAAAAATACATAAAGGCAACACCGATTAATATTGCAGCCAGCATTGAAAATGCCTTGTTGACCGTCGACAGAAAATTTGAAATGCGTTCATCCGCGATTGGTTGTGTTATGGCAGCGGCCAGTTTTAGACCAAGACTGAAAACCGCTATTTGAATTATTGGTGCAAGAACCACCCCGAGCAGTAAATATAAGCCCGCCAAACCCACCGCGTTTTTAATAAGAATGGAAGACGCAAGCACCAAGTCAAAACCCTGGGACAAATAACCGCCAAGGAATGGGACGTAACTGCTGATTGTGAATCTTGCGGCTCGGATTGATATACCGTCATGAGCGCTGGCAGTGATTCCTTGGATAGCCAAGAACGAAAGAAAGATTGTGAATGTTAGACCTAGTATCCATTTATAGGCACTGGTAAAAAACGAGACGAATTTGTCAAAGCGGTTTGTGTTGGACAAGTTGCCAACAATTGAAAATATCAAAGTAATTATAAATAATGGCATAACAATTAGTGTGAAAATTTGCATCACACCATTGGACAAAATAACCACTGCAGGTTGATAAACACTGCTACTGGCTTGCCCTCCGGATGCAACCATCAATGTCAGCAAAATGGGGAATATTATATCCATTTGTGTACGGATGCTGTTAAGTGTTCCGGTTACCGTGGCTATCATAGATGCAACCCCATACATCACAATTACAACAATTGCAGAGTACGTAACAAAGTGGATGATGTTTCGAACCCCTTCACCCGAGTTATGATGACGAAGCGCCTGCATAAGACCGGAAAATATCGCAACGCCCACAATCAACATAATGATTGGCAAGAATCCAAAGATTGCGGAACCGAACAATGCAAACAATGCAGAAAACATATTGTTGTGTTCGGTTTGAAATTCGCCACTGATGATTCGGCTGACTCTTTGCATGAACGAGTCCTCGCCAAACAAATTAAACCCCGAACCAATACCTGCCAAGATATCATCCAATTCACCAAAGTCGATGTTGTTTAGGCTATCGTTTACATTACGTTCCAGTTCTTCGATAATGTTTTGGTTTGTGCTTGCGATTGCAATCGCAACGTCCTGCATCAACATTAATGAAAAAACAACAGCAAGAATGGTAAGTGAAACGATAACACGCCGAAGAATCTTTTTCGGGGTTGATTTTTGTTTTATTTTTTGCGGAGAAATTCTGCGTTTGTATTCTTTTAATTCAAATTCATAATTCATGGCAGCACCCCCACGATTATGTCAATTAAACTAGTAACTATTGGAATCGCCATGACAAGGATAAGAATCTTTCCCCCTATAACTACTTTGTGTGCCAGACTTTGGTTACCGCTGTCTTCGCATATATTGGCTGCAAATTCTGTTAAATAGCCAATTCCAATTATTCTAAGTAATGCACTGAATAATGTAATTGGAACACCCGTTTGAGTTGCGATTTGCGAAAATCCACCAATAACCCCACTGAGGGTCTCCACAAACAAAAACAGAACCATTAGCCCGCCCGCCAAACTGACAATCATTGCTATTTCTGGTTTATGCGGACGAAGAATAATCACCGCCACCGCAGTAAGCAGCGCGATGCCAATGAGTTGAAAGACTTCCATGTCTTTAGACTATGTGTGCGCTATTGTCGAATATTGCAACCTAGTACAACGAAAAAAGATTTCGCACTGTACTGAATAAATCTGCCACCATATCCAAAACCAGTAAAAGTGAAATTATAACCGCAGACAAAGAAACAAAGGTTGCAAGTTCGTCTTTGCCGGATTGTTTAAGAACACTGGAAACTACACTTGCCAAAATTCCTATTGCCGCGATTCTGAATATAATTTCTATTCCCATCTTCCCTTCCTTTTCGCTTATACAAGTAAAATTACTAATGCTATACCTAAAATTATGCAAAGTTTGAAATAAATAGACGCTTCACGTCGCAGCGCTGTTTTAGATTGGTCAAAGAAATGGTCAAATGTTACGCGCTTTGATGCGATTTTGGATTGTTCTTCGTGACTGCCATGGCGTCCCAGTTCATATAAAAAATCTGTGATTGTTGTAATTTCGGCGGGTTTAAGGCCGCGCCACACAACCGAATTCACAGCACCATGAGTGATTTCAATACGATTATCTAGCAAGGTCTTGTATCCCACAAGCGTATTATAAAAATGTTGCGCGTAAGAATCTTTATACGTATCAATAATATAACCAAGGTTATTTTTTGAAAATCCAATTTCGACTGACAAATGATCGCAGAATGCAATTGTGTCTTGAAAAAAGATCTTTCTGCATTTATAATTTCTATATATATAATAGCCGAATACTATAGGCACAACCAGTGCCACTAATAACATAATGATATACATTTTATATGTGTATGCAAGGTTAATTCGAATTTTCACATGGCGAGCAATTTCAGATTTCTGTCAAAAACACCCATTACATGACCCGCACTGTCGCGCACACCTAAAACAATGTAACGGTCAAAAATTTGTTCCGCGATGATGTCTTTGAAATATGGCTTGTTACGAATTTCTTCGATACCGGATGCATGAACCGAAGCAATCACCGAAACACCGCTACGCGCGGCCAGACGCAACATTTCTATGTCGGATGCGGTTGCAACCTCGTCCGTTATTATTATATCTGGGCGCATACTACGGATTCCATTTTCAAAGCCATATATCTTTGATGACCCTGAAATCACATCCGTAAGATGACCAACATCCAATTGGTTTTCGCCAAGGTGTGTGGCACAGATTTCGCCGCGTTCGTCTAATATAAGTGTATTCAATAATTGATATCGATAAGATATTTGCAATGCGAGGTCGCGAAGAAATGTGGTCTTTCCCGCCCCAGGCGGAGAAATTATCAGGGTCTTCAATGGTCGCGGACTTTCAAAGATATAGCCCAGCACCGGATATGAACAATTGCGAACCTCGTGCGGAACACGAATGTTCAGGGCTTGGATATTTTTTATTGTTTTGATTTGGTTATTTTCCACCACAACCTCGCCCGCAATACCTATTCGGATACCGCCTTTGACGGTGAGGAACCCTTGCTTAATTTGTTCGTTAACCGCATAAATAGAATAATTCGACGCACGATGCAAAATTGCGTCCAAGTCATTACGCGAAACAAAGATTGCGCTTTTTGTGTCGCGCGATGGTCCATCCTTTGTAAGATAAAAATTTTTACCACCAAGACAAACCACCGCGGGTGCATTGGAACGCAGCCGCAATTCATAAACGTGATTGATATCCAGTCGTGCGAGTGCATGACAAATTTCTGTGGGTAAAATTTCGTACAGCATATTAATTACATGCGAAACAAAAGTTATATCATGCAAATTCGACATAAAAAGCACCCGAAGGTGCTTTTTGAATCTGTTATCTGTTTCTTATCCAAACTGCGTGAAGGTGGATTACCCGTACACCGTCAATGGTTTGCGAGTTACCGCTGAGTAAGTCGTGTTGATGCATTGTTCTGTGGTGTGGGTTGACATAACCAGGAATGTGGGAACCAGCCGGCCATCTGTGTGTAGTACCAAGACGTTGGTAAATCCATGCAACACGGGAATAACCTTCTAGCGTTAGTCTTCCGTCGTTTCTGTAAACACCTGGAGATATTTGAACCGCGAAGATATCGGAAAGTAATGGTGTTTCTTGTGCGCTCATCAATCTGCTTCTTACGAAACGGTTTGTTCCATCCATAAAGTGCATAAAGAATTGGAATTGTGTTGGTGCTGGTGTTCCGCCACCGCCGATTGCTGTACGTGTCCAACCTGCATCAATAGTGATTGCAAGTACGTTCGCACCATAACGCGTTAAGATAAATGCTCTAAGGTCTTCGTAATTTTGGATATGACGTCTTTGGTTAGCGGCATCACCCCATCTGTAGAACCAACCTTCGAACGAGTACGTGAATCCGCCTGCGTTTGGTCTTTCTACTCTGTGCGGAATTGTGTGGTGGTTGTTACCTTGAACTCCTACCACCCACTGTGATCCTCGGTTTGTGTTACCATCAAATATCGTTGCGTTTGTTGCGCGGTATGTGATTGTAAAGGTTTGTGCGGTCCAGTTTGCATGTACGGAAACGTTGTTAGAGCCAGTTGTTCTTGCGTGGTTAAGAATTGCTTGTTGATTGTTTGTTGCAATCGCAGTTCCGCCAAGGTGACCAAGATTCCACGCAGTGAGATTGTGTCTTGCACGTGTAACAGTTGGGAATGTTACGGTGTTGATGTTGCTTTGACGAATGTTTGTAAATGTTGTTGTGTTAGAAGTTGTACCACCGTTAAGAATGAAATTAATTGTAATTGGCAATTCATCCCATTGTGCGGTAAGTGTAATTGTTGTACCAGACGCGATACCGCCAGTAATAGTTGCGAATGTTGCGTTTGGTGCACGAAGGAATCCGGTTACACCACATGTCCATCCTGTCAAAGTGTGAGCAGTTCTTTGCGCAGCCGGTGCAACATGCCCAAGGTTACTGAATTGTGCACCTACGTTCGGTACGCTGTGGATTGCGGTTGAACCGTTGATTGTTCCACTATTTGGGTTAAAGTTAAGATTCCATTGTGGTTGAACAACCGCATCTTGTTGCCATTGTGCAACAAGAGTTGCCGCATTGCCAGATGGTATTGTGTTAGTAATTGCGTTAAGAGTTGCGTTTGTTCCAAATGTTATGCCAGCCGCCGGGAAATGCCAACCTGTTAGTGTGTGTCCGCCACGTGTTGCGTGTGGAACCTGTTGCCCAAGGTTTCCAATTGCTGTACTTGCGGTTATTACTGATGGACCAACAACTGTTCCGTTGTTCCCATCAAATGTAAGTGTAAATGTTGGTACAGGAATTGCATCTTGCTGCCATTGTGCAGTCAGTGTTATTGCATTACCAGATGTAATTGTGTTAACCACTGTGTTAAGTGTTGTACCCACCCCGAATAGGATTCCAGCCGGAGATTGCCAGCCAAGGAATGTGTGTGATGTACGTGTTGGGACTGGAACTGGGTTACCCATATTACTGTGTGCGACCCCAATTGGTGTAATTGTGTGGATTGCGGTTGAACCATTTACCAAACCACCTGCAGGGTTAAATGAAACTGTGTAAGTTTGTTGTACTGGTGCATGGTGCCATAGTGCGTATACGGTTACCTGCGCCTGGTTTGCAAGACGGATGTTTGCAACGGCCTGGTTATTACCTACGGCTACAAGTGCGTTATTAGCATTTGGGTCACGCATTTCCCATCCAATGTGTGTGGAACCTGAACCTGGTCTGGTTGCAGGCATTGGAAGTGCCTCGAAAAGGTTGTGTGTGGTTACTTGTCTTGTAAGACCATGTCCACTTGGCATAGATGCATTTGCGTATCTTAGATTAAAGCGAATTTGGAAAAGGTTTTGGGGAACGGTTGGATCCTGGATCCAGTGTGCAAATACGTTAAGGTTGCTTGTTTGATTAAATACGTTACCTGCGGTAATTTCGGTTCCGTTACCATTACGCTCGGTCCACCATGTTGGTGCCAAGAAACCGTGACGGGTTGGGCTTGGAAGTGTTGGGATAACCTCGCCATATGTGATGTTGATTGGGCTTGGGTTGGTTGGGCTTGCAACTGTGGTGTTGAAGTTAATACGGTAGGTAATAGCCTCCCATATTGCGATAAATGTACGACCCTCGTCCATTTCGGTTAGACCGCGTGGAACGTGGTTTCTAAGTGGCTCGTCCGCTTCGACGTCAAACCAGTGCACGAATCTGTGCCCAGGGAAACTGAAAGTATCAGATGCAGGAACACGTGTTCTGCGATTTCTGGTTTCACCTTCGTCCGTTCTGTTGTTCAAATAAAGTGGTGCTTCTACGATGACTTCTTCGTTGGCCGCGATGACACCTGCAGGCGGGTTACTTGCAAATGTTATGTTGATGCTGCCTACACGATTTCCTGCAAGGAAACCAAGGTTAATACTGGATAAAACCAGTGCAAGAACACCAAATGTAACAAGTATACAAATTCCCGTAAAGAGCAATGCCTTTTTCATGACGCCCCCTTTGTAAAATTAGTTTCCATAACTTTACCATAGTATATTCAAAATGTCAATACTTATTGTTTAAAATGGCATAATGTTACTCTGCGAACTATGGACACATAGAATAAATATTGCTTTTTTATTTGATTAATTTGCATATGTTATATATAATTCTTGTGAAAAGGAATACAAAGGAAATGGAAAATAAAACACAATTCTCCGCGGTGCAATCCCCGAAAAGGATAATCATTTTATTAGGGGTCGGGTTATTAGTTCTTTTTATCGCAATTACAAGCGTTGTGATTATTGTAACATCATCACGACCAACTCAAGCCGCACATGTTGTAGCAGATTTCAACTTTACAACCGCAAATGGCCAAGTGACGATTATTGGCCCTGGTCAAGTTCCTTTTCAAACTGACCTTATTGTAAATATCCCTGCCACAATTAATGGTTTCCCAGTTACAACCATCAGCAATAATGCATTTTTATTGAGCAGAGTAATTGAGGTAACAATCCCAGATACCGTAATAAGTATTGGAGATTTAGCCTTTGGGCATAACCAAATAACAACCTTAGTAATTCCAAATAGTGTGACGTATATAGGCTTTGCATCATTCGCATACAATCACTTAACCAGTGTACAAATTTCTGACAACCTGACTAGTATTGGGAATTCTGCTTTCGGTGTTAACAATTTAACCAATATAATAATTCCAGACGGAGTTACAATTGTCGAAGATTTTGCATTCGGCCACAATCAACTTGCCAGTGTCCAACTCCCTGACAGTCTAACCCACATTGGAAATTATGCATTCCACGATAATCAGTTGACAAGTATAGTGATTCCAGAAACTGTGACATATATTGGAGAAGGGGCATTCATTTCCAACCAATTAGCCAATGTTAATCTCCCAGATAACTTAACTCATATTGGACGTTTGTCCTTCCGACATAATCAATTAACCAACATAGTCATCCCAGACAAAATAACACATATTGCAGCATATACATTTGAAGACAACGAATTAACCAGTGTGCATATTCCAAATGGTGTAACAGATATTGAAAAGTGGGCATTTCAATACAACCAGTTAACAACAATAACTATCCCAGCCAGCGTAACGTACATTGCGGAATCAGCATTTGCATTCAATCAATTTACCCAAATGCCTGAATTACCTGCACAAATTACTGTTTTTCAAGGTTTCAACAATAACCCTTTCATCACAAACAATTTTGTCACGCAACTACCAAACCAATTTACCAGCATAGGTAATGCGGCATTTATTTCTAGTCAATTAACTAATATAACAATCCCAAACCACGTAACAAAAATCGCAGAATATTCTTTTACAGATAATCAATTAACCAGTGTAGTAATTCCAAACAATGTTATTGAAATTGGGGAAGGTGTGTTTCTTGCCAATCCTGCTAGCCTGACAATATATACAGCACACCTCTCTCCTGGTCCTAACGGATGGCACGAGGACTGGAACTTATGCGTGATTAATGGAATTATATTTGCAGTTGTTTGGGGACACAGTATCCTTGATTCCACCATAATATTTGATACACAACAAGGTAAACAGTTACCGCCTGTAATAGACGCACCAGGTACAACCTTTACCCTACCATCAACAACCAGGCCAGGTTTCACTTTTCTTGGTTGGACAACCAGCAGTACCTCCACCACAGTAGAATATCTTGCAGGTGACACCTGGACAATTGATGGCAGTCAAACACTATACGCCGTTTGGAATGGTTTGACTTTCACAATTGCATTTCATTTTATTCTTGCAGATACACCATATGGAGTGGGATTACCTTTGAACATTTCACATGTAAATGGAACAACCGTAAATACTTTGACCCAGTTACCTTCTATCACAGGGCGTCAATTTCTGGGCTTTTGGGATGCACCGTCTGGTGGAAATTTAGTATTTGATGCATATGGAATTCCGCTAAATGAATTTCTTGAAATGACGGAAAACATTACCCTCTACGCACGTTTTAGTGAGGCACTCGTCAATGGCAACAATTGCAACCTTGTCCCTTGGATTGTAGGTGCGGGATCCTTGGTTGGTTTATTGATTCTTGCTTTGCTTATATTATTTCTTTCCAGAAGAAGCAAACAGCAAAAAAATTAAATTATTAAAAAATGACCCGTGATTGGGTCATTTTCTTTTGGATGCGTAAGATAACTAGTCTCTTCTGGTTTGCATTGTAAGACCAATCAGACCAAGCATACCAAGGATAAGTGGTGTGCTTATCGAGTACATAAAAATCCATAATGCATCTCCCAATGCTCTGAAGCTGAATGGGTTGAATGCTTCTCTGAATGGATCAATTACGGTTGTACCGAATGACATAAAGAAAGTTACCAAAGAAATTACAGCAGCACCCAGCACAATAAACGAAATGATTCTTATCATACTTTTTCCCTCCTTGGTATTTAGTATGCACAAAAAAGCGATATTAAGCAATCAATTTAGACCCCCGAGGTTTTCCGTGTATTTAAATGTTGACTTTGGCATATTATTGGTATATAATAGTCCTTATCGTGCTTAACGATATCCCATCGCGGGGTGGAGCAGCTCGGAAGCTCGTCGGGCTCATAACCCGAAGGTCGTAGGTTCAAATCCTGCCCCCGCTACCAATTAGCCTATTAAGTAAACTTTTGGGCAACTGAAAAGAGTTCACGCAATGACTCTTTTTTTGTTATAATTTTGTCATGGGCAAATTTGAAACAATGCGAGAAGTTTTTGATAGTCTAAAGGACAATTCTACTATTGCAGATAAGATTTCTTTATCAGAAGATATGCAAGTAATAACTGTGAACTTCCATGAGTTATTGGAAATAGTGGTGGATGATGACTATTTATCATTCAGAAGCGGTGAGTTCGACCACCATTGGCATCCCAGCCCAGACGAAACATATGAACTGTTAAACGAATTGGCAAACGGAAAAAAGTTATTTGTACTCTATCGCGGAGGTTTTAGGATGGCTTTTAACTGCTTTTTGGTTGGTTTGCGTCTGCGTCAAATATCAAATGAAAAATTTGAAATCGAAAAATCAAAACTGATGAAAAAGTGGAATGTCAAAAGTATATTTTCTGGAAAAGAGATTTTTAAGAGATAAACAATTTCGACCTTTTGCGGCAGCAACTTCCACGGACTACCAAGTATCGCCAAATGACTTTTTGGCAGCCCTCAGGCTCATTTTTGGGTTGCGGGGCAATAACTATTTTCCCTTCGTAAATCCTTGCAAAACGCTTTTCAAAAAGTTTACTCACAGGATAACACACTCTATCATAAATGCCCCCTGCCTTCGGTTTTAACATTAATGCAAAAGACCGAATATTTTTTCGCTTATTCCGCGAGTAAATTTTCTTGCAACAATAAATCCTCTAAGAACTTGTGTTCCTTACAAACTAGGATTTTATTTTTGTAGTCTTTTTGGTCGCGACTTAGTTTATCGAAGTTTTCAGCAATGTAATTTACAAATGCGTCATTGTTACCACGTTCTTGACATCGCACAACAAGTCCTTTTTTGAAAGATTCCGTCTTTTCTGGTATCACGAAAAAAAAAATGGTATATCGTTTTGTTCTAAAAGTTCTCGTATGTCGTGCGCCATCGTGACAAGTACGATATTATATTTTGTCCTAGCATCTTTTAACGCATCAAGATAGTTCTGCGGGAAATCTGGATTTGTTATATTTGAATCAAACCCTTTTTGTTTTTCGTAATTTTTAACCTTTATGCTTGGATCACGCCTAAAAGCCGAAGTCTGTAAATCATAAACATTCTGATACTTTTTCGCAACTGTGGTTTTTCCCAGTCCTGCAAAACAAGATATAACAATTGCCTTTCCCATACACACTAAACACTCTTTCTTCTGCGTAACACAAAGAAAATTGTAATGCCGCCTATGACAAGGAAACCCAGCAATACTGCCCCAACAATCAATATCAACGACGGACCATCGGCGCTACCGTAATCAACGTGTGGTGTGAATACAGCAAAAAGTGTTAAATCTCCCGTCAACGTTATTGAACCCTGATATGGTGTATGTACGACTTCCCCACCCTCGGTTTTTGCCCAACCAGAAAATATATAGCCAACAGGTGGTGTTGGTGCGAATACAGAAAGATTTACGATATTGGTTGGCGGAAGATTTTGTGGAACACCATTTACCATTAATGTAAGAACATGATTAGTAAGGAGTGAAAAAACAGCGTACAAGCGTATGTCCGAGGTAATTGTGTTATCAAAGAAATGAAAACTACCATCCGAAGAACCAAGTGCCCACCATTGAAATTGATAACCGCTAGGCGGCGTTGGGTCAGGTGGTCGCGCAAAGTTTGTACCCCAATCAATCGGTGCCTGCGGAAAGTCCACCCCATTAATAACCAAGGTTACAATGTGTGTATTTTTTGCAAATACAGCGTAAAGATAAATGTCATTCGTAATTGGTGTTGTGAAGTCAAATTCCGCACCAGTAAGCGAGCCCAATGCCCAATGAACAAAATGATGTCCCGCAGGTGGGGTTGGATTATTTGGTTGTGTAAATTGTTTACCATCTACAACTGTGTTAGGTGTTTGAACACCTTGAATCACTCTTGTCACAGTCCATGTTTGATGGGTTGTCCCCGTACTGAGATTACTATTTGTGAACCATGTATGCGATGATGGTGCGGTCGCACGGACCTGCAAATTCCATGTACCAGATGGCCAAGTGGTTGGAATTGTCCATGATGTCGCATTTAATTCTGTGCTGTATGCTGTGTTATTTCGATAGACAATGTATGTTCCCAGCGAATTGGTTGAATCCCAAGTGAGAACACCTGCTGAACTAATTTCCAGGTTGGAAGGTGCCACTAGTTGTTCCTGGTTGACCGTGAAACTCTCACTTGTAATTGTAGAATATATTTGGTTGTGACCTGCACTTATGGCTTGAACCTCAAAAGTCGTTGTACCTGTAGTCGTTATTGTGTGTACAAATGTTGTGGCTGTCTGCGTCTGCCATGCGCCACTGTTATTTACACGAATACGATAAGAAACTGCATCCTGTATTCCATTCCACGAAGCAATCAATTGATTTGCCGCCGGACGAGTTACAGTAACAACTGGTGCCTCTAGCGGTGTTTCAAGTAAAGATGCGATGTCTATATGAATTGCTGGACGGATTCCGAAACTTTGCGGCCACCCGCTGCCATTACCAGACGCGTTCCCAGTACCATGCCATATGGAAGATGCAACATTCGCACCGCTTGTAGATCCCGAGCGCAACCATGCATCTGTTACTCCAGCGACTGTCCAGCCAACGTGGTTCATAAAACTTCTGTCAAAACCACTCATCTGCCAAAGACCATGTCTGTTACAATTTATTAAAAGACCACCGCTTCGTTGTCCCCATCTCGCTGTACAGCCAGTTTGGCGTGCAACTTCGTAATGCGATGGTATCCAAATCATATCTTGTGTTTGAGGATTATTAAAGGGTCTTGCCTCTGCCAGACTCCCCCCAAATACTATTGGTTGGTTATCTTGGTCCTGCCATTCTATTTCGTCCATAGGCACGATTGTCGAAACCGCAGCAGGAAAATATCCCAGCACACCACCCACAACGCCCGATAAATCACCATCTGTGTTCCCAGTAAAATCATTAAGCAAATTTGGTCGCAGTAATGAATCCGCGTATTGAACAATTGTTCCTTGGGTTCCACCGAATTGACTTGCTCTGTATGGTTCTGTCATCCATAACGTGACCACCCCGTCACGCATGTAAACAACTTGCCACATTCGTGAAGTGAATTGTGAAATAATATCGGCTTCGCTGGCTGGGAATGGGTTCAGATTACCCGGTGCCGTGCCAATTTGTTCAAAAAGTTGCAAATATACCGAGCCCGATAAAAATTGATAAAGTGGAAATGGTGTGGGCGTTGGAACCCCCTCTACCATTATTGTTATGTTAACAGTTTCTGCTGTTGGCACCAGTTCGTCTGGCTCGCCGCGCGCCCATTCAGAAAAATGCGATGCATCGCGCGTTGCATTCAAGTTATTTCCAGAAACTGCACGCAATATTTTCAATAATTCGTCTGCAACATCACGATTGATGCCGGTCGTTTCAAACAAAGATTGTTGAACATTCGCACCAACGCCATCGTCATAAACGTAGCCGACTCTGTGAATAGTGTAATGCGGTGATATACCAATTGTCGCATTTACCGATTGTATACCGACCCTGTCAAAACCTGCCATTACAAGGGAGACAATCAAAAAGCACCCTATCAAAAAAAAGGATAAAATTTTCTTCATATTTAAAAGTATAAGCAGTTTTTGCAAAAATGACAAATATTTTTGTTTATACCTCACCCGCTGTTACGCATGACAGATGCAATCGCGTTAATTGATGTATGGATTCCTTTGCGAATTTGGTCGCAGGTTTCGTCTGCCCCGCCTTTTCGGTAACGGCGCAACAGTTCAACCTGGGCATAGTTTAATGGATCCAGATGTGGCAGACGGTTTGCAATAACCATACCTAATACCGGGTTATTTTCCAATAATGTTTTTTGCCCAGTAATAGCCAATAGGTATGTACACGTACGTTCATATTCCGATTTAATTCGACCAAAAACAGATTCACGTAATTGTTTATCCGAAACCAATTCGGCATATTGCGCGGCAATTGTCATATCGGCTTTTGCAAGTGCCATTTCCATATTAGACAATAATGTTGAAAAGATAGGCCAATTTCCTTTCATGTCTTGCAACAATTTTATGCCTTTTTCTTTTCCATGTTTTTTCAGAAAAGTCTCCACTGCGGTACCAAATCCAAACCAACTTGGCAATATTACACGGCATTGCGCCCACGAAAACACCCAAGGGATGGCGCGCAGGTCACGAACACTGCGACTGGCATTACGACTAGCCGGACGTGAACCAATATTTAACGAAGCAATTTCGGATATCACGGTGGATTGCCAGAAATAATCCTCGAACCCTTTTGTTTGATAGACCAAGGATTGATATGCATCAAATGCAGCATCAGACAATTCGCCCAGCGCGTTCATAAATTGTTCAGACGGTTCTGTGCTGGCGGGTTTTGCGGTGGCTGCGAGTGTGGCGGCTACGATGACCTCTAGATTCCTCTTACCCACCTTTGCGTTGCTGTATTTGGCGTTGATGACCTCGCCCTGTTCGGTTAGGCGTATGTGTCCTTGCACCGCACCTTTTGGTTGTGCCATTATTGCGTCGTAACTCTTGCCTCCGCCACGACTGACCGAGCCCCCGCTTCCATGAAATATTCTGATTTTTACGCCGTACTTTTCAAATAATTTTACTAGTCGAGCCTCAGCGCGGTACAGTTCCCATCTTGATGTCAGGAAACCCCCGTCTTTGTTACTATCGGAATAACCTATCATAACCTCTTGCACGTTGCCGCGACTGGCAAGTAATTCTTTGTAAAATGGTAATGAAAGCAGTTCCTCCATAATGCGCGGTGCATTGTGAAGGTCTTCGATGGTTTCAAACAGTGGTACAAGATTCACATCCACGACCTTGTCGCGCAAAATTCCAGATTCTTTTAATAAAACAGCCAGTTCCAACAAATCAGATAAATCATTTGTCATGGATATAATTGCCTGGCGAATACAACCGATTCCATAACGTAATTGAGAATTCCGCGCCGCATCAAAGATTGCCAGTTCTTTCTTGGTTTCCGCATTATAGTCAACATGGCGAGAAACCAATGGACGTGGAGAAGACAGAGTTTCCAAAAGTATTTTAACCCGACCCGCTTCGTCTAGTTTAAGGTAATCCGTACCTGGGTTTGCAACCTGGATTAACTCGGCCACTGTACGCCCGTGGATTGCCGAATTTTGTCGAATGTCCAGCGGTGCCAATGTCCATCCGAACACACGTACAGCGTATGTTAGTTTTTTGACTTTTTCCTGTGCCAGTAGCTTCAGACCTTGGTGTTCAAGAGATTCTTCGATAATCATTAAATCGGCAACCAGATCTTGTGGTTGGTCATATGGAGTGGCCGTTGAGTTACGCACAAAAGAATCAATTATTACCGGAGGCATTCTTCCGATAATTTGTTCGTATGTTGCAACCAGTCTGGCTTGGATTGCAGAAAGTGCCAAGCGATATGGTTCGTCTGCATGATGCGGGCAGCAATCTGGCGAGGTCGAAATTAACTCTTGCAGTCCTGTAGGCATTTTGTTCTTTAACGTAGAAATGGGCAATTCACTGAATAATCGTCCCACTTCGGCAATGTAAAATGATAATGCCCTCTCCGCATGTCGCGAAAGTGTTTCGGTTAACACATTTGCATCTACAAATGGATGTCCATCACGGTCTCCACCAATCCAACTGGCAACCTGTAAAAAGTTTGGAAGGTTATCTTCCCCAATTGCACGTTCCACATTGGTATATAGTTGCGGTACCGCAGTCAAGAAGGTGGAAGTAAAAAATGAAAGCACATTCTCGACCTCGTCCAGTACGGATGGCTTGATACTGCGAAGCACACGTGTTTGCCACAGTTTTAATATCTCTGCACGCAACCCAGTTTCAATTTCATCATGTTCTTCTTTTGTTCTTGCACCAGAATCACGGTTATCCAGTAATTTGGTAATTGCCTTTATGATATCGCGTATTGTGCGACGCTGGACCTCGGTTGGATGGGCGGTTAGTACAGGCGCAATATATGCATTTTGAAAAAAGTCTTTAAGGTCTTTTTTTGTGTATCCGTTCTTTTTTGCAAATTCAATACTGGCCTCTAGACTGTCTTCTCCGGGTGTTGGAAATTCAATTCTTTGTTTGCGCCAACGAAGGTTATGGTGATGATCCTCGGCTATGTTAGATAAAATCGAGAAACAGACCGCGGCACGCACAACTTTGTTCATTTCTTCGTCCGACAGTTTCTGTAATAATTTTTTCCACATGGTATAGTCCCTGTCCCCCCCCATAGAAAGCCCGCGGAGTTTTTCAATTAATTCAAGGGTCTCTTTTCCATCCACGCCAAGAATTGTGTCACCCAACATACGTCCAAGTAAATTAATATCTTTGTTCAGTGCCTGGGTCGCGGCATTCAATTCAGCCTGGGTATTCTTTTTGTTTTTAAGGTTATCCAGCAGGTACAGCATTATAAAATCCTCCCATCGTGTAATATGGCATTATACGTTTTTTGGACAAACTTTGCAACTTTTAATTTATTTCACCGATTGCCAATGCGTCTAGGTACTTGGGTGTTGGATGGTTGGAATGTTACATTGTTTTCTTGGTAGTGCGTTATTGTACCCGCACCATTGCACCAGCCGACAAGTCTTCCAAAGAAAGAACCTGACGTATTGTTTGCAAGTGTTATATGAAAACCTTCCACACGGTTGACTAGCACAGACCCACCGCGTAATGCGCCAGTAATTCCACCCACACTTCTGTTAACACCAGCACGCCAATACCAGACGTTTATATTGACCACGAAACTTGCCCTGATTTCGCCGTTTGATTGCACTACACCTGCGACTCCGCCGATGTCGCCGTTACCATCTAGTTGTGTGTTTATTACCCTTACATTTCGTACTGTTCCATTGACCTCGCCCGCCAGACCACCCATTTCAGACTGCTGCCGATGTGTGATCACATGACTGTTTTCTATTCTTACATTATCCACGACACCTGTACGCCAAATGGATCCCGCCAAGATACCCGCACGTAGTGTGCCATTGCCATTGTGGTTGGGACCGAACTCAACGTGACTGTTGGCAATCCTTAGGTTACGTATCATGCCCGTCAAGTTTCGTATCATTCCGATGTGTAATGCGCTGTCCAACTGTGTCCCTGGCATTGTGAAATTCATGCCGCTGATAACATGGTTGTTCCCGTTGATTGTGCCACCAAATGTTTGGATCGGAGTCCAAGTGCCTGTGAGATAGATGTTGTTGGTGAGGTGGAAGTAGGCTGATGCCGCGTATCTGATATTATTTAAATGTGTTGCGTTGCTTATTAAAAATGGGTCAGAGGGTGTACCAGAGCCGCCGGCGAAAAAATGAGGGTCAACAATATTGAAACCTGTCCATCCTGCGTTGCGAAATGCACCAATAAATCCTGGAACAACTATTACTGTAATACGCGATCTATCCAAGCCTGCGAAGGTTGTGTTGTCAATCATTGGCGGTGCAACAAATGACATACTTAGTATTGTTCGCAAATTAGTTGCACCCAAGAAGGCATATCTTCCTATTGAATTTATTCCTTGTGGGATTGTTACGTGTTGCACCATTGTATTTCCGCTGAATGCATATGGAAGAATTCTGTTTCGTGGGTTTTGTTGGACTGTTATATGTGTCTGGTTAGCAGTAATTCGCGGTTCAAAAGTTTCACCAGAATGATGCTGTGCCATACGACGGACTAGTTCAGAGGAACAGACTGCGCAGAATGGGCGAGCTGTGTTGGTCGCCCGTGACATTAAACATCTATCCATTCGCATTGGGATTGCATGCCCAGATGGAGCATGATCATTTCTGTATACACCGATTGCACCATGACCTGTGTCACCATGTCCAACCCAATGACTCCAACGCACGCTGGTGTTATTGCTTTCTGTTGTTAGATTAGCAGTTTCCCACACTGCTCTATTATATCTATGCTCGTCCGCCAAATTTCCAAATGAGTGCCCGAATTCATGGATAAATGTTCTTACCCAGCCACCAGCAAACTGGTTATGTACTGTTGTTAGTGCTACGGAGACTGCTGGACCTATAAGACAAGGTATCTCGTATCCATAATAACCATTATCCCAAATAAAAGCGGTCCCGCCGAATCTGTTAGAATTTGCAATTACCTGAATCATATCTACTTTACCAAAGAAATAATTGGCATTAAATCTGGCACGGTTTCTTCCCCAGCGAGGCATGCCAATACGACCACTTTCTGGCTCATAACTTCCGAAGACATTGTCCACCTCACGCCTATTCCAAGGCCATCCATGGCGTACACTTACACCTGATTGATTTGAACTAGAAAAAATTACATGTATTGTAAATAAGTCCGAAAATAAACTAAACGGATACATACTTATTAGAAAATTTGATGCATATATGGCGTGATTTATAAAAATACCCATCTCGTTAGCAATAAAACCGTCTGCAAGTAAAACAACAACAATACCGTTATTAACACCTCTGCCGAGGTTAGTGTTTGTCCCTTGGTGAACTGTTATTATCTCATAATTACTTGAGTTAAAATTTGATTGATTTAAAGTCGGCATATCCCGCTTTTCATATGAGTCATCGCAAACTGGTTTTGTTGTCACATAACCATACAAAGTGTGTGTACGCACTAATTCACCCGAACTATATCCTACTTTTCTGCGGATATCGTTGATATGATGTCCACCGCGGACAATATTGTCACCACAACAATCCTTACAGAAACATTCAATACATTCACAATCTATGCAATTGCATTTTGCGTTAATGTATCTCGTGCCTGCAAAAACATTTCGCTTATCATATGTATTAAGTGATATTACAAAAGGGGTTATTGCAAAAATAAATAACAGAGCAAGTATTGATATTTTTCTTAAATGGTTTTTCATAATAAATTTCTCCTTTTATCACTTTAAACTATATTCAAAAAAATAATATTTGACCAAATTTCAAACTCTCTGTAACTGTTTCTACCCCTATTTATACTAAGGCGATAGTTAAAGGATAACTCATGTTCACCTAATGCAAGCGAGTCAGGAATCCTTATGGGTATAGTTCTTTGTTTTTCTCTGCCAAGTCGCACGGTGGGGGGGGGGGTTTGTCCACCAGGTGCTGGCATATTAAATAAGGTACCAGGAGGTATGTGTCCAATAAAGTACCCAAAAGTAGAAATCCTCTGTGCCCGCCAAGTATGATTTTTTAACGTTACCTGTACATCAATGGTTTCGCCATGCATGACTGTTGTTTGGTCTATCGAAATAGTCAGGGAAAAATCATCCTCGGTGGCGCGACTGGGACCCCAGCCCAAGAACATGATGGACGATAATATCGCAACACCCACGATAACAACGATTATTGGAATTATAATGACTAATTTTTTTTTCATTTATAGTTCTCCTTTATTGTTTCCTTATAAAACAGTTAACTGTATTGTATCTGATTGAATATTTATACGTTGCTCGTTACGCCACCAAGTAAAAAGATAGCGTACGCCACGTGGTCTCCAATTAATATAGAAATTGGTATTAAATCTCAATTCATAAATCCCAGGTTGCATGGCTTCGAAATTAAAATCATCGTTCCTGAATGTGCGCACTTTATGCCAATAACTGTTCCCTTGAATAACCGTGAAAGTAGGATTTTCTGAAATATATCCCGTTGGAAAATTACCCCATCCTCCAATATCGTAAGTGCGAACGGGTGAACTAAAATGTGCAATTCGTATTCCCCACTCACTTCTATTTTTTATCCGCACATCGATATAAAAATTATCACCGTATGGTAATGTTATTTCTCGCACCGAAATCACTAATTCGAAATCATCTGGCGACGCTCGATTTGTCCAATCAACAAGGGCGAAAATAAAGTAACCAACTACACCCAAAAGCAAAAGACCAATAGATGAAATTATAAATATCTTTTTCATAAATTTTTCTCCTTTGTAAATTTATCTTGTTCGAAAATTTTCGTTGATTTTAAAACTTCCTGACGAAGCTGTGTTTAGTGTCGCACCAAAACGCTCTAAATCAATTTGTTCATTAGTAAAATTGATTAAACAGAATCGGAAGTATCTGTACTTAGCGAAACTTATAGTCGTCCTTGCATGGAGAATACCCCTTGTAAAAATTGCAGTTCTCCGTGCTGTAAACTTGTAGTAAATAGAATCATTGTGCAAAAAGAAAATAGATATTACGCTAGACTCAGACCGTCTGTCAATTTCATTAATAAAACTACCCAGAATTTCATCATTTTTCCTTACAGAAAGTCCTTCATCTGATCGCAGCGCAAAGAAACTTCCTTGTGGAAGATGAATGTGGTGCAGTTGACCGTTAAACATAAAGTACCGTCGCTGGCTAAAAATAGATGGATCATTTAATTCTGGAAATTGGTTAGCTATGGTAAATCCATAAACCCATTCAGTTCCATCCACACGCACGATTGGAATGTTTCCATAACGTGAATCCGCATATCCACGTGGTACAATTACCACCCATGTTGTAAATACAAACAACAACAAATATGTTGCCAACAGTACACATCCGACTGCAATTAATATATTTCTTATTCTTTGTTTTTTTAATTGCTCTTTGTTTTGTTCCATGTCCCCTAACTTTAATATAAAATATAACATATGCAAGAATACATAACAACGTTTTTGTTATGTATTATGCAAACTTTTTTCATTAGTTTTCTCCTTAATTTTGTTGTGTTTTGCTAAACTTTCTTAGCACTAGTAACATTGTAGCAAGTGCAAAAAACACCCCGCACACAACAAGCGTAAGCGTCCACACTATTGCTGATGGAATTACCACTTGAGGTGCACCATAGCCAGATGGTGCCCATGGACTTGACGCCCCTTGTCGAAAACCTATTAAGAAACCAGATATTAAACCTCCTATATATATGACAGTTGTTGCAAATGGAAAGTTTTCCTGTTTGAAGGATTTGTCAAAACACCATATAAACAAACCAGTTAGTGCAAATGCAATCCATATACCAATCGCAACATGCCAATGAATCGCATCTGGTGAAGTGACAGCAACACTATTTCCGTTCCAAGGGGTTCTGAGACCGCGTGATAACAATAGCCCTGCAGGAATTCCAGCAACTGCAACTACTATGGCGAGTATTTTGAAAATTTTCCTTCTCATAATCTTAAGTTACACCAATGTATTCATAAATGCAAACAACTACATAAATGTCAAATAACATTTTTTATCTTGTTCGAAAATTTTCGTTGATTTTGAATTCATCTGAATTTTTTAATAGTGCTGCGCCAAAATAATCTAAACCAATTTGTTCGTTGGTAAAGTTGATTAAGCAGAAGCGGAAATATATGTAAAAATACATAACAACGCTTTTGTTATGTTTTACAAGTTCTATGTTTTATGACTCAGGTTGTAATTATGGTCAACGCAACCACACAGCCGATTATCAGTGTAATGAAAACATAGTTATACCATTTGATTTTATCACGTAGGAATATTGCACCGTATAAAACAACCAGCGGGACACTTGCAACCACGAATGCCGACAGTATTCCCACATTATCCATTTGTGTTAGGATTGTTATGAACAATAAACTGCTGACAGCGAATGCGATTCCTATGAAAATCATATTGCGGTCTTTGAATAATATGCGAAGACCCTCGGCTCTTTGCTTTCTGAATGAAAAGAAGATTATTGTACTTGCCATCAGGAATGCAACAGAACGTATTGCCGAAAACGTTATTGGATTGACGCCTGTACGTGTCGCTTGCATGACGATAAGATCTATGCTGGTAAAACAGAATATCCACACCAGTAAAAAGAATAGTCCCTTTTTGTAATTACCGTCTTTGACGGATTTTGTTTCATGTCTGCCCTGTAAATATCCAAGTGAAAAACAAAACACAGCAATCGCAGCAACCAGACCGATTTCCCAAAATGATAGACCACCCCCGAAGATTAAAAACGAAACCAGTGTCATTGGAATAATACGAAATAACGACAATGGCTGGGCCAAAGATACCGCCATATTTTTCAATGTGATTGACCATGCCATGATTGCGGATGCACCAAACAATTGAATTGCAAATGCCCAGCCAACCGCCTCCCATGTTAGGTCGACGAATAGATCATCACTGAAAATCAGTAAAACAAGAAACACCGTTATAATTGCGACAAAACGCCAAAAAGCATTTGCCAGCACGGCGTCCAGTGGCTTTAATTTGTTTCGCTTCCACAGAATGGTTTCTGCGGCGAATGCAATTATCATGGGAATCAAAAGAAAATAGTGCATGATGAATTAGTATACGTATATCCAATGTTAAAGCAAACAGTTTTATTTAAGCCATCCGTATATTTTTTACACCGATTTCGCTGTCCATACTTGTTCTGATAAGCCAAATGTTACGAATCATTGTCGAGCCGTCATGCAATAGACGAGATAGACCATATGGTGCAGCGGATTGGTAAAAATTAAAGTCACCCAATTGTGCTGAATGATAGCTTTCATCAAAAACAATTCGTATGTCGTTTAGATCTGTGATTGGTTGATTCACCATTGCAAGATTTGGAATTCCGTTATTCGTGCCAGCGTGCACAGATGGCCAGTTTGGAATTCCGCCGATGAAGTAATTACCTTGCTCGTCACGTCTGATACCAATATGGCACGAGTCCACTGTCGCAGCCGAATGCCCAACATTCACCGTGAATACAATCCAATCCCCATAATTCATATCTGCAACCACATCAAAACGTAATATCAAAGCACCTACTTGGTTTATTTGGATGGTGCCACTTTGTCTGCCGAAATTTGGATTGGCGATTTCTGTATTTGGAATTCCTGTGGAAAACCATGCTGTGCCATCTTGGATCCTAACTGTGCCGTTACTCATATTAGTTGTGTTTGTAATTTCAAATGGTTTGAGATTAGTTGATGTACTGACAACAAAATTTGTGTCTTGGTTTACCATGAATTCACCGAAAGAAACTTGGGCTCCATTTGCAGTAACAACCAAGTAATCGTCCACATCCAGATCGTAACAGGAACATGATATATTTATGATTGTTCCGTCCTCCACGTAACTACCACTGTCGATTTGATTGTTTCCTGTGCGTACAATAAATGTTGTGCCGCTGATTTGGTTCCATTGAACCATATGCGTTTCGGTTTTCGGTATATCTCTGCCTGTATCCAATTCACAAGACGCAAGCATAAAAACGGCGGAAATAACTATTGCCATTGTTACCAACTTATTTAAAATTTTCATTAATAAACTCCTCCTAATTATTAGGGGTAATTTATGCAAAAGACCATATCCTTATCCATTATTATTTGCGCGTCAATCTTTCCAAAGCGGCGATATATGCGGCTTGGCGCATAGAGATATTTTTATTTTTGTGAATTTTATATACACGCTCGAATGCGGAAAACATAATCTTTTCCAGATTTGTATTTACTTGGTCAATTGTCCACTTTTGATTTTCCAAGTTCTGGAGCCATTCAAAATATGACACAACCACCCCGCCCGCATTTGCCAAGATGTCTGGTACCACCATGATATTCTTTGATTGCAGAATTGCATCGGCATCAGTTGTTACGGGTCCATTTGCACCCTCGACGATATATTTTGCTTTGATATTCTTTGCATTCTTTTCGGTTATTTGGTTTCCAAGCGCAGCTGGAATCAAAATATCACAAGGCATTTCAAGGAGTTCCGAATTTGAAATATTAGGCTTTTCGCTTTTCATGTAGAAAGTGGGAATATTCAAACCATCTTTGTTATAGTAGCCACCACAGACATCGCTGACCGCGATTATCTTTGCACCATATTCATGGAGTAATTTAGCGACCTCGTACCCCACATTGCCGTAACCTTGGATCACTATGGTTGCATTCTTTAATTCCAATCCAAGACGATTATATAGTTCTTTGATTATTTTATACAAACCACGTCCAGTGGCTTCTTTCCTGCCAAGCGACCCTCCTTGCTCGACTGGTTTACCTGTAACTACGGCTGGACATGGTTTCCCAACAGACTTACTATATTCGCATACCAGCCATCCCATTATCTGGGCATTTGTGTTTACGTCAGGTGCTGGGATATCAAATCTTTCACCCAAAACTGGAGAAAGTTTCCGTGTAAATTCGCGTGTAAGATTTTCCAGTTCACTGATACTAAGTTTACTTGGATTAACCGTCACACCACCTTTTCCGCCGCCGTACGGTATGTCCACCACCGCACATTTAAATGTCATCCAAGCGGCAAGGCTTCGAACCTCGTCCATGTCTACCTCATGGTGGAATCGTATTCCGCCCTTGTACGGCCCAAGTTTGCTGGAATGCTGGACGCGATATCCTTGGAAAACTTGGATTTGACCATCGTCCATCATTACGGGAATGCTAACGCATATTTCACGTTCTGGATATAAAAATTGAATGTAGTCATTTTGTTCCAGACCCAGTTGTTTTGCCGCGGCTTCGATAATCTTTTTCATTTCATAAACCTCTCAAGTCTATTAAGTCCTTTTTCCAATTCACTCATTGATGTGGTATAGCTGATTCTAATATATGCGGGTGCACCAAAAGATTCGCACGGAATTACCGCGACCTTTTCTTGTTCCAGTAATTTTGTTGCGAAATCGGCTGCAGTCCCCCATCTGGAAACATCCAACATTACATAGAACGCACCGTCAGGTTTTATAAATTTTGCATTCGGAACTGCGCCCAGTCGCTTGATTACATAATTCAATCGTGTTCCCAATTCTTGTCGCGTTTGTTTAATGAATTCTTCCCCACGTTTATCTGTTAATGCCGCCACCGCCGCGAACTGGGTTGGTGTGTTGATGTTGCTGGTGGTTTGACTTTGCAGTGCCGCCATGGCTTGTGCCAATTCTGTACAACACGCTGTATATCCAATACGCCATCCCGTCATAGCATGGGACTTTGACAGACCATTCACAACCACGGTGCGCGGATATATACTTGCGATGGAAAAATGCTCGGCTTTACCGTAAACTAGTTTTTCATATATTTCATCACTGAGAACCCATATATTTGTATCTTTGATCTCTTCCGCAAGGCGCACAAATTCGGCTTTTGTATATACGATACCAGATGGATTAGACGGACTGTTAACGATTATCATTTTGGTTTTCTTTGTTACCACACCTTTAATTTTGGATATGCTGTTGACGTATACGGGAATACCGCCCGCCAATTTAACAAGTTCCGGATATGACAGCCAATATGGCTTTATGATAATTACTTCGTCCCCTGGATTTATTAATGCCATTATCGCATTATGCAAACTGTGCTTTGCGCCGTTGGATACCACGATTTGCTCTGGTGTATATATCAAATCGTTATCATTCTTTAACTTTGCACAAATTGCTTCACGTAGTTGTACGATACCTGCCACGGGGGTATATCGCGTCTCGCCCGACTTCATCGCTTTGGTGGCTGCATCAATTATAAATTCAGGTGTATCAAAATCCAATTCGCCTACCGTCAAACTGACGACATCTATTCCTTGCTTTTTCATTTGGTTGACTTTCTGGGTTATCACAAGGGTTAGGCTTGGGCTGCTTTCTTTTATTCGTTTTGCGAGCATTTAACCTCCAATTTTAATAAATATAGCATACACAAAAAAAACAGAGAAATATTTTCTCTGTTAAATTAAATTCAACCTTTATTTACCCCTGTCGTTTGGCACGCATATCGCGTATGTGATTGCACGTGGTTTCCATTATGTCATCGTAACTAGAGTTTACGTTGTTCAAACGTGCAATTACCTGTTCCGCTCTGCGAACATTTTTTTTATTTGTGCATGCCTTTGATATTTTACCGCCGGTTTCTTCGGCAAAGCCTGGTTTAATTATTGTACCTTGTGTACTTTTGTTAATTGCTTGCTTTGTTTCGGCGATGTCTTTTTTTGTATTCTCCTTCGCACGATCCACCAATTCTTTTGTGGTTTCGGCGACTTTGTTCCCCGCTTTTTTACAGACCTGCTTAGTTTTGGTGGTTGCTTTTTTCACACCGCTTTTTGTTTTTGTGACCGCTTTTTTGGTTGCCTTTTTTGCTTCCTCTACGCCTTTTTCAATTGTATCTTCTGCTTTTTGCATTGTGGTCTTTTTTGTTGTATTTGTTGCCATACGTATATTATTGGAACTTATATAAATTTCTATTCATATATACCCGTATGAGTTTAAGAGATTACATAAACGAACGCGAGCTGGACAATTTTTATGATGGACCAGTCGCAGAGGTAATGAGCAGAGCGTATATTGGCCAAGTTCTAGAGGGTATGGCACAGGCCCATACACATAATACACCGCAACGGGTAACAACCACGATAGAGGTTAGCGATGTTACAATCACTCTTGATTTCCTAAAACAATTGCGTCGGTTTTACAGCCAAAAATTTATCCCAAGACAGCGCGTCATGGATTTAGATGAATTAATTAAAAGGTTAGAGCAAATCATCCCTGTGGGATAATTTACTCTTTTCCATCCCTTAGTAATACCCTTGCAAGTTCACGAGAATTGGCGCAGATGTGTGCGCCTTTTTTGTTTATTATCATCCCACCCGCCTGCTTCACCAGATATTGTCCAGGCATATAATCCCAGAGGCTGTCTTTCCGTAATATGGTTCCACCGAATCTACCACGCGCCGTCCAAGCGCTGTTGACTGCTGTTGAACATATGTATCTAAAGTGGCGACTGGTGGACTTGTCAAGGCGCGCTAAGGCATCGAATTTATATCCGCCTTCTACCAAATAAATTGCCTTGTTATGCGGCGTTTGGTTCACACTGATGGGTTTAGCATTCATTATTTCTTCTACAGGATTTGTTGGATTGTCAATTACAAATGCGCCGTGTGAATTAGCAAAATAAAGTTCGCCCAACTTCGGCAAATATATTACAGATGCGATAGTGTACCCCTGCTTCACACATGCAACCTGAATCCCCCATAATGGGACGCCATGTGCAAAGTTTATTGTTCCATCCAGTGGATCGATGATAAAGCAATTGTCTGTCAGTTTGTTTTGAGGATTAAACTCCTCGCTGATTATGTCGAATGTTGGGTATTTATCGTTAATTCTATCGATGATAAAGCGCTCTATTTCAAAATCTAAACTGGTAACTAAATCACCTTTATTATCTTTGGATGCGACACAGAAATCGTCGTTTATCATTTTCGCAGCATTAAAAACGGCATCCACAAGAAAAATTGTTTCGGTTGTCATATTTGTTTATATGACACCATCCACCGCCGCGATAATTAGTTTTTCAATATCCAATTTACTTTCTTCGTCTATTGCCTTTTTAATATTTGGCTTGATAACTGGTCGCTCGGGAACAAAGACGGTGCAACAATCTTCGTGCGGTTGGATGCTGGTCTCGTAGGTTCCGATTTTCTTTGCCATGGTTATAATCTCGGATTTATCGAATGTTATCAATGGTCTCAGTATCGGTAGACAGGTTACACAAAAATTATTAGACGCAATGCCCTCTATCGTCTGGGATGCGACCTGAGCAAGATTCTCGCCGGTTATTATGCACGATGCTCCAGTTTTTCTTCCAACATGTTCGGCAATTCGGATCATGAATCGTCGCATGATTGTTATGGTATATGATGGATCACAGTTCTTTTTAATTGCCTTGGAAATCTCTGTGAATGGTACGACAAAAAGGCGTGATTTATCTGTAAAGGTTTCCAGTTTTGTTGCAAGAGTTTTAATCTTTTCTATCGACAAGTCGCTGGTGTATGGTGGCGTCGCGAAATGAATAAAGTCTACACCCAAACCGCGTTTGGCTGCAAGATATGACGCCACGGGCGAGTCTATACCGCCGCTGAGTAAAACCAATGCCCTGCCTGACACCCCGACCGGCAAACCACCCACGCCCGAAATAACATTGTCGTATATGTATGTTTGCTCGCGAATGTCGATTGAAATTGTGGTTTCGGGATTATTAACATCCACGATTGCATTCGGGTTATTATCCAAGATAATACCGCCACAAATCGGCGCAAAGTCCATAGTTTTAATTGGGAAATTTTTGTTGGCACGATTTACATTAACTTTGAACCTACCATTAATCTTTTGTGTTTTAAGATAATCAAAAATAGACTCTGGTGTTAATTCAACAACTGCAACAATACTAAGTGACACCACACCAAAAGTCGCGGACACAATATCCACAACACTGCGTTCATCGGTATATTTATTGATTTCAATGCGCGTACCTTGAACAGAAGCGGTTGCAATGCCCTTTAGACGCTTTCGCAGATTATTCAAAAGTGCCCGAATAAAATGGTCACGATTTCCACCCTTTAGGTGAATTTCGCCGTAGCGTGCCAAAATAATCTGTTTCATCGGATCTTACCTTTTTTTACGTTTGCGCTCGATTTTTTCCAGACGCCTCTGGGCCATTTCTTTGTATGGATTATCGTGATAGAATTCAAATGCTTCTAGTGCCTCTTCCAAATCCACAGACTTTTCATGATAAAGGGTCTTTATAACATTGTCATCCATTTGCTCGCCTTCAATTTCTGATAGGATTTGCATTATAAGATTTGCAAGAATAATTTCGGCGGGATGCGTTGCAAGATATCTGGCCTGAGATGCGTTGTTCGTATAATCACGAATGTTTTCCAGTTTTTCTGCGTCGCTGGTACCTGTGGCGATTCGCGTTTGTGTTGGCTTTTGCACACGTTCAGCGGGGTCAGCAAAAAGGTCTTCGTATGTGCCCTCTAGTTTAGATTTATATGGTTGAAAGTCAGAGAATTCGTCTTCGTATTCATATTCGGCCTCTTCGTGAATTTCTTGATCAATGTTAGATGTTTCACTTGTGTGAAGATATTCGTATTTACCTTTCACAATACCGTTGCGGATTGCAAAAAAATCGCTGTCGAACTTTTCCACGAAATAGTCAAATCTTGTTTCATTTGTCATTTGCTTTCTCCTTTTTCAATAAACCAGTTTCATCTTGGTTAATTAAATTTTTCCTATTAAGCATTAGTATAACAACTCCCGCTATGATTAGCAATATGCTAATTACAAATGAGATTCGATTAAGAACGAAATCGCTGATTCCGAAGATAAGCAAACTGTCAAGACGTAGCGGTTCTATTATCGCACGCACGATACCATAGTAAATAAAATAAAGCGCGGTTATGGTTCCAACACGCGGATTGCGTTGCATGTAAATATAAAGCAGTACAGCAAAACCAACGAAATTAAGTAAACTTTCGTAGAAAAAAGTTGCAAGATGTGGCGTATTCCCAATTAACACGGTAATTGGGAAAAAGTGGAAGTTGACCTCTAGCCCATATGCCTCTTGATTGGTAAAATTACCCCATCGTCCGATTGCCTGTGCCAGAATTAAACCAATAGCAATAATATCAGTTAATGCAAAGAAACTGACACGCCTTAGTTTCGTAAATATGAATACACCCAACATCCCAACAATAACCGCACCATAAATCGCGAGACCCCCATCGCGGATGGCGAACAGGTTTATTGAATCTGGACTGAAAACAACATAAAAAACACGCGCACCAAAAATTCCAAGGGGTACCAAGATGATTAGCAAGATATATACAAAGTCCTCGTTATATCCGCGCTTTTTAAACAGGTTCAAGCAAACAAAGAATGCAACCAAAATTGCTGCGGCAATGATTATGCCGTAGAATCGAATTTCCAAATTACCGATATAAAATCCCATTAAAAGGATTGTACCCCAAAAATATTGTTGTGTCACCTATTGATTCATCGACATAGGATGAACTAGGTAAACAAATGACAATTGATATAAAACGAGGAGACATATACTTTGCGAATCTTGGTGATTGCAACGTGGGAAGCGAGCAGACGGGTAAACGGCCTGTCCTGGTTATTCAAAATGATGTGGGGAATTACTTCGCGCCTACTGTCATAGTTGCATGTATTACCAGCCGCCTTTACAAGAATAAAATACCAACTCATGTATTTTTGGACAAAGGCACCTATGCATTGAGTGACAACAGCCTTGTTTTATGTGAACAGATTAAAACACTGGACAAACAACGATTAGAAACCAAAATTGCGACCCTGACAGACGAAGACATGCACAAGGTTAATCGGGCGTTGCTCCTTAGTTTAGCGTTACAGATAATTTAGATTTTCTTTAAATTCGCAAATGCGATAGATAACATCTTAATACCGACTGTGCGGAATTTTACTTTTACGATTGATTTATCGATGACCTCTTGTATCTCGCCCGAACCAAATTTATCGTGTGTTACCATATCACCGACGCTGAATGATTGGGTTGTTGCTTGTTTTGGCGCGGAAGATATAACATTTTTGTACGAGAACGTCGGGGTAAAGGTTTGCTGAGGTGTATATGAAACAAATGGTTTTTCTTCGGCAACCATGTGACCGCAATCAGCAAGGAATCGGCTTGGGTTCATGAAATTGCGCCCACCACGTAAAAAGCGACTGGAACAATATGAAACATATAGTTCACGCCTTGCACGGGTAATCGCGACGTACAATAACCTGCGCTCCTCCTCCATTTCACGTTCTGTTTCTTTGGCACGTTCCAGGGGCAAAATACCATCCTCCATCGTTGGTAAAAATACATAATCAAATTCCAGACCTTTGGCTTTGTGAATGGTGGAGACCACAACACGTGCGCCCGCATCGTTTTCTTCGCCAACATCCAATGTCACGGATTGTAAATATTGACTTAGTGTGGCTTCTGGGTTGGTTTGGGCAAATTGAACGATAGCGTTCACAAGTTCGTCCAGGTTATCGGCTTTTTTACCGTCATCCTCTTTGGCTGTATCGTATGCCGAACGAAGACGTGTAATGTCCAAGAACTTTTCTGCAAGTGTTTCAAGACCATCTTTTTCATACGTTTGTGCCAATCTTTCTATTACCCCACGGAATGATATGATTCCGTCTTTTGCTTTACCAGTTATATTTGCATCCGAACAACTTTCCAGTAAGTTTTTATCTTCGACTTTGATTTTATCTAGCGTCCCCTCGCCCACTCCGCGCTTTGGCATAGATATCGCGGTTTTAAACGCAACGTCGTCATTTGGGTTTGCAAGCAGTTTTAAATATGATAATGCCTGTTTAACCTCGGCACGGTCATAGAACTTGAACCCGCCCCAAATAGCATATGGCAGGTTGTAGTTTAATAACTGATCCTCGAAAATTCTGGATAGCGCGTTTATACGCAACAGTATCGCAAATTGGCTTGGCTTCTTTCCACTGTATCTGATTTGTTCCAATATTTTCAGGACAATGGTTTTGGCTTCTTCACGGTCGTCATAAAACTTTTCCACCTTTATTACACCATCGTCCAGTTTACTGAACAATGTTTTATCAATTCGGTTGGAATTACATTGGATAAGTTTATTTGCAAAATCCACAATGTTTTTGCCACTGCGAAAATTTTGTTCCAATTTATAAACCCTGGGCGAGAAATCGTTAATAAATAGTTTCAGGTTATCGATACTTGCACCGCGCCAACTGTATATACATTGGTCCTCGTCCCCCACCACCATTATGTTTTTGTGTTTATTCGCAAGATGTTTCACAATTTGGTATTGGATGTGGTTGGTGTCCTGAAATTCGTCCACCAAAATATATTTATAGCGATTTTGCAATTGCTCCAAGACATCAGGTGACTTGGTAAACAATTCAAGGGTTTTAATCAGCAAGTCATCAAAATCCAACGCGTTACTGGCTTTCATTTTTTGTTCGTACAATGAAATTGCCTTTATGATGTCGTCGCAGTTTGTATAGTGCGCAATTTTCTTTTCATATTCTTTTAACGATGTGCCCTCGTTCTTCATTTGGGACAAGTGATATTCCACGGTTTTGTTACCGTCTTTTGCAAGGTCATAAAAATTGTTGGACGCAAGGATTTCCTTGATAACCTTGTCTTTATCTTTTTCATCATATATTGAAAAGTCCTGGGTATAACCAAGGACATCTATGTATCGTCTGAGGGTACGCATGCAGAAACTGTGAAATGTTCCAAGAAACAATTCCACACGGCCACCACATGTTTGTTCGATTCGTTCTTTCATTTCTTTACCGGCTTTGTTGGTGAACGTCAATGCAGCAATTTCATAATCACGGATGCCAGTTTGCAAAAGGTGTATGATTCGTTGTACTAATACACGTGTTTTACCACTGCCTGCGCCTGCGGTTACCAACATCGCACCCAGCGGTGCTTCGGCGATTTCTTTTTGTATTTCGGTTAGCATAGTTACCATTATAACTTGATTAGAAAATAGTTGCAAAGTTTTTTATGCGTTGTAATATCTAAATCAAGACAAAAAAGGCACGTCATTGCGAGCGAAGCAATGACGTACACAGATTAAACTGTCAATAAAAGACCTGTTGCTTGATTCTTGATTTACTGTTAAATTGTGATTATGAAAAAACAAATGAAAACTGTATTATTTAAAAAATTGGACGATAATGCTGTTATTCCAAAATACGCAAGACCAGGCGACGCTGGTATGGATTTATGTGCAATCAAAAATGCAAACATCCCAAGCAAAGGGTTTTTGGCAATTGGAACGGGATTGCAAATGCAATTACCAAAAAACACCGAAGCCCAAATTCGAAGCCGAAGCGGCTTAGCAGTCAGGCATGGTGTGTTTATTCTGACCGGGACTATTGACGAGGGATATAGGGGTGAGATTGGTGTTGTTCTTGCAAATTTTGGGGATAAGGACTTTGAAATCACGGCGGGTGACAGAATTGCCCAAATGGTAATTGCAGACAGATGCATCGTAGACATTATAGAAACAAAAGAAGGTTTTTCAGAGACCGAGCGCGGCAATGGCGGATTTGGAAGTACGGGTGTGAAAAAATCTCAAAAATAACTTGCAAAGCGTGTAAGAATTGTATATAATATTTTATTGTGATTTGCGGGAATACTTCGTGCTCCGCTCATCGCTCAGCCATGCCCGTGCAAGCACGGTCGCGGCATTCGCTTATTCGCGGAAGTAGCACAGTGGTAGTGCGTCTCCTTGCCAAGGAGAAGGTCGTGGGTTCAAACCCCATCTTCCGCTCCAAAATGTTGCGAGTTGAACTCTTTTTGAGTTCAGCTCGCTTTTGATTTGTTCGTAATACTATTCGTCGTTTGCTGACTCTGGCTTGATTCTTACTCTGAAACAAATCATAACTTCATTGTCAGATGTCCAGTCACTATCTTGCAAAGTATATTCAACAGTTTGTGAAGTTCCACCGATAATCGTTGGTACCCTGTGTTGTCCGTTGACTGTGAATGAGTCGGGCACATATTCAACATACATGGACAAAATGTCACGGAATCTTTCGCCTGTGTTAATGTGGTCGGGACAATTTGATTTGATTGTTGTGCAAAAAGTTATCTCTCTACCTTTGAACACAATACCGCAGGGGGTCGTTTTTGTGATCGTGTAGCAATCAAGGTCAATAACATCAACATAGATTTCATTTGATTTTATCGCTTCCCAGTCGTTACACGCGTGTATGATGTACTCGGACTGGTTTTCTATTCTTGGCATAATGTTGTTCTCCTTTTTTTAATTTCTGCATACCAAATAACGGAGTAGGTCACAAAAACTTACACGTCGCTTTGATATGTAACAAACGCAAACAGTATTACTTGGAATACAAGCACTTTCGCCACAAGCATCTATGATTAAACACGATTGATTTAATATCGGTATTAGTTTTTCATAAGTGATAAACATAATTCATGATATGTAAAGAATGAAAATTTTGTTATGTAAATGCTTGTTCAAATACAAAACCCAGTTAATTTAAACTGGGTTTTGTTAATTTTATGATGATTAATGTTTGAAGTTTAATTCTCGTTCCTGTTGGTGATTTTTCTTATGCCCCATGCAAGTGGCAAAAGTCCAAAGATCATTAACTGGGTCACCAATGTAACAACCCGTGAAAAGAATTGGTAACGTGCGGCGTCTTGTGCTTCGCTAATCTGTGCGGGCGCGTTCTCTGCAACTGCATCTGCAAGGGCATCTGGGAATGCGGTATCAACCGCACCATTAAAGGCAACCATTAATCCTTGTGCCTGTGCTTCTGGGATACCTTGATCCACTAGTGTCGCGACCCAATCACCAATTGCCTCTTCCGACAGAAGGTCTATCAGGGCTGGGTTAATGTTATAGATCGGACCATTTTCGGCCAAGAAATTCGCACGGACAACCGCGCGTACACCTTCGCGTACCATAGGGGCGGCTTGGATTTCGACGGCTGTGGTTATTGCTGCGTCGTGTTCACCGTTCATGACCTCGCGGGCGAATTTTGACTGCTCGCTGCCAATTGCGTTGATGATGGAAACTGTCATCAATGCTGTGCAAATTATACCTACAGCACAAAGCACGAATTTTTTATAAAGTTTTGTCTTTTCGAACATTGAAACAACAATAACAATTGTGATCAATGCAAAGAATGTTAGTCCAGCAATATGTCCGAACAGAAAACTTGTTGCGTTGCTTGGATCTGCAATCGCCTCTGGCAACAATGGACTTGCCAATTCGTTGTGATACGACGCATCATACATCGTCAGCAAAACAACAAAAAGCACCGCACCCGCAAGCGTCATTGTCGCCATAAAAATTTTCATCCAATTATTTTTAATAAATTCCATTTATAGTTTTTCTCCTTTATTTTTTTTAATTCAAGCCACAACCAATAATTAATTTACAAAATTACAAATCACCCCCTCGAAAGAAAAATGTACCAATTAAATTACGTCCAACATGCGTTGTAAGTGTTGGCCCCGTGGTGTATCGCAGGATTTCTTTGAAACCTGCCTCTTTTAATGATTTGATAACATCTTGTACAATTGCCTCGTCAATATCACTTTGAACGATTGCGGCAACGTCTTTATCCGCGGTTTGTGCCTTTTTCATTCTGGCATCCGACCATTCTTTGACAGAATTTTCGAATCCGCCTTTGAATTTCTTATCAGGTACTATCTTACCCTCTTTATTAATTAACAAAGACGGTCTAATTTTTAAAAGGTTTGCTCCAAACAACTTCAATCCACTTGCACGACCGCCTCGATATAAATAGTTTAGATCTTTGATAATGAAACTTATGTCAGTGTCTTCCATCATTTGTTTGACGGCACAAAGTATTTCATCCACAGTCTTGCCTTCTTTGACCATATTACTTGCACGCATTGCAATAATCCCAGTCCCAATCGAGATACTTCTTGTGTCTATTACATGAACACGGTCAAGACCTTTTGCTGCACGCAAAGCATTTTGGTGGCTCACAGACAATTTGTCCGACATGCTGAAATGAATGATGCTGCCGCCATCTTTTGTTGCACTCTCGAACAAATCACGGTAATCACTTTCAAGTGCAGCATTTGTTTTTGGTAACAAACCGTCCTTTTCAACAGCCCTGTATATATCCTCTGACTTGACCTCGGTATCGCGATAAAGTTCGCCACCGATAGTAACCCCGAAATAGATAACCTCTAGGTTGTATTTTTTATAATCCTCTTCCCTTAGGTCACAAGTATTGTCGACCCCAATAGTAATCTTTGACATTTCATTCTCCTTTAACTTTTCGCCAAAATTGCATCTTGTGCAAGGCTTGCCATTTTTGGTTTATCCAACTTTTGCATTTTAAGGCGAATAACCTTTTCCAAAATCATTTTCAAATCATGAACGGTTTTAAGGTCGGCAAGAACGGCCTGTGTATTTGATTCTGTTGATGTGACATTTGTAATTTCGCTGGTGTCTATTGCCTTGATTTCCATTCGAATCATCTTTGCGACAAGTTTTTCAAGGTCACCCAACTTCATAACGCCAGCATCCGCAAGAACGGAAATTTCCGTATCCGATGTGATTTTGTTCATCTCGCAGTTAATAATTGCCTTCAGTTTTACAAGTCGTTTTGCAATCAATTTCTTATTAAAGAACATGAAATAAAACACAAGTACAGACGACATCTTTGCAAGTTCTATTAACATTCCCATTGGATTCCATCTAAAATTAAGTGGTGGTTCGGCATACAAGATATTTAACGGTGTTTGGGTCAATAACAACAAAATGGCATAAAAGAATACGGTTATTCGGACTGGGTGCTTACCCGGCATATATTGACCAATAACGAATCCAAGTGCAAAGACTAATGCCACGGATTGCAAAATTTGAACCTCACGCGTTGGTAATCCGACTATCACATAGATTCCCGCGCTTAGTGCGACCAAAATCATAAACCCAAGAAATATCTTCCCCGCCATTCGTCGGCGTTTTGAATCCTTTCTGAAAATCCAAAAGAAAACAAGTGCACGTGTGGAACTGTAAACTGCCACTATGATCAGCGAAACTTGTGTGGACATACTGGTTGCCATTCCAATTGCCACGAACATAACGGCCCAAAGCGCACTTCCAATACCGTTTACCAATAAATACTTTTGCTTGTCTTTGATTTGATATGATGCAAATTCAAAGCCGATTGTGATGATCCCAAATATCTGGGCAATTATAAACCATGTTGACATACCCCAATTATACTGGGCAAAAAAATAATTAATGGTAACAATGTAATGGTAAGTGGTTATTTTGTAATGGTTTATGTTATATTGGTGTGTGAATTGTATTAATTGCGGAAATTCATATATAACCAAACATGGAAAACGTCGCGGCAAGCAATGTTTTCTTTGCAAATCGTGTGGACGCCAATTTACTTCTGACCAAACCGATCAAGACTTTTTCAAAAGAGAAAAAAGGGTTGCACTGACCCTTGCTTGTTTTGGATTATCCAGTCGCAAGATTGGACAACTTTTGGGTTACAGCCATGTCACCATTTTAAAATGGGCGCGCGAGTTCGAGGAATCGCGCATCACCCCTAACGAGGATTTTTTTATGGAACTTGACGAAATGTGTGAATTTTTATCCATGCGAAACAAAAATCCCCAAGGACGCAGGTTTTCAACAATGCAAGCCGCCCTGACATGGAATATCGAAAACGAGATGTCAAAATTTCTGCAAAAAGTCTTTGAAACAATGACCGAAGGAAATCCGGACTAATTAGAAAATGATAGACTAAAAAAGTTGACTTGAACTTCCCTTTCATGTTACTTTATTCAAGTTACAAAGAAATACATTTACAGAAACACTTTCGATGGCATAAATCCAAACGGAGGTGTTTTTTATATGAAACGTGAACGCGGGGTTCTTAGAACAAGTGCCAATTTGGCAAAACAAAGACTGGCAAGCGGGTTTTGGAAAACAGGTACAAACGAAGAAATTATGGCGATCAAACATAGGCTTAGTCGCGAGGACGAGGAGTTTTATGCGCGTGTAAAATCATTATTGGTGGTTGGGGTTATTAACCCATTGTCACATATGATTGACAAAGAATATTTGAGTACAATATCCAACAAGGATAAAGAGCGCTATATTTTTAATCTAAGCGAAAAAATCCGGGATTGCATCAAGCGATATAATAATGAAAAAGAAAGGCTCCCCGCTGTAAATTATTAAACTTTTTATAAATTACATAATTCGACAAAATGCGCACAACATAGTACTGTTCGGCTTATCATACACCATATTCTTTTGCCCGTCTGGGTCACAAGAATTTGGAATTCTGGTCGGGCAAAGGAGGTGGACTTATGCTAAGAAAAAAAAGTGCAAGAGGTCGTGCAACACAAAAAGTTGAATCGACAAAGTCGGCTACTGGTGCGTCATCAAGACAAACGCAAGCCAGAACCGAAGGTGCACGTGGTTGTGCAAGAAGCAGCAAGTAATTTTTTTGTTATCTTGCTTTTCTAAAAACTCAGCCACATGATTCGTGCTAAGAAAACCATCATGTCGGGATTATTTTTCTCTCGACAGACTTGGAAAAACACCATTGCATGATGGTGTTTTTTCATTTTGAATATTTTTAATATTTACGCTTGATTCTCGACAACGCGAGCAAGGTCTATTCTTCCTTTCTCGTCAACTTTGATTACCTTTACCTCGACACTGTCGCCGACCTTTACCACGTCCGCAACTTTTTCCACACGTTTACCAGGGATAAGTTTGGATATGTGAATCATACCTTCTTTACCCATGAACGAAACGAATGCGCCAATTTCGATTGCGCGTACGACCTTGCCAGAGTATTGTTTACCAATTTCCGGTTCAAATACGATGCCTTGAATTATTTCTTTGGCACGGTCAATTTTTGATTGATCCATTCCGCCGATAAGAACTTTTCCGTCGTCATCAATATCAATCTTGACACCAGTTTCGTCGATAATTTTGTTTATCACTTTCCCGCCACTTCCTATGACTTCGCGGATTTTATCCGGATTGATTTGCATGCTGAAGATTTTTGGTGCGTATTTTGAAAGTTTACTTTCTGGTTTTTCGATTTCTTGGTTCATTGCCTTAAGGATATGTGCACGCCCCTCTTTTGCTTGGTTAAGTGCGGTTTTCAATGTAGCCTCGTCTATCCCTGCAATTTTCATATCCATTTGGATTGCGGTGATACCTTTTGTGGTACCTGCGACCTTGAAATCCATGTCGCCAAGGAAATCTTCAACCCCTTGGATATCGCTTAGAACCGCTACCTTTTTATCCTCTTTTACAAGACCCATTGCAATACCTGCAACCGCAGCCTTGATTGGTACGCCCGCGTTCATCAGTGTCATAGAACTTGCGCACACACTTGCCATGGAACTGGAACCGTTACTTGACAACACTTCACTGACAGTACGAATTGCGTATGGGAATTCTTCCTCGGATGGCAACACAGGTTCCAATGCGCGTTCTGCAAGTGCACCATGACCGATTTCGCGTCTGCCTGTTGCACGCATATTTTTGGCCTCGCCCGTTGCATATGGCGGCATGTTGTAGTGGTGCATGTAACGTTTTTGTTCTTCGTCGTCGATGCCTTCTAAACGCTGTGCGTCTGAGATCATACCAAGTGTACAGATATTAAGAACCTGGGTATTTCCACGTGTAAAGATTGAACTGCCGTGAACACGTGGCAACATTCCGGTTTTACACCAAATTTGACGAATGTCTTTTAATCCACGACCATCTGGACGTAGACCTTTTTCGATGATTTTCTTACGGATGATTTCTTGTTTAATATCGGTTAGGATTGTTTCAATATCACGTTTGCTGTCGTCATAGATTTCTGCGAATTGGTCTGCCACCATTTCGTCTACACGGGCTTCAGCCGCACGACGTTTTTCCAAATCGGTTTCACCCAATGCTTTTTCAATAAAACTGGTAGCATAACTTTTGATCTTGGTTTCAAGGTCTTCGTCAACCTTGTAGATATTTACTTCACGCTTTTCTTTGCCGATACGTTTGGCGATTGTTTTTTGGAATTCTACCTGGTACTTGATATTTTCGTGCGCAAACATAATTGCCGCCAGCATATCTTGTTCTGTGACCTCGTCTGCTGCTGCCTCGACCATTAATACCGCGTCGGCGGTACCACTGACGACCACGTGCATATCGGATTTTTCCTGTTGACTAGTTCTTGGGTTTAGCACAAATTTACCATCAACGCGACCCACCACGCATGAACCGGTTGGGCCATTCCATGGGATGTCACTGATGGTCAATGCAATAGACGTTGCAAGCATTGCAAGCGGCTCGGGTGATACCTCTGGGTCGATGGACAATGTTGTAACCACAACCGCAACATCGTTGTACATACCGTCTGGGAACAACGGACGAATCGGACGGTCGATAAGACGACTGGTAAGAATTGCGCTGTCACCTGGACGGCCTTCACGTTTTTTAAATCCGCCTGGGATTTTCCCAACCGAGTATAGTTTTTCCTCGAACTCGACCCCCAATGGGAACCAGTCTTGGTCCGCACGCGGTTTATCCGCCATCGTTACGTTTGCCATGACCACTGTTTCGCCACATGTTACGGTACAACTTCCATTTGCAAGTCCACAAAGTGCACCAGTTTCCACCAGCACCGGTTGTCCGCCGATAACTGCCTCGAATTTTTTGTATGAATCTGTCATTTTTTCTCCTTCATTTTTCTGTTAAATATACTGAATAAGTCCCACCAAAATGTGGGACTTATACCATTTAATGATTAACGGATTCCAAGTTTATTTTTAAGTTCACGGTATTCTTCCAAATTTGATTTTTCCAAATAATTCAAAAGACCCTTTCTTTGCCCCACCAATTTCATAAGACCACGACGGCTGTGCTTGTCCTGCTTGTGTGTCTGAAGATGTTCGGTAAGATGATTGATACGTGCGGTAAGCAATGCAATTTGAACAGAAGCCGAACCTGTGTCTTTTTCACTTTTCCCAAATTCACGGACGATGTCCTCTGTGGACATTTGTGACAGGTTGTCTTTGGCCTCGACCTTTGCAACTTTTTTGGTTGCCTCTTTTTTTACTGGCGCCTTTTTTGCTTCCTTTGCAGGTGCTGCTTTCTTTGCTGCTGCCCCTTTTGTTGTTAGAGGCACCTCAAACGCTTCTTTGTTGGTTTCTTCCATGTGTTATTCTCTCCTTAAATTTTATTATCAATTCATAGTAAATGGTACATCAATCCTTTGGAGAGTCCGCCATAAACCATGAAAAGATTCACACAAGATAACATGTAGATGATGATTGGTCAAGTGAAAGGGTAAATTACCAATTTTATAACCAGTATTGACATTTACAATAGTGTGTTATAAAATATTAGCATGGGAAGATTACCAAAAGACCCTTATAAATACCTTGTTTCTGGGGTTTCAAATAAACCTCGGGTTGACAAGTGTCCGGAAATCAAAAGTTTTGTCAACGCAATGCAAGAATACGAAAAAATGCACAACACTGGATCATTTATACACGCAAAGAAAGAAGCCGAGATAGGTCGGACTGCGCATGCCGCTGGAACAAAACTTATGAGTCTTAATTTATCCATGATCCCAGAAGAAACCAGAAAACTTTTTGAAGAAGAATGGTTCCAGCATATGATAGATGATTGGTATGAACTTACAGACGTTTGGGACGAGGATTATCAACTTGATGGTCGCGATTTTACAATTCCCACATTTACTGACTTCAAAGTTTCTTTGGCTGAACTTGTGGAAAAACACGAAGAAGTCAAAGAGAGATTAGAACAAATTTCCTTTTTAATAAAACAACCTATTAGCACACTTATATCATTTCCACAAAAATTCTTGCCGACAGAAGTGCAACAGATGGTTCTTAAATTCAATACACAGCGTGCCGACCTTAGAGGTCGCCTATACACGCCAGAAGAAATCCCGGTATGGGCGCATCAGGCATTTTACGCTGGTACAGATTTAGACAAAATACACAACATGAAAGAATTAATGGATCAACACCGAGTTACTGTTATAAATACAAGAGAGAGAAGAGAATCAAAGAAGGTAATAAAGAAAAACAATACACAAGAAGCCTGCCAATAAAACGCAAAAAAAAAAGAGAATCGGAGCGCTCTACTCCGCTTTTTCTTAGACCTTGAACTTGATTTCACTGACATCTTTTTGCAGTTCTTTTGTGGTTTCCTGGAGACCTTTGGTTGTGTCTTGGATGTCCTTTACAATTTGTAAAGAGTCTGCCAGTTTTTCGATAGTTTCTTGGTATTTCTTTTCGCGCTTGTCACCATCGCGAAGAATATAAATCATAAGGCCCACAAACAGGGTTGCCCAAAGACCATTATTAATTGCAAGTGAAATTATATTGTCCCACATAATATTTTTTACCTCCCTTTAATTATTCGCCGGGTCGATGCATTACAGCACGTTCCTCGACCGCGTTTAACAAACGCATAAAGTATGTCGATGACAAATTAAAAAAGAATAACGGATCGTTATCCACAAGATCGCGTGCATGCCGCGGATTTTTTGCAAACAGAAATTGCAAGTACACGGCATACAGTTCTTCGTCAATGATTTCTTGGGTATTTAAACTGATATCCAGACGTGTACGTTGTAAATGTGTCATATGGCGCAGAGAGCGAGATTTTTGGTGCGATTTTTCCCGGCTTGCAATTACGTTCAAACGAACGGATTCCGCATGCAGTCGTTTTGCCAATGCGCCTAGACGGGTGTACAGAGTAATTCTATGCCGCTCGGTTACCAAATATCTCCGTTCCTCTGTGTGGTCGATTTGTGCGTATATTGATTCCTCTTTTCGTATTTTGTCTTGCAATGCATTCTCGCGCTGTACCAAAACAATAGTACTTTGTGACAATCCACGGCGATGGGCGTCCGAGTTAATTTTTTCAACACGATCAAAGTATTGCTGGTTAATATTCTCCAGACGCTCTTTCAGACGTCTGGTTCGTTCTGCCGCGGTTTCGTTAATCTCGGCTATTTTGGTATTGACCAATTCCTCCAACTGCTGCTTTGCTATCATGTGTGCCTCGTCTTGGGTCAGTGGCGTTGGTGTGTTTATTTCGTCGATGAAATCGGTACCGCCCACAGTAAATTTACGCAATATTCTTGCATATTGAATATCCAAGTCAATTCGTTCCTGCGGTGAAAGAAAACGATTTGCCATACCAGACATTGGACAGATTCCCGCAGCCAAGATTCGTGCGTGTTTTTCATATTTATTTTTTAGTTCATCATGTGATTTTTCCATGGCAAGGTCTCCTTATATTTAAGAGTCGTTTTCGTATATTCATTACAAATTTAATTCTGTCAAAGTTTATTTCCATACTACCTCCCAAACCCTATAACCGCGACCAAGTCGGTTACATTTATAGACGGGTTATTAGTTTCCAGACGCAATGAAAACGCCTCGCCTTTTAAATTTATATTGATTCGCTGTGTACGATTGTTGGCACGTACTTGGATTCTTTGTTCACGGTTTTCTGTTCGTGCAATTATTACAAGGTCGCCGCTTGTCCGTAGGCGTATTTGTTTCAGGAATTGCCGACCAGCAGCATATCCCAGTGAAAAAGAATCTGTTTCCCAAACATGCTGCGTCATACCATGGGAAAGATAATAATACGATTCAAAGAATTTTTCGATGGTTAATAACCTTCCGCTTGCATATGACAGCAGATATTGATTACCCACAACAGTTGCGAATTGTATACCCTGCGTTGAAAAATCGGTTACATCAAGGAGGCTTGTCCGACCATTGGCACCAACACTGCACATACCGTTATCGGTTGCAAAAAAAATGGTTTCGCCAAGAACACGCACGGTTTCGGGAATTATCGGTGAATAAGATCGAGCAAATGTTTCAATGCGAAATTCACTTTGGTCAAACGCACCATCCACAGTTATCAATCCATTCACGGTAATTACAAGAAGTTTGCCCTGGAAGACCTCTAGACCAATTATATTCCCAAGTTCCAATGGTGTGGTAAAACGACCTTGTTCATCGCTGGTTCCGTCACTGAATTCATTTTCCGAAAACGGATGACTGAATTGAATTATTCGTTGGTTGGGCAAACCATTCAAGGTTCTAAACGCACGCCGCCCAACCATACGAAAGAAAGGATTCGATGGTCTCTGGATTGTGGGCAATATGGATATGCCCGTTATTCCCGTTGGTGTTGCCAAAAATCCATGGTTGTACCGGGCATATATTCTATGACGTAATGGACGGGAATAATGGATAGGTATGGTATATGTCATTACTTGGAATGCCACGCTGCGAGGATTTGCTAGATTCAAATCTCTTAACATACCTACCTCCTAAATGTCGCTGGCATTGTTATGTTTTCACCACATTTTCTTTTTGTATTAAAAAGCAGATTTTCCAATTTTATATTCCAGACTTGTGCTTCGGAAAACATTCCATTGATAAATGCATACTCCGCAGCGGTGCCGTAGGTTAAAACTTCGTCCGAGAATTGGAATGGGTTGTATTCGTTCCCTGTTTCAAAGTGCGGTACAAATGTGTATATAACACGAAATGACCCGGGATTTGAAACAGTAATATGATCGGTGAATAATGTAAATGGTACACGCCAATTGGTTACAGGTGAACGCACGTCCATAATTTTCAATACAGAGTGTGAAAGGCGCGAAAAATCAATACGGTTCCCCGCAGTAGTGGACAATGTCTCGGATGTTTCTAGCGGTCGATAATTAGATGCAATATTTGATGCAACTAAGTTGATACACCGCAGAAGCAATACATAGTTATCGTTCCTGCGAAGTTCCGTTTTGCTAGGTTTTGATTCTATTAGTTCCACCACATCAGACAATCCCAACATTATTGCTGTGTTCTTTATTATTTGATTGATTGTCATAACTATTTCCTTTTAACCAAGTCACACAGGTAACGAGTGTAATATTTCGTTACCTGCTTGCTTGGTAATTAAATCCATTTTTGAGATTTGGTGAATGCAACCTCGTGACCCTTGCTGCTTGCATATTCCAACATTTCACCTAATCTTGATATTTGTTCCCGCATTTGGTTGTAGGCAGATTCAATGATTTGATTATTGTGGTTGTCTACGTAGGCTTCGATTTCTGTGTGGTGTTCTATGCGTGTTCTGCACGCATGACGGATTGTTCTGAAATCCAATTCATCGTATGGAACCACAAATTCAAGGCTCTGGAAGTTTGGAGTGGGTTGGTTATGAATCTCATACCTTTGTTTTTGTTCATTCCAAAATAATGCGTAGCATGAATCAATTTCCTTTAGGCGGGTTGAAATGTTATATAGGTCACTTGTGATTTGCTGCATTATGTTATTTCCATTGACGTGCGCTGAAGCCTGTTAATTTGCCTTGGACAAAAGGTTTTTCGCAAACAAGATCGGCATATTTCACAAGGGTTGCACTGTAGATTGGTTTACCGGATATCGGTTTAAGAATACTGCCGTCTTCGGACTCGATCCATGTCCAATCGCAAAGTTGTTGTGTTTTGTAACCTGCGCTGTTAACCGCGTATAATGTTCCGCCCTTACAGTTGATATCGCTGTACATTGGGATTCCGTTGAAAGAAAAACCCTTGAAACCGCCTTCGAATTCGGTTACATCAATATTAGAGCGATTGTCTTTTAGATCATCGAACAATGCCTTTCTTACGCGTGGGTGCGTGAGGATTATGTCGGTGGCTTGACCCCCTGCATGTTCCTCTAATGCGTCAAAGAATTCCAGCAAGATATCTTCGCTAATCACACGAAGAGTTGTGTTTGCGTCTACACTGGTAAATGGTTGTATTTCACGGTAATCTGCCTTTGCAAGGTTGTACATTGTGTCGGGCAAAAAGATTGAATCTATACCGTTCATCTCTAGATCCTCTATACCTGCTTCGTATATGTAAAAACGGTCTTGGTTGGATGCAATGTCTAGGTTCCCTGTGAATACAACGACCAGATGTCCCGGACCTGGGGTGATGCTTTGAATCGTTATAGGTCCTGTGTGGATTGGTTGGTTGCTTGCATTGGTGATGACTACACCTGTGCCGACACGTAAATTTCTTTGAAAGCGCAATGGGATTTGTGCGATACGAACGTTGAACGTTAGTTGGTTTGTATGTGCCAAGAATTTTCGTCCATTACCATATATCATACGGTTAAGATTGTTCTGTGCCGTTGCGACCAAGTTTTGCATTTCACCACCAAGTAAACTGGTGAATGCACCTGGATTGTTGGCAGCCGCCTTTAGTGCTTTGTCCGTGATTTGAAATGTACCATATAAATTTTTCAGTGGTGTAACAATCTCGGCAAGACCAGAATCTGTTGCACGCGGTAACTCGCCATCTTCGGTGCCTGCGCCTACTGCGCCTTCGTTACCGAAACGCACCGAGGCTTTTGCGTCTTTACCTGCGATGGTTTTTGTGTTCTTTTGAATCATTGTAAGAAATGGGTTGGTTTTTGTATTAATATCATTTACCACGGTTTCAAGGTAAATATTTTTCAATGCGGATTCTGCGGTGTTTATTGTAATCATAATTATCCCCTTTTATAGTCTGGTTTGGAAAAATGTTTGCGCGGCCTTGTTGGCCTCGTGTATGTCTTTTTTACCGTCAGTTAAGGTGGTTTTTGCCTCCACCGATGTACCAAGAATTACAGGAGGCGTAGCACGCGTTTTCACACCCATTAAATATTCGCGTATTATTTGTTCGGGCGATTTTTCCTTTGATTCCACAGAAGTTGCTTGTTCGACCATTGTTTGCGCCGCACCGGCATTGTCGGCTACAGTTTCTTCGATGGATTTTTTCAGCGAAGCCAGTTCTTGGCTTTTTCGTGTGAATTCTTTACGCAGGTTTTCGTATGCCAAAAATAACTGTGTAGAATTCTTGAAAGTGCCCAGATATTCTGACTCACCACTTTTGGTGGAGTCATTTACCAAGATGTTCGGGCAAGGGTCTTCCATGGATTCCTTGTTCTCCGTTTCATTATCGACGACTGATTGTTCCACGATTTTTATTTCTTCCATTCTATTCTCCTTTTGTCTCGGTTTTAGTTTGTGTGTAAATAACTTCGTCCGTTGTAATTTGGTTGGCGTTGAAATTAAACATCTCGATGTCTTTGCCACGAACAAGGCGTACAACACGTTCCAAATTTGCAAATTGTTTATAGAGTCTTAGGATATGGCTGGCTATCTGAACTTTGGCACGGATTGTGCTGGTAATAGTTCGACGCATCCTGCGTTGGTCTTGCTCGGCAAGAATTGCAAGCGCCACACCGCTGACATTAGCATTTTCAGAACTGCGAGTTATATCGCCACCTCCACTAATGATTATCGAATTCACGCAGCAATCGTTCTTCTTCACGTTCCAGTTCCGCGGGCATTTTACCGGTGTCGATAAATTTTGGTGCATCCTGCCCACTGCGATAGACAATTATCTTGCCAGGCGCAAGACCATCGTTCTCCAAAGCATCTATATCTACACTTCCGTCTTCGACCGCAAGTACGCCGCATGCAAGACGGTTTAAAAATTCGACCTTTCTGTTCTTTACGGCATTGTATGCACGTTGTACGGGGATGGCACGGTCAATGACACTGCGACCATAAAACGACCCAACAAAACTTTCCGAGGTTTGGCGAACGAATGGCATGCCGCGCGTTGCGTCTTTTGCGTTTATAAACGGTAAGTCACCATCGTGTAATAGTTTGTCACCAGCAATGATTATCAGGCGCCCATTTGGTCGGACTTTTGTTGGGGATTCGTATCGCTCGATGACGGTTACATTTTCTTCGCCCAAGCCGCTTAAATCCACGCCCCATGATTCTTTTATTGTGTCCACATGTACATTCTTTGCATGAATAATAGAGGACAATTGCTCGATATCGCTTGTACGTAAATTGTCTGGGAAAATTTCAAAAGGACTGCATACAGTTATCTTTATATCGCCATCGTACACATTTTCCTGTCTCTCGTCCGTATTTATAATTCCAACTACATTCCCCGCAGTTGCGTCCCAGTAAACCTTGTAAAAGACGGTTCCACAAACCTCGGACCACATTGCGGCTTGTTCCGCAAGTGAATCAAAGTCAGTTCTGTTCATGGCAGAGTCAATAATCTTTTCACACAGTTGAGCGTTTTGCTTGTCGACTTCGCTGGCAGATTGTGGTAATACACTTAGTTCGCCTTTTTGACTGGTAATCTTTGCCAATCTGCTTTCGATAATTGGCGTGATGTGGTTAAACGATTCATGCTGCTGCCAAAAAAATTGGCGATTGGCGGTAGATAGTGTATCAAAACTGGTAATAAAATTATTTTGGTGACCGCTGTAAAAATCTAGGTTTAATCGCCATTGTAGTTCAAGACTTCTTCTCTTGACTTTGCGATCTTCGAAATCTGCGATTACGTTTTTAACCAACTCTAACCGACTACGATCGGCGTTAGATTGTTTTTCGATTTTCCGCGGTGTTTTATACAGAATTTCCTTTTTCATATTTCTCCTTTAATTTCATTCAATAGATCTTGGGCGAGTTTTATAAGTTCGTCTTTTGTTTTGAATGTCAAATCATTATCGCTTTTATTGCCCAACATTTTAATTGCGTCGAGATCTGGGGGAATGTGTCGAAATTTGACCAGTTCACCATCAATAACCTTTTCGGTAGGCACATCGTAACCCAGAGCCTTTTTCCAAAGTGCATCACGGATTTGTTTATCCATTCATTTTCTCCGATTAATTTTTACAAGGGCATCTTTCTTTTTTGAAATGTCGGTTGGGTCACGTTTTTTTGCAGTTGGCCTGCGATTCGTCATTGCATACCTAAGGGCATCAATACAATGGTCGTTTCTCTTTTTAGGGGTTTCGTCGTCACCCCAACTGTATGAACGCATTTCACGCAACAAGTTTTTACAATTTTTAAAGATGAACAGACGCCGTACATTTTCCGCATTTCTAAGCAAGGCTTTGATGTGCAAGACACCCTCTAACACATTTTTGTGTGTTACAACACGCGGAATGATTTCATGCGTGCGTAATTGCGAAAAGACACTGGTGGGTGAACCTAGCGACCGTTGCAGGCAAGCACAGTCTATTAGCACGTGATATCCGCCTTCGCGTTCATCCCGTAATATTCCATTTTTTTCGCACAACTGTTTTATATCGATAGAAAGTTCGGCAATTGTTTTTTCGCTTTGCAAATAATCATCGACGACATAGATATTTTCAACCTCGTCAAATGCAATCACGACCACCCCTGTTGGTGCTACATAGCCCGGGTCGATAGACACCACGCGTTGCCATGTCACAGGTACTTCGAATGGGTCTATGATATTCTCATCGTCCAGTTCGGAAAAAACAATTCCAGAACCTTCTGCAATGCGACCATATTTGCGAGATTCCAATGATTCACGCGACAATGACTGTTCCATCTTTTTTATTTCATTTTGTTTTAAAAATGGATTATCTTCCCAAGATATTTGGTGAATGGAATGTCCCGTTCCAGAATTTAAGTAAACTTTTTCGTACAGCCATGTTCGCCCTTTCAGTGGCGTCATGGTTCCCCAGACCACCCCACCCCTGTCAAGGGTTCGTAGCAACGATTCCTCGTAAATTTCTTCGGACGGTTCCTCGTCAAACCATATCCAGTCCAAACTTGTGCCTTGAAATCTTTCACGGCCTTGGTCTACGCTTTTGAAACCTATCTTTGATGTTGTGCCGAATTTATTCTTAACCACCAAAAAATCGATTACGCCATGCTCGGGTGCATCACGTTTACCTGCTTTCATCACAATATCCACAACCACATTGAAATCAAGGTATTTTAGGATTTTGGCCTGGGCAACATCGCGTTGAACCTGGGTGGTTAGACTGACAACCCAGCCTTCGGTTGCACCCGTAATTTCCCAATATGGATGCGTACCCAATGCCCACCACACGGCTTCCATGGCACCGCATTCAGTTTTACCAGTTCGATTGCCACCAAGTACCCAGCGACTGCGACTGGTGTCTTGATGGAAAGTAAGTTGTTTTTTATGAATAATTTCACCCGAGTTATAGTTAAAGTATGGCAAGTATTTTCGACGCGTAATTTCGCACCTGAGCGAGTCAAGTTTTTGCAACAAAAATTCCATATTTTCAATTCGTGTTGTTTCCACAAAATTCTCCGTAAATCTACATTTATTTTTATCTGTGGTTGATTTAACTTTTGTATATGGGTTCAATGATTCCAATTTTAGTACTTAGTTTATTTGTTTCCGCACTTGTAGTTTTTTTTGCATTTGTTCCGATAAGGACGTCTTGGTTCTTTAAAGAAGATGATGGATATACTGGGCGAAAACAAATCAGACCAAAAAAGAAAAAGAAAGTTGTTTATAAAAATATGTTTTCTATGGATGACGAGGATGATGATTATGATGACCCAGAACTTTAATCCTTTGATTTCAATCCATTAATATCATGTGTATATACAATTTCGTACATAGGTATGACAATTTGCTCATTCCGAAATAAATTTGGCTGTTGACATTTTCATTTGGAAAAAACCACTTTTTATGGTAGACATAGATTGTATGAAAAGAATAGTCTTTGGCGTACTTGCGCTGGGTGTCATGATTGCGACATTTTTTGTGGGTGCAGCAACCCTGATTAATGTGAATGCCCGCCCGATGGAATTACAGACGCAAGGCGGTGTTAATTACAATTATTTATCGTCGCCACGCTTGGTAAGTGCGTGTGCGAACTTTGTGCATGTTGTGAATTATAACGCGGGTGTGGTGGAATTGCTAACATTGGGGCGATTGGATGGACAGACCGTTGCACGCACAGTACTAACGATGGGATTGCCACGTCACATCGAATATTCGTCCGGCCATTTGTTTGTTTTTTTACCCGAAAGATTCTACGTGTTCAGTTCCATTGATTTGGCAACGGATGGCGCTTTACCATTGAATACTATTGTTCTTGCTTATACTGCAACCAATCAAGTGATGAATGTATTCAGTATCCGCAACACCGGTACAATGCAATTCCAAGTTATGTTTGGACACCAGAACCTTTATGGCTTTGCTAACTTCAACGCCAATACATTTGTAATAACCAGATTCCCGCTTCGTTCGTTGAACTTTCAACAAACAGTTGCTGGGGTACGTTCTGTTGGCAACGAAATATTTTTGTTGGCATCCAGCCCACAAAACCCACAACTGTTTTTTATCTACCGCAGTGGCAGTAACACGCCCCTAGCCCCCGAACATCGTGGCTGGTCTAATGTTTCCGCATTTAATTTAATTGGCACACCCGAAAATCCAACGTTTGTATTCATTGCAGACAGAAGCCTAGTTTTATTTGCAAGTAATTTTATTTATGAACTTGAACCGTTGATGAGCCAAGACTTTTTCACGCAAGAGAACTATATCCCAATCAGTTTATTTGCACGCAGCACAACCGAAATTTTTGTGGTAGACCAACGCAAGCAAAGCATAGACCAGTACCAGATACAGAATAATCGCCTTGCGTTCGTGCGTACTGTGGCGGCGTCACGCGGAGATGATTTTGGATTCTTTAACTTTCCTTCTTCGATTGCATTGATTCGCGAGATGGAATTCTTGGTTGCGGATTATTCGCATTCTGTAAGGTTGGTTGACCGCAACTCGGACGAATTACCGACAACATTTATTGACCATAACCGTGCCATGACGGGCGGGATTATGGTTTATGACAACGGAAATTACGTTTACATTTACAATGACAAGGAGCAACGTATTGTTCGTTTCAATTTAAATGGCGAGCAAGTTGGTGCGGCGTTTTACACATTCTGGGATGGTGGTAGCAACCAAAACTTTGGTTTGATTACACAATTGGTTTCCAACCATGTTACCCAAGAAATTTTCGCATTGGATACAACGTTAAATAACATTTATATTTTGCGCGGGACACGATTCGAGGTATTGCCAACCACATTTTACATCGCATGGAATACACGTGCAGTCATCAGTGCCGAGCGCGACGTAATGTATTTGATTAATACTGGTGTTGGTTCAAACGTTCATTTATCGCTGTGTTTGGATACCCATGTGACCACCTTGTTAACTACTGCACTTGCGTTTGGGGCAGGTTACGAATTGCGCGATATTACAATTGATGTACAAGAGAATCTTATAATCCTTGCCCAGAATATTATCAGTCGTGATGTGTACTTTAACCATGTATTAATAGAAGACCCGGTTGTAGGACCAAGGACGTTTACAAAGGCATTTGGTACACATCAGTTAATTGATGGCGCCAGTGTACGAATGAATCCAAGTTTACAATTATGTAAACTGAACAACAAGATTTTTTGGATAGGTCGTACGCACTCTATCGAAGCCGCATCACTAAGGAGTGATAATATATGGACATTCCGATACGATTGGACAGCAAGCGGATTTGAACAGCACGAGGGCTATGATTGGCAAGAGATTCGTCCGATTCCTGTTGAATACATTCCTTTGTTTGGACGTGTTGCGGGAAATCCATTCCTGTACGAATTTCCATCCAGTGTCAATCCGCTGATGCGCTTGAACAATAATACTGTTGTGCGTATCCTCTCCCATGATACAGAGTATGATTCTGTCCAGTTTGATTATTTGCTTGTGATGTTTGAAAATTTACAAACCCGCGTGTTGACGGTTGGATATATTAACTCGAGATTTATTATGTTTGATGTAGTGTATTGCAGTGATGATATATTTCGCGAAAGTGACCATGAAAACCTATTGGGTAATGGTCGTGTGATATTAAACAATGTTCCAATTTTCAAATATCCATCCAGTGTACGGCCTGTGTTTGATTTAAGATTATCAAGTATCAGCAAGAACTTTAACTACACCCCTGTTGTATTTCCAGGTCGCGCCCCAGGTTTACACATTGAACGCCGTATAACTCACCGTGATGCAAATGGATGGGAATTCTTTCAAATACGTGTGGATCATGAAGGCAGACCACATCCAGATGGTTTGTTTCTTGGCTTTGTGTACGTTGGGCATGTAATTAATATTAACGAACCACCAAGCAATACCCAGAATCTGAATCCAAATGCACGTGTTGTTCTACCAACCGATTACAATCCACGTAGAATACCTGTGTTCACAGATGCAAATGGCGTGCATGCGATTGATGGCGAATATTTAGAACATCATCAACTTGTACGTGTGCAAGGTAGAATCGACCGAAGCCGCGAGTTTACGTTTATCACATATCTGGACGAGGAAACCGGTGTACTTAGACGTGCGTATGTTCGCACAAGGTATTTGGTACCAGATGGATTAAGTACGTGGCAGTTGCTTGGAATTATTCTTGTGATTGTTGGGTCATTGGGTGCGACGTTATTTTTAATAAAACATTACAGAAACAAAAAAAGACAAACATAAGCAATTAAAGAAAAAGCGAGGTTCCCCTCGCTTTTATTATTAACTGATTTTTGGTTTTTTAACATCCAGTTCGTTTTCCAATGCGCGAACGAAATCCAAGAATGTTGATATATCTTTGAATTGGCGATAGACCGCGGCAAAACGTATATATGCAATTTCATCCATTTTTTTCAATTCATTCATTACAAGGTCTCCAATCTTTTTGCTGGAGATTTCTTGGTCTAGGTTATTGGACATATTCTTTTCGATTGCTTCTATCATACGATCAATTTGTTCGGCGGAGATAGGACGCTTTTCACATGCCTTTATTACGCCACTTTTAATTTTTTGTGCATTAAAAGATTCACGGCTGCCGTCGTTTTTAACAACCAAAAGTGGAACGATTTCTACCGTCTCGTAACTGGTGAAACGTTTTTCGCACTTTGTACATTCCCGTCTTCGACGAATGCTACTACCGTTTTCGGTGACACGACTGTCAATTACCTTGTTGTCCAAAAACCCACAAAAAATACATTTCATTTTAACACCTCATTATAGTTGTCTATAACACGATGATATCACAACATGTTGTTTAGGGCAAGAAATTTTAGTAAATGAATACTTTTAATCTGTTACTTTATTTGCCTCTATTCTTAGTGCGTCTATCATTTCAGAAATCTCGCCGTTCATAAAAGCGGTCAAATTGTGTATTGATTTGCCTATTCTGTGGTCGGTTACACGGCTTTGCGGAAAATTATATGTTCGTATCTTCTCACTGCGATCTCCTGCACCGACTTGGCTTTTTCTGGTTTGGGCATATTTTTCGTCTTCCAGATTTTGATAATACTCTGCCAACTTTGATTGCAATATCGTCATGGCTTTTTCGCGGTTTTTTATTTGACTACGACCATCTTGACACGTCACAACTGTATTGGTTGGCAAGTGGGTAATTCGAATCGCGGATTCGGTTTTGTTGACATGCTGGCCCCCTGCACCACTGGCACGGTATACGTCCACTTTTATATCTTTGTCTTCGATTTTGAAATCCACGGTAACCGCTTCTGGCAATACTGCAACGGTTGCGGTAGATGTGTGTATACGCCCCTGGGTTTCTGTGTCTGGTACACGTTGTACACGATGAACACCAGATTCAAATTTCAGTTGAGAAAACGCACCGTCACCGATAATCATGATGCTGGCACTCTTTAACCCGCCTATCTCTGTCTCATCGAGATCGTTGACCTCGATCTTGAAATTATTGGCTTGGGCATACATTGTATACATCCGCAATAGAGCCGCAGCAAATAATGCGGCTTCGTCACCACCGGCTGCGGGTCTGATTTCCATTATCACGTTACCATCATCTCGTTCGTCTTTTGGAATCAAAAGAGTTCTAAGTTCTTCTTGGAGTTTTTCGTGATTCTCCTCGCATTCAGCGATTTCCAATTGTACAAGTTCAACCATCTCGTTATTTTTTTCTGTTGCCAGCAATTTTTTTGCCGATTCTAAATTTTCTGCGTTGCGTTTATAACGCAAAAAAGCATCCACAGTCGGTGCCAACTTCTTTTCCTCGCGTGCCAATTTTTGATATTCAACATAATCGGCAATTACTGTTTCATCCGACATAGCCTTGCATATTTCGTCATGGCGTGATTTTATTTCGTTTAACTTTTCGATCATTTTGACTTACCTCTTCTTGTTGCAAGAATAACACGATTGTGCCCAGTTATATCCTTTTTAATTTGTACATCGTTCCAATTATTTTGTTCCAGCAATTTCACCACATCACCCGCCTGGTCATATCCGATTTCCAAGGCAAGCCAGCCGTTTGGTTTTAGGTGGCCATGTACCTGTTGCGCTATGATTCTGTAGAAGTCTAATCCGTCTGTACCCCCGTCCAAAGCAATGATTGGTTCATGTAAAATCGATGCGTCATCGCAACCAATCTCGCCAGTACGAATGTATGGCGGATTAGAAACAATAATGTCATATTTCTCGGTAATATTTTCCAGCATATTACTTTGGACGAACGTTATATTTGCGTTATGTTTTTTTGCGTTTTGTTTTGCAATTTCAAGTGCCCCAGGCGATATGTCCGACGCATGAACAGTTGCAGTAGTATTTAACGCAATAGAGACCGCAATACATCCAGAACCCGTGCAAAGGTCCAAAACACGTGCATTAGGTAATTTGCCGATTAACCAAAGTGTCGAGGTAACCAGAATTTCGGTATCTACACGGGGCACCAAGACATGTTCGTTTACCATGAAAATTTTACCAAAAAATTCAATGCAACCAAGTGCATACGCAAGTGGAATTCCGGCTTTAACTTGTTTTGCGATTTCGATTCCTTGTTTTGCAATTTTTGGTTGTAACTCTTGTACTAAAAAAATCTCGCCCTTTGTTTTGTCAAGGATGTATGACAAAATTTCTATGGCAAGATTTGAATCACCTACTTGGTTTTTAAAGTCGGAAATTTTCATGCACAGTTATTATTTTGCACCGTAACGTTTATTAAACTTGTCTACACGACCAGCAGCGTCTATAATTTTTTGCTTGCCAGTATAAAATGGGTGGCATACAGAACAGATTTCAATCTTCATGTCCTCGGTTCCGCCTTTGGTTGTTTGATTTGCAAATTTTGCCCCGCACGAGCATACGAAATCAACAGATCTTGTTTTTGGGTGAATATCTTTTTTCATACCCCATATCATACACCACGTGTTATTGTTTGTCAACAATTTCGCGTGCGATGTTATCAATGTTGCCTGCGCCTACGAAAATAATTGCATCATAGTTCTTGCATTGGCTACCTATGTAATCGACCAGTAACTTTTTTTTGAAGAAATGTTTCTTACCTGTTGCGTCTGCCAAGTCTTTTGCGCGTGCCCCCATAATCGGTTTTTCACGTGCAGCATATGTACCATATATGCAGACATTTGTATTTTCAAGAACGGAAACAAATTCATTAAATAGGTTCCTGGTACGTGTGTATGTATGTGGCTGGAAGACCAAAAGATATTTGTCGTATAGACTGTTCGCAGTTTTTATCGTGGTTGCAATTTCCACAGGATGATGAGCATAATCAATTATTATTCGACAATCTTCGACAGAACCAAGGTCTTGAAAACGTCGTTGAATTCCACAGAAGTTTTCCAAAGCATACTTAATAACATTATTGCCAATCCCAAATTCCTGTGCAGCACGAATTGCAAGCATTGCGTTCATGATATTGTGAAAACCAGGTATCTTTAGAGCAATTTCCATTCCATCATATTGAAATTTGTATCTTGCTTTGTTACCCTCTAATTTTGGGATGTCCAACATTGATACACGTCGCGCATCTTTGATAGTTGTAGAATTTTTGCAGTCTGCGTTAATTACTGTGATTTTTGCATTATTTGAAAAATATTTAAAAGACTTTTTCAACTCGTCCAAGGTGCCGTAGCAATCCATATGGTCTTCGTTTATATTTGTAATAACCGCAACAGTTGGTTTCAGAGTTAGAAAACTCTTTTTGAATTCACATGCCTCGGTTATAAAAAATTTGTTTTCACCCGCTTGCAGATTCCCTAGTGGGTCGTGCACATTCATTTCTATTGCACCGTTATGAATTGTTGGTTTAAGACCCGCTGTGCGAAAAATTGCACCTATCATCGCGGTGGTGGTGCTTTTGCCATGGGTGCCTGTGATTGCTATTACGTTTTCGTATGCATCTGCAATTTGCGACAATAAAGCCGCTCTGTCCACAATTTCCAATCCACGACCAATCGCTTCCAACAGTTCAGGGTTATCATCCGATATTGCACCATTGATTATAATACGTTCACAATTTTTTGGGACATTGCCGGCATCATGTCCAAGAAAAATTCGACAACCCATTTTTTTCAGTGCAATTGTTTGCGGGTTTTTAGCAGTGTCCGATCCAGATATCTTATGTCCTTGTTTGATCAAAATTGCCGCCAAAGCGGACATTGATATGCCACCAATACCAATGAAATGAATAAATTTTGCCATGTGTATACATATGAAAAGCGCAACAAAGTTGCGCTTTCTTTGCGGTATATTAACTGCTTAGACTATTTTAGATAATACTCATTGTGCGTGCGCGTTTGACCGCAGTGGTTAATTCACGTTGGTGCGCGGCACAAAGACCAGTTTGTCTGCGGGAAACGATTTTGCCGTTTTCCGTCATGTATTTTTTAAGACGCGGGTCTTTGTAGTCAATGTAAACATTTTTCTCCATGCAAAACCCACATGGTCTGCGTTTTGGTTTTTGCGTTGCAGCCGCCACGGACGGTGCTGATTTCTTCTTTTCTGGTTGGATTTGTTCTTCGCTCATAGTTATCTCCTTTTAATAATTTAATTTAAATTTAGAATGGTAGGTTGTCATCGGAAACCGGTTGCATGCCGTCTTCCGCAGCGGATGAACCGCCCATGTTACCGTCTTGTTGCTTTGGTGACAGGAATTCGACCTCGTCCGCGTTAATTTCAGTAACGTATCTTTTAGAGCCATCTTGGGCTTCGTAACTGCGTGTTTGGATTTCGCCGACCACACCTACTTTGCTTCCTTTTTTCAAGAATTTTGCACAGTTTTCTCCAAGCGCACGCCAAGCAATTATATTAAAGAAGTCAGTCTGGCGTGTTCCATCAGCACTTGTGTATTTACGGTTTACCGCAATTGCAAAGTTGCAGACGCTGGCACCGTTTTGAATTTGTTTCAATTCAGGGTCACGTGTAAGATTTCCAATAAGAAAAGCTTTATTCACCTTGTTCCTCCTGTTGTTTTGTTGTTTCTGTCTTTCTTGCGGCTGCGCGCATTGCACGGCGTTTTGCATCGGCCTCTAACATCTTTTCGTCTTTAATAACGAAAATGTAACGCGCTACACCTTCTGTGATGTTCATTGCGTCTGTCATTTGTTTAATGACCTCTGGACCGGCTTGAAAGTGAAACAAGACATAAAAACCTTCGCTTTTATAGTCGATTGGGTATGCGAATTTTTTCATACCCCATTTTTCCACTATGGTGTTTGTTGACGCCATTTTGGAAAACTTTTTGATGATGTCTGCGCGTTTTTCTTCGGTAGTGTCGCGTGAAATTATCATCATCATTTCATAGTTTTTCTTTTCCATTTTTTTCTCCTTTTATGGTCTCTTTCGGCAAGCACCCAACTGCTTGCAAAAGGATTTATGCCATTTGGCACAACATCAATATACATTGGTTATTGTGTCTCTGTCAACCTTCTTAATTAAGCAACTTTTATTTTTTGAATGTCTTTTTATAAAGTGCGATTGCCTCTTTGATTACTTTGATTGCTTCGTCGCGACCTTTTGTTGGTTTGATTTCGACAACTTTGTCTTCTTCGAGGTCTTTGTAAACCCGTAGGAAATGGGAAATTTCCCTTATCATTTGTTGTGGAACCTCGGTTACGTCTTTGTACTTTGCGTATGGTGAATTTTTGTAAAGCGGCACCGCGATAATTTTTTCGTCACGCGCCCCATTATCGATCATTTCTATAACACCTATTGGTGCACAATCAATAAGAGTCATCGGTCGTACCGCAAGGTTGTCCAAAACAAGAACGTCCAGTGGATCCCCGTCTTCGGACAGTGTTTTTGGTATGAAGCCGTATGTTGCAGGATAGCAAGTTGAGGTTTGCAGATATCTGTCGAGTTTTAATAGACCTGTTTCCTTGTCGATTTCGTATTTTATTTTGGTACATTTTTCGATTTCTGTTACCGCCACAAATTTTTCCGTTGTAATGCGTTTTTCACAAATATCGTGCCATGGATTCATGTGAATATCCTCCTTATTTAATCTGCCTATGATATCAAAATATCCAAGGCAAGTAAAGTAAAAACAAAGAAAAACGAGTGGCTTTCCCACTCGTCTCCGCTTTGCTTTGACCGATTTTAAATGAATCTCAATGTGTTGTTACCGCTACGTGTGGTCATTATGATAGTTCCGTTCGTACCATGACTTACGGTTCCGCTGACACGCGAACCATTTAATGTAGAATTCCCACTGCGGTTACTCATTGTTATACGATAATCTTCAACGTTACCACGCACCCCTAGAACAGATGCATTACCGCTGCGAATATCTGTTGTTATATTTGTGAATTCGAGGCCTATCATTCTGATGTTACCACTGCGCGATTTTGAAGTTACAGTTGTACCAGTTGCGTCATTGATATTCGTGTTACCACTGCGCGTATATGTCGTGATTGTCGTATCCACGTTGACATCGTTAAGTGTTATGTTACCGGCTCTACCTTGAACATTGATGCTACTTGCATCCATGTTTGTTATGGTTGTATTACCACTGCGAATGTCAATGTTTACTTTGTCTGCGTCAATGTTTGAAATATTGACGTTCCCGCTGCGTGCGTATATATTTATGTTTCCATCGAAATCAGTCGGAACAGTTACATTTATTGTACGGAAGCGACGTGGTGTTGCCTCGAACAATGTGAAAACAAATCGGCGTGAATAGGTGAAAGTAAATACATCATTGTCAATGTTATACGAAATTCGAGAATAGTGCATGTTTTGGTAATACTCGACACGGAATTCGTCCCCTTGTGCAATTACAACATTTTGACTGCGAACATTCAAATTCAGTGCAGTTGGTGTGTTTGTATGCGTAATATAAGCAGACTCATAGTGCCCCTCGCGCAATATGTCTGCACGCACACGTGAAAAGTCAAAGCTGTACATTGCAAGACCTATCACACCAATCACCAATCCAGTTGCCATCAGTGATATAAAAACGATTAATGATACTTTTTTCATTTTGCCCTCCTAAATTTAAAGAATCTTACAACAATCCAGTTATAGAATATGATTAGCGCACGTACAAACAACACACCAAGTATCCAAAGAATCGCAAGTGCAACAAGATACGCCCCAAGCGATAGCAGAATAAAACTTGCAGACTCGCCAATTATTATCATTTCAACAACCGCAGCCGCACCCATTACCAATCCGCCTATTGCGCCACCGACCAAGCCCAAAGCAACCGCAAAGAATGAAATCATAATCGCAATGAAGGCAATTGCCAAAGGAATTGTAATTGGTACAGAACACAATGCAAGAATTACTATCCAGGCACGACCGCCTCTTCTGTTTTGTGTTTCGGCGTGCAGTTCCTTTTTCGCGATTTCAAATCCCGCCGACCTTGCAATTTTTTGAACATCGTATGATGCAACAACAGTGTTTTCGTCTTCGCCGGCTTCGATACGGTCACTGACCAGTTCGTCATAGTATCTTACAAGTTCATTGTCACCAGTCTCAGAATTTAACTGGGCAAGAAATTGTTCTTTATTCATTATCCCCCTCCTTTAATGTATTTTCTATGAAGTCATAGATTTGTCTTAGGCCTTGGCTGTCTTGTTTGAATTGTTCGAGACGTTGCCTGCCAATGTCGGTTAACTTGATATACTTTCTTAGGCGGCCGTTGTGCGGGACTTCGTAGGTAGATATCCCTCCACTCTGCTCTAGTCTTTTCAAGATTGGATAAAGTGTACTCTCGGAGATGTCAATTACATCAACCAAATCCTTTATTACTTGCCAACCGTAACTATCACCCTTTACAAGGGTCGCCAGAACACATACATCAAGGAGACCTTTTTTTAACTGGACATCCATATTTCCTCCTTTACAAAGTATTATGCAATGTACAATACTATATATCACATAGTATATACTTGTCAAGGGTTTTTATACAATTTTTAAAAAAATCCCCGTATGGGGATTATTAATATTTGTTGACTAGATTATTCTGCTGCTGGGGTTTCTGGTTTTGGTTCTTCGGTTTTTGGGGCTTCTTTTTTTACTGGCTTTGCTTTTGGTGCGGGTTTTGCAGCCGCCTTTGGTTTTGTTGATTTTACAGTTGGTTTTGCTTTGTTTGCCTTAAGAGCCTCTAGTTTTTGTGAGGCGGTTTTAACCTCTTTCTTTTCGATATTTGCGGTTTTCTTTTCTTTTACTTTGGATGCTGCTTTTCCAGATAGGTCACGGATATAGTAAAGTTTTGCACGACGTACCTGACCCTCGCGAATGACCTCGACCTTGTCGATTCTTGGGCTGAAGACCGGGAATGTTCTTTCGACACCTACGCCAAAAGAAATTTTACGTACGGTAAAAGTCTCACGGATTCCGCCGTTCTTGCGGGCGATTACAAGCCCCTCGAAGATCTGGATACGTTCTTTTGTACCCTCGACAATTTTGAAGTGCACCTTTACGGTATCACCCACGTTAAATTGAGGCGCTTCTTTTGTTATCTGTTCCTTTTCAATAAGTTCAACCAAATTCATTTCTTTATTACCACACTTTTAAATAGTTCTTTCAACGTTTAATATTATACACATATTATATAGACTTGACAAGCGGTTTTTAGAAAATCATTACAGAAAGTCGTGGATGGTTATTTAAGTTGACATGCAAAATACACCCACAATATAATTGTGGTATGGAAAGATCATTTTTATCAAGGCATTCATTAAAGTTAATTATTTCCTTATCAATCCTGGCGTATATAGCATTAAATGTGGTCGTAGTCCTTTGGTTTTTTGGATTTTTTGGGCGACAAGAAAATGTAGTCTTGCCAAGTTCGATTTTCGCGGTTTCCGGTGGTGGTTCGCATACATTGGCAATTGATGGGGATGGATATCTTTGGGCATGGGGGAATAATTATTTTGGGCAATTGGGTGATGGTACAAGACGAAACAGAAATCGTCCGACCAGAATTCCAATCGATACAAAATTCAAGAAGATTAGTTCGGGTTTGCATAATAATCTAGCAATTTGTATTGGTGGTGGTCTATGGACGTGGGGAGTTAATAATAGTGGACAATTAGGTGACGGTACAAGAATAAATCGTTCTACACCGCAAAGAATAATGCCAGACAAACAGTTCATAGCAATTTCTGCCAATGGAAATGCTTATGCAATTGATACCAATAACAGGTTATGGGTTCTTACTGGCAATATACCAGGTGAAATAGGTTATAGCACAGGCATTCCTGCTAACATTATACAAAACACACAATTTACACATGTTTCTTCTGGTGGCGGTAATTTGGCATTGGATATTGATGGCAATATGTGGGGATGGGGGATTAATGTTTCAGGACAATTGGGAAATGGTACCACGGCAATACAACCGATCCCCGTTATAATTCCAACCCCCGTAAGATTCGTAGAGATTTGTATTGCAATGGCAATTGACGAAAATGGCGGATTATGGACCTGGGGGGGGGGGGCAGGTACCGGCACGGGTGATATTTACCTTACGCCAACACAGATAATGAGTGAACGAAGTTTTACTGCAATTTCCACTGGTTCAGCGCGGTTGGTTGCGGATACAGATGGCAATCTGTGGGTTTGGGGACGCAGTTTAGACGGCCAATTAGGCATAGGGATAGATGGCCTTGATGAAAACTTGGTTGCGGTAAGAAGGACAAGCCCAATCCACATTCTACAAGGAAAAACGGTTGTTTCAGTCAGTACAGGAGGGGCGACAAGTTTCGCAATAACAGATGAAGGACACCTGTGGGCATGGGGAAGTAATACATACGGTCGACTGGGGGACGGTACATCGAGAATGCGTAATGTGCCCGTTAGAATAATTTAACGGTGATTTTAAATTGAAAGGATGAGACTATGGAAAGATCATTTTGGTCAAGGCATTCACAAAAGTTTGTAATTATTTTTGTAACAATTGGCGTGATAGCGTTTTTAACGGTTTTTGTAATAGGAATTGTTTGTTGGCGACGGGAACGGATAAACCTACCAAGTTCTATTTCCGCGGTTTCCGGTGGAGGTTCGCATACGTTGGCGATTGATGGGGATGGATATCTTTGGGCATGGGGGAATAATTATTTTGGGCAATTGGGCGATGGTACAAGACGAAACAGAAATCGCCCAACCAGAATTCCGTTAGATACGCAATTTAAAAAGATTAGTGCCGGCGGATTTCATAGTTTGGCAATTGATGTGGATGGCGGTTTATGGACGTGGGGACAAAATCGTGGTGGTCAATTAGGTGACGGTACAGCAACACATCGCTCGACCCCGAAACAAATAATGACGGACAAACAATTCAAAGTGGTTTCCGCCACTGGAACCCGCAGTTATACAATTGATATGAACAACAGATTATGGATTCTAAGTGGTAATGTTCCAGGTGAAATTGGTTATAGTACAGGCGTTCCTGCTAACATTATACAGAATACAAAATTTACGCACGTTTATGCTGCAGGACCTACTTTAGCACTTGACATTGACGGAAATATGTGGGGTTGGGGGGTCAATTTTTCAGGACAGTTGGGCAACGGCACCACATCAATACAACCATCCCCAGTTGTAATTCCAACACCTGTACGTTTCGCAGAAATTTGCAGCGTAACTGCACTGGATGAAAATGGCGGTTTATGGACGGGGGGGGGGGGGGCTGGAACTGGCACAACGGATATTTACCTTGTCCCTGTCCAAATAATGAAGGAGCGCAATTTCGTTTCAATTTCAACCAGTGGCCATAGAATGGTCGTGGACATGAATGGTAATTTGTGGGTTTGGGGGTCTAGTGCAGAAGGTCAATTAGGTATAGGAATAAATGGATTAGAGGATTTTGATGCGGTAACAAGAACAAGTCCAATTCATATTTTACAAGGAAAAACAGTTGTCGCGGTCAGCGCAGGATTGGTAACAAGTTTTGCGATAACAGATGAAGGACACCTGTGGGCATGGGGCAGTAATTCATACGGTCGATTGGGAGACGGTACATCGAGAATGCGTAATGCGCCCGTTAGAATAATTTAAAATGGTAAATTAAACAGAAAAACATTAAGGAGAAAATTTATGAAGAAAAAAGGGATTGTAGTTGGGTGCATGGTGATAATTGCATTTACGTTGGCAATTACGTTAACAGCGGAAAAGCCAATAATTGTTCACGCAAATGCGCAACATTCTGTGCGATTGCCAGTGTTTACCAATGAAAATTATATAGCCCCAAGTTTTATTGCAACCAACGAAGATTTATCACCAGAAGAATGGAAAGCCAGTTTGAATATACAATTCGATGATACAACACGGGAAGGAACATCGTACGAACAATATAATTTAAATAACCTAGATGGGTTCCGAGATTATCTTGTCGGACTTGGTTATGATGTAACATGTCTTTATCAGTTATCTTTAATTGGAGATCGATTCACAGATTATTATCAAAGTGCATTAAGCAAAGGGATAATTAATTCAATACAAAATGATATTTTGCTAAGCACCGAATCCAGACGAGGTTCACAAGAAAACAATATACGTGGAAATGATATAAATCAAATAGTTCCATTATGGGAGGCAGGTGGTCCAACAGGTGGAAAAATGGTATATGGAAATGGCGGCACGCACCAGGTAATTGCTGGTCACGCATATGACCATGTCCGCAGAATGTTTCCAAATTTGTTTACGGTAAATGCCAATACATCACAGTCCCGACGTGCCGCGTTCGTAAGACACACAGACTGGCCAGACCTCCACGAAACCCAGCCAAATATCGCGGGCATTGGTTTGAATAATCGCCATTTTTATAATCCAAATAACCGCATGAATTATTTCCGTAATACCTTTGATTCGGGAATAAATGCACGAACAAGGGCAAGAGATTATTTTGACTGGGCTGTTGAACGCTATAACGAAGGGCGCCACTCCCAGGCCTTTAATTATTTGGGCAAGGCGTCACATTTTTTGACGGATTTGGCGTCGGCGGTACATGCGGACCAATTAACGTCATTCGAAGTTGATTTCCACCTCACGGTTCTTGTCTTGGCGTTTCGATACCCTGCTTTGCTTATTGCCACGCCTATTGCTTTGTTGTTATTAAATCCAATATTTTTTGTGTTGGGTATATCAACGATACAGAGTTTGATTTCCATCGCAACAATGTTTACAAACCACACAAATTTCGAAGGTGTGGCACAATCGGAAATCAGCAACGGTATTTTGGGTGCCAGGGAAATATCTATGAATACCTTTCGGGCAAGTGATTATCTTGCACGACCTACACATGCACTTGCCGCATATTATTTAGCAGGCTCAGTTGCCGCCCGATCACTCCCATTTTATTCATCCGTAGGCGGACGCGGGAATGTCTCACACAACAACAGGGTTCAGGGTGCACGGGCACTGTTACCGATGGCAACGGACGCAACCGCCACAATGTTATACATGTTCGCACGAACTGTTGGTCATACACCCGTATCATTGCCAACACCGCAACGATGGAACCAACCAGTTTTGACCAGTAACGGGCAAATTGCAGGCACCGCCACTGCCCCGTATCATTTACACCATGCATTCAATGGAAACCTAACCAGCGAGTGGAGTACCAATGCAACCAGTGGCTTTATTCAATTGCATTTAAACCACAACATAATAATCAACAGAATTGATTTTTACAATGGAACATCCAATTATAATAATCGTACACGAAACGCACATTTTACAGCAGGGGCAGGCACCCCATTGGGTGCACCATTCACCGCAGTGAATGCAGATCGTGGAAGAACCATTGTCCATGTCAACAATGTTGTGACGAACCTCGTTAGATTAACCGTGACATCGTCCTACGGAAATTGGATCGGGGCAAGTCGAATCGTAATTCACGCAACAACAACCCAGCATGGTCCATTACCATGGCAGGCACCAGTCTTCACAAGTGGCATTATTAGTAATAATCACGGGGTTCTTTTTGGTACTTACACTACCCCATATGCTTTGTACAATGCATTCAATGGCAATTTTACCAGCGAATGGAGTGTCAACGCAACAACTGGTTGGATTCAAGTAACCTTAAATTATTTTATTAGGATAACAAGAATTGATTTTTACAATGGAACATCCACCGCAAATAACCGCACACGAAACGCACAATTTTCAACAGGGGCAAGTGCTATTCCGCTTGGCTCGCCATTTACTGCTGTAAATTCTGATCGTGCCAGGACAATTGTTCACGTTAATGACATAGTCACTAACACAATAAGATTGAATATAACCTCGTCCTATGGAACTTGGGTCGGGGCAAGTCGAATTGTTATACACGGTCAAATTGCCTGATTAACATTATCTTTCACTTTTGAACGCAAGGTGTACCAGCGCCGAGAGTTCCTCGTCCCCCGTTCCTAATGGATTATTAACCGTGGCTAAGTGCACACCGATGTGGCGCGCAAGGAATACGCGAGAGCCCTTTATTTCGTTGATAAGTTTGCCTGTTATAAATACCGGCATTTGCTCGCGCGGCATGATTGAGAATAGCATGTCACCGACATCCATAAGCCGTGCCTTAATTATTTCGTCCACAAGCGGTGCTGAATATTTTTTGTCGTCCAAGACATATACGTCCGTATCTTTTTTATCGACACTAAGGATCGCATTTTTAATCAGGTTAGTTGCGATAATGTGGTCTATGTCTTTCACCACACAAAGGTCGTTTAATACGTGCATGTAACCAATATCAAATGTGTTCAAGTTTAATATACCGTCACCGCAAACAAGCGCCACACTGGTGGAGAATGCGTCTGCAGAAATCAATAGGCATGTTTTGTCGCGAATTTCCTCGTCAATTAAATATAGTAATTTTGCAAGTGCGGTGGGAACGAATTCAATGTCATTAAACGGCAGGCCTTTGATTGCCTGGTAGATATTTGCGGTGAAATAGCCCTCGGCAAGAATAAAACTAGTATTGACAGATAATTTAGACGCTACCCCACCAATTGCATCAATTACGGGGTTACCATCATCCAAACGATAAAATAAATGCGACGTACGAATCGCGTTGTTATAGCCCGGGATTTGGGCATGCAACTTTTTCACATCATTTTTTGTGATTCGTCTTGGGCGATCGAATTGGATAAATGTATCATGGGTCTTGACCTCGCAAAAGACATCAGGAACGCCTATACATAGTTTATCAAGGCGCGAGTCCGTAGCCCTGACAACATCGTAAATAGTGGTTTGTACGGCGTGTTCTAGACCCTCGCGCGTGTCTACGAATTCACCATTCACAATACCACCAAAGTCTGTTTCAGAGCGAGCGCGAATTTGAAACGTATTATTAATCCCAGAGTGTGCAAAGGCAACAATAACTTTATCAGAGTCAAAACAAAGTACCCATGCTCTCTTTTGAAAGACTTTCATCTATTGACCTCCAAAAGGCGGTGGGGATAGAACCTGGATATTACCGTTATTATAGTATACCCTGTAAAGACCGGGGAAATGGTGCATTTGATATTCCATTACAAACCACACTTTGGTTAATTTTTGACGAAACAAATCTTGATCACGGATTCCTATGATTTCAATTATGGTTGGGCTGTCCCGTCTGTCCAGAATCATCACATATCTTGGCATACCCACGTTTGGACCGGATGTATATGTACCCACCGCCTCGAATGCAATTGTTTCGAAAAGGTTGTTGATACTGTCTTCGAAATTATTTCGCGCCCAAAAAAGGTCCGCTATGTCACGCTTTCTTTCGAATTTCAAACGTGTACTTTGTTCCATTTCAAGGTCAAATATGAACCCACCGCGCTCCAGTTCGTCAATATCTGTGGGTGCCATACCAACTGGAATTTCTATCAGTGGCGCGGTACCCCGTCTTTCAGATGTTACATAGCGGAATTGACTGTCAAAAATCATCTGGCGGTTCCCAAGATCCAATTCAAACACAGGATAACGTTCGCGCACAGTTATTCGCAGAATATTTGGAAAACGAACCTCGATATTTGTGACACGCACACGAAAGTCGGCGTATTCCAATGTTTCGGTTATAAAATTTCTGTCCACGTTGAAAAGTATGTTATTCCCGTGAACCGAGTTGATGCTGGAACGAAGATTGGATAAAGTCTCTTGTTCATTTTCAATGTAATCCAGTTGGTTAGCAAACGACAATTCAATGTTACGAACACGGAAAATCGTGCCCCCAGCAACCATTACCCCTGCCAGGACAATAAAAACAATAAGAACAGCAATAAGTCTTCTGTTTGCCATTATAACCTAGCATAGCGTCAAAGTGGAAAATTGGCAAGCGAATATGTATGGTTTGTAAATAGTTATTATTGAACTTTTAATATTATATTTGCACCAAGATTCCCAAGATCGCGTTCGATTGACTCGTGTCCGCGCTTTACCAAGTCAGCACGTTCCACAATTGTAACACCACGAGATGCAAGTGCCGCAATTACCAATCCCACCCCGCCACGCAAATCATTTGGTATTACAATCATTGGATTTTCACACGTACCCCCGGTTAATTCGCTGCCGCCAGTTACAGTTGCAACGCGATTTTTTACACATATGGTTGCACCCAATTTTTGCAATTGAGGCACAATGCTGTATCTGTTTTCAAATAGGTTTTCTGTTATTGTGGTTAATCCAGACACAGTGCTTCGATATACCATGTATTGATTTTGAATGTCCGTGGAAAAGCCTGGATATGGGCTGGTCTGCATAGATGTATTTCGTTTCCTTGTGATTTGGTTTTTGTCTTTGATAATCTGCAGATTGTTATTTTTAGTTTCAATTTTGCAACCATCTGCTTTCAGTTTTTCTATCAGATTTGCATTGTGCTCGGCAATCACATTTTCCAATACTACATTCCCACCTACGGTCGCCACAGCCAGCATATAACTGGCCGTATTTATTCTATCTGGGATTGGGATATAATCCACACCTTGCAGTTCTTTCACGCCTGCTACTGTGATTGTGTCTGTGCCTTCGCCATTTATGCATGCACCACATGAACGCAAGAAACGTACAAGATCGGTCACCTCTGGCTCTTTTGCAGCATTAATTATTGTGGTTGTAGTGTTACCCAAGGCAGCCGCCATTATTATGTTTTCCGTGGCACCCACACTTGGGAAATCCAGATACACAACTCCGCCTTTTATGCGTTTAGCCGAACAGTCAATATAGTCACGGGCTTCACGAACTTTGATGCCTATTTTTTTAAATCCCTCTACATGAATATCAATTGGACGCGCACCTATTGCACACCCCCCAGGATATGGCAAACGAGCCTGTTTAAATCGGGCAACAAGACATCCCAAAACAAAGATGCTACCACGGATTTTTTTTGCAACCTCTGCGTCGATTTCATTATAACTAATATTAGTTGTATCTATATATAGGTCGCCATCCTTCCATTGAACTCTGCACCCAAGACCAGACAGAATAAACAAAAGATTATCTATGTCACTTATTTTGGGTACGTTTCTCAGTATAGTTTTGCCTTTGGTCAAAATTGTGGCTGCGATTATCGGAAGGCATGCGTTTTTCGCGCTTTGGATACGGATGGTTCCGACCAATGGATTACCACCCTCGATTATGTATTTCATCATATATTAGTGTATTTTGATTATGTCATTATGGTGAAATATCAATCCTTTTGTTCTGTTTATCAATATTAAGGACAATACCCACGGCACTCATAAATACGGCAAGGCTAGTCCCGCCGAAACTGATAAATGGCAACGGCAACCCAGTAGGAGGAATAGAACCAGTTACCACCGCGATGTTTAGTGCACTTTGGATAAATATTACAATCCCGATACCAAAACAAACGAACTTTCCAAAAGTATCTTTGGTTTTCATCGCTACCGCAAAAATTTTCGTTATAAGAAACCCAAGTACAAACAGATAAATCAAGGTTCCTATCAAACCAAATTCCTCGCCAATTATACTGAAAATAAAGTCACTTTCACTGAATGGCAAGAACATGTATTTTTGGGTCGAATTACCAAATCCAACCCCGAACAAACCACCGTTACCCAATGCAAACAAAGACTGGATAAGTTGAAACCCCTCGGCTCTTGGTGTTTCCCATGGATCCACGAATGCAACAAGACGACTGATACGATAAGGTTCCGCAATTAACATAATGGGTACCGCAACCAGAACTGGAATCATAAGCATCCCAAGATGTTTGGATTTCGCACCAAAAAGAAACAAACACGCAAACATGGTTGCACCTAATGTCATAACGATAGACAGATTGGGTTGCAATAATATTAGACCACACATTCCCCCACCCGCAAGCAATATTAGCGACAGTTGTTTTAAGTTTAGTTGCATTTTTGGGGTTTCTTCTATATTTATTTCTGTGTCTGTCTTCTTTGAAAATTTGCCACTGGCTACGCTGGCTGCGAAGATTATGAATGCGAACTTTGCAATTTCACTGGGCTGCATGGAAAAACCACCTACCCCTATCCAACGACGTGCGCCAAGACGTTCAATTCCCAGTCCCGGAATAAACACCAACAACAATAACACAACCGCCCCAATTAAAATTGGCAAAGCAAAGCGGCGATAAATTTTATAATCCAAGTGGTATGTTAGCGACAGGCCCACAATCCCAAGAACCAGACCGATTAACTGGCTTGTAAAAAAGTAATATGGATTATTGAAATAAATGGTTGCGTTATAATGACTGGCACTGTAAACCATTGCTACGCCAAACGTACTTAGACCCAATACACAAACCAGTATTGGCAAATTCATGTAACGAGGACGAAATCGAGAAACAGTCGTAATTATCTTTTCATAGTTAACAACACGTGCCTTCTTTTCACGGACACGCTTTTCCTTTTTGACTCTTTCCTGCCTAGATGGTTCATCAAATTTAATCATTTTTTTCCTCTATCAACTCTTTTACGATTTGGATGAATTTTTCTCCTCTGTCTGCGTAACTGGTGAATTGGTCGAAGCTGGAACATGCAGGCGATAGCAATACCACCTTTTGCCCCATTCCTTTTGCCGCTTCGCGGGTTGCATCCAGTAGATTTTCATAAGTCGTTATAAATGCGTATCCATGTTTACGCGCGGCCTTTTGAATCTCCTCTTTCGCCTCGCCAAAAGCGAAAATTTTTTTCACATGAGGTTGAATATTCAAGAACAATTGCGAGAAATCCTGTCCCTTAGGCATGCCACCTACAAGAAGATGTATTGGTAATTGAAAACACTTTATAGACGAAAGACAACTTGCAACATTTGTTGCTTTTGAATCGTTATAGAATGCGGTACCTCCTTTTGCCGCCACGAATTGAATTTTATGCGGAATTTCGCGCGTTGTGCATGCACCAATAATTGCATTTGTGCTGGTTCCAAGCAATTTACAAACAAGGGTTGTTGCAAGAATATTTTGAACTTGGTGAGGTTTGGATTCCAAAGTATCGCGAAGTCGAAACAGTGGTTTAATTCGTCTGGTTATGTTTGAGTAAATCACACCGTCCTCTAGGAATACTCCACGGACACGGGCTTGGCTGGAAAAGTAATAAACGCGTGCCTTTGTTTGTTTGCTGATCTCGCGCGAATTTTCGCAATCGAAATTCAACACCAGTTTGTCACGGCGTTTTTGGAATGCGGTTATAGAGGCTTTGTGTTTGAAATAATTTTCCATTGTACCATGACGTTCAAGATGGTCTTCCGTTATATTCAATACCACACCAATATACGGGCGAAATGCAAAACTTCTCAGAAATTTTTTGCTGTATAGATTGTTTTTGTATTCGACCTGGGGTTCTAGCATGAAACTACTAACCTCGGTTACTGGGATGCGTTTTTTAATTTGGCGGCGAACACTTGTCACGGGTATACCGCTATTACCGCATAAAATTGCCCCCTTTTTAAATAAACTTTTGTCAAAGTTAATCGCGTCGGTTATCATTTCCACCACTGTGGTTTTTCCGTTGGTGCCTGTTACTCCCACCTTTTTTCTGTGTCGCGAAGTAAACCCAAGGGCAACTTCGCTGGCAATCTTTGATGCAAATTTTTGTGCCAATGAATGGTTAACAGATACACCAGGACTGAGAACACATAGGTCGAAATCACTAGGTTCCAAGTTGTGTTGCACGTATTCAATTACCGCACCCTCTGGTGCGTCCATAATTTTTTTGTCGTCATAAATTGTTACCTGTGCCCTTTGTTGTAACAAAAAAATTGCTGCCGATATACCGCTGGAACCTGCCCCCAGCACTAGCACTTTTTTATCTTTGAACTTCATGTCTATGTATATCTATCCAGGATTAAAACTATGAGAAGAATGTTAGCAACAGCATAGTTCCCATTATTACGGTAACAATGCTGTATATTACGACTATTTTGGCTTCGCTAAATCCCTTTTTTTCCAGATGATGGTGGTACGGTGCCATCAGAAACACACGCTTTCCACCTGTTTTTTTGAAATATATAACTTGGATAATATCGCTGAGCGCACTGACAACAAACATTATTCCAAGGAACAAAATAAACAAGCCCATAAAGGAAAAGATAGATAGCGTTGCGATAATACCACCCAGATATAGACTGCCGGTGTCACCCATAAAAATGCTGGCTTTGTTTGTATTGAAAACAAGATATGCCATCAACCCACCCATAGTAATCATCGAAATAAGTGTAAAATTATCCGCCTCTGGGATAGTTTCTAAATTTGAAACAAAAAAAATAAACATCCCAAGGAACATAAGATAAAACATGGAAACAGAACCAGCCAAACCATCCAAACCATCGGTCAGATTAACACTGTTAGTTGTTGCAATTAAAATAATAACCACCAATGGAATTATAAAAAAACCAATATCCCACCACACATTAAAGAATGGCACAAGTATTCTACCCTCGGGGTTTACAAACCAATAAAATATCGCAACCAGTATCGCAATACCACCCTGACCAATAATTTTTTGATAAGCACGCAAACCCATGTTGTTTTTTGTTCTGATTTTTATAAAATCATCAAAGAATCCAAGCAAGGCATAACCCAATGTAGAAATCAAAATCACCAATGTAAATATATTATCAAAACGAAAAAAGAATGGTGCCAATACAAACAATGGTAATATAAAAATAATTCCCCCCATTGTAGGTGTTCCAGATTTTTTTTCGTGAAAATCGACGTAATGCAAGATACTTTGCCCGGCTTTTAATTTTTTCAATAATCGGATAAATAAAGGGGCCGTTACCAGCGCGATTGCAAACGATACAAGGAAAAATATGATTAGTCTTTGCATCACGCACTTCCTCCTACTATTTAGTTTTTGTCGATTTTTGTCGTTTATCCATCAGGTTATTGATAACACCATGGTCATTGTATGGAATCTTTTTGCCTTTGATTTCTTGGTAATTTTCGGCACCCTTGCCTGCTACGATTACAACATCTCCAGGCTTTGCCATTTTTAATGCATGTGCAATTGCCTGCCTTCTGGATTCAACAAGACAATAACTTGTGGTATACAATTTGACACCAGCCTCGATTTGCAACATAATTACGCGCGGATTCTCGTCGCGTGGATTATCACTGGTAATTATTGTAAAGTCCGCCAGTTTCGCACTGGCAGATCCCATAAGCGGACGTTTAGTTGCATCTCGGTTACCGCCGCAACCGAACACAGTTATTAATCGGCCTTTCCCCGATACAATTTCACGGCATGATGTTATTATTTTTTCCAATCCATCCGGTGTATGGGCATAGTCAATCACCACGGTCACACCATTCACATCAATTGTATTAAATCGTCCCGGAACAGGCGGTAAATTTTTAAGAGAATCAATAATTTTTTCATACCGTATACCAAATAGTCGTGCAGATTTAATCGCCGCCAAAGCGTTATAAACATTGAATGCACCAGCGAGTGGAAAATCAAATGTTTTATTTTTCATAGTAAATCGTGACCCCTTGCTCGATAATTCGATATGCACATCTTTAAGTGAATAGGCAATAACATCATCGTGGTTTGCTTGTATTTTCTTACCTTCGATATCATCTATATTAATTATCGCTCTTTTCATAGTTTCATTTTGAAACCAATTAATTTTTGTGTCTGCATATTTGCGGTAGCACTGGAAAAAATCAAGGTGGTCAATACTTAGGTTTGTAAAAATACCCACATCAAATGTAATACCCACAAGTTTTTTAAGATGGATTGCATGGGCACTGGCCTCCATAACAATTGCCTTGATTCCTATGGAATGTAAATCGTAAAAGAGTCTATGCAATTCAATTGGATCAGGAGTTGTAAGGCAGGACATTTCAAAAATACTAGGATCCAATCTTTTACTTGTCTCATAATCCACGCCTATCCCAAGGGTTCCGATAGATGCTGTGTTGACTCCACCCATACGCAATATATGCGTCAAAATATGCGTGGTCGTAGTTTTGCCATTGGTGCCCGTGATGCCCACAACTTTGAGATTGTCACAGGCATTGTTGTAAAATGCTTTTGCCATTAGACTCATTGCTGTGCGTGCGCATTTTGTCAGAACTTGTGGATATCCTTTGTCGATTTGTTGTTCGGTGATTATCACCCGTGCACCGCGCATCATTGCATGGAATGCAAAGTCTCGGCCGTCCTGGTTTTCACCAGGCAATGCGAAAAAAGCATATCCGTCTTTTACGGAACGGCTATCATGACTGAGTCCAAAGATTTCAATATCCAGATCACAATTTATCGTTGTACATTCAAAACCAACCAACAATTCACACAGTTTCTTCATGTGCAATAATTATGAAAATAAAAAAGTCGGTAGTAATAACCGACAATTTTTGACATTTAATATTCAGATTTATTCAACAGAAATTAAATAGTAATATACCGGTTGTCCGCCGTTAATCATACTGACATCCAAATTTGGATATTTTGCCATCAGTTTGTCATGAAGATGATTGGCATCTTTTTCTTTTATACCTTCCCCATAAAACAATGTCACACTGGAAGATTCTTCGGTTACCAATTTTTCCACAACTTTGGTCGTTACATCAGGGATACTAGTTCCTTTTGCTATCACATTTTTTGTATCCAGACCAAGAACCTCGCCCTCTTTGATTGAAAAGCGAGCAACCTTTGTATTACGCACAGCATATGTAACACTTCCACTTTGAACTGCTGCTGCCGCTGCCATAAAGGCCTCGGTGTTTTCTTCGATACTAGCGCTTTCATCAAATACCACACAGGCACTGATACCCTCGTTAATTGTTTTGGTTGGTATAATTACCAGATTTTTTTTACAAAGATCTTGTGCATGACGCGCGGCAAGAATAATATTTTTGTTATTTGGAAATACGAACACAGTTTTCGCGTGCACGCGGTCACAGGCCTTGGCAATTTCCTCGGCGCATGGGTTCATTGTTTGTCCGCCCTTGATAACAAAATCAACATGCAAATCTTTGAACAGTGAAACCATCCCGTCTCCCGCCGCGATTACCACCATTCCCATTTCTTTGTCATCCATATCGCGAGACGCACGCAGTTCACGGTTTTGTTGCAGCATATTGTCGATTTTCAGGTTAATCATTTCACCCAACATTAACGCAGCCGTTATTGCCTCGCCTGGTGTGTTAGTATGTACATGAACCTTTACCATTTCTAAATCACCCACACAAACAACACTGTCGCCCATGTTAACCAATTTCTCGCGCAAAGTATCGATACTAGCAAGCGTTGTGGTTTTGTGCATATTCATGATATTAAACTCGGTACAGTAGGCAAATTCAATCTCGCCAAGATCGTCCAAACTGGCACCAGATTCGTCAAAGCCCCCGCCAATTTTCCCATCTGTTTCAAAACTGTGCGATACTTGGACATCTGGATCAAGGGCGTGCATAAAGCCCCCAAAGATTATCAATAGACCCCGACCGCCACTATCCACCACACCTGCTTTTTTCAATACAGGCAGCATGTCTGGGGTTTTTTGTAATATATCTTCACCCACAATCAGCAATTTTTCAAAGAAAGCAACAAAGTCACTTTCTGCTTTTGAAATCTTTACAGATTCCTCGGCCATCACACGGATAACCGTAAGAATTGTCCCCTCTTTCGGAACAGTAACCGCGGAGTACGCAGTCTTGGAACCTGCAATCAATGCACGCGAAAAATCACGCGTAGTAATCGTGGAACGTGCGCCCATGTGCGGGTTATCAGACCCAACCACTGCTGTTTTAACTGCACGCATCATTCTGCCTGCGACCTGGTTGTCTACTGGACGTGCCATTTCTGCCATCATGCCTTTGAAAATTTGCGACAAAATAACACCACTGTTACCACGTGCACCTTTTAATCCTCCTCGCGCAACTGCGGGCGCAATTATTCCAAGTTCTGGAGACTTTATCGTTTCGATTTCTTTCAGGACGCTTTTCATCGTTAACGTCATGTTTGTTCCGGTATCACCATCTGGAACCGGAAAGACGTTTAAACTGTCTACGTAGTCGCGATTCTTTTCCAATGAGGAAAAGCCCACATTTAACATTTTTTTAAACAATACACCATTAATAGTCTTCTGCATTATATTCACCTATTTTTGAAATTTAAAAATTCGTCGCTTTATTTAATACCAACGACTTTGATATTGACGACAGGGACACTCATCCCTAAAAAGTTTTCTATGTTATATTTAACCGCACCGCGGACACTGTCACAGACAGCCTCTGGCGTTACGCCGTACTTGAGATAAAGTTTTAAACTTAGGTATATTTTATTTTCATCCACCAGAATCTCGGACACACGACCGTGTGCTACACCGTAACTTTCATGTAAAGTGGCATTAGCAACAGAGCGGATTGCCCTGTTTGTAACAACTATTTTACCGTATAAATTTTGGGTACGTGTTGCCATGTACATAGTATACGCAATAAAATGATGGGACGCAAGGAAATTGCGTGAAAAAACCTTGCAAAGTGCAAAATCATGTGATATAGTTAATGGTATTTTTAATTCAAGAGGTGAAGACATGAGCAGAATGTGCGAACTTTGTGGAAAAGGCAAGATGCGTGGCAATACGGTTAGTCACAGTAACCGCAAGGCCCCACGTCATTACAAACCAAATTTACAAAAAGAAAGTTTCGAAATTGACGGAAATAATCTTAGCGTGACCGTATGCACAAAGTGTAAAAAAACTTTGACAAAAAAAGATTAATTTTAAAAAAATCGCCGACCGGCGATTTTTTCTTCACAGTTGTATTACATTTTTCATAGATACATTCATGAGAATAATCGTGTTTCGTATGCCGCGTTTTTTGAAATGGATATTCAGGCCTTTTGCAAAAGTGTGATTGTTGCAGTTCGGTCGCTGTTTGAATAGACTGCGTTTCCCACGACCGCCGTGTTTACGCCGGCTTTTCTGATGTGTTTAATATTGTCCGCATTAATTCCCCCATCCACGATTATGCGGATCTTTGGGAATTTTGTTTTTATTTGTCGAACTTTGTCGATTGCAATTTCATTAAACGATTGGCCACTTTGCCCGCATTTAACACTCATAATTGTTACAACATCACATATTGCAAAGATTCTCTTGTCTACAGAATCGACAGATGTGTCCAGGTCAATAACCACCCCACCTTGGATTCCCATCATTTTAATTTTTTCCACCAATTGGATTGCTTCGTCAACTGGGCATGCCTCGACATGAAAAGACATGGAACGTATGTTCCCCCACACAACCTTTGCAAGCATAGGATTAATTTGCACCTTTGGATTTGCCACCATCAAATGTACATCAATCTTGTAATTGGTGTTTTTTACCAGATATGAAAATTCATCCAATGGCAAAGATGTTCTTGATACAAATTTACCATCCATTACATCCGCATGTAATGTGATGTTATCCACGGTGTTCAGGAATTTAATATATTCCCGAATGTCTTTCCCACTGGCAGGGTCTAGTGATATTGATATTTCCATATTATTTATTCCTCCAACATATTTCGCAATTCAACAAAATCATTCATTTGGTTGCTTCTTTCCCAAATAGGCCGCAATTCATTGTCCATATATTTCAAAGTTAATTGTTTAAGTCTAGGGAATTTAATAGTTGCCTTGATCAACCTGTCTGTATTTATTGAAAAGTTAATTAATGGTATTTCGGAATAAAAATCAATTTCAATCATATGTAGACTGGCCTCGTATTTATCTAGCCACTTAACAAATCTGGTTAATTCGGTTTTTTGTTCCTCGTATGCATTGAACAAATCAATTAACCAAGTTGTTATGTCTTGTTTCATTCCAAGTTCTGGTAAGTCATGTAACAAAATGAAACCATTCAATTCATTTTTATCAAAATGTAACCCTTCTGACGCTGCGATTACATGTGCAAGCGCGAGCATTCTGTTCGTATGATTTTCGACCGTTTGATGAACCTCTTTTTGCAATATTCCATATCGAATTGTATTGTGCGTAGAAATTAAATCACGCAATATTTTCATTTGTTCATCAGTTATTTTTTTCATAAAGATTTACCTTTTTTCAATCGTAATTGCCCACATGCACCATCGATGTCATCGCCTTTTGATTTGCGCATCGTACATGATACCCCAGATTTAATTAGTGTGTCCATGAATTTCATGGCAATGTCGTGGCTGGGTGCACGGAAGCCCGCACCTGTGTCGTTTAGTTTTATTAGGTTTACGTGATTTGGAAAGCCCGTCATTAATTTTGCAAGTTCCTTTGCATGCGAGACATCACAGTTAACACCATCAATTAGCGAGTATTCAAAAATAACCCTCCGCCCTGTTTTATTAAAATAATATCTGGACGCGTCCATAATTTCCGCAATTGTATATCGCTTTGCCATTGGCATGATTGCCGAACGAATTTCGTCATTGGATGCATGAATCGAGATACAAAGATTTACACCAGTACCCATATCCGCGAACTCGCGAATCTTTTTTGGCAGACCAACGGTAGACAGCGATATATGACGCGAACCGATGTTTATACCATCCTTATGTATTACCAGTTCCAGAAACTTTTTCACATTTTCAAAATTATCTAATGGCTCACCACTACCCATAAGGACTATATTTGATATACCCTCTTTAGCGTGTAATAAAACTTGGCTAAGGATTTCTCCTGCTGATAAATCACGTACAAATCCATCGCGGCCACTGGCACAGAAAGCACATCCCATTTTGCAGCCAACCTGAGATGATATACATATTGTTTTGCCATATTCTTGCGTCATTAACACACATTCTACATGTGCATCATCATGCAACTGCAAAAGAAATTTTTGCGTTCCGTCTTTGGATATTTGCTGGGTAACAATTGTGGGTAGTTCGCAATAAAAATCCTCTTTCAGTTTTTCGCGTAACGATTTTGGGATATTCGGCATATCAGCCACAATGTACCCTTTGTGCAATAATGAAAAAACCTGACCTGACCTGAATTTGGGTTCACCAATGGAAATTAAATATTCACCCAGTTCGTCTATTGATAAATCGTATATATTTTTCATGACTACCCCAATATAGTTCCTGTTGGTATCTTTTTGCCGTTTAAAAATTCACGGTATGAAAGAATCTTGCCGCCGCTGGATTGCAGTTGCTCGATATGAATTGTACCATTTCCACATTGAATCACAAAGCCGGTTTTGTCCGCGGTGATAACCTCGCCAACCTTGCCTTTGATTTGGGTTGTTACATTTCCAGCACGATGTACACGAATTATTTCGTCACCCATTTGAAAAAAAGCAATCGGCCATGGATTCATACCGCGTATTTGGTTTTTAATTTGGGCGGCGGAACGTGACCAGTCTATCTTACCGTCCTCTTTTTTAATCATAGGTGGTTTTGTTGCCAATTCATGTTTTTGTGGTGTGCGTGTTGCAGTGCCATTTTGGATATTATCCAGTGCTTTTGTTAATAGTTTTGCACCAAGATCAGCAAGGCGTCCAAATAACTCGCCCGCGGTTTCATTTGGATTAATATCTAATTTCTCCATAATTATTATATCACCTGTATCTAAACCCAGTTCAGTTTGCATTATAGTAACACCAGTCTGGGTTTCACCGTCTATGATTGCCCATTGAATGGGACTGGAACCCCTGTATTTCGGCAATAAACTGGCGTGCACGTTTATTACACCATGCTTGCAATAATCCAATACATTTTGTTTAAGCAATTGTCCAAATGCACATGTAACAATAATGTCTGGTGCAAATTCGTCCAGTATATTTATTTCGTTGGATATCCGTTCGGGTTGTAACACAGGTATATTATTCTGTACTGCAAATTCTTTAACAGGCGGCATTTGGACTTTACCTCCGCGGCCTGTTGGCTTGTCTGGCTGGGTTACCACGCACACAACCTTATGATTCTTGCTGGCAATAATTGATTGTAGACTTTGAATTGCAAACGTTGGCGTACCAAAAAAAGCGACTTTCATTTTGCACCCCCGTTAATCAAGATTCCATCTAGATGATCTATTTCATGTTGGGCGCATACAGCTTCGATACCCTTGAACTCGAGTTCGAACCATTTACCATGTCTGTTTTGTGCGCGCACACGGATGTGTTGTGCCCTTTGCATTGTGTATTGCTCGCCTGGGACAGATAAGCACGCTTCGTCACTGTCACCTATGTCTTTTTTCCATAAGACTTCTGGGTTTATTAGTTCAATGTCGTCATCATATCCTGAAACAATACACACACGCAACAGTCGCCCAACTTGTACTGCTGCCAAACCCATACCATGCGAACTTTCCATAGTTTCCCACATATCATCCAGCAGTTCATGCAAACGTGCGTCAAAATCAACAACCTTCTTTGATTGCTTTGAGAGAAATTCGTCCGGATAGTTCAAGATTTTTAACTTTGCCATGAGTCTCCTTATGATAAGTTTTGTGGGTTAATTTCCATAAACATGAAAGTGCCCTTTGATACGTTTTCGCCCTTCAGAATACCATTTACAAAATTGATTATATCACTTTCTTTCTCGCGCGCAAAGCGACAAAGAATCTGGTACCGAAATTTATTTTGAATTCGTCCAAGCGGTGATTTCATCGCACCCAGATAAACAAAATCTCCAATACGTTCACGAAGTTTGGTCATCACACGTTGGATAAGGTCTTTGATGGGGCGGTCAACCTCGCCTGTTACCAGTATCCGCACGATAGTTGTAAATGGAGGAAATTTTGTGGTGATACGTGTATTTAATTCACGTTCGAAAAATTTATTATAATCATAATTAGCAGCCAGTCTGTAGACATAATGATTAGGCATATATGTTTGTATATAGACCGAACCCTCGTGACCTTCGCGCCCTGCACGACCCGATACTTGGGTTATTAGGGCAAAGGTTCTTTCCACGGCACGGTAATCGCTGAAATGCAGACTGTTGTCCGCATCTACAATTCCCACCACATTGACATGCGGAAAGTGATGACCCTTTGCGATCATTTGTGTCCCCACAAGGATACTTGGGGTAGTTTTTGCAAAATTTGACAAGATCTCAATCAAACTGTCCTTTGTTTTGGTATTGTCGGCGTCAAGGCGAAATATTGGAATATTTGGAAAAATTGTACTTAATTCCTCCACCAGTTTTTGCGTTCCAACCGCCCCATACTTCAGATGGGTACCAGAACACTGTTGGCATCTTTTTGGTACAGTAAATCGTGATGGACAATAATGACATTTCAGTTGCCCATCGTCTTTGTGATATACCAAAGACACATCGCAATTATCACATCGTGCAACCCAACCACAACCTTTACACATTACATAACTGGAAAATCCGCGTCTGTTTAAAAAAATCATGGCTTGTTTTTTTTCTTCTATGGTCTTGTCCAATTTTGCAAGTAACGCACGCGAGAATACTCCACCATGACCCGCACGTATTTCATCTGCCATACATATTACCGTGACCTTTGGCATCTCAAGATTATTTACACGCCGATCCAGTGTCAGCAGCGTATATTCGCCCATAGTTGCCTTGTGCATGGTTTCAATGCTTGGCGTAGCCGAACCCAGCACCAATGGACACGCATTAAATCTCGCCCTCAGTTTGGCAACCTCGTGCGTATAAAAGCGAGGGTTGGATTCGCTGAAGTAACTGGTATCGTGTTCTTCGTCAATTATTATGATTCCCACATTTTCCATGGGCGCAAAAATTGCACTGCGTGCACCTATTACAATTTTGGCCTGACCATTGTGCAGTGTCAGCCATTGGTCATAGCGTTCAGTCGGAGATAAACCACTGTGAATCATTGCCACATTGTCGCCAAAGCGTGTGCGAAAGTTTCCAAGAACCTGGGGCGTTAGACCAATTTCAGGGACCAACATTATTGCCGTCTTTCCAGATTCAAGCGCACGCTTTATTACGTTCATGTATACTTCGGTTTTGCCACTGCCTGTGACCCCATGTAACACAAATGTATTGTTCGCCGTAGTGATTTTGCTTATAACATCCTGTTGATGTTTGGTAAGCGTAATTTGTTTGTCATGAATTTCAAGTGATTTCAGTTCCTTGTTCTCGACCTTTCGTGTACGTTTTCTTCCGCGCACTGTTGAGGGAACAAATAACCGAATAACATCTATTTTTCGTAAACAGAACTTAGCACATGTGTCATCCAGAATTTCGATAAATTCAGGTTTGATTGCCACAAATTCATCTGGTGATTTTTGAATTGCCTTTAATTTACCTTTGTCGAAATCTGTCGTTTCTTTTATTCCAAGGACAAAGCCCTCGGTATCTCGAGGGCCGAATGGTACCATGACACGACTCCCCACGTAAACCTTTTCCGCAAGTTCGGCGGGAATTATATAATCAAATACTTTGTCATCGTTACTTAGAACGGCATCTATTACAACGGTTGCTATCACAATTACATTGTATCATAAAGTGATTCACATAGTCTCGCATAATCCAAATGATATTCATAATCTTTGATATCCAAGCCATCAGCCCAAATTATTTGATCCATTCTACCACGGCGACCGATGTCAATTGTGAAGGCTTGAGTTACGCGTTGACCATTTGTATTGAGAGTAGATAGTGACGTATTGCGGTGTTGATTTGAAATTACCCTATTTGGATCAAGGCTATGCCCTATTATCGCGCCAATGCTTGGGTTGCCTGGTCTATTTATGCGATATAGCATCACATAAAATGTTAAATTGTCGCGTATAACACCTGCACCGTCTCCATGAAAACCGACTATCCCACCGATCGTTCGGTCGTTTCGATAATGATAATGATAATGACGCATTATAACATCAAATACAAAAGAAAGTATAATTGTCCCGTTTGCATGCGTGCTGCCTGTAATCCCACCAAGGTGTCCATTAGTATGTACTGTCGACAATCTGATTGATGAATAATTAATTGTTCCCCTTACTTCTCCAGCTATACCTCCTACTGAGGAACGTTCTCTATGTACAACAATACTACTATTGAAAATTGACACGTTTATTACCCTACCACTTTGCCATACAGAGCCCGCAAGAATTCCCGCCCTTAGCCATCCATTACCGCCATGATGTGATGATACATGTATATTTGCATTGGGTATCATTATATTTTGCACAACACCAAGCAAATTTCTTATAAAACCTATGTGAACATCACTTGCCAAGTATGAACCCGTTTCAGTAATGTTAATGCCACTGATTCTAAAATTGTTGCCATCTAAAATACCACTGAAAGATTGTATTGGTGTCCATTGTCCCGTAAGTGTAATATCATTCGCAAGACGGAAATACCCCGTTGGATTATTTCGTATGTTAGATAATTCAGTTGCATTTGAAATATAAATAGGCGCTTGCGTCGCATGAATTACAATTTCGTTGGCACCAATCCAATTACCCCACGAGGATGTTATATTTAATCGAATAATGTTCGTTCGCACACCGCCAACCTGGATTGTATTTCTTCCCATTGCGGTTTGGACACCCACAAATGGGTTACCCAATGGTATTCCGTTGGTTCCTGTAAAATAGGCATCGCGTGTCCAGTCAGTTGACCCTGCGTCCGCAGAACGATTATAGAAATCTATTCGATGAACGTTTATATAGTAATTCAGTCTTAATTGTATCCAACCTGTTGTACCCTGTTTTGTCCATTGAACTGCGGGGAACCCTTGTTGGTTGCCTGCGCCAACAAAACCTATCCAACCGTCAAAAGCACCGAATGGGTCACGACCAGGGTGATGTGCACTAGCGGTGATTGTGCCGTGGGAATTCGAATTGGATGTGAAGCGGGGTTGGTGCCATGTGCTTGGTACTCCTTCTACTATGTTAAATCCTGTCCATCCCGCATTTATGTATGCTTGGGTCGATCCTTGGGGTACGACAAGCCTTATGTTCGACCTGTTCAATCTTGCAAAGGTTGTGCTATTAATTCGTTGCGGCGTCGTACTGTAATTTCTTATTGTACGCAAGCCCCATGCACCAATAAATGCGTAATTTCCTATTGATGCAATACATGCAGGTATAGTGACATGTTGCATAAACGAATTCCCGTTAAATGCATATGGCAAAATTCGGTTTTGTGGGTTTGGTTGGACCGTCACTTGGCTTGAAGTTCCGTTAATGCGTGGTTGAAATGTTTCATGCGCATGATGCTGTGCCATACGACGTACAAGTTCTGATGAGCAAACTGCGCAGAATGAATCAATGTTTCTACTACTTCTTGTCATAAGACAACCGCCAGTGGCCCCTATAATACTGGGATCATATCCGCGAGGAACGTACATTTGCCTTCCACAATAAGCCCTTATTACTCGTGGTAAACCAATACCGCCATAACCAATCCAATGACTCCATGGAATATTATTTCTATCGTCCGTCATATTCGCAGCTCGCCTCGCATGTGCCCCATCCAGTTCATCCGCCAAAGCACCGAATGTGTGTCCAAATTCATGAATGAATGTTCGTCGCCAACCACCATGATTTGTATGAACTGTTGTCAAGGCAATTCCCACAATTGGACTTGTTACTGGTGTGGCGCCAAAAGCAACGCCACCAAATCTGTCTGAATTTGCAATTACCTGAATCATATTCAAATTTGCACGACCGCCAGCAAAATGTTCTGCGATAAATCTAACATCGTTTTGTCCCCACTCTGGCATAGTAATTTCGTTATTTCTTGGTTCGTTACTTCCAAAACGATTGCGCACATTTATATCAGACAATGGCCATGGTCTGGGTCTGGATATGCCAGATTCCCTGGAAATTGTTTGAATTGCGTAAACAGTAAATAAATCCTCGAATAAACTGAATGGATATGTTTGCATCATAAAATTTGTTGCACTGCGTACATGGTATAAAAATGTACCACTGGCTGGGGTGGGCCAGTTTCCTTGTTGTGTTGACGTGAATCCGTCGCCCATAAGAACTACCATAATACGATTGTTTGGATTGCTACTTTGCCGGATTATTGTCCGCGCATAAAAAGATGGATCAAACCATGTTAACGGCTGTATGTTTCGTTTCAAATTCATGTCTTCAGATATTTGTTTTGTTATTACACCATCATATGGTGTATGTATTCGCACGAATTCACCAGAGTATTCCTTTACCATTTGTTGTATATCGCCTATGCGGTAACCACCGCGAACAAGATTATCATCAGTACAACAATCTGTACAAAAACATTCAATACAGTCACAGTCTATGCAATTGCAATTTGCATTTCTTACACTAGCATAAACGCTTCGTATTTCATATGTATTTACCAATAAAATGAATGGTGTTAGTGCAAAAATTAATACCAATGAAAATATCGATATTTTTCTTATGTGTTTTTTCATGTTTTTCCCTTAAATTATTGTGATAGTAATTAAATTTGAAACAATTTTAATCTCTTGATTCTCAATCCAAAACCATGTCTTAACTAATAAATCATGTGCTCCAATTTTTGCGTCAATTGGTATTGTAAAACGAAGTGGTAGTTTCCACCATCCCGATTCGAATTCACCATGCCTTCTTATTCGACTTACAATTGAAGGTCCCGTCGTAGTAATATAACCAAAGCCACTCGCATTGAACACATCCGAGATATACGGATAAAATAAATCAAAGTGCGAAATCCTTTGTGCCCGCCATGTGTGATTTTTCAGTGATATGTCAATATAAATTCTGTCGCCCGCCTGTACGGTAGTTTCCCGTACCGAAATCGTCAGAGAAAAATCATCCGCGGTTGCGTTACTGCGTCCCCAACCAAGGAACATCACGGATGATAAAATCGCCATGCAGACAATCACAACAATTATTGGGATCACTATTAATAATTTTTTCTTCATTTGCCCTCTTGCTTTATTCTAACAATTTATTCATACATGTCAAATTGTTCTTATTGTTATACCTTAAACAAATCCTGAAATAAACTGAATGGATACCTGCTAATGTAAAAGATAATATTTTTCTTAAATACTTTTTCATGATTTTTCTCCTTTTAAATTTTTAGATTTTAACTTTTTTAGATTAATTATCATGTAAAAAATATTAATCAATATAACAAGAATAATTAGAGGCAAAGATATCCTTAGTAGTGTTAAAATGCCATCCCAAATTGTTATGTCACTATGGTCGGGGAATCGTTCTGCTTGCCTATTAATTAAAAAGGGTACAATGATGGCTATCCAAACCAGCAGCAGTATTACACATGTAATAATTAATATCTTTAATTTTTTGTTTTGTTTCATTGGTCTCCTTTTATTTTATTTGTAATAATTTATACATGCATGTGTGAATGCGAAGATTAATAGCAGGTGTGAGTATCGATATTTTTCTTATGTGTTTTTTCATATGTTCTCCTTAAATAATTGTAATTTTAATTATGTTTGAAACAAGGTTAATGCCTCTATTATGAGGCGTCAAAGAATTCAAACTAAATGATGATTCAACTAACAACTCATGTTCTCCAATTACTGCGTCGTCTGGTATTACCAGAATAAATAAATTCCAAAATCCAGTGTCTAACACACCATTCCTTCTTATACGACTTTGAAAAGAACCTGTTGTATATCTATTCATGTAAAAAACATCTGGTATATACGGAAAAAAAAGACTAGAATGCGAAATCCTCTGTGCCCGCCAAGTATGGTTTTTAAGCGATATATCAATATAAATACGGTCTCCCGCCTGCACGGTTGTTTCCCGCACCGAAATCGTCAGGGAAAAATCCTCCTCGGTTGCGTTACTACGACCCCATCCCAGGAACATCACTGATGACAAAATCATGCATCCAATTAAAACTATTACCGATGGAATAATCCAAATTAATTTCTTTTTCATTGGTCTCTCCTTGGTTTAATTGTACTTATCAATACATATGTGTGTCAAATATATAGACAAAGAAAAAAGCGCCGAAGCGCCTCTGGATTTATTTAATTGTCTGTTGGCATACCGAACACAGGAACCAGGTTTCCATTTGCGACCTCGCGCAGTGCGTAGGTTAGTTCCTTTGTTTTGGAATTAAGAAAACTGGCATGCTGCTTCACGGAGATTTCCTTTGCACGCTTTGCAACAATAATTGCAAGGGCGTATTTACAACCCACTTTTTCCACACAATCTTCGATTTTTGGATACAGCATTTTCGCCTCCGATTAACTTGATAATCCATTATACCAAAAAATCAAAGGTTCTAGCAAACACTTTATCAATGCATAGAAATTTGCGTTTTGTCGTGACGAATGTGTTTAAATGTTGGAAAACGAAGACTGTAATTATCATCGTTTTGATTTTTAGATAATTCAAAGTATCCGATTTCAATAATCTTACCTATGATTGCGTCAGGATTGGCAAAGTACATTTCGCGGTCGTCTTGGCGAAAGCCACTGCCTACTTTGCATGTATATAGTTTTTTATCTGGACCCATGAATTGAACGTGCACGGCACCTAGTTTGCCTTTGTTTGCACCACCACCCTCTTCGATAGATAAAACAAGAACATCCGCAGTATGAAACTTTTTGACCTTTAACAGATTTTTTGTACGCTTGCATTCATAGGGCGAGTCACTTGGGTTAACCATGATGCCCTCTTCCCCGTTTTGTGTGTGCTTGTCAAGCAGCGCAGGTATTTGCGAAATATCATTACCAACAAATAAAATAGATACGGGAACCAATAATTCAGAATTAATCTTTTCCAGTTCCGCAACCATATCACGTTTACGCACAAGTGCGCCCGTTTGTGAAATTCCAGCAATGAAATCGTCTTTTAAAACTTTGTCAAATATATTAAAAGTTATTCCACGCTTAATGTCATCGCTGGCAGTGATTTTTACGGTTGCGCGATAAATCTCGGCTGCGTCCATTTCGGGCTTTGGATTTTGGATAAGCAATTCACCATCGTAGACATAATTCTTATCAAGTTTATTTGCCTCGGATTGTAAATCAATAAGATCCTCGATAACCCTGCCACCGCGTGAGTAAAACACACCCGTATCGTTTTGAAAAATTAATACCGCACGCACACCATCCAATTTCTGGGTAACCACAAATTCCTTGCCATCCAGATATTTTTCGTTTTCAAAGAAACTCTCGGCTAGCATTACGTTTAAGGTTGGGATGAATTCCGCGCCAAAGACCTTGTTCAATGTTTTTTCTTGGATCCCCAGTTTTAAATCTTTTGCAATGACACCATATATAATATCTTGAATATCTTTGGAATATTGCCCCGCAAATGCGTGTAAATATTCCACATCCACATCACGTCCGGTGTTATTTTTTACAAAGTATTCCAAGACCAAAGATAAACATCTGGCAGGTGCTTGGGTTGACTTTGATTTCTTTTTCAATTTTTTGCCGCTGATACCCGTTACAATATACGGGTTGAATAAAAAATACAAAACCGCCTTAACATCCGCATTATCTTTGTATTCACGCAAAAAGGCCTCTTTTTCAAGACGCCCTGTTGTTGATTTTAATTTGTTTACCAATTCAATAAATTTTTCAAGCACGTCATTGTCCCCACTTTATGCTTTAAGCTTTGTAAATTATTTTTCCACATTCCTCGCACGAAATATATCCGTCTGTTGTGATTTTGTGAATCATGGACAATGGTATTTCGAAATGACATGCACCACAGTTATTCCCAACCAAACGGATAACAACGTCGCCCGCACGCGCGCGACTGGACAACCTGGCTTTTTTATATTTTTCCAACAGTTTCGCATCCACAGATGGTTCCAATTTTTTCAATGCGGCATCAATTGGCTTTATCATTTCGTCGGTTTTTTCTTTTTGTTTTGCATATTGTTCCTGTAATGTTTTGATTGCGCCTTGGCTTTTTTTCAAATTTGCAACCTCGATTTCGAACTTTGCATTTTTGTCGTTTATCTTTCGAATAATATCGCCAAGTTGGGTTTCCATCCCCGCAACCTTGTTAAATAATTTTGAAACCTCGGAAATTTGTTCGTTGATTTTTTCTTCGTCTGTTGCATTGTTTGCGCCCTTTACAAGGGCTTCCATTGATTTGACTGCAGTAGCATTTTCCTTTTTCAAAGTTTCCACAGTGGACACGAGTTGCTTGGATTCCTCATCCAATGCAAGAGACGCGTTTTTTGCATTTTCAAAAATACGCATTGCCTCGTCCAATTCACGTTTGACCTTGCCACCTTCGACGGTTGCGATTATGTTCAGTTTTTCTTTTTCCTTTTCCTGATAATCCAGTAATGCTTTTATCATTTTTACCTCTCAATCACACAGTTTAGCACAACCTTTTAACAACTGCAACAAAAGTGTTTATGCCCTGTCGTTTTGGCGATGTGCCTCGTAATTGACACCGGCATAATGTTGATCTTTGGACATGTCGCTAAATAATACTTGCCATTCTTCATTATTATTTTGGTAAAGCATTGCTTCGTAATAGTGCGGGATTGCATAGTGCTCGATTCCATTGTCTTCGTCTGATTTGTATCTTATTCCCTGCTTGGTTGGCAGATACTGGGTAATTAACTCTGTGAACATTACCATGTCTGATTCACTGAAAGTGGTTGCATTTTGCAGAAGATTGGCATCACTGGGATTACTAAGGTGGATAGTTGCATCTGGCGAACTGTGTTTTACTTTGTCTAGGCCAAAGTAGCTGGCATCTGTTTCACCAAATTCCAGATATACATCATCCTTTTTTATTGCGATTGCACCAATTTGGCTTTCAAGTGCCGCCATTATTTCATACTGGTCACCGGGTTCAAAATTTTGTATTGCAAAGTTTATCACATCATTTTGATCGCCGACTATCTTCTTGTTGCTGCCGCTTGCTTTGATGATTTTCAGATAAAACTTGCCTTTGTAATAGTCTTCGCGTTTAAGCGCATCCAATATCGAGGTTGGGTTTGCAACAAAATCATTTAAATCACCACAGAGTTTATTTTGGTGTGGTAGATTGTTTTCTTGTAGTTTTTGTTGTTTTGTTTCCCAACCTTCAACCGAAAATCCAAAATCTGTCATGGAGATTGGTTTCTTTTTCTTTTCTGGTTCTGTTCTTAAGTTTTTAAGACTTTGCTCCAATTGAATATGTGTTTTTTGTGTATCAAACAGTCCACTGGTACGTGCAATATTACCAATTAGTTTCAGTGCATTTATTACAACCTGTTTTGCAGATTCTGAATAACTTTTAAATTCGTTATCATCTTTTTCAATTGATGATTGCAACAAAAGTACAAATTGTTGTCTTATTTTTGACATTTGTGACGCAAGTTGTTCACGGACATTTTCATCATCAGGCAATGAACGAATCAAAGAGCGCGCCAAAGAATATGACGGGTGAAGTGGTCTGAACCAATCGTTACATTTTTTGTATATCTCCCCAACTTCGGCGTCTTCAAATTCCCAGTCATAGTTTAGTGTATTATATGACAATTTTTCTTTGCCCAAATCATATTTTTGTGCGAGCAACGATCCCTCACCAAGTTTAAGTTTACTGAATGGATGGTCAAGGGCTTTATATAGGTCACCCCCCCCCAGCAAAATATTAGCAGTTTCGGCAAGTTCAGCTTTTGTAGATTTTGGGTCAAATACAATTAATCCCATTTCAATATCAACACCTGATTGGGTCAGAAGATTTATTGCATCTGTACATGATTGCCTGCCACCATGAAGATGTTTGTTGTATCGCTTTTGTTGTGTTTCAACGAACGATTCGACACCCATGAATACCTGACTTAAACCAACATTTGCCAAATCTTTTATTTGGTCGGCACGGATTTGTCTTTGTCCTGGATTATTGGAATAATTGTTTCCACACACATTGCAGACGAAAATTTAAAGTTATATTGCCCAAGCAAGTTCGTCAATTCCGGGATTTGTTTTGGGTTGCCAGCAAAATCCTCGTCAGTAAAAGCAAATGATGTTACGCCCATTTCGGTTAATTCATCCAGTTGTTTACGAATGACGTCCAAGTCCACGGGTTTCCATTTTGGTGAATGAGTATCATCCGGGCGCGTACAAAAAAAGCACCTACCGTAATTGCATCCACGGCTTGCTTCGATTCGTCTTATGTATTCATTTGGTTCGCCAACTCTTACAGGGACATATGATTTACCTTTGTCCTCTATTGGTTCGCGCCCAAGTCTTTTTTGAACAATATTTACCAGTTGGTTTTCGCCCCAACCTTTTATTGGCGTTATGTCTGGATATTCTTGTGCAAGATCGTTACCTCTGGTTGGGATCGCGTGACCAACAACGATGGCTGCGTTTGTTTTTCCATGAATTTTGTCTAATATTGATTTTGCGATATCTGCGGTTCCTTGTGGGATTGATAAACCAATTGTAGTTGGATCCAACAGTGAACACATTTTAACAAAATTTTGAATGTCACTCTGCCTTACTGTGCTAATGTAAACATTTATATCTGGGATTTCTTCCAATAACGCGCCTGCCAAAACCCCTACTGCCAATGGTTCGTATGGCCCGCGTTGCAAATCAGAAACCAGCGCAGCCAGTATGACATTATTCAACTTTCCTTTTGAATTTTGGACATCTGAAATGGCACGCTTTTTGGCTAATTCCATTTATAATTATATATAAAAACACCCCACAAAGTCAATATTGCTGGGAAAATTGATGTACAAAAAAATCACTTCCTTTACGATGTAAGTGACTCTTTTGTTTATTATTTTTCAACATCTTGCGATGGTTCTCTTTTCTTTCTAACAGATTCGTTTGCCAGTTCAAAGTCTGCAAGACGTCTGTGTTGTATCTGTACATTTTCAATATCCGCTTGGTTTCCAGTCTCGATTGCATCTTTGGATGATTCCTTTGCAATAAAATATTGCATATTATCTGCTTCTTGTTCAAAATGACTATCAAACATTAGTCTGAGTTTCATCGGAAGTAATTTTAATTTCTCGGCAATTGACACTGCGATTGCTTGGTCTTTTGTGTTCTCGGTTAAATTTAATTTACATAATGTTGAATACCTGCTGCCCTCAAAAACAGCTTTGCCACTAATTAAATCTATTACCTCCTTTGCTATTTGAATTTCATATCCAGAATATATACCATTTTTAAGTTCTTTTTGGATCTCTTTGAATGTCATCTATCTTTCCCTCCTAAAATTAGAATTTAGGGAAAGTATATATATATATATATTAAGTCAAGTATTTTTGGATAGTTTTTATTCCTCTATAAAATCTTTTAATCTTCGCATACGCATAGGGTTTCGCAGTTTTCTTAGTGCCTTTGCCTCGATCTGACGGATACGTTCACGGGTGACGCGGAATTCTTTACCGACCTCTTCCAGTGTCCGTGGTTTGCCGTCGTCGATTCCATAACGCAAACGAATAACCTTTTGTTCACGTGGGGTGAGTCCATTTATAACCGCAAGCAATTGTTCCTTTAACATTAGACCTTGGGCACGGCTGGCTGGGTCTTCGATTTGGGTATCCGCAATTGTGTCACCAATTACACCGTCCCCGTCTTCGCCGAGGGGCGAATCGATACTGGTTGTGTCTTGGCTGATACGGCGAATTTCTTCGATTTTTTCAGGGGTCATTCCAAGGTGGTTTGACAGTTCCTGGGTGGTGGGTTCGCGACCCATTTCTTGTTGCAATAATCTTGTGGCTTTTAACAATCTGTTTATCGTTTCCACCATGTGTACCGGAATTCGGATAAGACGGCTTTGGTCTGCCATTGCACGTGTTATAGATTGTCGAATCCACCATGTTGCGTATGTTGAAAATCGAAAACCCTTTCGGTAGTCAAATTTTTCCACCGCACGCATAAGCCCGATGTTGCCCTCTTGGATAAGGTCTTGGAATTGTAAACTGGTTCGGTTTGTATAACGCTTTGCAATGTGCACAACCAAACGCAGGTTGGCTTGGTTAAGGCGTACTTTTGCCTCCTCACAACCCTCTGCCATTCGCTTGGCGACCTCGGATTCTTCTTCCACCGTTAACAATGGATGACGCCCAATTTCACGGAGGTAACTTTTGACACTGTCGTCCACGCTGCTGGCGGCTATTATCTTTTCTACGTCTTCGCCTTTACCAGGTTCCAGTTCGCTTGATTTTTTTACAAAGATGCCCTGGCGTTTTATTTCTTCGATTGCAAGATCTACATCATCGGCACTGGCACCTGCCTCGACAAAGTTCATGTACATATTGTCTTCATTAACGAAACCATATTTGGTACCCGTCTCAATAAAGCGGTGTAACAAATATTCAATTTCTGGTTTGGAAAATTCGACCTCGCCATCTTTTGCTTCGTTCTTTTTTGTTTCCTCTATAACTGGCTTCACTTCTTCTTTGACTGGTGTTTGCTTTTTTGTTTTTTCTGGTTTTGGCGTTGCAATTTCAACAGGCTTTTCTGCAATTGCCGTTTGTACCTTATCTTCGGTTTTTTGGACTTCGACCCTTTTAGTTGAGACCTCTTTCTTTGCGGGTACCTTTCTGACTGGGGCTTTCTTTTCAACTTGTTTAATCGGTGCTTTTGGCATTGGTTTTTCTGTAACTTTTTTCTCTGTTATCTTCTCTGTTTTTTTGACTTCCACCTTTTTGACAGATTGTTTTACTGGGGCCTTTTTCTCTGCTATCTTTGCTATCGGTTTTTTTGCGGTTGATGGTTTTGCCTTGGTAGCAGGTTTCGTTGCAACTTTCTTTTTAACTTTTGTTTCCGGTTTTTTAGCAACAGGTAATTGAGATTCTTCGACCTTTACCCTTGCAACAATTTTTACCACAGGTTTTGTTTCAACCTTGGGTTCTGGCTTTTTTGTTTCTTTCTTTGGGGTGGTTTTTTGAACTGGTTTTACTTTTGAGGTTGGTTTCGCAGCATGCTTTGTATCAGTTTTTTTTGTTCCAACTTTTGCCTCTTTTACTGGTGTCACTTTTTTGGTTGGCTGTTTTTTTTCTGGTGTCGGCGAAATCACCGGCTCTTGTGCTACGGGCTCTATTTGTTTTGGCGTGTTTGTTGGTTGCTCAACTTTTTTTTCTTCTTTCTTTTTTCTGGAAAACAATCCCATCTGCTACACCTTCCTCTTTTTCAGTTCGTTAATCTGTACTAGTATTTTTGCATCTTGCGTTTCGTTCCATTGTCGCATCAGTTCATCACGCTGCTTTAGATATTTAGCCTCGTTCAGCGTTTCGATACAACCTTGCATATGCTTTAACTTTTCGGTCTCTCCTAACATTTCTTGTCCTGCCAGCAAGACGTCTATCAGTGCCCGTTCTTCGTCATCCAAGTCGTCTAGGATATATCCAACTTTGAACTCCTTACCACTCTTTTTATAATCATGAATTCGCTTTACAAGACGATTATAAAAGTTATTTCCAAATTCAAATTCCAGTACCAAATCAATATCAAGAATTTTATCACCACTGACGAGCAAATGCAATACGTAATTTTCTGCCTTTGTATATTTGTCACCACTTGGGGTCCTTGGCACTTGGGCTTCTGGCTTTGGCGAATCCTTTTTCTTGGCAATACCATCGTTTATAGAACGCTCAATTGTGTCTGTGGAAACACCTGCAGTTTGCGCAACCTTTGGCGTATACAGTTCCAATTCGGGTGTATTTTTCAGGGGTTTCAATACCTCGACCGCGCGTTTAAGATATTCCGCTTTGCCAAGGTTATCTTTAAGATTAGATGATTCCCGAATGAAATCCAGTTTATAGTCAATAAGAGGCTTTGCATCATGTAGTAATTCCAAGAATGCCTCTTTCCCATTTTTTTGTATAAAGTCATCTGGATCGGTGTCCTTTGGAAGCGAAACCACGCGAACATTCAAGCCTTCGTTTGCCAAAATATCCACGCCACGAAGCGTGGCTTTTTTACCACTTTCGTCGCCATCAAAACACATATAAACATTGGACGAGAACCGTTTGAATATGCGTGCATGGAATTGCGTTACTGCGGTCCCCATACATGCCACAGTATTCAGAAAACCTGCCCCAACCAATGTAATGACGTCTACGTTCCCCTCGACAACTATGAGGTTCTCTACAAAATTTGTTAGTTTGTTTTTTTTCAAGACATCCACACCATACACAAGATTAGATTTGTCAAAGACAATTGTCTGGGCTGTGTTGCGGTATTTAGCAACATCTTTTTCTTTACTTAGAGTTCTGCCTGTAAATCCAATACATGAATTGTATATATCAAAAATCGCAAATGTAATACGTTCAGCCATCGCGTCATAGACACGACCCTTTTCGCTCTTGGCGGCAACACCTGCGTCTATTAGGTCTTGTTCGCTGTAGCCTTTTTTCTTTAACAAATTAACCATAGCATCCCAATCATTGGATAACCCAATATTAAATGTCTTGATCAGTTCATCATTTATACCACGGTCGTGTAGGTATTTTAATACACCCTTTGCACGCTCGTCCGATTTGTAAAGATTGTCACAATAAAACTTTCGGGCATGTTCCAAGATTTCCAAAACCCGTTCTTTTTTTTCTTTCTTTTTTGAATATTCCGGATCACTTGTAACCTTTGGCATTTCCAGATTCGCCCATTTTGCAAGGAATTCTATTGCGCCCATAAAGTCCGTGCTTTCCAATTGTTTGACCAAACTGATAACATTCCCGCTTTGATGGCACCCAAAACATTTATAATATTGACCAGTTTCGTTTATTGCGAAACTGGGTGTCTTTTCATGATGAAACGGGCAAAGACCCCAATGGTTACGACCCTTTGCCTTTAATTGGATATAACGGCTTGTCACACCCACGATATTGTTGGCAAGTTTAACCTGTTCGACAAAATCATTCCAATTATTCGTCATATGAACATATATACGGATAAAGTTGGATTTTTCCTATTTTTGTGCCTTTAATGCGACACAAACCGCAACTGCAGTGTTTTTGGTGTGGCTTATACTAAGTTCATATGTCATCATAACATTCCCGATATTTTCATCCAAGATGTTATAGCATGGTGCCCCCTGTTGTGTGTGAATAATCTCGATATCCTTTAGTTTATTGTGGCCGACGGGAATTCCAGATGCTTTAATGAATGCTTCTTTTGCCGCATACAATCCCGCCATTGTTTGCGGCGAATTATTTTTTCTGGTGATGTATTCAATCTCGGAAGGTGAAAAAATACGATTAATATTATCATCTTTAATTTTTTTCATTCGTGATACATCTTGAATATCTATACCTATTTTCATCATTCACCACTTTCCAGTATTTGTTTCTTAAGGTCTTTCAGTTCCTTTTTGCGTTTTTTCATTTCCAGTTTTGCCTGGCGCAGTTCTTCCCACTTGTCACGATACTCGTTCATCATGTCCTCGGTAACATCTTTTTTTTGTTCTTCCACAACACGCGAGCATAATTCAAAATCGAAACCTTTACTGGCAAGATGTCTATATAACTTTTGCAGTGTTTTTGGATCACGATCTTTGTTGCGCATATATTTTTCTGCAACTGCCTGTGCCAATTCATCTTGCGTTTGATTTTCAACTTCGTCTAAGGAACGGTCAATAATCTCCATATGAATTCCACGAAATGTCAATTTGCTTCTAATTGCACCAATACCAAGTTTTCCACTCTTTTGTTCGGTAAACATTTTTGCATAGGCCTCGTCATTGATATAGTTCATGGTTTTAAGGCGTTCAATTATCTTGCCGACTGTTTCTGAACTAGCATCTTTTTTGTATAAATAAATGGTTATTTCGCGTTCTGTGCGCGGGCTTTTTAATATGTATCCAAGTGCCTTTAGGTACAAATCGTTCTCGCCACTTTCACTAAGTAACAATGCAAGTTCCGCTTCGGTTAATTCTTTCCCTGTCACGATATTATATTTAATCGCATGGTCCAGTGTAATACCACAGAAGAATTCGTTATCCACGAAAACAGATAATCTGTCTTTGTTATTTTTTTGTGCCTCTAGTTTAGTAATTATCGGCATAGTACCTCCTTTGTTGTTTTGTATGTTTTAAATGACCCAATTATAAAAATGCATGTTTCTGGGAAATGATTTTTTGTTACCAATCCAAGTATATCACAAAAGTCCATGCACTTGGTTGTGGAATGACCACGTCTTTCTGACGTACCATTTCCAGTTTGTTTGTGTTTTTTATCGAATTTAAGATACGACTGCTGCAATGTTTGCGCCGAATGGAATTCGCGTGACGAATCATTCTGGGTTCCAGAGTCTTTTTCATGTGTCACATTGACACCACATGTAAAAACGATTGTGCTGTTTCGCGGGAGGCGTTTGGCAAGTTCTGCCATAGCCTCGTCCGGATCTTTTCGCTCAAGCATTGCAATGATAAACAGTTTATTTTTTGGCTTTAACTTATAGTAATCACGAATCAATTCCATGAATCCGCGAAGACTGTCTGCATTGTGTGCACCATCAAAAATTACGATTGGTTTGTCGCTGATTACCTCGAACCGTGCTGGGTGTGATACGTTTAACAACCCGGCATCAATTTTTTCTTTTCCAATTGGAAAACCCATGTTCTCCAAAATAAACAATGCCTCCAGCGCAAGTGCGGTGTTCACCGCCTGATGCCTTCCCTTTAATTTAATATGGTATTCCTTGCCCTTGTACCGGATTGTCATTGGTTGATTGTGTCTGAAATTTTTTGCGGTTGCATCTTTTGATAATACGCGGATTATTGGTGAATTCATGGCACGTGCACGTTCCTCTATTACCGTTAATGCCGTTTTGTGGTTACCTGTTACAACTGGTACAGTATGCTTTATGATACCAGCCTTGTTTGCAGCAATTTCGCGAATCGTATTGCCAAGAACCTCTTTATGGTCAAAATGAATTTTAGTAATCACAGACACCAGTGGTGTTATAACATTGGTGGAATCCCAGGTACCTCCCATTCCAACCTCGATTATTGCAATATCTACACGATGTTTTGAAAAGTGCATATACGCCATAGATGTCAAAATATCCCAATGTTTGACGGCATCTTTCCCATATTTATCCTGGTATTCGTTTACCAATGGCTTTAGTATTTCGATATACTCGTTGATTTCTTCGTCCGTTATGTTTGTGCCATTGATACTGATGTACTCGTTAAATTCGATTAGATACGGGCTGATAAATTTGCCGACTTTATATCCCCCAACTTGCAAAATCGAGTACAATGTTTCCACAACGCTGCCCTTGCCATTGGTACCCGCGACATGTACAGATTTAAATTTTTGATGAGGGTTATTCAAACGTTGCATAAAAAACTTGGTTACATCCAAAGTTGGTTCGCGCGTTATAGTTAAAAAACTGGCAAGATATTCTTCATAAGTCATCCGTTATTGTATCATGCTTTTTCTTTTATTATTGCTTTTTTATTTTTTTCTGGAAAATACTTTCTTGCTAAAATATATTCTGTGATGATAAAATCAATACATGAGTCAGTCTGCAAAAACAATTTTAATGAATTACTTAACAACGTCAGGGAAAGATTTGATGCCCAGCAATCAAGACATAAGAAGTGCGTTCACAGAATTCCTTGTTCATGTTGATCCGCACACACATGATAAAACAGCAAAGCAAATCTTTGATATAGCCGTAGAGTTCTTTCGCCCCATGGAAATGGATATGTCAAAAATGCCACCACAACAACAATTGATGATTGTTAGAGAAATTGCAAATTCGCAAGAAGGTCCGGATTTTACTATGGGGCAATATATCGATAAATTGGAACAATCGTACACTCTTGTGGAAAATATGAAAAAAGAAATCCAAGAGGCAAAAGGAACAATGACAGAACTTTCACATCAAAAAGATTCTGTCACGCATCAAAGTCGCAGCACACTTGATTTATTGCAAGAGACTTCAACAATTGTAACTACGTCTATCCTTGATGTGGATCAAAAAGATGAAAAAAAGGCGTCCATACCCTCCCCCATCAAAATTGGACCAAAAGAGACTGAAAAATTGGCTGGGGTAACATTTAATTTTCGCGTTGTGGAAATTGAAAATGAACAAACTGGCGAAAAATACTTTGAACTGCAATGGCAAATTTTAGACCCTATGACAGGAACGCAAAAAAATGGCTCGCAAAAAGTTAGTAGTGCCGAAGATGCCTCGACTATGAAACTTAGCATCAAGTCAGATTTCTTTCAAGAACGTATACAGTTATTACGCAAAAAACAAGGCAACCTAATGGACGAGTTAAATGCATTAGATACACAAAAAACAAACACCAATAAACAAATCGAGCAAACGTCAAAATCCGAGCGAAATGCAATGTCTGATAAAGATTGGATTGAACATTGTAAACACAATTATCAATCACATCTTGACAAGAAATCACAAAACGAAGAAGGTCAGCGTAAAACAAACCTTCTTCAAATGCGCGAAAATTTTCAGAGGTCTCAGAGTACGGATAAAGATAAAAATAGTACGTAATGATTTATCATTTATCCGGAATTATCGTGAATAATTCCTAGGGCAAAACAAAAGGGCTCTTGGGCCCTTTTCAATTAAACATAAAAAATTTTCATATTAAGCATGAACGAGATTGCTTGGATAAGATAACTGAGTTTAATGTGGATGTCTTTTGGTGTACATTCAATTTGGAATGCATTCCCGACCTTTTTACATCCGTATTGGCGCAATATTGCGACAAGGTTTTTGATGACATCTGGCTCTTTCAATTCGAATATTTTATCCAATTCGGCCAATGTTGCACCTTCATCACTCAAACTAAACGCGCCATTTCTTTGTATAAGGTAAATCTCGTATAGACCGCCTTCGATCTTATACATCGGAAACTTTATCGCGTAGCGGCCATCACCCGTATCAATTACACCGATTTTCTTTTGAAAAAATTCTTCAAGTTGTCGCATAATGTTATCTCCATTTTTTTGATGAACTATTGTACCACAAATACTCATTACATTGCAAGAGTTCTGGAAAAAAACCGATTAGAGTTTCATGACGCATTTAACCGCCAAATCAAATAACTTTAGACGTTGATCAGTACGAGTGTGCCAATCGCGGTAATCCCAGCCAGTTTTGCAAACAACGTCGGCCGCATATAAAAGTTGCCCACACAGGAGTTTTTTGTGCTCGGCAACTGCAAGGAAAGCGGAACATTCCATTTCAACTACATCACAACCCTCTTTCTTTCGCATTTCAACTATGTCCACTGTTTCACGGAAAGATGCGTCCGTTGTCCATGTTTTTACCTTTGCATAGTCAACACCTTCGTCAATAAGAGTTTGTATGATTTTCCTTATAACACTTGGGTTCATCTTAACATCACGTTTTGGCGGCAAGTAATGATAACTGGTTCCTTCGTCACGTACTGCCACCGTTGGAACCAAGACATAATCCTTGGTTTTTGCATCGTTAAGTGTCCCTGCACCACCGCATACCATAAATTTTTTAATACCCTGAGCACTAAGGATTTCCAACATCCGCGCAGCCTGCGGCGCACCAAGAGGCATAGGCAGAACGTAGATATATTCATTCCCGACTTTCATTTCGTACACGCGCGGACGATAACCTTCGGTTCGGATACGGAACACTTGGTTGACCTTTAATGTGCGCTCTAGGTCATCTATAACATCGGTGAAATACGTAAACACGCAACGTTTAACTCCGCGTCTTTTTTCAAAGAATGCTTCGTAATTTTTTGGTTCCACAATTGGTTTGGATATCGGGTCGAATTCCAGTATCGGATACAATTCCTTTTTTACCTTTTCCCTTTTTACTTTTTCTTGTTTTACTTCCATAGATTTCTCCTTTAATACATATTCGCCAATTGTAACATATTTTATGGCTTGGACACAATAGTTTTGAATATGAAAAAGTGTGTACTTTTTCTTTTTTGTGTAGCATTTATTGTAATTTGCTTTTTAAACGTGCCTGGGTTTATTGATGCGGGCAGGCGTGGCTTGACACTGTTTGTGTTTAATGTGTTGCCCGTATTATTCCCATTTTTCTTTATATCCGGATTAATGGTGGAATCCAAGATTTTTCGATTACACACGCGCGCTGGCATCGTACCAATATGGCTGTTCAGTGTTCTAAGTGGTTTCCCCACCAGCGCAAAAATCTTAAGCGAACTGTATGAAAAAGGGGAAATATCAAAAAAAGATGCGATCTTGACATCCACATTTACAAGCACACCCAGCCCTATTTTCGTAATCGCAACAATAGGAACAATTTTGTTTTCCAATACAACATTAGGAATAAAGATTTTTATTGCGATTATTATAGGTGCATTGGTCAATGGAATGCTGTACAAATGCCTTATATATAGAAGGATTCGCACGTTTTTCAATAAACAAATCTCCCCTCCTACCGAACAAATTGACATTCCAGATGTGATTTCACGTGCACTAACATCCGCCATCCAAGGTATTTTTGCAGTAGGCGGACTTATCATGATTTTTTTTATAATAGGCAGTCAACTAGATTTACTTATGAGTTTATCCCCTGTACTTGATACCATAATTTCGTCCACACTGGAAATGACGGCAGGTATTTTTCGTGCCAGCACATATCAAAACATGTTCACACCACTTGGGACAATTTTAATTCCTACCGCAATTCTGGCATTCGGCGGAATTTGTGTGGGAATGCAGGGATTCATCTTTTTCAAAAAGTTTGGCATGTCATTTTGGTTTTACCTTGGGTACAAAGCAACTCATACAATTTTTTCTGTTATTGCTGCTATTATGCTTTGGCTGGTTTTCTAGCCAAGATATGAACCCATGCGCGACCATACTTTCGCGACCTAATATCAAATTCTTCTATATATATTATGTTTTGCCCGGTTTCAAATGCAATTATAGCATTCTGGGCAAGCATATCATTTTTTACAAGAAAGTTTATCGCAGACAAACCAAAGTCCGTTTCATAAGGCGGATCCAAAAAAACAAGGTCAAAGACATACCCTTTCAACTTTAATTTGTTCAATGCATCTATATAATCCATGTTTAAAATGCTGATATCATGTGTCTTGCAAAGAGCGGTATTTTGTTTGATAATCGCAACCGCATGCGAATCGATATCATTCACAATGACGCTTTTTGCGCCGCGGCTGAGACATTCTGCCGAGAATGCACCCGTCCCTCCAAACAGATCCAAGACCACTGCCCCACGAACCTTTGCAGATACAAGATTAAAGATATTCTCACGAACACGATTCGTGGTTGGGCGTGTCGTTTTGTCGCAAAGTGGGGTTAGTCTTTTTCCCCTGAACCTGCCGGATATTATTTGCATGAATGATTGTATCATGTAAAATTAAAACCGCCTACGAATGAGGCGGTAAAAATATAGTTCTTCAAAAAAACAAGTTATTAAATAAAAAACGTAACCGTTCCCCATACAAAAGTAATAACAAAGATACCCGCATCATAGGCAATATAAATATCATAGCCATCCAATTCCACAATACCCTCTTCTTCGACCGTGAATGTTGTGTTAATTGAAATGTCTGTCAAGCCAAGAGCGTCTTGAATAATACCATTACCTTCTGCGACAGATATTTGAATAACGTCGTCATTAATTTCAAGAGTAATTAAATTTGCAAGTTCGCCAGTAATGAATTCCTCGTATGCGTTCCAAAAATCATTCGCACTGTTGAATGTATTGAGATCAAAATGTTCGGCGTAAATCATATTGCTGAAAACTTCTATCCAGAATAAATCAGCATCTGTGGAAACAGCGGCAATTAATATTTGCCTTGCATGTTGCACAACAGCATCCGCAAGCATATCCAACGCAGGTACGTATGTTCCATTTGCTGGGCCAGATGGTGTCACAACACAGATACATTTTTCCTCGCTACACACATCGCAAACCGGCGGAATTATACAGACACATTTTTCTTCGCTGCATTTGTCACACACTGGCGGAACAACTATGATACAGATACACTCTTGCTCTTTACATGTATCGCACACAATGACCTCGCACGGCGGGCATTGTATTGGTGGAGTTGGGTTGCATTTTGTTCTTGCCCAGTCCGTGACACGTATAACAAAACCTCTTAGACGCTGGCGCAGGGTTCTGGTTTCATGTCCAAATGATTCAATCATAATTAATTCATCGCCGCAAGTTTTGCATATAAAAATATTTTCATATTCATCGTTCACTTTGACGTTGCATTCCTGTTCGTATTGTGTATCTGGTGGACATGATACCTTGCCATTTGGTACATTACTTGCCATCATAGATCCACCGACAAAAATCGACATACATAGACAAAGTGCAATTACCGATAATTTTTTTATCATCTTACTCATTTTTATCTCCGTTACTATTTAAATATTTAATAATCGATATAGGTCTATTTAAAAAAATCAAAGACCTACATTTTTAAATGCAAGTCCTTGATTCTTTTGATTTTTATCCTTGCCAATTTGTTGTGAACAGAATTCTAATTGTTGGCGTTGGGAAACTGGTCTGCCATTCTGCGAGACTTTGGCTACCGTTCGTGAATACGCGACTGCCTGCCGCACCTGTGATATTCACAAGGCGGATTGTGGCTGTCAACGGCGCATTACGGAAGGCATTGGTGCTTACAGGTGGCGAGTTAAAGAATGCACTTGAACTGTGACCCACAAAAATATTGATATTTGGTGCACGCATGAATGCGAATGCGCTGTCGCCTACACGAACTTGTCTTCCCATAATGCTCTCTGGCAAAATAATATTTTGTAAGTGTCTGTGGTGTGCGAATGCGTTGTGACCAATGTCGGATACCACGAATTGCCCGACCACAAGGGATTCAAGGTCAAATGTTGGGTTAATATTACCAGTTGCATATACAACCAATGTAATTAATCCATCCAATTGTGATACGCGCGTAAGGTGACCATTCACCGCAACATACGCACGTCCATTCGGTGAACCGGATATCTGACCCACAAACAGTATGTTGCTTTGGTCGTGGAATTGGAACGATGCCGGTACGTTTTGGGTGGTGAAGCCAGGATTGCCTGGTCCACCAATTTGTGTGTGCGTAAATGCGTGTTCACCAACGTGTCTTAGTGTAGATGGGAATGTACCAATATGGGAAAGTCCACGCGCGCCCTCGAATGCACTGTCATGAATATATTGAAGGCTAGATATATTTCCACCAAATCCACCAAAACATACGCGATGAATACGTGTTTCACGGAATGCACCATGACCGATAGATGTTGTATACCATGGAAGGTTCAAAGACACATTAAGGTATTCCGTTCTTGTTTGAGCAGCCCCCCCAAGGTTATAGTTGTATGCAAATGCATTTGTACCAATTACAAGTGTCTCACCAACTTCAACAAGATGAGGGAAACCACTGAAATGTAGTCCATGACAAGATGTACCATCCAGCCAGCCGACTGCTACCTCCCCTGCATTTGTGCGTTCGAATGCTTGGTTGCCTATTACACGGATGCTGTCACTTAGACGGATGCTTTGTGTAATACCAGTTTCGTGAAAGAATGCGCGTGGTGCAATGTGCGTGACCGGATGCATGAAACCCTGGTGGTAGACTGCATGTGGAACAGACACGTAGTTAGTTACATTGTAGTTTGCAGCCGTAGTAAATCCAGTTACGGTGAATGTACCACTTTGATTTGCAATTTCCACGTTGGAATAATCGTATAGTGCATGGAATCGTGTGACCGTAGTTCCCAATTCGAATATAGCAAACCCATCCGGTAGAATTCGACCCGCAAAATTATTATTGTAGTTCCAGTACCCCAAGTTATCACCAAGATCGCTGTACGAAATCCAACCGGTGAAAGTCATTCGCCTGTTGCTTACACCCTCTATGAAGGTGTGCGTGTGACCAGGCATGAAAATCTCTGTGCCTGGTGTAGACAGACGAATATCCCACAGACCAACACGGTCACCACGGTATGGGTTGTTTAGGCCATCGCGTTCAACAATGTAAACCTCTATATCGGTGAATAGTTCTGCAGCAAATCTGTCTTGGTCGTCATCCGATAATCGTCCATCAAATTGAACAAGAACCTTTCGCCACACCGCAAAGAAGCGTGTTCCACCATCAAGAGCAATTGTTGTATCGTTGAATTCCAATCCACGTCGACGTGTTTCTCCTGGCGCAAACATTAGGTGCGTTGGACTTCCGGCGATGAAACTGGACTGCTCTGGTGTAAGATTTAGTCTCCATCCGACGAAGGTGTAGCCTGCTTCACGTTTTGCATAATAAGGTGCAGTACCTACGTCATTGCTGAAATTCCACATGCTAGGGAAAGTTAGTGTTTCACCAAAATAAATTGTTGCAGCTTGTTGCATTTGACTATCTGTTGTCTCACCTACTGCGAATTGTGCATGTGTAAATATTGGTTGGAAACGACTGGTTCCGTTGACCAATTGCTGTCCATGCGTCGATCTGAGCCAGGAGTAATTATTAACAAATATTGGAAAACGGTTTTCTGGTCCAGTTACACTTGTTGTCATGTTATTAAATGTAAACTGTTGTAAAAGCCAATTACCCCAATCACGCACACCAAACAATGACATAAAATCAAGAGTGACTTCACTGAAAACTTGCCAGTCAATTTGAATATTAAGTGGTGGTATTGTCATCAACGGATTTATGCCGAAGGGTTGAGCACTAGACCAATAAGCGTCTGGAACATGTATGATTCCACGGGTCCCAAAAATTGGCGCACCAAAGTATTCAAATCTAAGATTCCCTATAAGCGCGCCCCATGCATCAAACCTAAAATTCAATACAGCATTTTCCCAAGGTAAATGTGTAAAGTTATAAAATGCATAATCGTTTATAACGTAGTGCATCATAGGACCCGTGGCAATTGCTGTTCCTGTGAAAATAGTAAAGTGAGAACTCCCTATAGCGCATACCTCGCATACAGCGCCACCACCTGTAATAGGTTCAGGCATACCGAAAATATACACAAGATACTGCCAATTTTGACTGTAAATAGATTGATCCCAACCTAAGATAGGTCTTGGCGGAGTTCCTCCAGTTCCAGCAACTGTAATAGCCCATAAACCGTTATGTGGATTGTTACTACTATGCCCACTGCAATTCCAGCACCCTCCTCTGACAACTGTGTTATAAGGTACAACGGTAATTCTACTTGCAGCGTAGTTTCCTATACCATGACTATCTGTAGCAATCTGTACATCTATAAGGAATGGGTTGAAGCCACTGATAAACTCGTGGTGCATTGTTCCCGCAAAGTGCATGTTTGCAAATACAGTGTGGAAGAATGCATGACGATCGTATTGAAGATTCAACCAACGTGCGTCAAATGTAAGATCAGTTGCGTAATCAGTTTCGTGACAGCCTGTGAATGTCAAGAATGCGTTACTTCGGATTCTTTGGACGTTCATCAATGTTGTGTTATTGATACCGTTACCATTACCCCATGCACCCGGTACAGCAACAAGTTCACGCACCGCACCACCAATCTGTTGTAGGTTTTCGTTGTGTGTTCGGGTGAACAACATACCTACGTTGTTAATTGATTCCTCGTAAGCATATTTTGTGGAACGCCCCACATAGCGAAGGTTGCTGATGGTGTTGTTTGGTGCAACATCCACAATCAAGTTACCTTGCATTACGATGTATTCGCGGAATATTCCACGACCCCAGTGTCTTCCGTTAAGGTCACGCACAACCGGTGCCATGACGATGTTATAGACAAGGCTACCACGCGAGTTGACAAAGTTCGTACCATCACGTGTTACACCAATAAGACTGTCGTTTACGTAAAGTGTTCGCAGACCGTGTGCGACAATCGCACCGGATTCTAGTCGTAACCCTGCTGCTGACATATTTGCACGTGTAGGTGCAGTTGGCAGACCAACGTGAATTACGTTATTGTTTGTCAATGTGATTGACTCGCGCGGCATTACTGTGAAACCACGTGGTATAAGAACAATATTAGCGTGTGTGTTAATACGCCCGCCCATGTAAAAGAAGTTGGCATTTATTCCACCACCTGGTGCTGGCATAGACAGTATGGATACACCTGGTAATGCAGGAATTGTTGTTAACTGGGTCATATTTGGACCTTGCGCCACCCAAATTGCTTCCATGTAAATACTTTCGCGGATACTTGGGATAAATTCGCCTGGGAAGAATATACGGTTGGCAAGAGGACCTTCGGTAAATGCGTTTTCATGGCGGTCAAGTGCACGCCACCCAAGGAAGTTATGTCCAGGACGTTGGAAACCAGCATCATCAATAATCATCATACCGAAACGTCTGTAACCGACGCGCTCTGGTCCCACGATTGCGGCACCTTCGCCACCAACTGCGTTACGGATATTTCCAGAGAACAAGAATCCTGTGTGTATCACATCGCTACCTTGACCTAGACCAGAGGTATATGTCACGGTGATGTAGTTGGCTTGCCATACTGCGTACAGGTTTAAATTAAACACATATGTACCTGGATAGACGGTTGTAGATACCATCGATGTTCTTTGTGTGTTAGAGTCTCCCATTGGAGTTGCCACGTTCATCGAGAAGTAACCACCAGCAGACATGTTTCCGCTGTTGATATCGTGAAGGAACAAGTTCCTTGTAATACGTGGGTCGAATGTAGGTGCAAGTGGGTTGTTAGGGTCGGTTGTCCAACCAACAAGTTCAAACCCTGCATCGTTAATTGTAAATACGGTTGGGTCTGGCAGCACGTTGGCATGCATTTGACCATAACGAAGTGAGGCCGTATTAGGAATTGTTGCATTGCCAGGTAATGATTCGCCCACAAGGTTGAACGAGAATTGGACATAGTTCGGAACAAATCGCGCGTACAGGTTGAATACCTGGGCGCCTGGTGTGACGAAACTGCCCGCGTTGATTGCATGTGCCGCAAGGAATGTGTTGTAGTCTGCCTGGGTCAATATTGGAAGAACCTGAGCACTGACAACACGGGTTGTTCTGACACGGTACCATCCAGCAAATGTGTGACCGATACGTGTTGGTACAGGTGCATCATTTGCAAATACAGCATTGTAGAAGTCTGTGTTTTGGGTTGGGTTGCCGATTGCGTGTGCTTCGCGAACCTGGATACCTGCGAAAGGTGAACCAAGAGGGTTACCATATGCATCGTGGAAGACCACAGGAACGAATCTGTCTACCCAGACCGCACGCATTTGTATTGCCATACCGTCTTGGTGAACCGAGCGAATACCAACATCGACAAAGTCATCTGGATGCGGTACAAACATTACGGTGAACAGGTTCCCTGTATGTGCGCCATATCGACGACCTGCGTTTTCAATAAATGCAGGCGAACCATTATTGCCATAACCAGTATAACCAGTCAAGATACCATTTCTTACCGCCGGCCCGTAGTTAGTTACAAGTGTCATGGTGCCACCGATTACATGACGACCACCCACGAATTCCCAACCTTGGAAAATGTAACCTTCACGTGTTGGTATTGGGAACTGGCTCGCGTTTGCCATGTTGACTTGGTCATTTTGGGTGACCGCAACACGGGCTGCGCTTGGGCTGCCGCCGACTAGACCACCATTTAGGTCGAAATACATGTGCCCTGTTACAAATTCAAATACATAGAACAAGTTAACAGTTGCAAGTGCGGTTGTAGAACCAGGCGCGGTGATATTTCTAGGTGCAGTCCATGCTGGTGCAAATGCGCTGAACGCAGTATGACGGGTACCATGTACCGGTCCATTGAACCATAACACATCGTTTTCATTACCAATGCGGTTTGCCGCATCCAGATTAGTATGGAACCATCCGCGTGACTGCATACCATATAGGTTTTCTGCAATCCCAAGGTTGCTAAGTTCGATTGACATGTGTTCGAGACTTGGCAGACGGAAACTAGATGGAAGTTGTTGTCCCAACGTTGGAACGGTCTCGGTGACATAACGGTATACGTATTGGTTGGTACCAACCTCTACACGTACAACGTCCGGTCTTAACGAGAACGTAGATGTAATAAATGTATTTGGGTTACGTGCAGCAATTACATTTTGAATTTGTGTGTCGTATTGTGGATTCAATGCAACCGCATGTGTTTGCAATACACCCGCTGCGTTCGGCATTACGACATTGTGGTTAACGGTTACGTTTGCCGTTACATCCCAAATACCGCGGAAGTAAATTCGTGGCCAAGTTGACCTAGCAAGTGTGTCACGCGAGAAGTTGCCGCTTGGGTGAAAAACCGCGGCTTCTATGGTTTCACGATCCCATGCAACGAGGAAGTTTTCAAAGTTAGCCCAAGAAACAACGTTTTCAATCAATATTGGAGATGCTGGAGTCGCACGGTGTACGAAATCAGTGTGCCAGAAATCAAAGTTCCCGTTAACATTCAACAATGGGAGGTTAATCGTGGAACCAAAGAATCCATCAAGTGTGTCATAAACACCACCCATCCCAGAAGTTCCACGGACAGTAAAGTTTGTACCCCATGTCACGCCAGCTGGCAATGTGCCGCCTGGAACACCGGATTCAATAACCGCGACGAATGGAATTGGTTCCCAAATTGGTCGAATTACCAGTGGTGAAGGTCGGGTAACATTGTTTGGTATCAAGAATGTGTGAGTTAATGTATCGCCCACGCGGAATTCTTCGCGCGTTAATGGTTCGTTTCTGTCACCATTGTTTACATAGGCGTAGAAACCCACCATCTCCCATCCCCAACGGATGAATCGGTTGTCTACCGTTCCTGGGTTATGGATAAATTCTTGGTACAAATTGATTCCGGTTGGTGAACCAATTGTGTATTCCAAAGTCATACCATTCAATGGTGTAATTGCCGCAAAGTCAGTAGTGTATCGTATAATGTGTTCACGGATTAATTCTTCCATGTCTTCAACATTTTGAAGGTCCCCCGCATTCGTTCCGATTTCAATGTTTGATGTACCACGAAGACCGGTTATGTCCAATAATCCGGTTGATGGATCCGAGAAACGAGGGAAGATTTGCAATAGACCAGGTACCGCGAACGCAGTTCCCAGTGCGTTAAGCATGCTGTCATCATCCAAACGGATAAAGTGACCGCCCTCTGGACAACGTTCTAGTCGGCGTTCAACGCCATTCCCATCGCGCCAGAACCAGTATTCTAACAAACGACCTGAACTTTCATTCGGGATTATTCGGTTACCAGTAAGTGGATCAAGAAGATACTGAGTGAAGTTCTGGCTATCAAAGTCTAGGAATACCCTGTCACCGAAACGCGCAGGTCCCCAACTTAGTGTGTGTATTTGTCTTGTTATCCAAACTGGGTCCCCCCCCACAATCCAAGTTCCAGTAAATGACTGTAATGTGAACGGGTTACCAACGTTTTGTCGGAAAGGGTTGGTCAAATCATAGTTATCCAAGTATACAATTTCGGTGTGTCCAAAGTCCCAGTCGTGTAATACAACCTGAATCTGGTTAACCTGATGACCTTGGTGGAAGCCACGGAATACGACCTCGCGCACCCTATGGTTACCTGGTGAAATTGGCATCTCGCTAATGTCTATGGATCCTGGGTTTATATTCCCATCCAACATAACATTGACACTAAGGGCGAAATGAGAGCCGATTAATGGCGCAGCACGTCCCATTACATTCCAACCGGTAAGTTGGAAACCACGACGTTCGTTAATGAACGGTTGTCCGTTGTGCAATGTTAGTGATTCACCAAATGGTCTGTTTACAGTTGCGATTGTTTGATAACTGCCGTCGCGCCATATTTCAAATCTGACGTTGACAGTTTGAACGCGCCAAAGCACATATAGGTGAATCTCATCAAAATTTTCACCAGTGGCATAGTTCATGCTGATTGCGGAAAGACTGCCTGCACCTTGTGTAAAGGACATTCCCACGCTGTGGTTAAGACTGTGTCGTGGAATAATTTGGTTGGCTTGGTTTCTTACACCTAGGTTTACCACCGCATCAGGAGGAGTGGTAGTGTCTATGTAGTGACCCATTCTTGAATTTCTTATTGCATCCCACAGTTGAATACCTGGACCTACCCCGAAACTTGGTGTGTTAAGAACAAAGTTTTGGAATTGTGTAAATGAACCTGGTATTGCAATTTGTCCTACCCCGTTATTTACGGTTACAAGACTACCCATCCCACCTGGAATTGCAGATGGGTTAAATGATGCATCGGCGTCAAAGTTAATGTATACGGAATATTCGACCTGAGCAAATATTGGGTGCAGTATCAATGTGCCTGGAGAATCTGCGTTAATTTGTGCAACACTTTGACCTGGTATAAATCCACCGCTAATCCACGAAGGCGAGTGACCGAAAGTGGCAACAGGTGTTACGAACAAGTTAATTTGCTGGCCTGGAAGGAAGACATGTCCCAAGAACCCTGGGTTAGCCTGGTTGGCTTGGAATCTTGCGTTATCACCAGCGTTGGTACTGTAGGCGACGATACGTTGCGAACTTGCACGTTGAATTTGCTGTGCCAGTACGCGACATACACCAAACTCAATTGTCATACTTGGTGTACCAGTTCTTAGCGACGTAATATTAAATACGGAACCACCATCTGCATATATCTGGGCCGGTAGCGGGTCACGTATTACACCGTGATGTTCACCCTCGTGTGAGGCACGGACAATAAGGCTATTTAGGTCTTGTACAACCAGTCTAACGTCAATTCTGTGTACATGCGATGTAAGGTTTAATGGGTTTGCACCGCCGACGTTAGGTTGAATTATGGATGCGTGACCACCTGCAAACAACCATTCTTCAAGGTTTCCAACATTTCGTGAATATGTGTTACCATTTGGAAATTCAAAGAAGAATGTAACCTGCCAGCGCGAAAATCTTTCTGTCACCGGCAATGCATTCACAAAACTTTGGAAGAAAGTTCCATCAAGTTGGGCATGGTCACGGTTATCGTTGTGATAAGACTGTACAGTAGACATCAAGTTATGTGTGTTGTCTAATACACGAATCTCGATTGCATTTCTTTGCCACAACAAGAATAATGTCATGTGTTCCATAGGTGCCGGAAGATAAACCACACCTTGCGCGTTAAATCTGTGAACAAATGGGGCGGTTGTAGCACCATCATACGTTCCAGTTGCAGGGTTAAATGCGTTCAGCCATCCTGTAGCGGTTGTAAGCCCAAGTGCCCCCACCTGAGTTGTTGGCAAGTAAATGAAACCAGCCAAAGTATGTGTCATCATGTGTTGGCGGTATCTGTTATATGTTATGCCCGTACGTGCATCCAATCTTGCAAGCATGTCTGTACGAGTTATTCGTCTATCGTTTTGTGTGTTAAGAACAGGGGTGTTACCCATAACATCCCAGAATCCACCTTCCCATGTTTGGGTTTCCAACCTAAATGCATCTAAACCGGTTACCTGACTACCTACAGAGTCAATTATCTGTACATCACGTTGAAGACCGGCTTTAAGGTCGGTTGCGCGAACACCGCTTGTTGCAAGAACCGTGTCACTGGTACTACCGGTGTTTCTAATTGCAAAGGCTTCGTTAATGTGGATACGCTCTTCTGGCAGTATTGTTATTGGGCTGTTGCTACCGACGCGATTGTCTGCAAAGTGCCAACCAACATGCTGTACAGCATCTGTATATGCGTTTGCAAGGTTTCTGACCGCCAATGGCGCGCCAAGGTTGGAAAGTGCGTCACCTATTCTTGAAATACGTGGAAGTTGAATAAAAGAATCAAACGGCACGTTAAGCGTCAATGTTGCGCGTTGAACGTTGGCTGGGGTTGCAACTTGACCAAGTCCGACGTTAACAAAACTGAATTCAAGGTGAACAGACACTGCCATAGGTGTCCATTGTGCAACAAGAATCTGGCGACGTGCAGTTACAAGAATGTTTGCACCTGGCTGAAGTAATGTTGAAACTCCGCCCTCTATACGCCAACCTGTGAATTCGTATCCGTAACGAATTGGTCGACCAGTTGGGATTTGCGCCAATTGTTGACCTGCTTGGTTAACTGTTATGGTCATTTGACCTGGGTCTGGGTTAAAGTCTGGGCCTGGGCGTCCACCGTTCAGGTTAAACGCAAACATAGATTGGTTATTAATCCAAACAGCGGTAATTTGATATGTTCCAGAATTTACCTGGAATGGTGCACCCGCACCACCGATGATTGTTCCATCTTCGGCTTGCCAGTGTCCGAATGTCATCCCCGGCACACCGAACATAGATGTACTTGGCATTATTACGAAATCACCTGGTCGTGCGATGATTGTTCCAAGTTGACTAATAACATCTTGTGAAGATATAAAGCCTGCACCTTGTCCAATGAATATAAGGTTTGAACCATGTTCAGTTCCAAAGTCAAAATTAACGACCACATTCTGGCCTGGGGCATCTTGCCAAATCATTGTGAACAAGTTGGAACCGTTTTGGGTCAATCGCGAGTCATTTACCGGAAGATTTGCATGCGTTGGAATGGTGTGGATAATCCCCTCGTTTGTAAATGAAAAACCCGCCAGCATTCTTCCGCCGACGATACCAACATCAGTAAATGAAATTTGACCACCTTGCAGAAATGCAGGTATGTCATCACCAGAGGTGGTTGTTACTTGAACTAATCTCTCCATCCCTGGGATCCTGTCATCACGAAGGAAAAATAACTGGTCGTTGTTTCCGGCGTCGGGTACAAGATCACTTCCGAATACAGGCAAGAAATGAATACCCAGTGTGTGGTTAATCGAAAATCCACGTGTTGAGATATAGAACAACAATGGGTCTATTTCAAAGGCTTCGCCTGGTTTGTATGTTCTATTGAAAATTTCGTTAAGACGTGCCATTTGGATTTGAGCATCTTGCGCAAGAGTGTTTGCGGGTGCATTGTTAAATCTTTCAATGGTTGTAAAGGAATTTGTCAATGTATCAAATTGGTGCAAATGTCTTGCAGGTATTGGCAAGTGACCACCATTTGGCGAAAAGCCCTCTAACTCTGTGTGGCGTGCGAGTCTCCAGCCCACAAAGTTGTCTATTTGACTTTGATTGGTAAATCCAGGTGCCGCGACGAATGCTGTATCGCCAAACTGACCATCTATGTCCATAGTGATTCGGGTCGCCAAATTTGGACTGGTGTGAAAATGTAAACCAACAGGATTATAGGTTAAAATCGCGTGAAAAATATTACCAAAGGTTTGCGGACGGAATGGGTTGTCGTCGTTAATTAATTGCGGTGGGTTTATTGTGCCAACCTGACGAATGTTCCACTCGCCTGCGTTTGGTTGTCCCGTTGGGATACGGCGCAATTCCATCTCATTACCGCGAGAATCATAAAAACTCCACCCATGAAATGTGAAGTAATCAGTATTTGGTATTATCCAATCATTTGTTTGTGTGTTAAGGGTTGCGAACGCATCCCCAGAAAAGAATGGAACAGTCCGCACATGAACACCATTGACGTGCAATCTTGCTGCGAATTCTGCATTCCGCCAATATGCAACAAGGGTGCGAGATTCGTTTATATTCGCGGTGTCATAAATATTCGTTGTTGCGGTTGCGGACAAACGCCACCCCTCGAATATTTTTCCGTCCTGATGCACCGGTACATATCCAGCAATTCGACGCGGGTTACGTGGACTGACCTCGATAGATTCCATTCGTCTGCCTTCGTATTGTAAAACACCGCCTGTACCAGGGTCAAAATAAACCGTGAACGTTTGTCCGAACATCGCGAACATGGCAATCCCCAATAACAGCAAAACAGCGACAAGACCGCCCGCCACGACACGCTTTTTTGTACGTCTATCCATGAATTCCTCCTTGGTGTTTCTTTGGTAAAAAACCTAATTCACTCCATTATACAAATCTATATCATCTATTATAAACATAAATGTAAAAAACTTGCAAACGAAATTAGGGGGTCGACATTATAGAAATATACCATATCTGGTATCAAATTTGACTTTCAAATATGTTTTTAAGGGTTTTCGCGTCCTGCGCCATTATATATTCGCTTTCACAAATTACAATTGCATTAGTCAATTTTTTATCTTTTAAAATCTTTCCAAGGGGTTCAAAAGGGATTGTCCATTGTGTGTCAGATAAAATCGTATGATGGCGCTCGCCTTTATCGCTGTACACAATTGCACTGAAATGAATATGTATGTTTTTCATTTTTTCTTTACCAATTTGCAACTCGACAAAATCCATTATTTCAAAAAACTTTTCTGGATTGCGCGAAAGTTCGCCTTGCAACAGGCAATTAATATGCCCGAAATCCAATGTGGGAACAATGCGCGAATCGATTTTGCAAAGGTCACAAATCTCTTGAACATTTCCTATATTAGAATATCTTCCCATCGTTTCGATGCACAATAGAAAATCATTATATCCATTTTCATCCAATTTATTTATAACCCGTGCAAGATTATCCGCAGTTATCCTAAGTGCCTCTTTCCTTTCGTAATCCCCTTGCGACGCCGGATGAACAATAACGCGTTTACCGCCCATTGCTTTTGCCAAAATCAAACTTTGTTCAATCCATCTATAATTTTTATCGAAATTCTCACTATTGACCAAGTTTATATAATATGGTGCGTGCACAGAAATTTCTATATCATATTTCTTGGCCTCATCACCGATTTTGGCTGCGGTATCCACCGACATACGGATGCCGCGACCAAAACTTATCTCCAACGCATCTAGACCCACAACCTCGCGCAGCCATTTTGGGGCTTGGGTTGTGCTTTTGTAACCGCTTTCGTAGAATAGTTTATCGTTGCCACTTGGTCCAAATCTTATGTTCATAAAATTTATTATAACACATAGTTACCAGAAACTTGCACATATTAAAGTCATGTTTATTCCAATCGGCGGGGTATTTATTTTTGGCAATGGTCAAACGCGATTTGGCGCGACGATACAGTTGATTGTCGGGCTTTTGAATATGCTTTTTGGTGGTATCACAATCTTTTTTGGGTTTTATAATTATTCAGTTGGGGCTAAGATATTTGGGTTTATCATTGGCGGACTTGGGTTGTTTATGGTTATATTTGCTATATCGAGTATTGTTCGAGGTAACAACAAGTATGATAACGATGTCGACATCTTATAAAAACTGTTTATTAATAACTTGAGAAGTCCCGTACGACACAGCAAGTTAAATTCCTAGTATAGAAACCACACCAGTTTTTAACTGTTCTTCTATCCAGTCGGCTAACACAATTGCAGTTTTTTGCAACTTAACTGGGTCAAGTGATTTTAAATTCTCTTCGTGATATCTTTTACTATCAATCAGCATTTGCGAGATTTTTTCTTCTGTCCAGTTACCATACTTGAAGAACCCTTTACCCTTTAACATATTCTGTTTTGCTTCCTCATCCATCGGCCAATCTTTCGATGAATCATAAAAATCTAATTCTTCGACTATTTGAATTACACTATTCCCAGTTTCCAGCAATTTAGCAAACTCGCGCAAATATTTCACGAATTTGCCACCGCTTTTTTCATCCAAATATGTAACTCCATACGGATCAAAATCCTCGATAAAATATGCAAATGGCATAAGTTCTTCAAGGTCATCTTCATAAAGAAACAATGAATCAGCAAGCCTACTTTTACTATTCATCACAATTTTGTATTTGCCTTTTTGAAATTCATAACTGACAGTACTTGTTAATTCATTTCGTGGAATTAAATATGTTTCTGATTCTACCAAAGGGTTTGTTGATATAAGTTTCCACTCAAAATGCTCTTCTTTCTCTCGCTTGAAAATCATGTTGCCAGTATAAATTCGCTGATTCTTTCTTCCGAATGACCACTTACCAAATATTGTTTCCATTTCATCTCTCGTTATAACTTTTATTCCCTGTGAAAAGAAGCCCATGTTTTTAATAAACACAATATCGCCATCTGCTATTTCAGTCAGATTCTTTATCACTTCGTCATCGGTATCAAGATGCCAATGCGTTTCCTTTGTATTTATGGTGTATTCCTGACCTTCATCAAATATAGTTACATGCAAAAATTCATGGAACTCTATCTCTAATGATTGCTTGTTCTCACTTAGTTTGATCTTATTGCCGATGTTCTTATGCTTCTTTAATTCCTCAAAAACACTTGTAATATTTGTACTCATATCCCAACCATATCCTCTATTGTAACGTCTTCCAAGCCCTTGGCATCTTCTATTCTAGAATCTCCAACTCTCGTCCGAATTATTTCGGCACAATATGCAACCGTGCCAAGTTTCTCGGCAATCAATTGTGCAAGCGACCGAATGTATGTACCCGTTTGACATTCAATCTCAAAAAAGAATTCATTCTCTGAACGTTGCTCTAACAGTTCAAAACGCTCGATTTTTACCACTTTCCTAGGTGGAGTGAAATCAATTCCTTTCCTTGCCAAGTCGTATGCTCTACGTCCATTGATATGGACTGCAGAAAATTTCGGCACTTCTATTTCAATGTCCCCCACCATTTCTGGCAATATTTTTTCTATTTGTTTTTTGGTTGGAATGACTTCACTTGTTGCGATGATTTGTCCTTCCGAATCAATTGTGTCTGTGGTGACACCGAATGGTAAAAGGGTCTGGTAAGTCTTGGTCTGTCCACTAAGTTTTTCATTCAGTTTAGTCGCCCGCCCACACAAAAGGACAAGCACCCCGCAGGCATTCGGGTCTAATGTTCCCAAATGTCCAACTTTTTTAATCCCAAGTTTTCGTTGCACCTTTTTCATGTATAAAAAACTTGTGATTCCTTTTGGTTTATTTATAATTAATATACCATCCATCTATATGTCCTCATTGACTTTTTGTCAACTTAAGTTCCTTTTCTACGCGTTCCACGATTTTCTTTATGACATCTTTATACTTGCCTTCCATTGTCAGACCGCTTGCGTTTTTGTGCCCACCACCACCAAGATCCGCAGCCACGCTTGCGACATTAACATCACCGTGGCTTCGAAGACTGACGTTGAAGGAGTCTCTTGTTTGTTCTGTTAAAAAAATGCTTACCATTACTCCACTGGCATCTGATGCGTAGCGTTGAAATCTGTGCCTTTCATCATGGTTAAAGTCATATTTTTTAACCAATTTTCGATCAAGGTATGTTATCGCAATTTTTCCTTTATTAATAAATTGAATGCGACGCAAAACCTCCATAAGTCCTTTTAGAGTCTTTGGATCATAAACACGAAAGTTTGAATAGTTGATATTTGCGACGTCTATACCGATATTAAGTAATTCACTAGCGACCTCGTGTGTGTATGCAGTTGTGTTTGGAAATAAAAAGCAGCCTGTGTCACTGGAAACGGCGGTATACAACGCCTCTGCCATTGGTTTGGTGATATTAATTTTATGTTTGCGAAAGTATTCAAACATCATCTCGCCCACGCTTGCACGCGTTGGGTTAGACACAATTAGATCTGCATCGATGGTCGGGTTAAGGTGATGGTCAAACACAACAACACGCCTGCATCTGAATTTAAGTTCCTGACACGCACCCACCCGGTGCTCGTCACCTGTATCAATTATTATCATCAGATCATATAGATATTTTGCCTTTGACTTTTTTGAACCCGCTGCACATGAACTACACCATTCATCGACCTTGCATTGTCTGAATTTTTTTATTCCATCTAGATACGAAAAATGAGACGGAATTTGGCCGTCCGTAAAGACATCCACCTTTTTACCCATGTCGACAAGAGCCAAACGAAGGGCTTCTGCCGTACCAATACAGTCACCATCGGGACGAACATGCATTGATATTGCAATTGATTCTGCCTTGATAATCATCGCATGCAGGTTTCTAAAATTCGTTTTGTCCACGACACATCCTATTAGTTTTTATTCCTTGTTTCCTGAATTTATTTGATTCAATAATTCTTCCACACGATTAGCATTATCACGACCGCGATCCAATGAAAACCTTAACTGTGGTGTTTGTCTTAACTTTACCCTTGATGCAATTTCTGTTCTAAGAAATCCGCCGGCACGTTCTAGTTCTGCAAGTGCACGTTGTCTTTCGGTTTCGTCTCCTTGGATTTCTACGAATACCCGCGCAAAAGCGTAATCCGCACTGGTATCTACGCTAAGTATAGTTACATTACCCAAATCCGCACGTACCTTATCGCGAATAGCCACACTTAGTATGCGCAAGATGTCACTGTTTGTTCTTTGGATTTTTACATTCATAAAATTTACCCCCTAAAATTTAGAATTCGTATTTTCTTCCGTTATACATAATCGGAAGTTGTTCTTGACCATAGCATTCCAATATATCACCGACCTGGGTAAGTACATTGCCTTCTAACTTTATACCACATTCATGGTTAATAGCAACCTCTTTCGTATCGTTGGATTTAATTTTCAATGATTCAAGTTTATACTCGCCGATTTGTTCACCGCCACGAACAAGTCGAATTCGCGTATTACGCAGAATCTTTCCATCCGTCACACGGCAACCAGAGATAAGTCCAACCGCGGACGAGCGGAATACCTGTAACACTTCGGCACGACCATGGTATTTATCCACGTATTTTGGCTTGAACAATTTAACCATCTCGTTGGTTACAAAGTCAAAGATTTGATATATAACATCGAACTCGTGAATTTGAACCTTTTGTTTTTTCGCAATTTGTTTTGCGGTTTGTGTTGTCTTTGTACTGAACGCAATTAGACGCGCACCAGTCACATCAGCAAGAGACACGTCGTTATCGTTTACCGCACCCACCCCACTAGATACAACATGGATGGCAACTTCATCACTTGTAATTGTGTTAATTGTTTGAATAATAGCCTCTAGAGAACCCGCAACATCACCCTTTATAATAAGGTTAAGCGGAGTCTTTTCGGCCTCGGTCATTGCATCAAATGCATTGTCGGCTTCGGTAGTGCTGAAGCATTTTGTCTTTTTAACTTTTTCTTTATCACGACGCTCAGCAACAACCTGCTTGGTTAGTTTTTCATCCACCACATACGCAGCGTCTCCCGCTTTTGGAACGTCACTGAAACCTAGAACTTGTACTGGTGTAGATGGGCGGGCCTTGCGAACCTCTTTCCCGGCCTCGTCTGTCATTGCACGAACCTTACCATATGTGGTTCCCGCAAGCAATGTATCCCCGACCTTAAGTGTTCCAGATTGAACAAGCACAGTAACAACAGGCCCACGAGTTTTATCCAACTTGGCCTCCAAGATTGAACCGCTGGCTTCTTTGTTTGGATTTGCCTTATATCCGTTCATATCGGCAACAAGAAGAATCATTTCAAGAAGTTTATCAAGGTTGGTTCCCGCCTGAGCACTGACTGGCACGATAATTGCATTACCACCCCATTCTTCCGGCACAACGTTATGTTCAGATAATTGTGTTTTCACACGTTCAATATCGAACTCTTTCTTGTCCATTTTGTTAACCGCAACAATCATTGGCAGGTTTTGCCCTTGGATATGTTTGATTGCCTCGACCGTTTGTGGCATAACACCATCGTCCCCCGCAACAATCAAGATTGCGATGTCGGTTATCTTTGCACCACGTGCACGCATCTTGTCAAATGCCGCGTGACCCGGTGTGTCTATGAACGTAATTTTTTTGCCTTTTAAACTAACCTGGTATGCACCGATGTGCTGTGTAATACCACCGCACTCGGACGCAGCCACACGGGCTTTTCTTAGGTTATCAAGCAATGTTGTCTTACCGTGATCAACGTGACCCATAACGGTAATAACAGGCGGACGAGCCACCAATTCTTTTTCGTCTTCAGCACCTTTGTGGCGGTCACTCATTTGCTCTTCGTATGTTTTATCCGCATGCAGTTCAAGTTGGAAACCGAACTCGGCAGAAACCAGTTCAGCTGTCGAGAAATCGATGCTGCTGTTTATTGTACACATTTCGCCAAGCACCATAAGTTGCTTTATAATCTCGGTCGCAGTTTTACCAATTTTTTCGGATAAACTTTTCACGGTGATTGTGTTAGTTGTAATTTTTATAATATTGCTGTCTTGTTTCGTCGATGCCTTGTCGCTGTTCTCCTTGGATTTTTTTGTACGAAACAATCTTGTCAACATTCTTTCTTCTATGTCTTGCTCTTCGATTATACCACGGCGAAGAAGACTGCGTCTGTCCATACCTGAACTTTTCTCACCGTCGAATTTTGTTTTCTTGCTCTTGGTAGCATGTGTGTCTGTCTTTGGAACAAAGCGCTCGGTAGGTGGTTTGGCTGCACCCGCGGCACCTCCCGCACCACTTGGACGTGGTGTAAATGGTCTTTGCCCAGGTCCGCCCGGTCTCTGTCCGAATGGCGCGCCCCCTGGCCTTTGAAACGGTGCGCCTCCTGGACGCATTTGTCCGCCTTCGCGCGCCAAGCCACGACCATATGCACCACTGGATTGTTGTGGTGTCCATGTTCGGTTTTGTGCAGGACGTGGTTGAAAGTCGGTTCTTGGTTGGAATTGTCGGTTTGGTGTAAACTCGCGCGTTTGCGGTCTTGATTCTTGTACTTGTGGCTGTGGCTGTGAAACAGGAGTTTGCTGTGGTTGCGGTTTGGCTGGCTCTTTTTTAATTGCCGCTGCTTTTTCTTCTTTCTTGGCTTTTAATTCTTCGGCTTTTCGGTCTACCTTTTCTTCGGCAATACGACGCTCTTCCTCACGCTGTTTAATCAGATCGGCAAACTGGGCCTCTTTTTCTGCACGACGCTTAGCCTCTTCACGCGAAGATGTTATCTGTGCGGACGCACCTTTAAGATGGGAAAGCAAGGATTCCAATTTGCTTCTGGATTCACGACATTGCGAAAGCAATTCAGAAACGTGCGGAAGATGTTCCGTAATGGTTTTAATATTGTCAAGTTTTCCACTTGCCTGTTTGGCCGAATTTTGTTGCATAAACATTATTATATATGAAACATACGTTTATTGCAATGACTTTTGGATGTTTATTAATTCGTCATAAATCTCCTGACATACCTGTGCCTTGAAACTTCGGTTAATTGCTTTTTTCTTTATTGCAGTATCAATACAAGACGAGCACAAATAACATCCGCGCCCATTTGCATTACCAACCCTATCCACGAAATATTTATATCCGCCGTCTGGCTTTTTTTCACGTGCTATGCGAATTCTTTCACTTGCGGGTGCTTTTAGTCTACACACACAACAAATTCGTTCTTTTTCCATCTTAACTTCCAAGTACAAAGTCCTCGGTGTTCATTGCGTCTTGTTCTGCTGCTTTTTCCTCGGACAACACGTCTATCTTCCACCCAGTCAATTTTGCCGCAAGACGTACGTTAAGACCACTGCGCCCTATTGCAAGGCTTAGTTTATCGTTTGGCACAATTACGCGTGCACGTTGCTCGCCTTCTTTTGCCTCTACACGCAGAACTGGTGACGGTGACAATGCAGCAGCAATGAATTCAAGTGGATCCGCACTCCATGATATTAGATCCACTTTCTCTGGCCCAATTTCTTGCATAATGGTTTGAATACGTGAACCTTTGTTCCCAACACATGCACCGATTGGGTCGATGTTTTCAATTTCACTGTGAACACAGATTTTTGTTCTGTAACCCGCCTCACGTGCGATTGCTTTCACCACAACCTCGCCGCGACCGATTTCTGGAATTTCCAGGTCGAACAGCGCACGAACAAATTGCGGCGTGCTTCGTGTCACGTAAATCTCACCACGACGGTCATCATATACCGGATTGATGTAAACTTTAAGGAAATCACCTTCTTTATAATTCTGACCTGGTATTTGCCCACGAACATTCAAGATACCCTCTAAACTTGAACCTGGAATCTCCAAGTGATACGTATCGCGATCAATCTTTGTAATTTTTGCGGTAACGATTTGATCCGCACGTGCATTGATTTCATCAAGAGCAAGTTGACGCGTACGCTCGCGTGTTTTTTGTGCCATAACTTGTTTCATTGTTATTGCAGCAACACGACCAAATTCTTTCAAGTTTAATTCTGTTTCTACGAAGTCACCTACTTTGTGGCTCTTTTTAATTTCTTGGGCTTCTTCCAAACTAATTTCACGATCCCAGTCCTCGACTTCTTCTACTACAGTTTTATATGCGAACACACGGATTCTGTTTTTCTCGGGATTTAGTTCCACACGAACGTTACTGCCCTCGCCGTACATTTTTTTCAATGCAGGTACAAAAGACTCTTGGAAATCGTTAAGAACCTCTTCCTCGGTCATATTGCGCTCGTCCGCTATTTGTCGGAATGCGCTGAAAAACTCTTTGCTTACCATAATTTTATATCTCCTTTAATTTTTGTTAAAACTTTATGTGTGGGATGATGCTGGCGATTGATTTTCTTTCCAATGTCAATGTTTTATCATCCTCGATAATTGTTACGTCATTCTCTGTCCAAGATACCAATTTCCCGACAAGATGTTTACGTTTATTTTTGCCTTCACCGATTTGGGCGTACAGCGTAATTTCGATTTCTTTGTCACGATTGCGTATAAAATCACGTTCGTCCTTTACCGGATGATCCAAACCAATAGAAGCCACATTAAGGTTATACCCATCCTCGATTACATTTGCATCATCGATAATTGGTTCGATTGCAAGACTGACACGTTCGCAGTCGTCAATAACAATTCCATTCGGACAATCAATCAGCAGTGTCAGATTCATCCCATCCGATTCTTTCTTGTATGTTACATCATACAATTCATAACCCATGTTTTCCACAGTTTGCTGACATAACTCTCGTACCTTTTGGGCTTTGTTCATGATACCTCCTTTCATTTGGGCTAAAAAAATGGGCATGCCCTGCCCACTTATGGATTGAATTTAGAATAATACTTATTAACCCAACTGTCAAGAGAAATTTGTTTAATCAGCCTTTTCACGGCTAGATTCAATAGTTTCTTGAATACGCACAATTTCCCTTTGCAATGCATTGATTGTTTCATCAATCTTTAATACTTGATTTCCTTCGCCGTATGAAATGAAATCTTTACGCGCCTTCGTGGCGTCTTTTATTTCTTTTCTAAGCCGTCCAATCTTTTTCTCACTTTCCCTTACATTTACACCTTCTTGCTTGCCATAAATAATTTTCCCGCCACTAACTAATCCACATCTGGTGACTGGCCCTACTTTTCCTTCTTGTTCCATAATTTTAATTATACCATAACCATATTTAAAAAAGGAAGCGCATTACGGCTTCCTTTTTATTTTGTACTTTCACGAGATTAGTTATTTTCTTTTACTTGTTTTGGTTCTTTTGCCTGCTTCTCGCCTTCACCCTTTTTGCAGCAGCCCATCATGCATCCTGCGATGAATGTCATGATTAAACCTGGGATAAGGAATGCAAATGCCACGCCACGGAATGCTGTGTACAGACCGCCGTCTAGGAATGGTGCAGGGTTCACTTCTACGCCAGATACTGGGATTGTGAAACGAGCAACCAAGACGAGCAACAATACGAATGCCATACTTGCCAATGAAATTATCCACAGCAATTTACGGCTCTTTTCTGCTTTGTTGCAGAACGCGATAATTGCATTAATAATAACTGTAGCAGCAAAGGCAAGAATACTTAGCCAGTAGAATACTTGAATCATGTGACGGTACCATGGTGTACCCGTTCTGAAATTTCTTGGATCAAGGTTCCAAATTTGCGTTACCGTATTGTTAACAAGGGCTTGAATCGCAAAGAACAAAGCCACCGCGAACAATACGTTTAGAATTAATTTTCTGTCCATTAATGTTTCTCCTTTAAATTTTAAATTAACTAAAGTTCGCGCGGTTTAGTGCGAATGTGAATGAAAGTTCTTGTTCTTCACCTTGTACGTCACGTACGGTAAAGTTTATTACAAGATTCTGGTCAATTTGAAGTTCACGGTTTGCAGCAATTGTAGTTCCAGCAGCTGGTCTTCCAAATGATGATACGAAGCGTGTTGCAACCTGTTCTGCTTGTGGATGTGTTGTTGTTGGTGTGTTTACCAAGTATGATACAGACCAACTAGGTACGGCATGGTATCTGTTTTCGCCAGCCTCTGTTGTGCCATTTACAATGGTAACAGTTGTTGGGGCTGCTGTGGTAACAATTTTGTCTGTGTGAACTGCGATAGAGACTAGCACGTATGTGACTGTAGTTTCTGTTGCGTCTGTTGTAGTTCCTTCTGTTGTAGTTCTTGTAATAACTGTTCTTGTAATTCTCTCGACACCTATTACATTTGTCTGCCTTGTGTGTCCGAATCTGTTACTGTGGTCTGCGAATTGAAAACGTTGCACAGTTTGGATCGTTTGTGTTCCGGCTGTTGCTGTTAACACACCTGAAACCGTTGGTGCAGGCGTATCCAGTTGGAACGTCCTCCAATTACCGCTGCGTGATACCCCGCCACAACCTGCAAGAACCACAGGTACCAGGACGAGTAACATCACAGCCAAACTAATCTTGTAAAGTTTTTTCATTATACCTCCTTTAAATTTAGCTATATTATTAGCTAGTTGATATGTGAATATATAATCATTTTTTAATATTTGTGTCAATTTATTTTTTTGTCGTTTAATACGATTTAAGAATATTTTCCAATTCGTCTAGGAAAATATCGACCTCGTCCAGTGTATTATATATGCCGAAGCTGACACGTATTACATTTTTTGTTTTATTTTCGGGAATACCCATTGCGATCAAAGTTCGGTTTTTCGCCGCTTTTGACGAACATGCCGAACCCAGACCAACATAGATGCCACGCGAAGACAACGCATTCATAACGGTGTGACCGAATACATTAGGCAACATGATGTTTGTAATATACGGATTAGATGCATCACCATTAATTGAACATCCACGCGGTAAACCAGACAGTAATCGGTCTTGTAGTTTTTTCACATGCATATATGACGATTGTGTATCAAAATGTTTTATTGCCTGGGCAAGGCCTATGATATCTGAATTATTCTCGGTACCTGGGCGATATTCTTGTTGTGAGCCACCGTACATAATTGGTTTTAGTGTTGTACCCTTTTTTAGCCACAGTGCACCCACACCTTTGGGGCCGTATATTTTGTGGGCACTGACGACCACCGAATCCAGACCAAGATCCATCACATCAAAGTCAAATTTACAAAATCCCTGCACCACATCACAATGCACATGTGCTTTTGGATTTATGGATTTCACAATTTTTACGATGTCGGCTGTGGGTTGGATTACACCTGTGTCGCTGTTGACGTATCCGAATACGATCAGTGCGGTGTTTGGACGAATCAACCGTGTCAATGTGTCTAAATCAGCAACACCATTTTTTTTCAGTGGTATATAGTCGACCTCGTAACCGTTGTTTTTTAAATAGACACTGGGTGCGTATGTTGAACTATGCTCGCCCGCCAGAACCACCATATGTTGGCGTGGGTTGGTCATCTTTCCAAAGATTACAATGTTGTTGCCTTCGGTAGCACCACTTGTGAATATTACATTGCCAGTCTTTCGTTTTGTAAGACGTGACAAAACAATATCACCTGCCTGTTCAATGGCTTTGCGTGATTTAACAGAACCCGCATACATAGCGGATGAATTATAAAACAACCCGCCTTCGGCATCGTTCATTGCCGACAAAACCTCGGGTCGTATTCGCGTTGTTGCGGCGTTATCAAAGTAAATTTCTTTCATATTCTATTATAGACACTTTTGTCTGGTTTTGTCATGTGAACTGTATCACCCCGCGAATTGAAACAATCCGTGGTAATGCCTGGTGACATGCATACGTCTGCCCCCGTCCATCAGATGTCAATAAGACAAGACGTGTGTCTGGATGGATTGCGCTGTTGCTGGTAAATATTGTGTATGTTACAACTACGCTTTGAAAGTTGGTATTGGTCGTCTCTGGAAAAAATTGCAACCGTGTACCTACGATTGGATTTACATGGACGATGGTTATATTAAGAAACTCCCAATAGTTATTTTTGTCGATATCAAACCGCATGTGGTAATCTTGTGCACGGCCGCAAGCACTAAGGATACTTGCCACCAAAATAAACAGCGGTAATATAACAAAAGCAATCTTTTTCATACAAATATTTTTTCACGAAAGCCTTTTTCGGATTTTGACATATTTTGTTTAAATTAGACGGGAAATGTAATACCCGCACAACACTAATTCATAACAATAATTATGTCAAAGAAAAAAAGAATTTTGTCGGCGATTGCACTTGGGATGGTTTGCGTTATCTTAACCGTATCTGTTGTTTTGTTATTGCAATATGATGACCCACTGCGGATTGCAGCACGGAACAGCGACACCATAACCATAGTTGCAACATATGACCGCGAGTCACGAACATTAACCGCGAATCAAGTGGTGGAATACCGTAACCGCTCCACACATGAAAAGAACACCATCAAGTTCCATATTTTTGCAAACGCCTTTCGCGAGGGTGCACTGTTTCCGCCAGTGTCCGATGGCGAGATTGCAACCGCCTTCCCCGACGGTCGCAGTTTCGGACACATCAACGTAACACGTGTGGCGGTCAGTGGTGCACAAAGCATTCCCAACATAATTGGGGATGACGCAAACGTGTTGGCGGTAATGTTGCCGCAGCCATTGTTGCCAAATCAAACCACGCGCATTGAAATCGATTATGTTGTTCAACTAGCGAATATTGCACATCGCCTTGGATACACAGACCGTGTGGTTAATTTGGGAAACTTTTACCCCGTGCCCGTAATATTTGATGAGGGGACATGGATGACCAATACATACAGTTATAATGGGGATCCATTTTTTAACGCATTGCATAATTTTAACGTTACACTAACCAAGCCAAGCAAATACATAATGGCGTCCAGCGGTGTGGTAATCCGCGAACAAACCACGGACACAACACGCACAACAACTGTACGCAGTTACGCTATTCGCGATTGGGCTGCGTCGTTGTCTCCGCACTTTGAAACACTGACACGAATTGTGGATCGTGTTGCGGTTAATTACTATTTCCTGGACGATGTAGACCCTCTGAGAAGCCTGGAAACCAGCATACGCTCGCTTAGGACGTTTTCCAGACTGTTTGTTCGTTATCCGTACAAGCAACTCAGTGTCGTGCAAACAGACTTTCTGCATGGTGGTATGGAGTTCGGGGAAATAGTTTTTATAAGCACCCAAATAACCGAACGCGAAGAAATAGACCGTGTCATTATTCACGAAATCGCGCATCAATGGTGGTATGGAATAATCGGTAATGACCAGGTTCGAACCGCATGGATAGACGAAGGACTTGCCGAGTTTTCAACGCTTTTGTTTTATGATGAAAACCCCGACTTTGGTATTAATCGTACGGATTACATAAACACATTCCGTAATAACTTTGCAACATTTGCACGATTGGTACATGGTGTGGGCGGCACATTGAACACCAATATGAACCGTGAATTGCACGCATTTTCCAACCAGTACGAGTATGTCTTTATGACATATGTCCGTGGGATGTTGTTGTTCGTGGACTTGGAAAAGGTTATCGGACACAATGCAATGCGAGCGTCATTAAGACACCTGGCACAGGAACACAAGTTTGGGATTTTAACACCAGATTGCGTTGTACGTGGTTTCGAGCAAACAACAGATCTTAGACTGAGCCTTTTCTTTCACAGTTTTACAAATGGATTAACTAATTAAAAAATGCGAGCAAGCTCGCATTGAAATGATATCTTAGCAGCATTTTTGGACATTAAGGAGAAATATTTACTTGTTCTTTTTTGGGTTCAAAAAAGAACGAAAAAACCCCAAGAGGGGCTAGCGAGGCCCCTCTTGACACCCCATCGCATTAAAGATTAAATATATTTTTGTGGAAAGAGTGGGTTCGCGATGACCCGTGCGCAACGCGCACAGATATATCATTCATTAATGTCCAAGAAACCATCGTAGATGGTTTCTTATTCCCCCCAAACCCCCACAAACGCTTTATAGAATAATATATATAAGTACAACAGTTCTTTCAAATTTTTTTAAATAATTATTTGTTCTTTTTTGGAGCCAAAAAAATAATAAAAAATGCGAGCAAACTCGCATTGAATAGGTCATAAAAAGAGGCAGTTGCCTCTTTAAATTTAATTTGTAAATCCCCCGCCGCCTTGGTCAAACCCGCCTATGTTGTCTTGATGCGGTGGTGGCATGTTTCCTGCACCACGATTAATTGCACGCATAGTAGCAAGCCCCGCAAGCATCATTATGAGTCCTATGACCGCCGAAATACTTCCAAATATAATTAGAGCCATGCCCTCTTCCGCACCCAGTCCAAGCACCAACAAAAATATTCCCAAGCCAAGGAACAATAAACCCATAACCATGTTAATCATTGCGGCACCACGTGATGGTGATCTGCCATGACGACCACCGTGCATGCCCATACCCCTGCGTCTTCTGCGACCCCCGCCCATCATCATGCCGGCTGCCATCCCGACCGCCAGACCTGTTCCCATTCCGCCACGGCGCCTTGGTGCGGGCGCGCGTCTTGCCGGTGCACCTGCGCGCGGACGCATACCCATTCCACCTCGTGAACCACCCATTCCTCTTCTCATTAATACCTCCACTTTTGTATATCATATCTTACGCAAAACAACAAAAGAAAAAGCGCGAATATTCTTCGCACTTTTGTTTGTTATGATATTGTATGGTATTAATTATTCGACTTTTTCTTTTGGCAAGATACCCTCTTTAAGTACCTTTTCCCATGCATGCTTTTCTATTGCTTTTTTTGCACCATGCTTTGCACCGATTTTTGTGAAATAAAATTCTCTATGTATTCCCTTACCTTCCTGATCTTTTACATGTGTAAAGTAGTCCGCATCATCCCCCATAAAATGACTTAGAAGAGATGTGAAAACATTACCAAACTCTGTTATTTCTGTTGTGTATTTTTCACCACCAACGCTGTGCTCGTATGTGGGTTTTTTGTAACACCCAAAAGATCCAATTTTTGTAAGTTTCATGGATATAAAATATACCATAATGCTTTAAATGTAAATACCTAACGCAAAAAAAACGCGAAATACTTTCCGCGTTTTTTATAATTTTATTGCACTTAGACTTAGTATGAACGTGGTGTTCCTTCGCGCTTGTCGCCGATTTGGATAAAGTAACGCTTTCCGTCTTTTGAGTTTGCGTTTTTAAGGATTGTGCGGATTGCGGTTACGGTTGCACCTTGCTTTCCAATTACACGACCCATGTCGCCTTCGCCTACGTTAACTGTTACTGTTACGTTGTTTTCTCCCTCTTCGGTTACTGTGAATTTTACTGCTTTCTCGTCCTCTACAAGTGCTTTGATGATGTGTTCAATTACGTTAATCATTTTAATTTTTTCCTTTTTAATTTTTAAATTTTATTTCTGGCTTCAACTGGGGTTTTGAAGGAGGGTGTTACCCTTTCTTTTCTTTTTTCTTTGCCTTAGGTGTCGCAGGTTTTGCATTTGCCTTTGCCTTGTATGGTTTAGGTTCCAGCACACCAGCTTTCACAAGCACAGATCGTGCAGTGTCGGTTGGTAATGCACCCTTTGCGATCCAATCAAGCGCAGCGTCCTTGTCAACCTTTATCCCGTCTTTTTCAACGAGCGGGTCAAATGTGCCAAGTGTCGCGATAGCAGCGCCATCACGAGGCGTGCGCGAGTCCGCCACAACAATTCGATAAAAAGGACTCTTCTTATCGCCAAGTCGCGTCAGTCTGATCTTTGTTGCCACGTTTCTCCTCCTTCTTTTAGATTTTTTATCAAGCTACCCAGTGTGTAGATTAATAACGTTTTAGAACAATCCTTTCTTTCCTTTCATCTTGCCACCGAATTGTTTCATCATAAGTTTACTTTGCTCGAATTGTTTAAGCAATGCATTGACCTCTTGGATTGTAGTGCCGCTGCCTTTGGCGATTCTTTGTTTGCGGCTTGCTTTTAAAATATCTGGGTTACGTCTTTCTGTTGCTGTCATTGATTGGATAATCGCCTTGTTGCGAACCATTTGGCCTTCGTCTAATTTACCCAACATCTTTGAATTCTTTCCAAGTGCCCCACCAAATTGAGCAATAATATCGTCAATATTACCCATCTTTTTTACGTTATCAAATTGCACAAGAAAGTCTTCCAACGTGAATGCGTTTTTTCGCATGCGTTCTTCCAGAACTTTCATTTCCTTTTCGGAAACCGCGGCTTGGGCCTTTTCAATAATCGTCAGAACATCGCCCATCCCAAGGATTCGTGATGCAATACGTTCGGGATGAAAGACCTCGATATCCCCCAATTTTTCACCGACACCAGAGAATTTTATTGGCTTGCCCGTGACATGGCGAATGGACAATGCCGCACCACCACGTGCGTCACCATCCAACTTTGTTAATATGACACCGGTTATATCCAGACGTTCATTAAATTCTTTTGCAACGTTTACCGCGTCTTGACCCGTCATTGCGTCCACGGTTAACAAAATTTCCATTGGATTAACAACATTTTTGATAAAGACCAGTTCGTTCATTAACTCGTCATTGATGTGTAACCTTCCTGCGGTGTCCACAATAATAGTGTCCATGTTTGCCTTCTCGGCATGCTTTAGTGCATTTTTTACGATTTTGACGGGATCAATTTGACCCTCGTCAAAGACCTCGACCCCCGCATTTTTTCCAACCACATGAAGTTGTTTAATCGCGGCTGGCCTGTATACGTCGGCCGCCACCAGCAGGACACGTTTACCCTGGCCCTTTAACATCATTCCCAGTTTTCCGCAGAACGTTGTTTTACCCGCACCTTGCAAACCAACCATCATATAGACGGTGGGCGGCTTTGGACTAGTTTTTAATTTTTCATGGGTTTTTCCAAGTAATTCAGCCAGTTCCTCGTGTACGATTTTGATAACCTGCTGACCTGGGGTTAGGGATTCCATAACAGACGATCCCATACATTTTTCGCTAACACGTGCAACAAAGTCTTTTACCACGGCAAAGTTAACATCTGCCTCTAACAATGCGAGGCGCACTTCACGCATGGCTGTTTTTATTTCAACCTCTGTAAGTTTACCGCTACCGGTAAGCTTAGAAAAGATATGTTTTAATTTTTCGGATAAACTTGTAAATGCCAACTGGTACCAACCTTTCAATTTCTAGACTGATTTGATTATAGACAAAAACATGTAACATGTCAATTATTTTAATATCTCAATACGATTTATTCTATACCTATTATAGCCTTTGCAAATTCATCCGCATCAAATGGTAACAGGTCATCAATCTTTTCACCCACCCCAACGAACGCAACCGGAAGATCAAATTTCTTTTTAATCGCAACCACAACACCGCCCTTGGCAGTTCCATCCAGTTTGGTCAAAATTACACCATCCAAATCAACCGCGTCGTTAAAGACCTCGACTTGGGTAAGTGCATTTTGCCCCGTAGTTGCATCCAGTACAATCAGTTTTTTATATACCGCGTCTGGCCAGTTTCGTTCCACAACACGGTCAATTTTTTTCAATTCCTCCATTAGATGCGCTTTGTTATGCAAGCGCCCTGCTGTGTCTATTATCAGGATGTCATCCTTCTTGGCCTTTGCACTGGAAATCGCGTCAAATACGACGGAAGCTGGGTCTGCGCCCTCTGCATGCTTTACTATACGAACTTTGGCGCGGTTTGCCCATTCGTTGAGTTGTTCGCTGGCGGCCGCTCTGAAAGTATCTCCTGCGGCTATTAACACGGATTTTCCCGCTGATTTGAACAGTGCCGAAAGTTTTCCAATTGATGTTGTTTTACCCACACCGTTCACCCCAACAATCATCAAGACAATTGGTTGGTCAGCGGATATTGAAACGTCTTCACCGTCTGTTAAGATTTTTGTGATACTGGTGGCCAGTACTTTTTTCAATTCAACTTCGGTCTTTATTCCGTTCTTTTTAACAACCATTTTGATGTCGTCAATGATATCTTCGACCGCCTCCATACCCATATCACTTTGCAGCAGCACCGCCATCAAATCGTCATAGAAATCATCGTCAAACGGTCCACCCGTAAATATCGAAGATATTCCCGAACCAATCGCACTGGCGGTTCTTTTAAGTCCACCAAATATCTTTTTGAAAAACCCATCTTTCTTTTCTTTGACCTCTTTGGGCTTTGATTGTGGTTTGATTTCCTTTGCAACAGGAACAGGTTTTGGTTCTGTTACTTTTGCAAACTCTTTTTCTTGGATAATTTCTGGCTCCGCAACAACCTCGAGTTCTTGTTCATGTTCAATAGGTTCTTTAACCTTTGGCTTGGCTATTCGGGTTTCTTCTTGGACTTTTTCAATTGGCGTTTCATCAACAACTATCTCGTGTTTGTCGACAATTTCTTCGATTTTGTCTTTCTTATCTTTTTTTCCAAATAATTTTGAAAACAATCCCATTATGCATACTCCTCTAATTTTACACTGACCAGTTTGCTAACCCCTTTTTCCTCCATAGTGACACCATAAAGATGGTCGGCAAGTTCCATGGTTGGCTTTCTGTGTGTTATTACAATGAATTGTGTGCTTTGACTGAATTTACCCAAGTAGTTTGCAAAACGCGAAACGTTAGCTTCGTCCAAGGCCGCCTCTATCTCATCCAATAGACAGAATGGCATTGGTTTTAATTTCAATATCGAGAACAGTATCGCAATCGCGGTAAGTGCTTTTTCACCACCGCTAAGTAATGACAAACTTTGTAACTTTTTGCCTGGTGGTTCGGCGATGATTTCAATACCAGAATTTAGCCAATCAATTTTTGGTTTTGCACCTTCTGACATTATAATAGGCGTTAGTTCAAGACGCGCGCGTCCACCGCCAAACAATTCCTTGAACACCACGCCAAAGTTGTTATTAATTTCCTCGAACGTTGTTCTGAATTTATTTTCCATTTCGTTGGATAAATCATCAATTACCTTTATAAGGTCGGCTTTAGCAGATTCAAGGTCACTGACCTGGGTCGCGTAACTGTCGTGACGCTCCATGGCTTCTTTACTTTGTTCAAGAGCATCCAAGTTCACTGGGCCAAGACGTGATATCGCACGACGAAGTTCGCCAATTTCTGGCTTGGATGTTTCCACATCAAAACCTTCTACACGAAATGGATAACATGATGAATACGTCATGCCATATTCCTCGTAAACACGTTCTTGCATTTGTTCCAGTTCTATTTCCACACGTTCAAGTTGGCTTTGTGTTTTGTAATATGCCTCGTGCAAACCGGTTAGTTTTTCTTGGGCTTGGGTTCGCCCCTCTTCCGCAGACGATATATATACACGCAGTTCATCCTTGTTTGCGTCAAAGTTGACTAATTCTTGTTTGGCTTCTTCCAATGCTACAACGCTTTGATTATACAGTTCTTCGTTACCTGATTGTTCAATACCGCCGCTTAGGTAACCCAACTGCGCCGTCTTTTCTTTTAGCGAGTTATTCAACAAATCCAATGATTCACTACCACCTGACATAGAACGCTCTATTGCACCAATTTCATTCTCTAGCGATACAACACGAATTTTGTATTTTGTTAATTCTTCTTGCGATTCTTGTGCATTGGAATCGCTTTGGATTGCATCTATTTCCTTATTCACCACAACCAAGTCACTTTCGATTTCTTCTAAACTTTGGTTATGCCAAAGTGTGTTTACTTTCCCACGGCTTCCACCTGTTATTGCCCCACGTGTTTCGATGACATCTCCGTCTAAGGTAACTATTTTAAAGGCATAGCGTGTATTTCTAGCAAGTTCAATACCATTTCCAATATTATCCACCACAACAACGCGCCCAAGCAATGAACTGATTGCTGGGGATATTTTTGGGTTGTATGTTATCAATTCACTGGCTATACCTACGACGTAGTTATACTCTAAATCCATGCGTTCGGCATCGGAAAAAAGGCGCGGTTTAACCGAAGCAAGAGGTAAGAATGTCGCACGACCCCAGTCCTTTTGACGCAGAAGTTCTATCATATTCTTTGCGTTGTTTTCGTCCTTTGTGATGATGTTCTGCGCCGCCGCACCAAGCGCCACCTCGATAGCCATTTCCAAGTGTGTCGGGACATTAATTTCCTTTGCAATCACGCCAATTATGTTTTGCGCGATTGTATTGTTTGTATCTTTTTGTTCTATTATTTTTTTGACGCTGAATTTGTATCCTTGGCCACTTTCAATCAATTGTTGAATCGTTTCACGCCGCGCAATAACCTTCTCACGTTTTGCCTGCAATTCAAAAAGGGTCCGTGCATTTTGAACTTTGCGTGCATACTCACCCTGCATTTCGTTTAATTTTTTCGCGGCTTCGACTAAATCTTTTTTAAGGGATTCCAGCAATTTTTTCCCAGTATCTAGGTTATTAGTTTCAAACTGGATACGGTGTTTAAGGTCATCTAATTGTGATTGAACCTCTTGCTTTCTGTGTACTTTTTCCATTGCAAGGCGTTGGTCGCCGCTGTAACGTTCCAGTCTTAGACTAAGCGCTAGGACCTGTTCACGTAACTCCTCGGCATTTGCATCTATGGATGATAACTGTTCCATCGCACGTGCGATACCATTTGCGTGTTCTTCGATTTCATCTTGACTGGCTTGAATTTGATATGATATTTCGTTTAATTCTGTGGATAATCTTTCTTTGGTCGTAGCACTGGAATCATAACTGTAAATATAAACATTTATCTCTAATGTCTTTAAACGATCGCGTAATTCCACATAACGTGCCGCAGTCTCGGCCTGACGCTTAAGTGGTCCAAGTGTTCGTTCAATTTCGTGTATAACGTCTCGCACACGTGTAAGTTCATTATCCACACGTTCAAATTTTCTAAGTGCCTCTACCTTTCGTGATTTGGCATGGCTGACTCCAGCGGCTTCCTCGAATATATCTCGGCGCGCGTCTGGTTTTGAATTTATAATTTCGGCAACCTGGCCCTGACCTATCAATGTCATACCATCACGGTCAATACCACTACCGTGCAACATCGCGGTAATATCTTTTAGCCTAACTGTATTTTTATTTAATAAATATTCACTCTCACCACTGCGGTAGAGTTTTCTGGATATAACGACCTCTTCGTAATCTATGGGGAAAATTTTATCCTTGTTATCAAAGAACAAAGATACTTGGCAGTACGAGATTGGTTTACGCGCATCAGTTCCTTTGAAGATAACATCCTGCATATTGGAACCACGAAGGGCTTTGGAAGATTGTTCCCCCAGAACCCATCGAATAGCGTCACTGACGTTAGATTTGCCGCAACCATTAGGACCAACAATACATGTCACCCCGCTGGAAAAATCTACTTCCAGTCTATCGGCAAAACTTTTGAAACCATATAACTCTATCTTTTTAAACACAGTATTTTACTGTACCACCCAAAAAGAATAAGGGCAAATAAAATTTGATTATATTCATGTGACAAAAGCGCAAACTAGATGTAATCTTTAAATTGGTTAACAAAAGAGGAAGGATTGCTATGAGAAAATTTGCACTGAGTGCTGGGGTATTATTGTTTGTCTCCATCTTAACTTTTGGGACGTTGCATTTCCTTGGTGTTTTTGCAGACCCGCAGAATGGAAATCAGCCTATACATTACACAACCGTGGATGATTTAACATGGACATCTACCGCGACCGAAGTTACAATTACCGGACTCACACCGTCTGCACTTGCATTACCCAATCCGCTACACGTTGTAATACCATCTGTGATTAATGATTTACCTGTTCGAGTAATACATGGAGGAATAGGAGGTCAAGGTGCTTTTGAAGGTGTCGGAATTGTTGGAATAACAATACCAGATAATGTTACACATATAAATGCCTATGCATTTGCAGGCAATCAATTAACCAGTCTTGTTCTTCCAGGCAGTGTGACGCACTTGGGTCTTGGTGCATTTACCGGTAATCAATTAACCAGTTTAACATTGAACGAAGGGTTACTGGACATAGGACAAGAGTCTTTCATGAATAATAATTTAACCAGCGTCAGAATTCCCGATGGCGTTACCCATATACGTGCCAATGCATTTGTCAGTAACCAGTTAAGAACCTTAATGATTCCCACCAGTGTGGTAAGTATTGGAGCCCAGATTGTTTTTTGGAATCCTGATGGTTTAAATATATTTTTACAGACGTATTCCCATACGCGAACATATGGTACTAATTGGAGTATGAGGGATTGGCCGATTTTTGTCCCTGTTATCCGTAACGCCACCCCCCATCCCGAAATAACTTTTTCCAACCCATTTGGCACGGTAAATATGACAGCAACAGACATAAATGATGTAACAACCACATTAGCCAACGGGGATGAAATAGACTGGGCAACGACCAGCGTAAATATGGCGATCACACACCCAGGTACGGTTATAGACATTAAAATAAATGGACAAAGTTTGGCAGCGGATAATGGAAGACTAACCAATAACTCTGCTATGTGGACACGCGGTGCCTTTGGAACAACTTCTGTACAGTTGGATTTATCACTAATCGGTCATAATCTGCACGTTGAAGTTGTCGGAGGCGAACTTGATTTCTTTAACATCATAACCGGTGTCAACCACACAGAAGCCGGGACGGTAACACCAGACAATACCTTGACAGGTATATTAGAAGGAACCCAGCGTACGCTGACAGCTACCACAAACTCTGGCTGGGAATTCAGTCACTGGACCACCACCAGCGGAACATTGGCAACACCAAATGAATCTGTGACATTATTTACCTTAGGTGCCAGCAATGCAATTGTAACTGCCCATTTCGAGGAGATTTCACTAACTCAACTGGATACGCCAGAAGATTTGAATATTGACAATAATATCCTAACGTGGTCAGCCGTTGAAAATGCAGTTGGTTATATAATCATAATTAACGACCAAGAATTCATGTCAAAAACAACATCTTTTAATTTATCAAACATACAGGAACTTATAAGAGACGACGAAACTCTTTCTATTAGAATAGTCGCTATTGGTGATGGAATATCTTTCACAAATTCTAGCCCAAGTGAGAATTTAAATGTTACTATTAACTTAACAAATAATACCCGTTGGTGGCTGTATGCTTTGCTGGGCGCTACCATAGTTATATTTTTTATTTTACTATTAAGAATACGTAAGGTTGGTAAATCACAAAGATAAACGTTATGCTAATTTTTCTTGTTGCACTTCGTTAAAGTCTGCTCTTTCTTGTATTGCTTTGTCGCTTTGTTGTGTAACAATTTCCCAGTATCTGTTAATTGCATCCGGCGTCCTAAGAAATCCTGTTCCCTGTTTCAAATATTCATTTTCCTCGGCAAGGGTTTTTACCTTTCCGACAATTGCCGCAAAATTACCCTTTTTGGTTGGGTCACTGTAGTTTCGTCTTGCATCTTCCAATTTTGCCGTGACTCTTTTTGTTGCCAACTGCTCTCTGGTAACCATTTCAGATATCGCTCCAGTCTCTGTTGATTGTAACCCCATCAAAGTCATTTGCTCTAAAAAAGAGATATCCAGTTTATTTCTTTTTTCCATGAAAAACTATATCACACTCTGTGAACCGCTTCAAGATATATTATTACGGATAACTATTATCGTACTTCTCTATAATATTTTTCTTATTCTTCGTTTGCAGGCGGCGTGCACCTCGCAATGGCTTGTTCTATCTTCTCACTAAGGTCACCTTTCCCCGCATTGTGTGCCAACGCAATTGCATTTGAAAACGCAACCGCATTTGAACTTCCGTGTGCCTTGACAACTGGCTTCTTTGCGCCGATAAAGACACTTCCGCCGACACTGTCTTCACCTAATTCCGCCTTCATCTTTTTCATTTTACTTTTTATTAAAAGACCGCCAAGACTGGATATAAATCCGCTTTTAATCTCGGCTTTGATACGTTGCGAAACAAGTTTCATTGCCCCCTCGGCGGTCTTTAACAATACGTTCCCCACAAACCCATCGCACACCAGAACGTCGTATTTGCCACTGAACGCGTCTTTGGCTTCCATATTGCCCACAAAGTTAATGTCCGCATCCTTTAACAATGGGAATGTGGCGGACGTTAATTCGTTGCCCTTTTTATCTTCTGTACCAACGTTTACCAATGCAACACGCGGATTTTCCACGCCGATACTTTTCATGTATTCATTACCCATTATCGCAAAGTGCAAAAGATGTTCTGGTCTGCAATCCATGTTCGCACCGATGTCGATTACCAAAACCTTTTTATTTGGATCCAAGGTCGGGAATAGCGGACATAAGCCTGGTCTAGAAACCCCCGGAATGCGTCCCACCATTAACACAGCACCTGCCAGAACCGCACCGGTGCTGCCTGCCGATACGAACGCAGAAACATCATCACGTTTCCGAAGTGCCATCATACCCAACGCAATGGACGAATTCGGTTTTGATTTAACATTCGTCGGTGGTTCATTATTGGAGATGCTTTCCATTGTGTGGATGATTTCACATCGCAGTGCTATGCCCGCCTCGTCAATTTTTGGCCTGATGATGACCTCGTCCCCTATCAGGACAAAATGCATGTCAGGGTCTTTACGTGCCGCAAGCACAACACCATCCAGCATCGCATGCGGTGCGTTGTCACCGCCAAGGATATCTACAATTACTTTTTTCATAATGTAATTATATACCATATATGAATCATCAACGCCAATTAGATTTCTTGGCTATTTTTTTAAAGAATGTTATTATTAAGTCATGGCGAATATAGATAAAACTTCAAGTGAATATATTGAGTTGCGTGACAGAATTTTGCAGTATCATGGGCTTGCGATACCAGAGATTGATTTTGGAGGTAGGTATGTCGTGGTTGACACGGTTGAGTTACCAGCTATCACACAAAACCAAACCACAGAATTCTTTAAGAATTCAGATCTTTATCAAAATGCAACAGGCGGCGAAGTATTAAATGCATTGAAAATGTTTAATTATAACAAAGCAGGCGAAATGGGGTTCGAGGCTTCAAACACTCTTTTTGGCACTATCGCTGGTCATGGATTTACGCAAGAAATAGAAAACGATCAAATCACTGCCATCAACATTCTTACGGATGTTGATGATGCGGTCAAATTTGCGATTGATGAGTTTTCCAGTGAACAATTAAAAAGCGAAGAATTAATAAAATTAATTGCAGAAAAAGCAGTCAAAAAACGCCCACCATCCGATGTTATATTTATTCTTTTACATGAATTAAAACATCAATGGATACAACAACACAAGCAAGGGAAATTGAAAATTAACAACTCTCCTTGGACCAGTTCCGACATGAGGCATATGGATCTAGGGTTTAATTTTAGAGGGAACGAAGATACACAAGAAATGCTTTGTAATATTTTTGCACTTGAAACAGTCACCAAATTAGGATTGCCAATTACAGAATTTATTTCTGAGATAACGGAACCACTTAGAGAAAGAAAAATCAGAAAAGAAAGCGATAAAAATATGCGACGTGAGATTGATCTAGAAAACCAAGATATTGATGAAATCGAAAGGTCGTAATAAAAATGACTTGACATAAATTATCCGAAAATGGTATGATTCATTTGTTCAAAAAAGCGAGGTTAAAAAGATGGCAGTTCCAAAACATAAGGTATCCAAATCAAGAAAAGGCATTCGTAACAGTGCAAACTTTAAGGCACAAAAGGTAACGACAACATCGTGCCCGAATTGTCATGCAAGTGTTCGTCCACACTGTGTGTGTCTTGATTGCGGTCATTATAAAGGTGTAAAGCGAATCGAAATCAAAGAAGAAAAGAAAGGTGAATAATAATAAAAGGGCTTGTGCCCTTTTTTCATGTCATGATACAATGTACATTATGAAAATATTAGTAATTAACAGCGGGAGTTCATCTCTCAAATCCCAGTTGGTTGACACAGAAAACAACAAGGTCGTTTGTAAGGTAACGTTTGATGCAATCGGTCTGGACCGTTCTTTTTACGAGTTCGAGCAAAATGGCATCGAAACAAAAAAGAATGAACCAATTAAATCGCACGAAGAAGCGGTAAAAAAATTATTCGAGTTACTAGGCAACGAGACCAAACAAATCTGCGGCATTGGACATCGTGTGGTGCATGGCGGTGAAAAATACCAAAAGAGTGTAATCGCAACGGACGAGGTTTTACAAGGTGTGGAGGCAGTTTCGCACTTTGCGCCATTACACAATCCAAAGAATTTGTTAGGCGTTCGTGCATGTATGAAAATCATGCCTGGTGTACCAAATGTGTTGGTCTTTGATACAGCCTTTCATTCCACCCTACCGCAAAGTTCTTTTCATTACGCAACCACGCACGAGGATTATGAAAAACACGGCATCCGTCGTTTCGGTTTTCACGGGACCAGTTATGCCTACGTTTCACGCAAAGTTGCCGAGATGATGGGGAAACCAATCGAGGATCTGAAGATGGTTATTGGCCACCTTGGAAATGGTGCAAGTATATGCGCAATTGACGGCGGTAAAAGTGTACAAACCAGTATGGGTCTTACCCCATTGGAAGGTGTTATGATGGGTACACGAAGCGGAGACATAGACCCAGCAGCCGCAATTGCGATTGGGCGTGCGCGCGGTCTTGATTATGATGGATTGTTACACTATTTAAACAATGAATGCGGTTTAAAGGGCGTCAGCGGCGTCACAAGCGACATCCGTGACGTGGTCGCGTCCAAGAAAAAGAATCCACGCGCAAAACTGGCGTACGACATATTTGTGGGTCGAATAACAAAATACTATGGTGCGTACATCGCAACTTTGGGTGGCGTAGACGCAATTGTTTATACTGCGGGAATTGGCACAAACCAAGCATGTATTCGCGAGGCAATCGCGGACAAACTTGGATTTATGGGTGCAAAAATTGACAAGAAATTGAACAAGAGTCTTGGTCGCAATCCGACGATAGAGATTTCGCGAAAAGGTGCAAAAATTAGAACGTTTGTGGTATGCACGAACGAAGAATTGGAAATTGCAATAGAAACAAAAAAACTGGTTAAGTAAATGGAAAAAATAAAGATTGTCGCGGTCATTGCGGAATTCAACCCGCTGCACCGCGGTCATAAGTATATTTTGAAGCAAGCACGTGCGATCACAGGTGCTACGCACGTTTTAGTTGTGTTGTCATCAAATTTTACCCAACGTGCAGAACCCGCCATAATGGAAAAGCATGCACGTGCAAAAGCAGCAATCAGCGCAGGTGCGGATGCAGTTATCGAAATTCCAACCGCATATGCAACGGGCAATGCCGAAATATTTGCAAAGGCCGGAATAAAATTGGCGGTCAGTTTTCCGCACGTAACGAACATCGTTTTTGGAACCGAAAGTCGTGATATCTCGCTATTAAAACTTATTGCGACCACCCAAGTTAAAAAGAAAAGTGATTTTGAAAAATATATGCACGGCCATCTGAAACAAGGTATTAGTTTCGACAAAGCACGATGCGAGGTTATTAAAAAATTACTACCTAACATTTCTGCCGACCTTATCGAAAAGACCATGAACACACCCAACAATATTTTGGGAATTGAATATTTAAAGGAATTGGCACGCCTAAAATCCACTGTGGTACCAATTGGCGTGCAACGAATCAATTGCCCAAGTGCCAGCCAAATCCGCGAAACGCGCATGTTACAGGGTCTGTATGCCTCCAGCACGATTAAGAAAAAAGATAATTTGTACCTTAGCAAAAAAAACTTTGAATCATTTGGACAGATTGCGTTATTTTCACTTATGACACGTTTGTGTACAGAGATATATAATTCAAACGAAGAACTTGTAAACCTAATAAAAAATCTACATCCAATTTCGTATGACGACCTTAAACGCGACGCGCCAACCAAAAGGTTTTCGGTTTCACGAATTGCGCGTCTTGCATTACATTCTGCCTTAGATATCAAAAAACCTGACATCGAATTTTTATACAAGAACGAATGGCTGCCTTACACAAATCTGTTGGCAATTAACACGGATGCAGGCAATTTATTTTCCGCACTGTGTTTAAATTCCAAAACACCAGTTGTCGTTCGCGGAAATAAAATTAAACCAAAAGAAAATGCATATTACAAAACATTAAAAGCCATAGATGCACGTGCCGAATTATTATACGAGGCAATCACAGGCAAACACCACGAAAAGAATACATTGTTTGTGAAAAAATAAAAATGCAAATAAACGAGAGGACGCCCTCTCGTTTATTTTAATTATACTTCTTTCTTGGCGTGTGGGTTGTGTGCAGTAATTCATGTGCCTTTTTGCCATTTGGTTTTCCAAGGAATTCATCATAGATTTGTTTGACAACCGGATTTTCGTGACTACGCCTTAGATTGTTGTATTGATCCATATTATATATGGTCTTGGAACGATTTCGCGCATTACCGAAATTGTCTTGAATGATTGCGTCATGTGCAGGCATCGCACCGCCATTAACACAACCGCCCGGACATGCCATGACCTCGACATAGTGGTAATGTTCGTAACCGCTTTTGATGTCTTGAATAACACGTTCGGCATTTGTGATGCCGCTGACAACCGCTGCGCGTATGTTGTTCCCATTTTTATCTTTTAGATCACGAACATTGGCAACCTTTATTCCCTTTTCGCCACGCAGATCGTGGAATTCAATATTCTCCATTTTTTTACCCATTATGTGTTCGCATACTGTTCGTAATGCGGCCTCTGTTACCCCGCCTGTTGTTCCGAATATCAAACCCGCCCCACTGGACAGACCCATTGGGTCATCGTATTTACCGTCATCCAAGTTTTTAAAGTCAATTCCGGACTCTTTGATTAATCTAATCATCTCGCGCACAGTAACCACCATATCCACATCTTTTATTCGTGAATTTGCATCAATTCCCTTTCGGTTGGCCTCGGACGATTTTGTAACGCATGGCATCAGCATAACCATGAATATATTCTTTGGTTCAATATCAATCTTATCGGCGTAATAGGTCTTTGCAAGGGCACCAAAGATTTGCTGGGGGCTTTTGGTTGTGCTGATATTCGGTATCAGATCTGGGTGCATCATGGTGACATAATTAATCCATCCAGGACAACATGATGTAAATAATGTTTTTACTTCACCTTCCCAGTTATCCAGTTTGGATATAAACTCGACCCCTTCCTCCATAATCGTAAAATCCGCCGCAAGGTTCAAATCAAATATCCTATCGAACCCAAGTTTTTTTAACGCCGTCACCATCTTGCCCTGGACATTTGTGCCGGATTTCATCCCGAATCCCTCGCCAATTGCAACGCGGGTAGATGGTGCGGTTGCAATTATTACATGCGTTTTATCATCCGCAATTTTTTCTTTTAACAATTGCAGGTGGTCGTGTCTGTTTGTGGCTTGGGCCTCTTCTAATGCCGCGGTTGGGCAATTTGCCACACACTGGCCACATGTGATACATGGAACACTACCAAGTTCTTTGTCCCACGCAACACCCACCGTGGATTCAAACCCACGGCCATTGACCGCCAAAACGTCCACCTGTTGATGAATTGCACAGACCTTTACACACCGACCACACATAATACATTTGTTTGGGTTGCGGCGGATGTAATCGTTCTTTTGATCAACCGTGACAAATTCCTTGTCTCGTGCAAAGCGCTTGGCATCGCACTGGGCGTCTTCTGAGGCTTTTTTAAGGCGACAATCGCTGGTCCGTGAACATTTCAGACAATCCAGTTCGTGATCGGAAAGCAATAACTCTAATACTGTTTTTCGTGCATCCAATACACGGGGCGAGTTAGTTTTTATAATCATCCCATCCGCGATATTTACACCACACGCGGGCACCAAATTCCATCGTCCCTCGATCTCGACCACACATGCACGACAAGACGACAATAGTCCAAGATTTTTGGAATAACAAAGGTTGGGTATATTAACCCCTATATCGGCACACGCCTCTAGCACAGTTTTTCCGCTTGCACCCTTTATTTCGTATTCATTACCATTAACATTTATCTTCATGCCCACCACCTATTTTGATACCTTTATAATTGCGTTTACTGGACATATTGGTGCACACTTGCCGCACTTGACACATATTTCTTTGTCTAAAAAATGATCCTCTTTCAATTCACCTTTTATTGCGTTAACGGGGCAAACGGGAACACACCTGTTACAATTAATACATTTTTCATTAATTTCATATGTCACAAGTTTCTTACATGCTGCAGCCGGACAGTGACCTTTTATATGTTCCACATATTCTTTGCGAAAGTGTTTCAGTGTAGAAAGAACTGGGTTAGGCGAACTCATCCCCAAACCACAAAGACTGGTGTTTATGATTATCTTGGAAAGATTTTCCAACTCGACCAGGTCTTTCATCTTTGCATTACCCAAAGAAATTTTATCCAAAATTCCCAGCAACTTTTTATTACCGATTCTGCAAGGTGTGCATTTACCGCAACTTTCGTCTACGCTGAATTGTATAAAGAATTTTGCAACATCCACCATACAGTTTGTTTCGTCCATTACAACCAAGCCGCCGCTACCTAGAATTGACCCAACACGCTGGAGCGAATCAAAATCAATCTTCAAATCAAACATGTTGGCAGGAATACATCCGCCACTTGGACCCCCAGTTTGCACCGCCTTAACTTTTTTTCCATTAGGCACACCACCGCCAATGTCGTTGATAATTTCATTAATTGTTATACCCATCGGAACTTCGACAAGACCCGCATTGGCGATGTTTCCTGCCAATGCAAAGACCTTGGTCCCGGCATTGTTTTTGGAACCAATTTTATTCCAATACGTTGGCCCCTTGAACATTATCATTGGTATCGCGGAAAACGTTTCCACGTTATTAATAAGGGTTGGTTTACCATATAACCCTTTGGTTGACGGGAATGGCGGTCGTGGGGTAGGTTCGCCCCGTTTCCCTTCGATAGATGCAATTAGGGCAGTTTCCTCGCCGCACACGAACGCACCGGCACCAAGTCGAACTTCTAAATCAAATGAAAAGTCCTTTCCTAATATATTTTCACCAAGCAACCCATACTTGCGTGCAGCCGTTATTGCATGCCGAATATTTTTAACCGCGATTGGATATTCCGCACGCACATAGACATAGCCCTTGGTTGCACCCACCGCATATCCGGCAATCGTCATAGCTTCTATAACACTGTGTGGATCATTTTCCAAGATTGCCCTATCCATAAAAGCGCCAGGGTCACCCTCGTCCGCATTGCAGACAACGTATGCCTCTGTTCCACTGTTTTGTACAGATTCACGCACAAACTGCCATTTCTTACCTGTTGGAAATCCTGCACCCCCGCGACCACGCATGCCGCTTTTCTGGACTATTTCAATGACCTTTTCTGGCGTAATTTTCAATGACTTTTCCAATCCGAAATAACCATCAGTTGCGATATATTCATGTATTGACAGCGGGTCAATTATATCCACATTTCGCAGAACCTTTCGTACCTGGTTATTAAAAAATGGTGTGTCATTTTTTTGCGACCACTGGGTCCATTTATCATCCACAATGGATGAATATTTGTCTTTAATTTCTTCCAGTTTCTTTTTTGTCACTGCGCCCCCTCTTGTTCATCTTTCTTGATCTTTCGAATTACCGCCAACATCTTGGTTGTGTTTGTTTTATTAAACCAACGCTCGCCGATTATAACAATTGGCGCAGAGGCACAATCCCCCACACAACGGGTATTATGTTCAATAGAAAAAAGGCCATCAGTAGTCACCCCACCCGCCTTTATTCCAAGTTCGTCTTCTATTGCGTTCAAAATCTCTTGTGCACCCAAAACATAACATGCGGTTCCCATACACACGGATATGACATGCTTGCCACGCGGCGCGAATGTAAATTGGTGATAGAATGTTGCGGTGCTGTAAACTCGGCTCTGTGACACCTCAAAGACGTCGGCAACGACCGCCACCGCATCTGGTGTTATGTATCCATAAACCTCTTGCGCTTGCTGTAATGCGGTTAGTATCGAAGGCTCGTTAGTTATTCTTTTTTTAAACGCAGATTTAGTCACTGTTAAGTCCCCCATTTTTTTTGCCTATTGAATTTGACTTTCTTCGTATGCCTTGATACTAAGCGATATCCGTCTGTTTTCGCGGTCTATATCCTGAACAATTACCATTTTCTTTTCGCCTACTTTACAGACCTCGTGCACAGATTGGATATAACTGGAACTCATCGCACTGATGTGAATCATACCTTCCAGCCCATTTTCCAATTTTGCAATTGCACCATATGGAAGAATCTTTGTTATGGCAACCTCGTATTTTTCGCCGACTTGGATTTCGTCTATTCTGATATCAAATGGATGTTTTTGTGCGGCCTTGAAACTAAGTTGTACTTTGTTCGCGTCACGATCCACCGATATTACACGGAACTGGTATTCTTTGCCTATTTCAAATATGTCTTGTGCACGCTTGTTTCGTTCATAAGAAACCTCTGTATTATGTACAAGGCAATCTACCCCATTAACCTCTACAAATGCACCAAAGTCGGTAAGACGTACCACACGACCTGTCACAAGTTTATTTATGAAAATCCCATGCCAAAAAAGTTCACGCTTTTCATTTTTGTCCGCAACCTCGTGTGCTTTTTTGGATGCGACTATTTGGCGCTTTTCCTCATCAAAATCGGTTGCAGTTAATGTTAACTCCTGCCCCTTGTACCTATCCAAATCCCGTACAAAAAATTCCTCTATTTCACTGGCGGGCACAAACACACGCCACGCACCAAAAAAGGCATTCAAACCCGCTTTTGTAGCAGATTCAATGGTGGCTGTAAACTTTGCACCTTTTTTAATTTCTGGAATCTGTAGATTCTTTTGTACGGTATCCACTGCACGTTTCGCAGACACTTTGATCGTGCCTTCCTCCGTTTTTGTAGACATCACCATTACGTCCAACTTCGTATTCTTTGGTAAATCTAAAAACTCGACTTCTTCATCGCCACTTATTAAACCATCGCTTTTCCCACCAATATTAACAATGAGACCCTTTTCAGTTTTTTGGACAACGACCCCGTTAAGTATTTGTCCGACACGATATTTTTTGAAACTCTCGTCTATCATGTCCATGTTAAATTCTGTCATTTTTTAATTCTATCCTTTTAAAATTTCAAGTGTATATAATATATTACATTGGAATAACATCAACACGCAAGAAAAAAAAGGTGTTATAAACACCTTTTAATTCTTTTTAATTTTTGTTTCAAAATATTTCGTCTTTTTTATAATTCGGCTACCTTTCTGGGTATAGTCTTTTAAAAGTTGTTTTTTGATTACTTTGGGTTTTAAATCAAAACTCTCATCATATATTTCTTTGATTGGCACCCAAACTGGGTCTGTCGTTCCGCGAATTACACCGTATCTATCCAACATCAACTCAGCACCTTCACAATGTTCTTCGGATTCCGGATTTTTTGTCACGTTGCCCGTCATATATTCACAAAGATAAAATGCCTCCATTTTACCTAGAATATCTGCTCCGTTAACCTCTTTTATTTTTTTGTAAAGTATGGTTCTTGGCTGCACAGTTATACCGGTTTCTTCCATTACTTCACGTGTTGCCGCCGTTCTTAAATCTTCACCTTCATCCACATACCCGCCTGGAAATGTATAATAAGTCGCACCGTCTTTGTATGCCGGTTTGGAACGTTTAAGTAAAAGTATCTCGTCCTCGCCATCATCGTTCTTTTTAATGGTGATGGCACGTGCACCACCAACCGGAACCGCATCCCAGGCTTTCTTTTTTTGCTTTTTCTCAAACCCCTCTAACATCCCTGACATTACATCCGCCACACGCCCAGAGAATGCAGACAATTCGTCTTTATCAACCTTTCTGTCTTGGAACTCTTCTACCGAGATTGGCTCGCCAACCTTAATCTTACAGAGTCTGAAAAAACCTGGTGCGCGATTAAGAACCATCGGTAAAATTGGAACATTGGCCTTTATTGCAATTAGACTGGCGCCATTACGCATTGCAAGCGCGTCTTCGGGATTAAATACGCGCATTCCCTCTGGGAAAATTAACAACAATTTATTGCGCTTCAATACCCCAAGGCTGTGCTTGATAACTGCGATTTCTTTGCCCTTGTGAATTGGAAAACCATTTAGGTTGGTAAAGAACCAGCGACGAAAAGGTTTTTCAAATAAACTTGGCTTAGATATAAAGTAAATCTCTCTTGGAAGCCCCATAAACATAGCAGGTATATCAAAGTTGGATTTATGGTTACAAACAACCACGACGGGCTTGCCACGGAATTTTCTTAACTCTTTCCTATTAATCAGTCTTGTCCAACATGTTAATCGATAGGGAACAAACAGAATAATTTTAAACAGAACGCGAAACATGAACATCTCCTTTGCAATATCTGTTAGTGTATATCATTTACACTTTTTTGTGCAATTTCTTTTTGATTGCCTTTTCCATTTTCTTTACAACTTTGTCTGCTTTGATTCTGCTGCAGTCTATAATTATCGCATCTTTAACACGAATCAGAGGACTTTCCACCCTGCTCATATCGGCTTCGTCACGTTCGTATATTCCTTGTTTAACTTGCTCAAGTGTTATGGTGGGCTCTATTTTTACCTCTTGCAAAAAACGTCTCTTTGCACGCGATTTTAACGATGCAGTCAGATAGAATTTTACTTTTGCATTAGGAAACACAACAGATGTAATATCACGTCCCTCGCACACAAGTGTACCTTTCTTTGCAGTTTCATATTGGATATTACGCACCTTCTCACGAATGCGTGATATTCTTGCAACCTTCCAACCATGTTCACTTACCTCAAGGTCATGCAGTTTTTCCGTTATATTCTCACCATCTAAAAAAATAAGGGTACAACCGTTGACACAGTCTACCCTTAAATCAATATTGTTAATTGCCTCTGTAATCGAATCCTCGTCCGCCAAATCCACATTGTGATTCAAAAAGTGAATTGTAATACCTCTGTACAACGACCCAGTATCCAAACACATACAACCAAATTTTTTCGCAAGCATTCGCGCAACGGTGCCCTTACCACTGGCAGCTGGACCATCAATTGCAATTTGAAATATTTCGTCCTCTTTTAATGTACTTGTTTCCATTAGCGCTTATCTTAACATACCGAAACAAGTCATGCAAGTGTTTACAATTAAATTAATGTTGAATTACAACCGCATGCACATTTTTCAATTTTTTCCAGTTCTTTTAACACGCGCTTTTCAAATGGTTCCAATTTATGCTCAATCTCTTTTGCAATCTTTTCTGCAAAATTTTGTTTGTGGTGATGTCTATGATGTTCGCACCCACAACCACAGTGGTCATGATGGTTACACCCGCAATCGCATTCACAACCACATCCATCTCTTCTTCCACGTCTTGCTTTTCTAAGTAACTCACACTCGCATTCCGCAAGTTCTATTTCGCGTATCAGGTCATGTGCGTAATGACCTCGTGCTCCACGCACACCACGACCCAGACCGCGTCGTAATTCCACTATGCCCCCATCGTAATGGTGGTCGTCGCATCTGCCTTGTTCTTTTAACAACAGAAATAGAATAATCAACATCGACGTATTATTTGCCAGATTCAATTCACTGTTCTGTGCAAACAGACCCAGACCAATTATCGCCGGCACCAATAATTCATTATTAAGTTTAAACATTATCGTCTCCTTTATATTTAGGCAATCTTATGTTATTTCCCGCGAGGGAATAATGGCAAATCAAAGAATCCACGACACGCATCGTCATCAAACGAGACAGCAGGCGGTGGCGGTGCAAAGCCATATGATGGAATAAGGATGTCTGCATCCGTCATGACCTTTATGATTGTTGTTAAACAAACTGTGCCGGAAATATTGCCTTGTGCATCTATGCGTGCGTTTGGTGTATTGGCGCTGGTTTGAGAAATAATTTCGCAAGGAAACATGGCTTCGCCCGGTACAAACAACACAACATCATGACTGCACATTATCTGACTGGTTCCTTCGTATCTTGTGCCTTGTACACATTCAAATGTCACCCGCAGTGGTGTTGTGACATCACAACTTATTCGTGCAAAACTTGGACGTTCCTGTATACGTGAGATATTCAAATTAGAGACTATTGCATCGCTACGTACACTTACAGCGGATATAAATCGCGCGGGTGGCGGCAATTGATCCCTTTCGTTGACAACAATAGGTGTGTTCTCCAACGTTTCCTTTACAAGGCCCGAGTCCAGAATACGCCTTGCAGAAATCGCAACACGATGACAAAGCCCTTGTATCGGATTACACTTTATAGGACCAGGACGTGGATGTCTGTGGTTTGAGAAAAAAGACATTTCGTTTTTTAGCCCTCCTTTTATCAGATTGAAATTATTTATGATAAAGAAGGTTAAAAAGGTTCCAAAGGTTATTTTGCCTTTTCTAAAACGTACGGCATTGCTTTTATAATTTTATTATCAAAGTAAACACAGATATCGTGTTCATTAATTGTGATTTCGATTTTGTCCTTTTCATGGGACATTAATGGATAAAAGAAATCTTCCTTTGCAATCCCTGTTCTGTTATGCCTGTCCGGGAACGTTGGTTTAATCAACGTATTTTTTTGAATTATGTGCACCATTTCGTATTCCTTGCCAGATTGTGTCATTATCGCTTCAGATTCGGGAAACATTGGTCCACAATTTAACACGGCGCATACCACAGTCATTCCTGCCGTTTCCATGGCACCTACGTAACATCTTCCGGCCTTGGATGTAAATCCAGTCTTTACACCCACTATGTTTTTATTTGATCTCAGCAGTCTGTTTTTATTTTGCAGCACACGCGGATACTCCACACCACTGATACGCTTTTCTTTGGTGGCGGCAATTTCCGCGAATTGTGGATTACGCATCGCATACGCAGAAATCATCGCCAAATCATAAGCGGTTGTGTAATGTCCCTCTTGATCCAAACCATGCGGGTTTTTAAAACTGGAATTCTTTGCGCCTGCTTTGGTTGCAACCTTGTTCATTAATGCACTGAATTCATCATTGGTTTTAGAAACATGTAATGCTAGCGCAGATGCCGCATCGTTACCGCTTCGTAACATCAAACCATACAACAATTCTCTTACCGTCAATTCCTCGCCTTTCTGAAGATATATGCTGGTGCCTTCTATTCCTATTGCTTTATCACTGACTTTTATTTTTTCATCCAAATCACTTACATTCTCGATCACCGTTATTGCGGTCATAATCTTTGTTGTGGATGCCATGGGTAATTTATCGTGTTCATTCTTTGCATATAACAATCTGCCAGAACTAACCTCTACGGTTGCCATACCACGTGCAGATGTCATTGACTGCTGTGTTGCAGTTGTAGCTTCGACAGTACTGCGTCTAATATTCATCGGTGTACGTGCACTGTTTGCAAGCACCGCGCCCATAATAAATGAAAAGCCCATAATAATGGCAAGTACCGCAACGATTATCCTGGATGCCAGTTTTCTTTGAGAAGAATATTTTTTCATGACAGTAATGTTTGCAAAAATTCTTTGAATAATTCATTTTTCATTTTTTAGTTTTAGTTGTACAATTGAACCATGAATATACTTATCGCTAATAATAGAAACATAACACGGGGGGAAGTTTCATTACTGGCAGCCAGGCTTTCCACCAAACACAAGGTTACTGTTGCATACATGGAGCAAGACGCCTCATTCAAGGGTCTTGCGTTTTCATACGAGAATGCACCCGTGCACGTAAACCAAGTCAGTGGCCATTCCGCCGAAGGTGTCGCAGTATTCGAATTCGGGTCATACCCAGCAGACATGATTTCCATTATGTTGGGTGAAATTATGCGGCATGACCCGCCAGACCTTGTAATATGCGGAATCAGCAACGGCGTCAATATGGGGCCAGATATCTATTCATCGTCCAACGTGGGTATGGCAATTGAATCCACTTTCTTTGGTATTCCTGCGATCGTGATTGCGACCGAATATAACCAAGGCGGAAATTCTATCACTCATTTGGAACCTGTCATTAAATTCGTGGAAAAGAATTTGGATAAATTTGCAAATCTTGAATTGCCGGCTCATACCTTTCTTAACATTAATGTTCCACGTGTGGAAAAGTATAAAGATATCAAAGGTATTAAATTCACACACATGGGCAAAAGCAACATGAAACTAGAATACATAGAGCGTACATGCCCAAAGGGCAGAAAATACTACTGGTCAAAAATTGCCAGCCAAGAAAACATGGACAAGGGCGGCGAAGACGATAAAACATGGTTTGACCAAGGTTATATTTCGATATCCCCTATCAGTTACGACCCAACAGATTTAGAAGGGATAAAATCCATGCGCAACCTTGCACGGGAGGCAAAATGAAAAGTTTAAAAATCCTTTTAACAAATGAACGCGGATGCTTTGATGCGGGCATATTGGCACTTGCACGCGTGTTGTCTACACGTCACAGGGTCTGTATCGTTGCGCCTTTACAACCAAATGCTGGAATTGGACATGCATTAACCACGGCAAAACCACTTCGTGCAGAGCAATATTTTGCCCTGTCCAAGGTCAAGATTTTCGGTGTAAATGGCACACCGTGTGATTGCGTTGGCCTTGCGCTATCCTGCTTATTAAAAAGCAAACCAGACCTTATAATTTCTGGCATAGATTCCAAACACAATCGCAGCGAAACAATTCTTTCCAGCGGTGTTACATGCAGCTCAATCTTGGGAACAGTTCATGGAATTAAATCAATTGCCGTATCCTCGGACATGGGCGAAGTTACCAATGAAAACGAGTTCATGCCTATGGCACGTGCTGTAAATACGTTATTAGAGGGCTGGTACAATACTTTACAAAAAGATACAACATTGAATGTTAACTTTCCAAAAAAGTTTAATTTAAAGAAAATAAAACCCACACATATAACAACCAACATTGTGGAAAATACATATTTCCACGAGGTCAATCCGTTTAACCAAGATTACTATTGGATGAAAAATTTGCCTACCGGATATAAATTAGATGCCTTAGAAGACCGCGGCGATATCTATTGGCTTAAACAAGGATATATAACACTTACACCATTGAAATACAATCTGACGAACCTAGACGCGTTTAACGTTTTAGAAAAATCCAAGATTTCGGTCTAGAGGTGAAGCATGCCACACGAAATTTATCATATTGCTATCGATGGTCCTTCTGCCTCTGGAAAAGGCACAATAGCGCGCGAGTTAAGCATGCGTCTGGATATCCCCGCTCTGGATACGGGCGCTTTGTATCGCGCAGTGGCGGTTTATTTAATGGAGAACCAAATTGACCATATTAACGAGGTCATAGTTAACCATGCCATGAATGATATTGATATGGATGTGGAAATCAAAAATAATCAAACACATGTATTTATAAACGGAGATGAGAAAACCCACAAAATTAGAAAACATGATATTTCAATGATAGCAACAGAAATCAGTTACCATAAATGCGTCAAAGACAAGTTAACAAAAATAATGCAACAAATTGCGCATAAACAAAGCATTATTTTAGATGGCAGAGATATCGCCAGTGTCGTTCTGCCAAACGCGAAGTATAAATTCTATCTAACCGCCAGCGTCGAAACCCGCGCCCAAAGAAGGCTGAATGATATTAAAAATCCCGACTTAACGCTGGAAAACATTATAGAACATATTAAAAAGCGTGATTATATTGATTTCAACAGACCCTTTGGTGCACTTGTCAGAGTTCCAGATGCAATCCTGGTTGACAGTACAAATCACAAATCCATTGATGAAACTGTGGATATTATTCTTCAATATATTTATTGATCTTTTCTATAATTAGTATCAATATATCTTCACATCTTTGGATGCACTTGCCCTCTACGTTTATTCTTATTACATCCTCGGTTCCACTTGGGCGAATAATTAATCTATAACCTTTGTTTTGCTGTTCAAGGTTTTTTACAAATTCGGTAAATTCTTTTGTTTTGATTGCGTCTTTTTGTGTATTGGTTGCTTTGATATTGTGTACCACATTTGGGTACAACAGTATCTGCTTTGTCAGATCCATTAAATTCAAATCTATATTAACCATCATCTCTAACGTCATTAGTGCGGTATATAAACCATCTCCGACATAATAGTCACTTATGCCACGTGCGGAAAAGATTATATGCCCGCTGGTCTCGCCACCAATTACTAGGTTATTTTCCTGCATTGCAGTCTTGATATATTTATCTCCCACAGGTGTTTTTATTAATAAAATTCCATTCGATTTAAGGTATTCTTCGGCGCCACCATTAAATAAAACTGTGGCTGCAATTTTGCTAACATTTACATATTTACCCAAAGCAGCAAGCAATCTGTCTCCATGCACAACATTGCCACTTTCGTCTATTACAACGCACCTGTCAGCGTCTCCATCAAAAGAAAAACCTATTTGCCCTTTTCTTACCTTTGTTTGCAGATTCTCTGGATAAACTGCACCACAGTCTTCGTTTATGTCTTTACCATTGCTTTGCACATTGATTAACTCGAAATTAAAACCAAGTTGCCCAAGCACATTGCGCGCGATATCCGCACCGCTTCCATTAGCGCAATCTATCACAATATGCGGAAGTTTTTTTCCAATGAAAGATTCCCGAAAGAATTCAACCAAATACGAAGTCCAAAGATCAACTAATGCTTTATTAGATTTGGAAAGAATTGCCACATCAATTAATTGCTCTAGCCTTTCTATGTCTTTTTCAGAAATCTTTCCGCCGTCATGGGTAAATAGTTTAATACCATTCCACTCAGCACTATTGTGGCTGGCAGTAATCATTATTCCCATACCACATCCCAGTTCTCGCGTGACAAACGATACCGCAATTGTCGGCACAACACCCATATTTAAAACATCAATCCCCGCCTTTTCCAACACGTTACAAAACATCGTAACTATCCAATCACAACTATCTCGCGTATCGTGACCGATAACGATTTGCGTTGCTCCATTTTCATTTAAAAAGGCTGCAACCGCCATTGCAACCTTTTGTACAAAATTTGGGGAAAAGAGTTCACCTACACGTCCTCTTATCCCATCAGTTCCGAAATACTTCATTCCTTTATATATGCACTGGCGCTAGTTGCTGCGATTGCACCATCAGAGCACGCAGTGACAAGTTGTCTAACATCTTTTACACGAACATCACCTGCCACAAAAACACCATGAATATTCGTCCGCATTTGATTATCCGCAATGATATATCCGCTATTATCCAATTTAATCGCATCGCCAAGTATCTTGGTAGACGGCGCACGGCCAATTGCAACAAACACCCCCTCGCACTTTATTGTGGTTTGTTTACCATTTGTGCCTTTGATATCAAGAGATTCAATCTTTTTATCGCCATTAAATTTTTCCACTGTGTGGTTGTGGTAGATGCCCTTTATATTTTTAAGACTCCCAAGTTTTTCCACCGTAGTTGAATGCGCGTTGAAATTCTCTGTCGCATTAACGATTATAACGCCACTGCAAAGTGTTGCCAGGTATATTACCTCCTCAACCGCGCTGTTGCCACCCCCAACCACCACAATATCTTTGTCTTTGTAAAATGCACCATCACAAAGCCCACAGTAATGTATACCGCGTCCATCAAATTTTTCTTCGTTAATCGCGCCGACTTTACGCGGCTCTGCGCCAGTTGCGATAATTACCGCCTTTGCACTGAATTCTGTGTCACTGGTGGATATTTTGTGCGTACCACACTTTTTCTTTGAAAACTTGATTTGGGTTATTTCATCGTAAACAATTGTTGCACCACTTTCTTCGGCTTGTGTTGCTAGTGCCTCGGATAAATCAACGCCGCTGATAGACACAATACCAGGCATATTTACAACGGGTTTACCGGTTTGCAGAATCTGCCCACCACAAATTTTGTCTTCAATAATAATCGTTTTACTTCCGGAACGTGCTGCATATACTCCCGCGGTAAGACCTGCAGGACCTCCGCCAATAATAAGAATATCGACATTTTCCTTTCTCATAGAATTCTCCTATAATAGATATAAATTAAAAGGTACTTGTTTAAAGTACCTCTAGTTTCTTTTTAAATGCCCTTTCAAATTCGCTGGCATATTTTTTTGCAAAATAAATTTCAATTTGTGCCGCCTTTGGATCCACTTTTAACGATTTTGTATCCGTATCGGTCACCAATTTAATAATAACACTGTCCCCCAAAATATCGCATGTTATGTCTTTTACAACGTCTTTGTTTCGAATATTAAGGGCGTCTGCAATGGCAAGAATATTGGAAATCTTGCGCACGGCGTCAAGGTCAAATTCTGTCATGATATCTTTGTAGCGTACCCATTCTGACAGGTTAAAGTCCTCCCAGCGCTTTTGTGCAGCACAGAACGAGGCAAGCACGATATCTTTGTGACAAATGCCGTAAAGTGTGGAATTCATAATTGCGTGATAGTTATTTCTTTCATGCGTGACTGGATTAACAACACCGCCCAGTTTATATAACTGTGCCGCCACACGAAGAACTTTGGCATAACCACGCGGCAGTTTATGAAGAACTTTTAATTGTTTAAACAGCATCAGGCCAAGTTCATACATACGTGTCCCAGATTCCTTGTCCAAACCGGTAAAGTCTTTTGTCATCTCTAGGCAATAGCCCAAAAGGTCTGGCATTGGTCGCTCGCTTGTAAATGGAATTGTGTGCTGAAACAACAGACCTTTGTTGCGGTAAATGTTTCCTACTACAATATTTTTTACACCAGTAAAACGTAGTATCGCGGTCATAATACAAAGACCACCAAGCACAGCAGATATGGACTGTGTGGACACCCCTTTCATCCTTGCACGCTTTTCTGGATCAAGGTCTTTAATAAACGTAAAAACCTTGTCGAATGTTTCGTTACATGTATGATAGTTATGTTCAATATCCACAGAGTACTTTGTAATTTTACGCGCAAGACGTGAATAAGCGGAAAATGTCTCCCCCACACCAATAATCAAACCTTCTGCATCCATGTTTTCAAAAATGGTGGCGTGTTTCTTCAATTGCTCGGTAAATGCTTCTATTGCCTTTTCTGGGTCTGAACTTTGTTTAAATATTCCGAACGTGCCAATGGGTATAACTGCGCTTTCCAAAATTATTCTACGGTTATAGTTAATTATACGAACGCACTGGGTTGTGATGCTGACCACCGTACCTTTTTGCACGTCCAGTGTATTTGTCACCGCACTGTATAACGCACTCATCTCACCTTCTGGCGACATAACACGAACATCTGTTCCCAATTGTGTTTTGGCATCCTCGATAAATGATTGATAGTTCTTTGCATGCGAAAGGCTGTTTGTTGCAATAACTTGGATATCCTTTATACCCTCGGCATCAATAATACTCTTGAACATTTGAAGAATACTAGAGCATTCGCGAAACCTTGTGGAAGATATCATCGCATCCGAGTTTATTTGTTCCTCGATTCCTACGGCTTCGGTAATTGTTTTATATGGAACAAAATACTCGCCCTCTTTAATGTGGGAAAGAATCAAACGAAAGTTACTAGTCCCCATTTCAATTAATGCAAGTTTCATGAGTTAAAAATCTCCTTTACCTAAAACCCTAACACAAATTGTCGATTTTGCATAGATGTTTTTGAATTTTTTTTTGCTTGATTTTTTAGTACGTTCTGTGGTAAGGTGTTGTATTCTTTGTTGCTAAAAGAGGAACAATAGAATAAGTTTTAAATTTGGGCATATGCCCATGATGTCATTTATAAAGGAAATTAAAAATGATAGTAGGACGAAAGAGAACAAAAATATTAGCCTTTTTAATTGCGATGGCTTTTCTTTTGGCTTCGTTGCCTGTATCCACTGCTTTGACTCCTTTGGTTCGGGCATTTACGCCAGAGGCTTTCCGCCACACCCCACCACAACAATCCTTAGTTGCATTTTCTGGCGGACCAATTGACAGTATTGCCAACCCGAATTTCTACGAAAGTGCACCTAGTGTATTCTCGAACTCTGTACCTGGATGGAACCAAGAACGATCTTCTGGCCGTGCACTTGGCGGTGTTGTAAATATGTTCCGTTACGACGAATTTATTTCCAGCAACAACCTTGAAAATTTGTCTTTTACACAAACACTTCCACCCACTGACTTTACAGACATTAACTTTCTAGTCATGACCAACCGAAGCGAGAACGAAGTCGCCAACGTAGGCTTCACCAGCCAAGATATCGAGTTCTATGCTGGCGGTTATTTTATTGTCGAAGTAGACTTTTATGCTGTTGCAAGTAACAACGCAGTTTATCTTTTATCCTCACACCCACTAACACAAGACATTGATACCAGCATCCAAATTCACCAAATCGTAGACCAATACGTGGATGACCCAAACGCCAGTGCATGGCGAACTGCAAGTTTCTTTGTACGTACAGACGCGCGAGAAGCCGTATCCATGCAACTTGGACTTTACCTTGGCACACGCGACACATCCAGCCGTGGTATCGTATTTTATAACAATGTGCGTGTTTGGGAAACAACACAAGGCGATTTTGAAACACGCCTAGAAGACGAACAAGACCGCAACAATATTTTTATTCGTGAAATAGATTTAAGACAACATGACGAGAAAACTGACGAATACGATTTTGGTAATTTTGTTCGTGCCTTCGACCGTCAAACAGACGTACACATGAACACGTCAATAATGACACCAAACGTGCCAAACACACTGAATTTCGAAGATGTTAACTTTTTATGGGGACACAGTGGTGGTCATGCACATGATGTTATGTTGTTGGCTGCTCATGAAAACTATGCAAGTCTACAATTGGAGACACCATTTACAATAGAGCGTAATTTGGTATACATGATCAGTTTCTACAGCCTAGGTAACGCCAGCATCCGCACACGCGACACACGCGAAGTTCCTACACACCTTCAAAACACAATCCAACGTTTTGACAGTGGTCATATCCCAACAATCACCCAACCAGAATCAAACAGAAACAATTGGAGTCTTAATACATTCTTTGTACTTGGTGCCGTATTAGAAGACATTGAACTGGAAATTGAATTCTGGATTGGCGAGGATGGTGTGTTTTCTACTGGCTGGATTTTAATTGATGATTTTTCAATTGTACGCATATCCAACGAATACTTTGAATCAAACCGTCATGACTTGCATGTGTTTTATCTAACACAGCGTGACGAAGCCGAGGCAGTTTCCCCAATTAATAACTCGCACTTTAACTTTGGAACCATTAATAATGTGAATACACCTTTCCCACTTCGTGCAACCGGTTGGACACATACATATGGCGAAGAATCTCTTGTACTTAGTGGTATTGTGAACACTCAAGACACACACTGGGCACGCTTTGCCAGTCTTGGTGGTGCAAGCAACTATGGTAATGCAATTAATCCAGGCCCTATAGGGGGCTTCAGTCCAAACAACAACATATACATGCTTCAGAACCGTGGTAATACATGGCAAAGATTAGAAAGTAACGAATTCGCACTAGAACGCGGTGTATATAACATCATCCGGTTTGATATGGCAAAATTTGTTCCGCATGTGGGCGACACAATGACGCTCTATGCTGTCATAGATTTCGGCGGGCGCGAAATTTCTCGAATCAATCTCAGTCACACCCCACTAACCCCACTGGACAGATTCGTTCCTTGGCAGCCGTTTTCATTTGCAATTCGTGATTCAGAATTCACATCACGCAGTGTTTCTATTTCTTTCATAATGGGAACCGAAGAAACGGAAAGTGCACCTGGTATAGTTTTTATTGACAACATGTCGGTTACAACACGTGACACCATCAACCAGAGCGAAGTTAACGCGTATGCAAACCTTGGCAACCCTGTAACTTTCGAGATTGATGGAGAAAGCATGTTCTTTGTCCCAGATGCTACAGGACAAGCCAATGCAACCGTCTTTAACAATATCCTAAGAATACAAACCAACCAACACCAACACACAACTGTTTCCAACACACTTACCGAAGAACTTCAAGGTGGAATGTTTTTTGAATACCAAATAACATTGCGCATTATTCCGGGAACTGGGCAAGCAATAACCTATGAACGTATTCCACATTTTAATACAGACGGGTTTTTAATGGATGAACCAGATGACATAGACTATGGAATTACCTTTAGACTGGATGGTTTTGATGGTGGCTTTGTGGATATGAAACCATACTATCTTAATCGAATGGCAACATACCACCTTGCCGGAGATGGTACAGGGTTCTGGACAACAATCAGTTTCTTTATACACTCGGAAGCTACTATGGATTTGTCGCTTGTTGTCGAATTTGGAAACGAATGGCGTGCAGTATGGGCCGAGGTCGAAATTGCATCCATAAATCTTGTTCAAATTGATGAAGACGCATTTAACAACGCTCGCCGTAACATTGATTACGACGCCCACCACAGAGTGGTTACCGAAGCGGACAGAACACTTCCACCAATTGACCCGGAGCCAGATCCAACGAGACGAGACGGACAATTGGATTTCCTAATCATTCCATCAATTATCATGGCATTGGCGTTAATTTTCGCGCTTGTTGCGTTCTCTCTACGTCGCTTTAAATTCAAACGCCATATCTCAAAAAAACACACCAGTTACGCAAATGACGAAGAATTCTCGGTTCGCAGCGAAAAGTAAGTAAAAAGCAAAAACTGGGTTTCTCCCAGTTTTTTATGTCCTACAAATTTAGAAAATATTAATCTAGTTCAAAAATATCAAACTGTTCGAATTTTTTGTGCTTAATTTCATTTCGTGTTTTTAAATTTTGATTGTATAATAAAAACAGAATGAGTCGAAGAGTTCTTGCCATAGTTATCATTGTTTTTGCCTTGATTGCGATAGGCATGCTTTTGTTTTTCTTTATTTTTAATAATAGTGGGGCTAGTAACGATCTTCGACTGACCGCAGGTAGAGCATATTATATCCGCGCAGTAAGGGGCGACATGTTCCAAGGTGATCAAGGCGGAATAAATCTTATAGTGAATGATACCAGCCACGCGCGTTTTGACGAAAATTTTCGCACCTTTACGATAACATTTGCAAACCCGCACAATGCAACATATACACTTATTGTCAGCAACTTTCGAAACAACAGACGCGGCGCTTCTGCCACCTTACACGGAATAATAGGGGGCGAGTTATTCATCTTTAACATGCGGACAACCCAACATCACATAATTTTTGAAACTATGATAACTACATCAGTAATTATCGAATACGACCGCCAAGAAGAGGAATATACAATGACACGAATGCAAAGTGTGCTAGAGTTTTATATAACTCCGCCAGAGCACATTTTACCAAGTTCTTGACGATAGGGGGAAATATGACCAGACGACGACGTAATCTATTCTTATCCTTAATTGGATTAAAAATCCTTATTGGGGTTGGTATTGCCATTTATTTTATATTTTTCACAATGAATCGTGAACTAGGCGTCATCAGAATCTCCAGTCCGTCCGATATGTACAGACAGGTAGATAATACAGAAGGCAGCCGTCTCCTTGTCGAGCGCAATGGTACATTCGCAATTCAAATATTTTACAATGGTCAAAGCCGATTCACTGGTATTGGTACTCACGAGCGCAGCGGAGGCTATATACACTTCACGTTTATTGATGCATGGGTAGCAGAGCCTAGCGGCGAAGAATTCACAATGGTTCAATACCCAAGTTTTATCAATGAAACTATTTCATTCAGAGTCCAAGGCCAAAGAACAGTCCGATTTGTGGATAATCACGATAATGTTTTTTATTTTAGATAGTGCATTTTAAATGTCGAAACTTGTCGAATTATCTAAGTGTTACTATACCATTTTCCACGACATAATATGAACCAACCTCACGAACCAGTTTAGCCGTCACAATACGAACTTGAATTTCACGACCAACCAAATCTTCCTCACACTTTGCGGAATTTAGCGAAAGAATTTGACACGGGGCAGATCCACTGAACTGAGAAATTTGAACAAGGTCGCCAATTTGGTTAAACTTTATTTTTGCATACATGAAATATATATATGCACACCTAACCAATTTTCTTGTCACACTACCCTGCACAAAATTTGTCGAAAATTTTCGCGCAAAGACTTTCCTAGTTTTCACGCATAATTGTCATTGCCATACTTTGTCTGCCGTTAATTGCTCCTCTGGTGCTTCCAAGTGTCTGCGCAATTTCTCCTACGCCCATTGGGCTGTGCCCATCAAACCCATGACGCATTGCAATTACCTGTGTCATTAGACCAGACGCATCCCTACTTTTCAATTTTGCAAATTTTTGTCCACCAACAATTTGGTTGTCTACCCTGTCTGTGAATGGCACAGAATATGCAGTCTCTATGTCAGCACGAGGCGTTTGTTCTCCGTTTTTTTCAATATTTTCATCCAAACTAAACGCCCTATATTTTGCATTAAACTCGCCTTCCTTGACAAATTTACGTATGTACACACATATTACATTGTGGATACATGTACCTGCCCAAGTCGAAAAGGTACCCCTATCTGGGTTATATGAATTGACTGCACTAATCAACCCTTTGCATCCCTCTTGAAAATAATCATCAAATTCATACTTGAAAATATTGTGAAAACTTCTGGCAAACCTTGCAACCAGAAATAAATTGTGCCTTACCAATTTGTCTCGTGCGTTTGCACAACTTGAAATGTTTTTTAGATATTCGTCTTGCTCTTGATTACTTAATGGTGGTGGATATTCCATTACACATTTTACCATAATTCAAAAGCAAGATGCAATACATCAGCCCTTTTTCGCGTTTTTTCTTACCCTCATCAATTCTTTTTTGAATGCCATAACTTCCACGCGCTTATTACCTTGAATATTCAAGGGAGAAACAATATTATTCATTTCATATCTTTCAATTCCATCAATTACTTTGCGCGCCTCATCACTTTTGATTATAAAGTCCACAGAGTAATAATCCACCACTAGTGTATCAATCAAATCGTTTGTTGCAACCTCGTCCATTTGGTCGCCTGTAATCAAACTTGCAATTGTCTTTCTGAACGTGGATAAAAAACCACTTTCCACCGCAGTTCGCGTATGCTTTTGATTAACATGCCAGTCTAATCTGGCACGAATTGATTCTTTCACCGCCTGTCCAACATAAATACAATAATATGCTTTCCCTTCATGTTCAATTTTTGAAAGCAACGGCAATATGTCTTCAAAAAATTTACCTTCTATATGTGACGAATTTAATAGTACATTTACACTTTCAATCGGTGCGTACCACTTGTACCAACCAGGTTTATCACCTGGGATTGTTTTCAAGAACAATTTATACCTGCAATCTTTTGCATAAATTAACATTATGTGTTCTCCTTCAGCCATTGTAATCTCTTGCCAATTGACAATCGCCCAAGTGGTAACTTGACATTTACAAGACTTGGAACAAGAAATTCATAATAGTTCTGCCCCGCTAAAATGATGAATTCATCTTTTTGTAAATCTGCAACCTTTTTCAAATTCTGTAAAACTTTATCTGCCCAGTTTTTTCTTTCTTCTATACCTTTTGTATTAAGTGTTTCATCGTATGGTTCAATAATTTGTTCACTGTCCACTAATCCATATTTTGCAGATAAAATAAAAATCCTGTCCGAACCTAACTTCTGGGCATACACAAGAGACTTTATAAATAATGGGCTTATGTACAAATCTTTTGCCTTGGCTGACTTATCTATTTTTTTTGAAACACACGAAATCAAAATTACTTTCATGTTTGTATTTTACCACATTTATACTGGTATACACTTGCGTGAATTGTTTCTATTAAACCGACAATATCAATTGTTATAATTTATCATACTTGTCTTGCAAGATTAAACATATTATCCCTCTCAAATTTCATTTCATATACTATGAAAAGTTTTTCGCAAGCGGTGACCCTAATCACCGTGTTTGCTATTATGACGCGGGCACTTGGGTTCATATTCCGGATTATTTTATCGCGAATTCTTGGTGCCGAACTTCTTGGAATATATCAAATCGGCTTTGCATTCTTCATGGTATTCTTTACAATAATCGCCAGCGGCCTTCCACTAATAATATCGCGCGAGGTCAGCGGGACTAGGTCAAAGCGCAAAGTTAATGGCATTATCCGCGGCGGCTTGATAATCGCCCTGGGTGCTAGTATCCCTATCACACTATTAATCGTTATCCTTTACGGACCACTTTCACATATATTCAAAGACCCGCGTTCTATGACAATCTTGGCTTTCCTTATTCCTGCAACAATTTCTGCGGCCATTTATACTGTCTTTCGTGCAGTTTGGTGGGGCAGGAAAAACTTTTTCCTGCTTGGAATAACCGAATTTATGGAACAGGTCATTCGTCTGATAATCTTTGGCGTGTTAATTACCCTTCCCTTTGTTATCGGATACGAAAGTCACATTGCCGCAATCTCATTCACAATTGCCAGTTACATCTCAGCCGGACTTGTCGTATTTTTGTTTTTCAAAAAGCGCAAGAAACCAACAACCTCTGTGAACGATTCACCATATCAATCTACCCTATCAGAAACCAGAAAAATCTTAACAAAACAAAAAGAGACTTCCCACGCAAAACATTTATTGAAAAGTGCCGCCCCAATAACCGCGGTTCGTGTAATTACCAGTTTGGCTCTCCCCCTGATTGCCATTATCATTCCTATGCGCCTTGTTGCGGCAGGTTGGGATTCACGCACAGCCATTGCGCACTTTGGTATTGCGGCCGGGATGGTGTTGCCTCTGTTATCTATCCCACAAACAATAATTTCCAGTATGGCGACCGCCCTAGTTCCAAATCTCAGCGAAGCGGTCAAACAAAATAACCAGGCATTAATAAAAGAGCAAATCAACGGTTGTATCCGATTTACGCTATTTATTAATTTTTTACTTCTGGTTCCTTTTATCGGCATGGGTCAAGGCATCGGAACTTTCCTTTTCGCGGACAACAACGCGGGGGCTTATCTTGCGCTATCGGCTTGGATTATGGTGCCACTTTCATTGTCACTGATTACTAATGCTATATTAAACTCTGTGGGCGCCGAAACCAGGGCAATGTCACACTATCTTATCGGTAGTGTCGTTCTTTTTGCCTGCGTCTGGTTCCTGCCAGAATTCATTGGTGTCAATGCCCTGATTGTCGGTCTTGGGGCATGCATGACGATCGCAACAATATTAAATATCTACCTTATAAAGACGAAAACCGGGAACTCGGTAAAAATTTTAAGTCTGTTTATAAAGTTCACACTAATATGCGTACCCTCAATCTTGCTTGCATATTTTATGTTCGGGGTTCTTGGGCACATGTTCCCGCTGTTCATTAACCTTGCGCTGACAGGTTCGGCCTCGGTATTTGCGTTTTTGTGCCTAGGGTACGTGTTCAATGTTGTAGATGCAAAAAGCATGATAGCAAAATTTTCGCGAAGAAAAACTCAATCGCAAAAAATTAATTCTGTACATGATGCAAAAGATTGCAAGAATTAGTTTTGAAAAAGTATGGCTATCCTTTAGCCTTCTCTAATTCCTGTGCCATCTCTATCCCAATGTGGATTAGCCTAGCCTTAATATTCATTCGCTCTTCGCTTGATTGAATCCATTTCCAATCATCATTATTCTCACCTATTCCATCACTGAAAAACAGAAATTGACCAAACCTTTTTCCTAGACGTTTTGCAGCCGCCGCGAATGCCGAGCATTCCATTTCAACCGAAATTGCACCTTGAGAACGACGTCGCTCGATTCGCTTACCTGTTTCACGCCATATCGCATCGGTTGTCCATGTTATTCCGCGCTCGAATTCTATACCTTTGTCCTTTAAAACCTTTTCGATAACAGCAGTAACTATTGGATCGGTATCAATATAGATGCTTGGCGGAAGGTAATGATAACTAGACCCCTCGTCACGAATGGCACGGTTAACAACAACCATTTTATTGGTATCGAATTTTGGGTCTATGCAACCTGCGGTTCCAAATGCAATAAAGTTCTGGATTCCAAAATATCCAAGTTCTTCTATTACACTGACAGCATAAGGTGCACCCACTTTCATGAATACAATCATCACATTCTTGTAAATATATGTCGGTGCATTACCCGAGGCACCGAGGATATTCAAAAACCACTCGGCATCCTTCATAATGTCGACTAGTCCATCTTTATTATTCATTTGATTTTCTAGACTAATAAATGTGATTATGGCCGTTTTTATTTTACCTTTTTGAATTCGCTCTAACCGTGCTGGGGTTGTTTCTTTTCTTTCAAATGATTTGGCAGGGGTCAAATACGGCTCGTCATCAAAGAACTCTGTAATTGGGATAATTTCTTTCATGCAAATATTATAACGTATCCATACACTTTCGTCTATTTGGTTCTTTACAAAACAAAAACATCGCCATCTTTTGGCACATCAAAATTTGCTTGCTTTAATTTTTCTCTTGCATCCTCTGACATATGGGTTGGCATTATTTTACAATTTGGAAATGTGTCTCGCAATTTTTCAATATCCGCAATACCCATATGAACAGGCACCGCATTTGGCAATGTTACATCCGCAAAAGCCATACCCGCACCCTTGATAAGTTCATAACAATTATCACATAGCACAGTATCCCCGGTAAAGGCAACAACTTTGTTTTCTTTGGATATCTTGTAACCATATGCGGTTACACTATGTTCAACGTGATACACGCTAATCTCATATCCATCTATGATAATTCCTTTAGACAAAAATGTTTCGTCAATCTCGATTATTTCTATTTTTGCATCGTCGAATATCGCCTCACATTTTGAAAAAGCCATCTCATAAAGTTTTAAATATCTTTCCCTTGCCCCTTTTGGCGCAACCAGTATTAATGGCTCTGTTCTTTTGATAAGCATTTTATACTCACGCAATAAAAAAGGCATATCAAAATCATGGTCACCATGAAAATGCGTAATCAACATAACCTTAATTTTGTTAAAATTAATCCCCATATTCCTAAGTCTCTTTACAAAACCATTCGGGCAGTCCAGCAAAATAGCATCGTCAATTAACGCGCAAGAACTAAAACTATGCGCATGCAGCGAACCAGTACCAATCATTTGAATCTTCATAGAAACAAGTATAACAATCCACCAAAACTTGTCAATTAAAGTTCACTTTCATTTAAAATCTTCAAGTTATCCACATAACCAACTATTTATCCACAATTACAGAAAATTGTCCACAATTTATCCACAATACATATCTTACAAAAATCTTCTATATATGGAATGAATCATATATAGAGGTATTCTATAATAACGAGTTTATTATAGTAATTCCGCATATTAAACCATCCAATCAGCCAGACTATAGAAATGTTCAATATAATGGTGCGTGTCGTAATTATATATCTGATAGTTATCTTTATTATGCGACTCATGGGAAAAAGACAACTCGGCGAGATGGAACCGTTCGAACTTGTCATAACATTGATAATTGCAGACCTTGCAACAATACCAATGGCAGAGCAGACAATTCCAATCTGGTACGGGGTAATTCCGTTACTCGTGATTACGGTTGTACACTTTATTTTCAGTTTTATCACTCAAAAAAGTGCTATTATGCGTGACATAATATCTGGAAAACCCGTGATTGTCATCGATGAAGGTAACATAAGTGTTAAAGAATTAAAAAGTTTAAACATGAGCACGGAAGAATTAATGGAGCAATTAAGAAATCTAAACTATTTCGACATATCCGGAATAAATTATGCAATAGTAGAGCGCAATGGAAAAATAACCGTCATACCAAAAGCCGCCAGCATGCCCGCAACCAGGGAGGACCATAAATTCAAGCCAGAGGAATCCGAAATCCAATATAATATCATAGAGAGCGGCAAAGTTATTAAGCGTAATTTCAAGGAAATGAATTTACAACACAAGATAGAGAGTACAGTGTCTGACATAATACACAAGATGTCGTGCAATTTGGAAGACATCATTTTCGCCTGCATAAGTGAGGGTGGTGACGTTTACGCACAAAAAAACGGTGGTGAAATGCAAAATTTCAAAATAAAAATCCCAACAAACACAGAAGCGAAAATTCTGGATGCCAAGGAGGAAATCGTATGACCCGTCTTTTTATTGTAATCCTCCTGGTCGCGCTCCTAGTCGGGCTCGCATCACTTGAACAGCATGTCATCCAGAGTGCCTACCATAAACTCGAGAACGACACCAACACACTAGTCGCCACAATTCGAACCCAGTCCGAAGCGATGCAAGATATAGACACACCAGAAAATATCGCAAAAATAAATGAAATGTATGAATGGTGGCTAAGACAAGAAAGGCGCCTAAGTATGCTTGCAAGACATTTCGATCTTTCCCAAGTAAGCATCAACCTCATATACGCAAAGAATTTTATATATTTCAACAACGATGAAGAAGCCATGGTAGGACTTATGCAGGTACAATACCTTGTCAAGACACACAGTTTCAATATAGGAACAAGTATTCAGAATGTAATTTAATTCCCTCATACAGTATATAATGTTATACATAATATACTATATGAAGCATACATTTCTTACAAAACCTTCTTAAGAAATCTCCCTGTCTCGCTTTCGGTATTTTTAACAATTTCTCGCGGGTCTCCTGCCGCGATAATCTTGCCACCCTCATCACCACCCTCTGGTCCAAGATCAATAATATAATCGCTAACCTTTATCACATCTATATTATGTTCAATTACGATAACAGTGTTGCCCGCATCCACAAGTCTCTGTAAAATACTTATAAGTTTTTGTGTATCGTATGCATGCAATCCTGTGGTAGGCTCGTCCAAGATATACATTGTATCACCCGTAGATACCTTTGCAAGTTCGGTTGCCAATTTTATTCTTTGCGCCTCTCCACCACTTAGTGTCGTTGCGGACTGCCCCAATTTTACATACCCAAGACCAACATCTTGGACTGTTTTTAATTTTCTGTGAAGTGCTGGAATATTTTTGAAAAATTCGACTGCCTCGTCAACTGTTAATTCTAAAATATCAAAAATGTTTTTACCTTTGAATTTTACTTCTAGTGTTTCTGCGTTAAATCTTTTTCCTTTGCAAACTTCGCATGTGACATATATATCTGGCAAAAAATGCATTTCAATTTTCCGTACGCCTTCACCCTCGCAATGATCACATCGCCCGCCGCGCACATTAAACGAGAACCGACCAATTTCATAACCACGCTCTTTTGCATCACGTGTTTGTGCAAATAATTCACGTATCGGTGTAAATGCGCCCGTATATGTTGCGGGATTACTTCGCGGTGTTCGACCAATTGGGGATTGGTTGATTTCGATAACCTTGTCAAAATTCTCAGCACCTATTATCTCTTTGTGCTTACCAACCCTTTTGGATGATTTATAGATAATGTTATAAAGCGCGGGATATAAAATTTTATTAATAAGACTACTCTTGCCACTACCACTGACACCCGTTACAGATGTCAAAAGTCCAACAGGTATTTTAACATCAATATTTTTTAAATTATTCTCCTCTGCCCCGTTTATTTCCAGCCATTTGTCACTTGGCTTTCTGTAATCCTTTGGTGTGTCAATTTTTCGTTTACCACTAAGAAACTGGCCGGTTATACTCTGTTCACATGACATTACCTCACCTGGTGTACCAGCAATTACAAGTTCACCACCCTGCTTACCTGCTTTTGGCCCAATATCGATTATGTAATCGGCCGCACTAATGGTTTCTTCATCATGTTCTACCACAATCAACGTATTTCCAATATCACGAAGTTTAAAGAGTGTAGAAAGCAATTTCTCATTATCCCGTTGATGCAGACCTATACTTGGCTCGTCCAAGATATATAAAACACCCACAAGTCCAGACCCAATTTGGGTGGCAAGCCTAATACGTTGACTTTCCCCACCACTGAGACTATCCGAATTTCGTGCGAGCGTCAAATAATGAAGTCCAACATCCACAAGAAACTTGCATCGTGCCAGAACCTCTTTCACAATTGGTTCCGCAATCTGGGCTTTCTCTTTTTCCAGTTTAATCACTTCCAAAAATTCAACAGTCTTCTTTATAGATATCGACGTTAACTGGGAAATATTTATCCCACCCACCTTGACGGCAAGTGCCTCTTTCCTTAAACGTTTTCCATTACATAATGAACATGTCTGGTGCACCATCAGTTTTCCTATCTCTTGTTTCATCCACTCACTGGTGGTTTCATGATATCGCCGACTAAGATTCCCGATAATCCCTTCGAATTTCCCATTAAAACTTAGGTCATAATCTTTGCCTTTTGAATATTCATATTTCAGGGTTTCTTCGCATCCGTACAACAATTTATGTAATATATCTGGTGCAATATCTTTCACTTTGTCATTAATTGAAATTCCAAATGTCTTTGCAAAAGCGGTCATCGTCATATGCGCAATTTTGCCGCCATCCATGTTCCAGCCACTTGCAACTATTGCACCTTCTGCCAAACTTAAATTTTTATTAGGTATGATCATGTTGGGGTCAATTTCAAAAGTAAACCCGAGACCAGTACATTGCGGACAAGCACCGAAAGGACTGTTAAATGAAAAACTACGTGGTTCCAATTCCTCTATATTAATACTGCAATCCAAACACGCAAAATTGTTGGAGAAAATCTTTTGGTTCTCGCCTTCTGATATTGCAACTAATCCATTTGAATGACGTATCGCAGTTTCGATTGCTTCGTTAAGACGGGTAATCTCGTCATCTGACACATTTAATCTATCAATAACAAGACTGATATTGTGCCTAATATTTTTATCCAATTCAATTGGCTCGTCCATTAGATAAATGCTGCCATCTATTTTTACGCGAACAATACCGCTTCGTCTCCATTGTTCCAGTTCTTTTTCAAACCGTCCCTTTTGCCCACGAACAACAGGCGATTCGACCATTATCATCTTGCCGTTAAATTGTTCTAATACCTGTTCACGAATTTGATCCACACTCTGTCTTGCAATTGGTTTATCACAATCTGGGCAATGTGCCTCGCCCGCACGTGCGTATAGCAACCTAAGGTAATCATAAATTTCGGTCACCGTACCAACGGTACTTCGTGGATTGTGTATTGTTGTTTTTTGATCTATTGAAATGGCGGGACTAAGACCCTCGATAGAATCCACTTTTGGTTTGGATGAATTCCCCAAAAATTGCCGTGCGTAACTGGAAAGACTTTCCATGAATCGTCTTTGGCCTTCGGCAAAGATTGTACCAAATGCAAGCGACGATTTCCCACTGCCAGATACCCCAGTAAATACAACCAACTTGTTCCGCGGTATTGTAACATCCAGATTTTTTAGGTTATTCTCCCGTGCGCCCTTTACAATGATATTTTGTAGCATAAACATTATTATACCATAAATCGACATCCATTACAAGCAACAACCTGTTTCCTTTTCATATCCCCTTCTTCAAGCGTGCAATTTCTTCCCTAAATTTTATTGCAGATTCAAAATCAAGGCTGTTACTTGCAATTTTCATAAGTGCGTTCAGTTTTTCAATTTCATCACGAGCCTCTTTCTTGGATAACTTTTTACCCGCCTTTGTGTCTTTTTCGGAAATGTATAATGTATTTTGCACATCGCTGTACACCGTTTTTGGTGTGATGTTGTGTTTTTTGTTGTATTCGGATTGTATTGCACGACGTCGATTGGTTTCATCTATTGCATGGCGCATACTTGGTGTAATTGTATTTGCATATAAGATCACCCGCGAGTTTGCGTTACGTGCCGCACGACCAATGGTCTGAACAAGTGCACGGGCATTTCGAAAAAGCCCTTCTTTATCCGCATCCAGAATCGCAACCAACATAACCTCTGGAATATCCAGTCCCTCTCGCAATAAATTAATCCCCACAATAACATCAAATTCGTCTCGACGAAGTGCGGTTATCAATTCCACGCGCTCCAACGTGTCAATTTCACTGTGCAGATATCTTACACGAATACCCTCGCCCGTTAAAAAGGCGGTAAGATCCTCGGACATTTTTTTTGTGAGGGTGGTTACTAGAATCTTTCCTTTCTGCATCGTTGTTTTTTTAATTTCAACCAATAAATCTTTTACTTGAGTATCTTGCTTTTTTATTTCGATAACTGGATCCAACAAGCCAGTTGGACGGATAATTTGTTCGATGACTTCTCCCCCACTCTTTTCGACCTCGTAATCTGCGGGGGTTGCAGAAACATACACAACCTGACCCAGTCTTTCATTGAACTCATCAAAATTTAGCGGACGATTGTCATATGCCGCCGGCAATCGGAAACCAAAATCAACCAAGTTCTTTTTTCGTGCCCTATCCCCATTATACATACCGCGTATTTGTGGAACGGTGATATGGCTTTCATCGATGAATGTTACAAAATCGCGCGGAAAATAACTCATCAATGTGTATGGTGGTTCACCTGGAGTTCGCCCATCAAAATACCTGCTGTAATTTTCGATTCCGTTACAATACCCCATTTCTTGCATCATCTCGATGTCATAGTTTGTTCGTTGTCTTAGCCTATGTTTCTCGATTACAAGTTCGTTTCTATCAAAGTAATCCAGTTGCACATCCAAATCACGACGAATGTTTTGTACCGCAACTTTAAGACTATCCGATCCCACCGCATAGTGCGACGCCGGAAAAATTGCAACGTGATTAAGACTGGAAATCGTTGTTCCCGTTAATGCATCAATCTCGAAAATCTTTTCAATCTCGTCACCGAAATACATAATGCGTATCGCGACACTGGTGGAACTGGCGGGCATGATATCAATAACATCACCCTTGGCACGAAATGTACTTCGCTCCAGCGCATCCGCGATTCGTTTATATTGAATCTGGGTTAATTTCTTTAATAGTTCACCTCTTGAGAACTGCATCCCAGGACGCAATGATATAGATAAATCAAAGTATTCTTTAGGCGCACCAAGTCCATATATACACGAAACACTTGCGACAATTATCACATCGCGGCGTTCGACCAATGCACTTGTTGCACTGTGCCGCAGTTTATCAATCTCATCATTGATCGCCATATCTTTTTCTATAAAGGTATCGCTCTGGGGAATATATGCCTCGGGTTGGTAATAGTCATAGTAACTAACAAAGTATTCCACACGATTATGCGGAAAGAATTGGCGAAATTCATTACAGAGTTGTGCGGCCAAAGTCTTGTTGTGTGCAATCACAAGTGCAGGTCTGTTTAATTTTTCAATAACATTTGCCATGGTAAATGTTTTACCTGAACCGGTGACGCCCAATAGAACTTGGGTCGCCACACCAGATTCCAAGTTTTCTGTCAATTGCAAGATTGCCTCGGGTTGAGATCCCGCAGGCGCATATTTAGAAACCAATTTAAATTTATTTTTCACAGATTAACCCTAAGTAAATATTAGCCCAAGAACATAAATAATAGCAAAACCCAGTAATGTCAGCGCGACTTTCCAGCCAACTGAAAAAGCTAACTTCTTTCGGCGCTCCACTTTTTCGCGTTCATATGCTTCACCACGTTGCTTTAATGTAACAACATAGACCAATTGCCCCTTGTTATCCGAGTTAAAAACATCAATATACCCATCAACTGCAAGATTTTTCATAATACCATCTAATTGTTTGACGGTTAACTCGTGCTTTGGCATTATTGAATGCAAAATTTCCTTTGGCGTAACAAGCACGGTCTTTTTACCCTTGCATTTGTCAAACAGATAATCCATTATTTTTGCTTCTACCCTGTTAAGCATCTTAATCACCCCATACCTATTTTGAAAACTATCCCAACCAAGCCAGCACTACCCCCGCAACTGCCGCGCCTATAATTGCAGCAAGAAAACTTCCGAATATTATAAAGAACGCCATTCCGCGGGTTATAACCTTGTTGTGTTTTTTTTCTTGATTTTGCTCCTCATAAATTCTGCCTTTTGGTAATATTGCAATGCAATAAACATTTTCGTCACTGTATTTAATGTCTATGAGGTCAGCAGCCGCCAAGAACTTTATCATCTGCGCCAACAATTCTGAATCAACACGATACTTTGGCAACATGCCTTTTTGCAGATCGCTGATTTCAATAATTTTATATGAACCATCCTCACCACATATTTTCAGGATGATTTCCAACATGCGCCGTGTTCTTTTATCAAGCATAAAAATGCATCCTTCGGCCGCTTCCTTTCGGACTCTGCGACATTTCTTTGGCTATTTTTGCTTTGCCATTTATTAGAATTATCTTACAATAATTCCTAGACATAGCAATAGTATATATCATTTGACATATTTACACAACAAAAAAAGACGCGCTTGCGTCTTTTTTTGTTAATCAATTATACTTCGTCTGGCTTTTCTTTTGGAGCAGAAGCACCTTTTGCTTTTGATGTTTGTCCAGCGAACTTTATGTTACGTCCAGAAATTACAAAGTAAGCAACAATACCAATAAACAATCCAATAGAGAAGATTATAAGAATAATACCCCATATCTGTTCTGGTGAAACCGGTGTATCTGGTGTTGCCATTTCAACACGAATCGTTCTTGTCATGAAGGCTGGAACGCCTGCTTCGGATTCGATGTGGAAATTAATTCTCCAGTTACCTGCTTCGTTGAAACGAATTCTGTATTCTTGACGTCCGTCAAAACCACGTTGCGCAGCAATTTGGTCATTTCTGATATCATCATCAGTTGCATGCAACCTGTGAACATCGTATGTGCCACTTCCAACTGGAACTGTCGAGTTGTCTGTAGGACGGATGAATTCGATTGTAATATTAGATGCAACATAGAAGTGTGAGAAGTCTGTCTTACCACCGTTAGGGTCAACACGAATAATGTTTGTGTCTAGGATAAACAGGTCGTTTTCATTCAGCACATAAGTTGTGTTGAAGATGTCATCTTCGTAAAGACCGGCAATACCTGTGTGGAACCCAAAGATAGGTTCAGCAACATCCCCGATAGAAATACGGAATTCAAGTGTTGCCGTAACGTTTTGGAACGTTACTGTGTAAGTAATAATGTAAATACCATCTACACGGACATCACGGTTAATAGGTTGCGCACGAAGTGATGGATCTGCGTTTGTAAGATCATTTCCATCCAAACGTCCTTGTGGTTGAAAGTAGAATAGTCTTTGACCAGATGGAAGTGTTACGAAACGTGATTCATCATCTTCTCTTGTGTCAAGAAGGTATTCCCCATCACGGGCACGCGGACCTTGAACAGTAATGTTTTGTGTTACATTTGCGCTGAAACCTTCTGGGGCACCAAGACCGTTTCTCATTTCCGCAAAGAAGTCAGGAAGAAGGATAATACCATATTCCCATTCACCGATTGGTGCATTTGCACTGTCTGTAAGTTGTCTCAAACCACGCTCTAGTTGTGCGTCACTGAGTGGGAATTCTCCACCAACTGAACCACCCACAGGAGTAAATTGTGTAAGAAGGTTATCTGCGGTAATAATTCTGCCTGTTGGAGGAATTGCACCAGATGGTGGTGTTGGTATCACGTTACCATCAGAGTCAATAATTGAACCAACAAGTGCGTTATCACGAAGGTCTGCAAACAATGACAAGTATCTTGAACCATCAAGAACCACCGCAACATCACCGTCTCTAAGTTGAGATACCACGATTCTGTGCGTAACGGTTGGGTTGATTGCACGGGCTGGATTAACACCTTGTACAAGAGACGCGAGTGTTACCATGTTAATGTTAATGTCAAATTCAAACGAGAACGTACCGGCTTCAGTTGGTGTAAATCGGTTGTTGTTATGCGTAACCGGCTGACCACCTTGGCTTTCACCCCAAATGCTATAGTTACCTACAACTGTGCCTGCTGGGAATGTTACCAAGCCCACTGTGATTGGTGCTGCGGTAACAACTTGATTACTGCTGTTGGTTCTGAATTCGCGTCCTGCGATTGTAATAACAATTGTTGGAAGAGACACGTTCTGACCTACCACCATGCTTTCTACCCCACCGATGATTCCCACGCTGTAGTGTGGTACACCGAACACAAGGATTGTGGCTTTGAATACAGAAATGTTACCACCTGCGTTTGTTACACGAACAACAAGTGTGTGTGCACCAACTTCGTTTGGCACGAATGAAAGGCCAGATATTTCACGTGATTCGTCATCTGTCAAAAGACCTTGCCATGAACCACGCGTTGGGCTGATTACTCTGCCGCTGATTGGTTGAACAATCTCGAATGTGATTGTAGTTGCAATACCATCTTGGGCATTTGCAGGAAGCGTATCGTACATAAAGTGGAATGCAGGAATGTATACACGGTGGTATTGTTGGATGCCCTCTGGGTTTGCAAGGTTTGCATCTTCTACCGCATCGTCCCATTCTTGTTCGTCCCATTCTGTTTGTACACCTGTTGTGTAATCCGCAAGAATAAGAGCCGCATAACCAAACTGTAAACTGTATAATCTAAAGTTTGCGGTTACATATGCAATTCCAGATTCCTGAGTTAATGCAGTTGCATCAAACTGGAAATTGTTTTTCAGTGCGAAATAGTTTCTTGCAACCGCGAACAATGTTACCTCAAGAAACCCATCTGCATCATTAAGTGCCTCAAGAAGCAAGTCCGCAATGTCACTGGAACCCGCAACCAATGGAAGTTCCACGAATCCACCCACGATTTCTGCATAATCTGTGATGTCCGCAAATTCAGTTCCACCATTGAATGGGAATGAAAGAATATATGAAATTGCAATGTTTCTGTCGTCTGTGAACTGGTCACTTGGGTTTACTTGACGGAAAGAAATTGTGTCGTCTTGGTAGTACTCGGTCTGGCGAAGCAAGATTCCACTTGGGAATGTTGGAACTTCGTCATCCATGTTGTACTGGCTGACTGGAACAACTACGAACGAGTAGAACAATTGACCACTTGGAAGACCCATACCTGCACCCTCGCCGATGCGCTCGTCACGCGCGAAGACAGTTATGTCGTAACGCGTTTCAATTGAACCAGTTGGAGCAAGTTCTGCCGTAATAACACCAGTATTAGGTATGCCAGTCGGCATTCCGTTTGTGTCACGTTGGTAACCGTTTACGAAACTAATTACCCCCGCGTTAAATATAATTTCAAGACGGCTTGTGTTGTCATAGAAGAAACTTGAACCACTTGGAGCAACGATATTGGATGCGAATGTGACGCTGTCACGGTGTTGTTGACCCTCGACAATTCTTCGGATAGTTACAGAGTATGTTAGGTCACGTGAACTCATGTTTGGGTTGTTTGTGTGACCAAGAAGAGCCGGTAGAATAAGACGGTTTTCGTTTCTGTCACCCACACCAATTTGTGTAGATGCGATTTGTGTTCTGCTGTTTGCACCTGTACCTGGAAGGTATCTTGCATAATCCGGTGCAGATTCGAAATTAATAGGTGTGTTTCCAGCGTAACTGATTCCGACGTCTGGTCTGGTTACTGCGTTACCTGCGGTTGTGTAATTAAATTCACCTGTCCATTGAATAAGTGGGGCAACTGTGTTGCTACGCACAAATAACCTACCAAATGGCATGTATCTCATGAAAGTGGTCGCTCTTGCTGGGGCGTTATTTGGGTGGACCCATACACCTTGCGCGTTTTGTGCCACAACAACGTCACTAAGTTGCGAGTGATCGAAACCACCACCAAGCAATGTAGTTGTAAAGTACCAGAATCTGTATTCACCAAGTTCGGTTGGTGTAAAACGGAAGTCTGTGATGAAATCGAAATAGTTACCATCGATGTCAACTGCTGTTTCCCACTCTTGACTGCCATCACGTAGAATTTCGGCAACGATGAATGTGAAACTTGGTGCTGTTTCTGTACTGTTGAATCTTACTGGGCTGTATCGGTTGCTGTCACGGTCTGTTTCTGTAGAAACATTAACAGTTGGACGTGGAAGTTCAACTTCGACTCCAAGTTGCACACCAGGTGGTGCAAATGGAACAGAAGGCATAAAGTCAAAACGAATTTGGTCGTTTGCAGGTGTACCCTCCCAACCTCTTGCCCTTGCAACTGCGTCAGCATCACCAATATTTTCCACGTTAATATTACGCGTTCTGAATGAACCTACGTCAATTCCAAGACCATTTGCGTTGAATGTAAATTCTGCATAGTACAATGTAGATGCCATTTCCGGAATAAATGTTCTTGTAAGCGGGCTTGTAACACCTGCAACAGAAAGAGGTACGCCGGATGTGCCTGCCACGTTGTTAATCTCACCATCATTACCATAAAAACGAACAACTGTATCTTCAAAGACGCGTTGTTTTAACCAGTCAAGACGACCCAATGTGTCCAATGCATCGTATGCCGCTTGGTTTGCGGTAATTTGGTCACGGTATAAATTTTCAAGAAGTCTAAGGTTTGGGACTTCCCATCTGCCTTCGATTGTTCTTCGTGTAAGGAAAAGGTCATTACCGTTTCTGTCAACAAAAGATGTTGGTAATGGCAATGTAATTGGAAGATGTGCAACAGAAACAGTTGGAACAGATGCAAAGTTAACACGGTTCATTACATAGTATGGGTTTGCTGTGTTTGTTACTCTTTCCCATCTTTCGCCACAGTTCTCTGGAAGTGTGAATGAAAACTCGTTCTGGGTAACTGTTACTGTGTATGTGTGGAATGGTGCAATAAAAGTTGCATATGCACGATCAAGCAACATGTCCTCGGTCATTAATGCGGTGATTTCATTATAGAATCGGAATTCGTAATTCCCCGCATATGTAAATGTGGTTGGTATTGCGCCGAAAACACCGTTGCTGGATCCAACGATAAAGTCACGGGCTCCGCTGGTTCTGACCAACAAGAAATCTGCGGTAGTTGTCGGCAAACCAATAGCCTCGCCCACCGTTGCAGTACGACGCGGAAGATTCTCGATTCTCATATTGGTTCTTAGTTCATGATCAAACAGAGAAAACGGTACGAAACCCCCTGGGTTCGCCCTTACAAAATTGGGTGCATGAAATGGTGTTAACATAATCGCAAACAAACCTGATATCGCAATCAATGTACCAATCACAAGTGCGGTAAACTTTTTCATTTGATTCACCTACTCCTTCTTTTTAACAATACGTATCCACCATTCTATCAAAGCCAAAACCGAATTGTCAATTAGTATTTGCAAATCAACCATCTTTATTAGATAGCAAGTCTTTATTTTAAAGCAACAAGGTTTCAATAATGCAGCACTTGTGCATTCAACCATTGCAAGAAATCACTGGTATTTTGTATCCATTCACGCTCGACACGTTGTATCATCTCGTATAACCTTGATTCTATATCCGCGCTAAAGGTTTCGCTGTTACCCACTACCCTGCCTGCCCATTGCATGAATTCACGACCAAAGTTATCCAGTTGGCTACCTGTTAATGTTCCCGCCAACAATATGGCATCTGGGAAAGCAAAACTGGAATGTACCGAAGCATCCAGAACCAATCCAACAACGCGCCCCATAAATGGCGCAACATTTGGCGAGCCATCATTACCCCAATTATGTACAACGATACAAATTAGAACGAGATTCAACAACATCCAATGATAGTGCGTTTTCATAGGTTTTTATATAGCCATCAATCGTATGCATACGCACAATTTCACGTGGTTGTAGTTGCATGTATGATTGCACACCGACTATTTGTCGTATATCATCAATGTGATATCCACCACGAATGATGTTATTATCATTTACACAACAATCTTTACAAAAACATTCTATACATTCGCAATCTATACAATTCGAATCAATTACTAAATTTCGTGTATTCGCTAAAACATTTCGTGTTTCGCTTTTTCCAATCGAGAAGATAAATGGTGTTAATGCAAAGACAAGTAGCAAAGCAAAAATTGCCAGTTTTCTTAAATGTTTTTTCATAGATTCCTCCTAAATTAAATTATCGTTAAAACAACAATATTTGACCGAACTATTAGAAATTGCCCATTGGATAAGTTTAAATAAAAGAAAAAACTAAAAGATAACTTATGTTCACCTTGATCAGCAGAAAGTGGGATGTGTAACATAGATGTTTCTGCTATACTCCTATTTATTCCTATGCGTCTTGTTTCAAGACGCGCTGCTATGTCGGGTTGCAAACCAAAATAGATAACATCGCATTTTTTTATTACCCATTTGTCTCCTTATTTTCTTCCTTTTATTTTTCTTTTTTTAATCAACAAAAATGTAATAACCATTAAAAGTATAATAATGATGATTGGTATGAAAAATCTCAATAAAACTAAAATTTCTTCCCAAGAAGGTCTATTATTCATAGGCCCACCTGTACCCATATACGGCGGTAGTTCTTCTGGCCTGTGCATTAAGAAAAGTGCAATAAAAATTGCAACCCAGATCGTTAACAACGAAACACATAATATTGTTAGAATTTTCATTTTTTTGCTTGATTCATTTTTTTCTCCTTTTGTTTCCTCTCTTTGTTTTACCAAATACAAAACAATAGCAAGTAAGACTAAAAATCCTAAAAGAAGAAGCACTGTTAACAACGCAAAAATCCAATCTATTCTTGATGAATAATTTAGACTCAACACAAAGAAAATGACCCACATGATTCCTAACATAGCAACTAATTTTGTTGTACATATGCTAATAAGCACCTTCAATTTTTTATTTGATTTCATTTGACTCCCTGTTTTATTGCAACAATTTATTCATGCATGTCAAATTTTATTTGTATCATCCCCCTCCCAAATTGGTTTGCCATATGGTGTTTAATTATATTAAAATGGGCATATGGGAAATAATAAAAAACAAATGAAGACAATCAATGGAAACTGGGCAGCCAGTTCGGTGGCATATGCCCTGTCTGAGGCGGCGGCGATATATCCGATTACACCATCATCCGATATGGCGGAATATTGTGATGCATGGATGGCAAAGGGGCAACCCAATGTATTTGGAAACGTACCGCGTGTCGTGCAATATCAATCCGAGGCGGGTGCGGCGGGCGCATTGCATGGGTTGGCGGCGGCAGGGGCGTTGTCCACGACTTTTACGGCGTCTCAGGGATTATTATTAATGATTCCGAATATGTACAAAATCGTGGGTGAATTGTTGCCGTGTGTTATTCATGTTTCCGCGCGATCACTTGCCAGTCATGCATTAAGTATCTTTGGCGATCACAGCGATATTTACAGCACACGTTCGACGGGTTTTGCAATGTTATCATCCAACAGTGTCCAAGAAGCCCAAGACATGGCTCTGGTCGCACACCTTGCAACGATAGAGGCAAGTTACCCTTTCCTGCATTTCTTTGATGGGTTCCGTACCAGTCACGAGTTAAACAAGGTTGTGTCTATTTCGGACGCCGCGATGCTTAAATTGGTCAATCAAAAGAAGTTACAGGAATTCCGCAGTCGTGCCCTGAACCCACTGTTCCCGCACCAGGCCGGCACCGCACAGAACCCAGACACGTACTTTCAAAATCGCGAGGCATGTAACAAGCACGTCGCCGCTATTTACGATATTGTGGAATCATATATGACCAAGGTGAATAAACTGGTCGGCAAAAATTATGCACCGTTTGAATATGTCGGCGATCCAAACGCAAAGCATGTGGTTATTGCAATGGGTTCGGGCTGTGAAACAATCGAGGAAACAATTACAAAACTAAATGCAAATGGCGCGGATTATGGATTATTAAAGGTTCGTTTATATCGTCCATTTAATGCCGCCGCTTTTGTGGCTGCGCTTCCAACATCTACCCAAGTTATTACCGTACTTGATCGCACAAAGGAGAATGGCGCATTGGGTGATCCGCTGTACACAGATGTTTGCACCGCATTGTTTGAATCAAAGATTACACACATTAAAACTCTGGCTGGGCGTTATGGACTGTCAAGCAAAGAATTCACCCCAGACATCGTTGCAACAATATACGAAAATATGTCTACGGAATCTCCACGGACACACTTTACCGTGGGAATTAATGATGATGTCACACATACAAATCTGGAAACAAAGCATTTTCCAGAATTGGTGGAAAGCGGCGGTTATGTGTTCTATGGACTTGGTAGTGACGGTACAGTCTCCGCAACACGTAACAGTGTCTCAATTATTGGTGACAACACAAACATGTACGCTCAAGGTTATTTTGTGTTCGATAGTAAAAAATCTGGCTCAACGACGATATCTCACCTGCGTTTTGGTAAAGACCAAATCAAGAGTGCGTATCTGGTAAAAAACCCGTCATTCGTTGCTTGTCACAATCAATCGTTTTTGAACCGCTTTGATATGCTGGGCGGTATCAAGGACAGCGGGACTTTCCTGTTGAATACCACATACACCAAAACCGAGTTGGAAAAAATCCTTCCAAACAATGTAAAAAGAATCTTGGCAACAAAAAACATAAACTTTTACACAATTAATGCATACAAGATTGCCCATGATTTGGGTCTTAAATTCCGTATCAATACAATTATGCAGGCGGCGTTTTTTAAACTGGCAAACGTTGTACCATTTAAGCAAGCCAAGGAATTCATGAAAGCCGCCGCCAAAGCCAGTTACGGCAAAAAAGGCGAAGCAGTTTTACAAATGAATTATGACGCCATTGACTCGGCCGACAGTTCTATTGAAAGGTTCGAAATTCCTGGGTCATGGGCGCAAATTGAAATTGCCAAAGAAAAGAAACCAAGCAAGGACAAATACTATAATGAATTTTGTCATCTTGTGAATACCCTTCGCGGGGATGAATTACCTGTGTCTTCCTTCTCGCCAGATGGACGCGTTCCAACAGGCACCAGTCAATTCGAAAAACGAAACATTGCAACCACGCTGCCTAAATGGCTTCACGAAAATTGTATCCAATGTAACCAATGCGTTGCAGCATGTCCGCATGCGACAATTCGACCACATTTATTGGATAATAAACAAGTACAACAGGCCCCGAAAGATTTCGTTACATTGAACGCGACAGGTGGCTTTGCGGATAAACAATATCGGTTACAACTTAACCAAGAAGACTGTACCGGTTGTGGTGTGTGTGTGAATGTTTGCCCGTCCAAAGAAAAGGCGTTGAAAATGGTGGACTTTAACCAAATTGATGAGCGCAAAAATTATGAATTCACAAAGACCATTCCATATCCAGATGTCAATCCAACAAATATAAAAAATTCACAATTTTTGAAACCTTATTTTGAATTCAGCGGCGCATGTGCGGGTTGCGGCCAGACGCCGTATATAAAGTTGATTAGTCAATTGTTCGGAAAACGCATGATTATCGCCAACGCAACCGGTTGTACCAGTATCTACGGCGGTTCCTCCCCTGTCTGTCCATACACAAAAGATGAAAATGGCCGTGGCCCATCCTGGGCAAACAGTCTATTCGAGGACACTGCCGAGTTCGGTCATGGGATACGACTTGCCTATGATTTACGACGTGATGAAGTTATTAAACACGTAAAGACCCTTGCAGACTCTGGCGATGACAAAGCGGCGAAATATCTGGAAACTCTGGAAGATGCAAACGAAAACGATGTTGCGATTGATGAACTGCTGGCACACCTTAAAACGCAAAGACCTACTGGCGCCAAAGAAATTATTGCGCGTGCCGATGTATTGGACAAAAAATCCGTGTGGATTATGGGCGGAGACGGTTGGGCGTATGACATTGGATATGGCGGTTTGGATCATGTAATCGCCCAGAACGAGGATGTTAATATTCTGGTCCTAGATACCGAGGTCTATTCCAACACAGGCGGTCAGCAATCAAAAGCAACCCCAGCGGGTGCCATCGCAAAATTCGCGGCAGGCGGAAAACCAACCAATAAAAAAGACCTGGGTCTTATTGCCATGAATTATGACAATGTGTATATCGCACAAATTGCAATTGGTGCGAACTATGCCCAGACATTAAACGCAATCAAGGAAGCCGAAGCGCACAGGGGTCCATCCGTGTTAATCGCATATGCAACATGTATAAACCACGGTATTGACATGTCACAAAGTATGAAACAAATGAAGGACGCCGTTGCATGCGGCTATTGGACAATGTACAGACGCAGTCCAGAGTATGGATTAAAGATTGACAGCAAACCCCCAACCGAAGATTTCCGTGAATTTCTGATGAAAGAAACACGTTACAGTTCCCTTTTAAAAGTAAATCCAGAAGCCGCAGAAAGGTTGTTTGAGGAAGCAAGGTTACATGCCGAAAGACAACGAAAAAAATTAGAGCGTAATCTGCCAGAGCAAGAATAATTTGTTTACAACATTGCTAAGTAATGGCTGGCTATTCTATTTCTTCTTTACCTGCTTGTTGTTCTTTTGCAATTTTCATTTCCACTATTTTTCTTTGTTCTCTTGGCACGTCAAGGTCAACCGCAAACATTTTGCAAAAATTTCTTACTTTGCCTCGTGAATAAATGGACCCATCCAAAGTTGACTTGTATCTCTCATAATCGGGTTCGGTTTCTATGGCACAGAATTTTAACATTCTCATAATATTACCATGTGTTGCAATAACCACATCCCCATCATATTGTCCCTGTTCAAGGTTTTCTATAATCTTTTGACATTTCGCGAATGCCTGTTCAAAAGGTATTGCTCCTCTCTCCATTATTTTATTACTTCCGCCTTCTCCATACTCGCTATCTAACACATCTTTACTGTCTAACACGTCTTCGTAAATATGATGTTCTCGCACTTCTTCATTTTCTGATATCTCAAGTTGTTCATTCAACTGCGAATTAATTTGTTGTGCAGTTTCAAGCGCACGCCGTGTGTCACTTGATATAATATATTTTGGGTTATATTGTTGTTTTATCAATTGCCCTGCTGATCTTGCTTGTTGTATTCCAACTGTACTAAGACCAGATTTTTTGCTTGGTTTATATTCGCCATTTGGTCCATAACAATTTTCAGGTTCGCCATGTCTTACAAAAATATATTTCATAATTTTATTTCTCCAACATTTCCTTTATAACCTTGACTACGTTCTCCGTTGTAAATCCAAGATGTTCGCGCAACTCTTTCTCGCCTGCACTTTTGCCGAATTCATCGAAACTGATAATACTGCCCTTGTCGCCAACATATTTGTGCCAGATTATACCGTTCCCCATTTCGATTGCAACACGCGGTGCCTTGCCAAGGACAGATTTTTTGTATGCGCCACTTTGTACGTTAAACAGTTCCAAACATGGCATACTTGCAACGTTTACATGAATACTCTCTTTTGCAAGCATTTCACCCACATCCATCGCAAGCTCCACCTCCAATCCCGTTGCCAATATAGTCGCTTGCGGATTGTCCACAGATTTCACCAAATACCCACCTTTGGTTACATCCGCATTGTCTGAATACGTTGGATATGTACCGCCACTGCGGCTGACTATTGTTGTCGATGGCTTTCCGCTTTCGTATATCCATTTGAATGTTTGTGCGGTTTCCACATCATTGCATGGGCGGAATACATGCATATTGGGAACTATTCGTAATGCGGTGATGTGCTCGTTCGCCTGGTGTGTTGGGCCGTCTGGTGGGTTGCCTATACCATCGTGACTGAATATATAATGTACTGGCAAATTCATTAATGAACTTAATCTTAATGCAGGTTTCAAATAATCCGAGAAAGCCAAGAACGTCGAACAATACAGCATATATCCATGCAGCGCCAGTCCATTCGCAATCGCCGCCATAGCATGTTCACGTACACCGCATGCAATATCGGTCGCCGTTTGATTGTCCACCGCCCATATTCCACCGCCCTTTATAAACGCTTTTGTTGTGGATGATATATCCGCATTGGCACCAACCAGACGCGGGTTTTGCGCGTGCATTTGTTGCAACATCTCGTGCCCAGCATCACGCAACGCCATTGGTTTTTTATTCGCATTTAAATTGTATTGCGCTGGCTTTTTTTTGACTTCATAAAATTGAACAAGGTTTGCGTACTCGGTTGGAAATTCTCGTTTATATTTTTTTATTTTCCATTTTTTGCTGACACCTGTTTTTCCTTTGATGATTGTTGACATGTGCTCTTCGACATCTTTATCAATTGCAAACAATTCACCTTTTAATCCCCATGATTTTCGCAATCCCATGATTTCATCCGTAGTCAAAACCTGACCATGTGCCTTGGCTGTACCTGCCGTGGACGATCCATACCCAATCGTGGTGCGACATACAATTAATGTTGGTTTTGTTTTCGAACGTTTTGCCTTTTTAAGGGCGTCCAATATTGGGGTGGCTGTGTCCGCTTTGTCCACCGCTAACACGTTCCATCCACATGCCATAAATCTTTTTACAATATCTTCGCCGTCTGCACTTGCACGTGTTCCGTCCAATGTAATTTCGTTCGCATCGTACAGAACAATTAACTTGTTCAATTGCCATAGACCCGCTAAATTACATGCTTCGTAACTGACCCCTTCCATCAAACATCCGTCCCCCACAAGGCAATATGTGTAATGATCAACCATAGATAATTTGTCACGATTATACGTTGCCGATAATTTCTTTTCAGCAAGTGCAATTCCAACCGCCATCGCAATTCCCTGTCCCAGAGGGCCCGTAGAGGCATCTATGCCTAATTCGGGAAAAAGTTCTGGGTGACCATGGAGCTTGCTTCCCAATTTTCGAAACGTCTTTAAATCATCCTTTTGAATTGGAAAACCAAACATATTTAACGTCGAGTAAAGTAATGCCGAGCCATGCCCTGCACTCATCACAAAACGGTCGCGATTGAACCATGACGGATTTGCGGGATCTACGCGCATGCTGGCATACGTTGCATACATAATTGGTGCGGCACCCAAGGCAATTCCAGAATGACCGCTGTTGGAGTGACTAATTGTCTCGGCGGACAACACACGCAAAGTATCCACAGTTTTATTAATAATTTTTTCCATAAATGAAGTTTATCACTATTGTGTTTTTATGTCATCTGGTTATATGGTAAACTAAGAACAAATTATGGAAGCGCTTTTATTAAAACTTGATAAGTTAATAGAGTTACACAAGCAAGGTAAACTTGGTGGTGAGATTATGCCCGAAGATGCCAACCCAAAATTGGATGGAACAAGTTCCGAGAACCTGCTTTATTTTACCTTACCCATGGCACTAAACTACCAACGCAATTCATACAAACTTTGGCAATCTGCCCTTTCAACTTGGAATGATGCAACAACCAAAGATATTTTTTATCCACAAAAAGTTCTGTTAATGAGTAATGAAGAACTAAGAGAAAAACTGGTGAAACATAAAGTCGCATTACAACCAAACAAACAACCGACCATTTGGCGAACTTTGTGCGAAACCATAGTTAATGATTTTGATGATGATTTAAGAAACCTGTTCACACAAAATAATAGCAACATTGCGAATATTAAGTTATTCATCAATGCAAATAAAAAGAAATTTCCATATTTATCTGGTAGCAAAATTTTGAATTATTGGCTTTATGTTGTTACCAATTATACGGGTTTGAAATTAACAAATAAAAATGCAATTACAATTGCACCAGACACCCACGTTTTGCAAGCAAGCGTTAAACTAGGTATCATCACAGAGCATGAATTAGATAAATCAAATATTCGTGATATCACAAGCGAGCGCTGGGAAAATATCCTGAAAGGAACAAAGTACTCTCCAATAGATTTACATACCCCATTTTGGCTATGGAGCCGAAATGGTTTTGTTGTTGAAATTTAATTGATTATTTCTTAAATTTTTTCCTATCCGTGTTTTCAATTGTCTGGAAAAAGTTTTCTAACTCCTCTGCCTCTAACTCGCCTTGTTCGATTGCATTTTTAACTGCACAATTATTCTCGGTTATATGGCGGCAGTTTCTGAATTTACACCCCTGCGCCAATTCACTTATCTTATCGAATATGTCTGATTTTTTTGCAACATCTTCTTCGACACCGACTATCCTAACGCCGGGAACATCGATAATTTTTCGTCCTGTTTTTGTAGCATACATATTGCGGGAACTGGTGGTGTGTTTTCCCTTATTAAGAAATCTCTCGTCCTGCACATCTTGGGTTCGGATATTAATTCCACACAGGGTATTTATTATCGTGCTTTTGCCTACCCCACTGGAACCAAGTAATAATGCAACCTCGCCCTTTTTAAAATGTTTTTCCAGACCCATAACTTGCTCTGAATCCAGTGCATTAATTGTAAAATATGAAATACCTGGAAATTCCTTTTCTAATTTTTTCGTATAGAAATCTATATCCTTCGATAAATCAACCTTGGTAAGAACAACTAACTTCTTAACCGCTTGATCACCACTGAGTGACAAAAACCGCCTTATACGTGCGGGCGAGAATTCGCGATTCGCACTGGTCACCACCATTATTAAATCCACGTTGGATGCAAATACTTGGTACCGTTCTTTGAAAAAATCATATCGACCTATTACACTTTTACGTGGTTCGATATTTATAATTATGTGTTGATCGTCCCGCTTTTCGATATGCGCGATATCGCCTACAACAGGTTTGTCGTCAGATTTATACGAATTATTTACAATACAAAATTGTGGTACGTTATTGGCAATTGCAACGTACCCAGTTTTATGTACAGAAGTTATCTGACCGACAAGCATGGAACTATTGTATCACAACAACATAAATGTGTGATATTATTTTAGATATGAAAGAAAGCACAAAGGATTTCTTAATATCTAATTTAATTAGACTTTTTGTATTTATCTATGCAACAGCCATCATCATTTTTGGCATTCTGGGAATGTATATCATTACAATAGTTTTATTGATTCCTGTTGTCTTATTTGCCTTAATTGCCTTGCCTCTAATTTTCTATTTTGTCAACAAAAGAAATAAAAGAAGCGTTTACGAAAAAATTTCCAATAAAAGCAAACACACAAAATACGACCAAATTCTATTAGACATTAAAGACAAAACTTTTGATGCCTTCATAGGCAAATTTGCTTTTAAAATGAAACCCTATGTTTCTTTTAGAAACGAGGAACCAGAGATAATTGTAACAGGCCGACAAGGCGACAACGACATTGAAATCCATTTCGAAAAGACACAAGCCGAAATCGTAATTAACGAAGAAACCGATAAACCAATTATGATCGACGTGAAATATAAAGACTTTGAATCTACCTACGAGGTATATACAAATATTGTTAAAACGATCGAGGGTAATTTATAATTCTTCACAACGAACGGTTGTTGGACATTTTACTCTGCACGAAATATAATTGTATTAATCTTGCAAGATAATTATAATATATAAAGGAGAACTTGTAACATGGAGAAAGAAAGAATCTGCCAATGCCCAGAATGCAAATGCGACAAATGCCCATGCACACCACAAGAGTGCAAATGCACGCCAGAATGCAAATGCGGCTGCGACTGCAAAAAGCAAGGATAATAAATATTGAAATCATTGGGATGCGTATCGCGAAAGGGCGAAAAGACAAGGGGCTTTCACAATCGCAATTTGCCGAGATGTTGAACGTTACACAACAATGTGTCGGCAAATGGGAACGGGGTGACAGCCTCCCCGATATTTTCATGTTGGCGAAGATTGGTGAAATATTTGGCACCCGCGATATATGTTATTTCCTTGGCAAAGATCCGTGCACATGTACTTGTGGATGTTGCGATTGTTGTAGTAAAATTTGACATATAAAGGATTACATGGACAAAAGTATAAAGGGGTTAATTAGTCAAATTGAGCAATGCCTGGAAAACCCAGAATGGTTTGATAATGTAAGTGTTTCCCAGCTTGTTGCCAAGGTCTATACTGAAACGAATGTATTGTTTGCAAGGTTGCCATCATTATTGACAAAATTGCCCGCACATCTTAAACGAGAATACGAGCGTCTGGCAAAAGAAATTGAACAACAAGAAACAAAAGCCAACCATTTAGAAACTCTGAACATGCAAAATGAAATGTTGAGAATCATTTCAATTGCATTGCAAAAAACTTCTACACTACAAAGAGAACTCTAATACGTTTTGTTTACGCCAGTATCTCAACCTCGCCCGAACAAAACCCTAGGGCATTTCCCTCGTCACTGTCAATGTGTACCGCGGGGGCAAAATTATCATGTACACGTACAACCGTGTTATTCAATGTCCCACCGCGCGAGCCGCCAAATTTAACACTGATAATCTGTCCATCCTTGAATCCATTGTCTTTTGCGGTTTTGGTGTCCATGTGGATATGGCGCTGTGCCACAATTACTCCGCTGTCTATTTTTACTTCACCCTTTTCTGTTCTTAATATGATGGCGGGGCTATCCACTAGGTTTCCGCTCTGACGAACTGGCACATTTTTTAGTCCAAGTGCAAAACAATCCGTACGGGAAATTTCGACCTGGGTTTGGGTTCGCTCCGGCCCCAAGACCGCAACATTTTTTATGGTGGACTTGGCGGTGACCAATTCCACACGTTCCGAAGCAAGAAATTGCCCCGGTTGTGACAGTTCACGAACGAACTTTAACTGGTGCCCTTTGCCAAACAAAATCTCGACATGTTCCTTTGATATATGGACATGCCGAACCGATATTTCACATAATATTTTCATGTATCTAAATTATCAACATGATGTTTTCAAGTCAAACCATTTTGTGTTAAAGTATTAATATGAAAAATATAATTGTTCGCATGTGCAATATTGCCGATATGCAAGCGGTGTCACGCATAAGAATTGATGCATGGCGACAGGCTTTTGTTGGAATTATTGACCAAGACATACTTGATAGTTTTGATTATGAAACCGAAACACAACGGCGGGTTACCGAATACAACGAACGAAAAACAGGTGACCTTATGTGTGTCGCAGAAATAGATGGAGCTGTCAGAGGATTTTGTCTTTTCGATATGGCGAAAGAAACAAGTTTGCCAAATAATGAAAAGAACTATGGTGAGATAGTTGCATTTTATGTGGAGCCAAATTTGCAGCGTAGTGGAATTGGCAAAGCGATGTTTGACTTTGTTTCACATAAATTTCTGGAACGTGGAATTAATAGGATGGTTGTGTGGACGTTAACGGAAAACAAAATTGGGCGAAACTTTTACGAGAAAATAGGTGGCAATCTTTTTGACACAAGGACACGTGAAATTAAAGGACAGATATGTGAGGAAGTCGGATATATTTTCAGCCTTGAAAGTTGGATGCAACAGAAATTAGAGAAAAATTGAAATGATTACTCTACTCTATCGTAACCGCTTTGGTTAGATTTCGCGGTTTGTCGGTGTTATTACCCTTTTCTTTTGACAGGTAAAGTGCAAAAAAGAAACTTGGGATCGCACCCACCACAAACGAAAGATTGTTTCCGCTTTCGAATAAATCGATGTTCCAAATTTTACTTCCGCGTGATTTGACATCGTTCATCAAATTGTTTAATTTGTCATTTTTCTCTTGTGAGGTATTTATTCCCACACACAATGTTTTATCGTCCACCAACGCCATGGTTCCGTGTCTGAATTCCAAGGCCGCGTAACCTTCGCAATGGTTATAGGTAATTTCTTTTACCTTTAATGCGGACTCATATGCCAAAAATGCATCCATACCAGACCCAAGAAAAAAGATGCGTTGCGTCTTTCGATGTAATTTTGCCAATTGTTTGATTTCACGCTTGCGGCTTAGCAACTTTGTGGCTTGAAGCGGTATGTTCAGCAGTTCAGATTTTGTATACAGTAACCTTCCATATTTTGAATAGAAGATATTATTCACCAAGATTACACCACATAGAACTTGCGCAATGAATGCCTTGGTACTTGCAACCGAGACTTCTTGTCCTGCCCGCGTTGGAATTACCCAGTCCGCCGTTTTTGCAATTGTGCTGTTCTCCACATTACAAAGTGCAACAATTGGAATGTTATATTCCTTCATCCGCTTCATCGCGGAAACAGTATCCGCGGTTTCGCCACTTTGACTTACAACGATTGCTATATCGTTTGATTTAACCAGTGGATTAAATTCACTTGCGATGTATACCTTGGTTCGAATTTTACAATGTTCTTCCATTAATTTGCCAATAACCAATCCCGCATGATATGCGGTTCCACACGCAGCAATATGCACAGTATCACATTCATAAAAAAGTTTTGCAAGTTCATTTACATCCGGTAATATTCTTTCACAAAAAACCGGAGCATAATTTTGAATTATCCTCAGTACCACATCTGGTATCTCATGTATTTCTTTTTCCATGTGTGTTGAAAATTTTTTTTTTTTTGCCATGGCATTAAATATGATTAAAAATTATCAAACTCTATTTCACACATAGAATACTATATATTGTATATATGTATCACATTATACCGCATCATCTGTGTCGAAGATTTGTTCGACTTTCCTCTTGGCTTCCACAAGAAACTCCCGTAACATTGTGTGACGTTTTTTTGTGTATGTATTGTTCACCATTTTTTCAATATTAGTAACATCTCCAACCAAGATAACCATCTTTTTTGCACGCGTAACTGCGGTATACAAAAGGTTACGCGTTAGTATCATGTACGCCCCACTGGTGACTGGGATTATTACGACATCAAATTCACATCCTTGACTCTTATGTACAGTAATCGCGTATGACAGCACAACGTTAACAAGGTCACTACGAGTATATGTCGTGACACGGCCATCCTCCAACTCCACCACAACCTCGCCATTTTGGCGGTTGATAAATGCAATTACACCGATGTCGCCGTTATACACACCCTCGCCCATTTCGCGTATTCCATCCTTTTCGCGCGACCATTCTTGGTTATAATTATTCATTGTTTGCATAACCCTGTCCCCAATACGAAATGTAGTTTGACCATATTCGTATTCGCTTTTTTCACGCGAGGATGGGTTCAGAGATTCTTGCAACACGATATTCAAATTATTCATTCCCGCTTCACCCACTTTCATTGGGCAAAGCACCTGAATCTTGGAATGAGGAATCTTTAGATAATTCGGAATTCGCGTGGTAGAAAGCGACACAACCGCATCCCGTATCTTGGCAACACTGTCACAACTTTCAAAGAAAAAGTCACTACTCTTATTGGTTAAATCCGGCATCTCGCCATTATTAATCTTGTGCGCCGAAATCACGATTTGACTGGCCTCATCTTGACGATATATCTCGGTTAATCGAACAACTGGTACCGTGCCTGAATTAATAATGTCTGTCAACACCACACCCGCACCTACACTTGGCAATTGATCCACATCACCCACTATTATAAGGCGTGTCTGGGACGAAATTTTCTTCAACAACTGGCTAGTTAAAACTGTATCACACATCGAAAACTCGTCTACTATCACTACGTCGCTATCAATACCCTCGCCTTCTTCATAACCAAATTGCTTTGGGCTGTTTTTATAATCTATATCCAAGGCACGATGAATTGTGGAGGCTTCTCGCCCTGTGGTCTCTTCCAGCCGCTTGGCTGCTCTGCCCGTTGGTGCTAATAAACTTGTTGTCAAGTTACTTGCCTGGTTCAAATACAAAATTGCCCGAACAATCGTGGTTTTTCCCGTACCCGGGCCGCCAGTTATCACACATACACCCGACGTCAGTGCCAATTTAACCGCCTCGATCTGAGTCTGATGGAGTTTTATTTTGTTGATTTTCTCGTAATGGGCTATAAGGGCAGACAGCGCATCCGCATCCCCCTTAATTTCATCACCACTATTCAAAGCCAGTTTACTTAAGTTAGTTGCAATTGACTTTTCGGCAATAAAAAATTTCGTAAGCATATAGCCACGAGCAGCATTATTTTCATTGTCATTAACATCTTTACTCTCTTTATTTACTTGGGTTAGATATTTATCCAAGCATAGTTCATATAACACGCCATCAAAAACTGGCTTTAGGTCTTCGAACTTGATCTTTAACAAGCGACATGTTTTAAGGAATAACTCGTCATATGGGAGATATGTGTTCCCGTCTTGCTCACTGGATTGCTTCAATGTGTAGACAACACCTGCACGAACACGAAAGGTTCCCGAATATTCATGCCCAAGATCCTTTGCCATCTTGTCCGCAGTTAAAAAGCCAACGCCGTCAATGGATTCAATTAATTTGTATGGATTTTCTTGGACAATTTTAATTGTGTTTTCGCCATAGTGCCGAAATATTCGCATCGCCATATTTATCGAGATTTCAAACCTTTGCAAAAACATAACTGCGGCTTGCATTTGTTTTATCTCGGCATATTTTTCACCTATTATTTTGGCTTTTCTAAGGCTAATACCACGAATTGCAACCAGTTCTTCTGACGCAGATTCCATAATCTTTAAGGTATCCTTGCCGAAACTTTTGACTATCCTGTCTGCGGTGACTGGGCCAATCCCCTCGATAAGACCACTGCCTATAAATTGTCTGATTTTTGATGGTGAGTTGGGTGGGACAAGTTCATAACTTTGTATTTTAAATTGCCGCCCATATTTCGCATTTTCGATATATTCACCGTAAAAGACATATTCCTGCCCTACCGAAACAAAGGCAAAAACCCCAACCGCCGTAGTATTAGAATCTTTCAGCCGCAATACCGAATACCCATTGTCCTCGTTTCGGTATACTATGTCTTGAATCTCGTCCTGGATTTTCACAATTACATTTTATCACATATTAAACAATTCATATCATCTGATTTATGACCAGACAAATTATATCCAAACCGGTCCCCCACCCCAATATGCATAACCAAAGAATCTTGTTGTCCCCGTAAAAGTAATTGGAGGTACATTAGGGTTTCCTTCGAATATGGCACCAACTATTGTTCCCGTAAATGGTGCGCGTGTCCATGGGAAATTAATACCAAACGCAGTCATTCTTTCCAAACTTGATGTGAAAATTGTATTCACCTGTGTATTGTTGTTCAACGCATATGCAATAGAAACGTTTGCCATTATGCCACTGGCTTGACCGTGAATTGCAACATGCGAAATTGTATTATTTGAAAGATTCCCACCGTTACTGTTTATTCCAACAAGACCACCTACATTCAACCCACCCCAAACGCGACCATTTACCGTGCTGTTGTTTATTGTTCCGCCAACGTTTTCGCCTGCAATCCCACCAACCGCCATAAGGTTAGGGTTCACAATGGCCGAATTTACCGTTGCATTTTGTATTTCTCCGCTGTTGAAACCTGTGATACCGCCTGCAATCATACCGCGAATGTTTCTTGTGTTAATACTTCCTTCACCATAGAAAACATATCTTTCGGATAATGGTACCGCAGTTGAAACTCTTGACAAAATGTTTAATGTATTACCAACCTGAGAAGTTGTGACGTATCCAAGGTTGATACCAACAATACCACCAGCATAGTACCGAGCACTTAAGTTAGTTGCCGCGAACATATTATTAGCACGGTTAATACGGATCTCTTCTTCAACAATACCAAACAATCCACCTGCGACATCCCCCGTCACATTATTGGTCGTGAATACACCTATACCAGGTTGGATATTACCCACTCTGTTCACATTAAAATGTGTTGCATTGGCAAGTGGTCTTACTTGGGCAGGTACAAGATAATCGCCATTAATATCGCGCATAAACAGATGACTAAACGCAGCATTTCTGTTTACCCCACGTGTGGTATTTCGTACATCATGTGTTATCACCCCAATCAAGCCACCCGCAACCCTTTGCTGGTTAAAGTTAAGGTATGTGTAACCAATACCGTTGTCGAAACTCCCGCTACTGATACCTGTTATTGTTGGGACGTTAACAAACACATTTTCTATTTTGTATGTTTCACCTGCGTTTCCATTGTGTTCAAAATTTGCAACCGCACCTACAAGCCCCCCTACAATGTGTCCACCACGTATAAAGGTATGTCCTGCATCTAGCGAAGGTGCCGCATTGATTATATTCACATCCACGATATTACTGTTAACAGAAATCCCCGCAAGTCCGCCTGCAAATATCGCAGCCGGCGCATATATAGTAGAGTTTTGAATATCAATACCGCCTATCGGAACGCGAACAAAGTGCATATTGACATTCTTGATTGTTGCATATTCCAAACGACTAAACAGCCCCACACTTTGTAACCCACGACCAGTCTGGGGTGCCGCGTTAATGGAAATATTTCGTATGTTCAATCCATTTCCATCCAGTTCTCCACCACGAAGAATTATCTGGTGTGTTAGCAATCTATGACCTAGTTCAGCAGATAAATCACCTTGCGCCAACGAAATATTATTAATCAAACGAAAATAATTTGTAGACACAAACATTTCCCAATCAACATCACCACCCACAATATCCGCCATATACGCACCCGTACTCTCGAACAACAATGTATTAAATTGCGCACCATTCCATATGACGATTGGGTTATTTCGGCTTGCACCGTATTCAAATCCCTCTAGGTATGAAATCTGGTTTCGTCCAAAAAAGTCAAATGGCTCTTGGATTCTGATACTTACTGCGATGTGATCAGTACTTACAAGTTTTGGTCCGAAGTCTGTCATCTGCCAAATGTTTGGTGTGCCTTGTTCATCCATTCGACTTAGACTAAAATTATCGAATGTTGCCATCTGTGTCATAGTTATTGTCGTAATACCATTGTAACGCGCACCAGATGCACCATCCGCAGTGTGTGTACCACCATTAATAAAGAATCGATTATTCTCCAGATTTCCCCACACATTCACGTTACCTGGCATTATAGTTATATATCTACTGAATACTGTTGCAAGTTGTGCACCAGCAGGCTGTTCATGGTTATTCGCAATACTGTTTCTAACAGTACCTACTTCGGCTTGCAATACACCTGTGTTACTGAAAGCCATGTTTTGTGCAACAAAACCATCTCGACTAGACAACTCGGATTGCATGATAAGGTTTACGTAACAATCTTCTACAAGCCCGCCTGCATTCCGGAAAACAAAGCCTGCCACTCCATGGAAAGAAACAATTCCACCACGTTGTGTATGTCCAAAAGCATCAAGATTGCCAGAATCCCCCATCGCATAACTGGCACGTATTGTTGCAGGATCGGTAGCAGAACCCGCAAGTGCAGTACCCTCCAATCTTCCGTTCAGAGCAACAAATCCCCCAGTCATACTGATACCAACTTGTGCTGGCAATGGCAATTCCCTTGGCATTGAATGGTTTCTTATAATTCCATCGCGGAAGAAACTGCTGACTATATGGCTTTGGTTAACACCCACAAAGCCACCAACACGCGCACGGAAAATGTTTGGCGCGACTTGTTCTCTGTCTTCGGATCCAACGTAAATATTTATAAGAACACGGCTGTTTGATATTACACCACGTGTTGCTCCCGACCCAGTTGCCGTTCCACGTGCATTGGTCCCAACAAGACCACCCACATTAACCGTAAGTTGTTGCCCTGTACCCGCCGCCACACCAAGAATCACCGCAAGTTCACTTGGTGAACCTTCGCGCGGTAAGTTCGTGTTAAATGCACTGCGATCAAAGTTTGCGATTGGGACATCACGTCCACCTGCATCGACCACCCTTCCACCTACGAATTGACCCGGACTAAGGATCGCGACGTTGGTTACAATCCCATGGTTGGTACCTGCAAGCACACCCACGTTTACTGTACCCGATGTACTGTGTCCGGATAAATTTACTGTTAGACTGTGCCTGTCTGGCAACACAATGTTAAGGTTCTTAATAACACGGTTCGCCGTAATTGTCGAGAACAACCCTATATTTGTCGTTCCACCATCATGCGAGATGTTAAAACTGTTTAAGAAAATTCTATTATTATTTCCATCAAAGGTCTGCGCATTAAATACAATAGGCACATGATCATTCAACACAATGTCATTCATAAGAATAAAGTGATCATTTGGTCTGTCTTGCAGCCAAATAAGTTGCGATGGCTGGGTTATGGCCTCTGGATTATTGGCAGCAGTTCCAGCAACAGTCTGTATATTGAATGTTGATGTTACGTGTCTTTCTGCAAGACTAACTGCGTTGACTAGTCCACCTACATGGAATTCGTAATACATTGTCACTGTAAGTCGTGTTGTTCTGGTTTCTGTGCCAGATCTGGATATAAACTTTGTACCGCCCAAATTACTTCCCCGTCCAAGGAAAAAGTTCAATTCACCACTTGGCACACCATTTACATAATAGTCGTGGTCCGCACTTCGAACCCCTGTATTAAGATGATGTCCCACACCAGAGCCAAAACCGCGCCATATCAGCATTTCTGATCTGTCTTCCGGACCATGGTATTCGTTTATTTGAGTCTCGAACGTAGATATTGCGGCATCAATTCTGCCCATTAATTCGTCATTCCCTGTGAATCCATTGTATCTACTTGCGATGACACCAAGTTGCATGTCTTGTCTATTCCCATGTTGCAATCGCACGGTGTTCCCACGTGTTGCTGCCAATTCAAAACCATTTACACGGAATAATACTGTTGTAATTGTCATCCTTGCAAACTGGGTAACTGATTGCCCATTGCGTTCCAATGTGTATTCAAAGATAACCACGATGTCTGCACCGATTGGAAAATCTGGACTGATTGTCAGTGCATATGTTTGCCCACCGATGTGGTTGACTGATGCTGTACCTGGACCTGGCGCTCTGTCCACAGTAATTTTGCCTATGTCGCCCCATTCGATTCCTACCGGACCAATTGGTTGCATTGTAAACGCGTGGGTTGTTCCAACTGCTTGGAGACTTGAAGTTGTGTGTGGTCGGTCATAGTTAAAATACAAACCTGGTCTGTCTTGTGCAAACAATTGGACCGAACGGTCAATTGTACGACCAAGGGATTCAAAACGTGAACCAATGCCGAATGAAATTCCCTGCGGTAATTGCATATCATCAAACATTGGACCAAAGTATTGATGCGCTTGACTCAGATCACGGTTCAGCACTGTTTGAATATAATAAACACCATCCCATGCATAAGTACCATCCATAGTCAAACGAGATACCTGGAACATCTGTTGCGCATTGACATTGTCACCCTCAACGTTGATTTCTACGTTTGGTGCCTGCTGCGGTAAAAATACAAAGTTGCCAGTTCGCTCACAATACACCATTTGTCTTAGACCAACCCACCACGGCATGTAAACAGATTTATAAATTGGTTCGTCTTGTTGATCGTATCCAATTACAATAGTATCTAGATACATGTCAAAGGTACTGCTCCACATAAGGAAAGAATCAATATTTGCAAACATTGGATTTGCATAAATCTTGAACATCCCACCAATAAAGGTGTCACCTATACGATTTGTAAGGATATTGTTGCTTTGTAACTGACCTGGTGCAAGACTTACTGCATGTCCTGCTCCACCATCTATTGCAACCCTGTCTGTTTCTGCAAAGTGTTGCAAAGTTACCGATTGAAGCACGGTTGGCATAATTTCTACATCCGCGCTTGTGTACATTAAGACATGTCTTTCGTTGATTCGGCGCTCGGTTGCGTTTAATGATCCCAATAGACCATTCGGTATCGCACTTTGAAGTGATGTATTCAAACCAATATCAGTAAATACACTCTCATCTACCACAATTGCCATGGTTATATGGAAACGATATTCAATATAAGTATAAATGCCTTGACCAACAATAAATCCATATTGTTCCAATTCCTCGACAAACAATGTAAATAGCAGCGAGAAACTTCTCCCTTGTCCACTGACTCTGACAGTTGATTGGTTATTAAAATTGGAATCAACATAACGAAGTGCAACAGGTAATGTTGGGTCATTCAAGAATAAGGATTGTGAAGCGCCTTCGTGACTAAACGAGAAATTCAGATATCTAAGTAACATGTTACGACGTGCAACTTCGTTTGCATTCATTGTCGACCACTGTGCTGGAGTAAAATCTGATGGTGCACGTGCATCTGTTATGAATCGCCCGCTGTAGATACTTTGGCTGGTTGCATCAGAGCCAGTTTCAGATTGCCAAATATCTAGTTCAATTGCACCCTCGTAAATTTCAACATGTAATGAGATTCTAAGTGCCTCCGCATAGAATCTAATCCCATCCACGACAATGTATGGCACAAATTCAAATGTAACGCCTGTCGGCATTGCCGTGTTAAAGTGTTCCAACATTGTTCCATTATCGTAATTTACCCAGCCACCACTGGTTGCATGCATGTAACGGGCACTAATCCCCCATGCATTTGAATCCACCGCGCCATGAAGGAAAAAGTGTGTTCCCTTTCGCATTGCGAAATTGTGTGCAAAGTTATTCGGATTACGTACAGGCACCAATGTGCTGCCACTTTGCAACATTGGGAATAACATCTCTTGACGTGCAATTATGCTGTATGCCGGATGTGTTACCGTTTGTGCGGTGACACCAGGTACCACATTGAATCGAATTTTTCCGGTTGGAATTGGTGTAATGCTTGGGTCTTCGACCGCGTGACGGGTACTAATCTTGTGCAATTCAAATGTACCAGTACGTCTTAGTTGTATAAAGTATTGTGGTCGGCCGCTTTGGAGACTCATCCCCAGTTCGGCTATACCATCGTTATTCACGAACTCGATACGTAATCTACGCGATGCGATTGCCGGACTAACCTCGGTTTCAAAGATATCATCCAAATAGTATCTGTTTGCCGTATTCGTATTCCCCGGAATAAAGGGTGCATCGGTAAAGAACAGTGCCGCGGTTGGCATGTCACTTGGTGGGTTGTCTGCCCCAATTACATAGTTAAAACCACCACGGTTGTTTGATGTTCTGCGGAATGTTTCGCGGTATTCTTCGAATGTTCTGAGATGCAATTCAACCTCGTATGGTTTTGCAATAAACATCGGTCTTTCGAACAATGCATTGGTTGAAACAAATGACGTACGGATGAATGGAAATCTGAATCCACCCATTTGATCTATGAATGCCGCTTCGTTCCCCAAAAGGTGCGTCATTCCAATAACATTTATGTTTGAAAAGTTTATAAAATAATTATTAGCATTAACCGTACTCCCACCAACGACCGCAGTCCACGTATTTAATTGCAAGCCCATCATGCCACCGAAAAGTGCATTAGCAGAACCAAATCTTGTTGAATTGTGATTAATTCCAGCCATATTGCCATTACCAATTGCTTGCGCAAGTGTTGTTGGATTAATCATACCTGTCATATTAATCAAACCATTTGTGTCCAATTGGTCATTTTCAAGAACCGCATAACATAGAACGAAATCAATATTTGAGGCAGTTGAACTGACGTTTCGCCCAACCAGACCACCCATTGTTATATTAAGCGTACCGGCTCTGTTATTATTTACTTGAAAGTGATTATATGCGAACGAGGCACGTATTTCCACACCAGAACCAATACCCGCATTCAATTCACCAATAAGACCACCAAAGACACCTGCCATAAGACCTGCTGCTGCAACACCTTGTGTTGGTCTTTCATAAACAATCGTCATGTTGGAAAATACACCATGTATATTGCTGTTTGAACCACCTGTGTTCAGTTGTCGACCAATCGCACCACCCACAATTACATCTTGTGCAGAAATTATATATATGTCACCGCGATATGGCAAAGTATCAAAAACAAAATTTGTATCGTTATCAAAGATGGAGGAAGCAAAACTGTTGAACACATTACCACTGTTAACTCCGATAATTCCACCCACAACCGCAGGCACAACACCAAAACCACCAACACCCGCAGGCACCGACGCACCCGCACCCACAATCAGCGCAGCATAGAAACCATCCCCCGTCCAATTAATCTGGTCGCGTTGAATTTGTGAAAGTCGATTACGCAACACGTCGTGCATGTTTTCAAAAACACCTTGGTTGAAATAAAAATCAAAATAAGAATTTCTCACCGTACCGTCATTCCATCCAACAAGACCACCAATTGCTCCACGACCATACATTGCAGAGGTTGAATAACTGTTTTGCAATATTCCAATGTTTCGGCCAACTAAACCGCCTGTGTTTCCACGTGTTTGGTTGTACATAAAGTTTTCACTGGAAACCTGATCAATTGTTCCTTGGTTTCGTCCTGCAATACCGCCTACGTTTCTATCTGTTGAACCTGGAATGTCTACAATCGCCGAATATACAAGACTGACCTGACTATTAATCACAATATTTTCACCAAGCACATCCGCGGCATTTAATCCCCGTATTGTACCCTGTACATCATTTAATCCAACTAAACCACCCATATTCAATCCCTCTGTCCCGCCTGCGTGGTTTACCATTAATAAACCACTTGCGTTGAGACTCATGGTTTCCAAAATTTGACCTTGGTTAAGTCCGACAATTGCACCCATGTTAAGGGTTTCACCAAAATTCAGTATATAGTGTCCGACTTCGACATGAACATTTACGTCACGAATTGTTCCCCGGTTAACCGCAGCCACCACGCCCATATTGGATGATATGCCTGAACCAATTCCACGATTAAGAGAGTGAAGATATCTGACGTTGATAAAACTGACCCCATCTACAAGACCGCGATTTACGTTTATGGTTCCGCTTCCGTTCCAGTCACCTATTTGCGCAAACAGACCAAAATTATTTGTAATTGTGTTTCGAGATAACTGGGATGTTTGATTTGCATGTAAATTAAGGTTCACAAGGGAATAACGCGCACGTTCAAATCCACCACCTGCTACTGCGATGTTGCTGGTCCCCACAAATTGACCGATGAAATGTGGAATTGGTTCCAACAATACCCCGCCGAAATCAATGTCATTCGTTAAACGGAAATGCCCACGCAAACCTTGGGAAAGATCACGGCCATTCGCACGGAAATCAAAGAAGTCCAAAACTCCTGTGCCTGGTCCAAAGTTTATTGGCTGGCCACTTTGACTTGGGTTATTATGACCCATAACGTGTCTAAGGAATTGTTCAAGGTTAGAAATCATAAAGACACCGTCCGCTGGGTCGCGATGGTCATATATAAAGACACTGCGCCTTAGGTACGTATGGAATATATAATCTGTAAACAATGAACTGGTTCTGACACTGTCCACCGCGAATATTACAAGAACAACTTCTATGTCATCTATAAAATTACTTTCAAATGCCGTGATCAAGCCTGTGTATTGATTAACTTGGGCGATTGGTTCACTACTGTTGTTAAATACAGAGGTTATCAAATTCCCGCTGGAATCCCAGACACTGCCGTTAACTTCGAACGCAAATCTAAGCCTTGGGTTATGCGCGTTAGCGGGTTGAACAGATGTACGGATTGGGAAGGTATTATTTGTACCCTCCATCACCAAGTTGATATAACTACCATGGTCGGCAAGTGCGATACTCTGTACCGTTACCGCATCTACCACATTCACTACGAACACAAGCGGTCTGTCAAATGTAAATCCAATAACACGTGTTTCGGCATTATGAACGATGGTTTGATGAATAGAGAACTCAATCTCTATTTGACTACCACGAGCCCGTAGGCCTAGAATTTCCCAACTGGTATTGCCTGGATTCAAAGACGTGATAGATACCCAATCCCCAAGCACGCTACCAGAAATATGCGGTGCTGCAAGTGGCAAATTACCGCCAGTTAAATTGCGTGCGAATGTCAAGTTGATGTTAAGGTTATGCAAACTATCCACATAGTTGTTTGGAACACCAGACATCTCGGACAATGTATCAAACGAGAATAATGTTATGAAATTTGAATCTAAACTTGCATCAATTATTGGGTTAACAACAACTATGGTTAAATTGAAAACAGTATTGATTACACCAGACAGAACCTCTGGATTTAGGGCAAATAACTCGATGCTAAGTTGGAATGTACCCTCGGTATGTGGTGTAAATGTAAAGTTTTCTGGATCAATGCTTATGTTCCCTAGCGATGCACCGATATGGCTGATTTCTGCCCAGACACTTGCATGTGTTGGTGTCGGCGTAAGGTCCAGCGAATATGTGCCATCAATTCGGACAAAACTTGTTACTATTCTATTGACTATGCCGTCTTGTGTTCTATCACGCATTCTTGTGGTTTCGTCCGCACCTGGGTCCGGTTCAAAATAGACATGCCCGTTTGACAGATTCCGAACATCCACGCGAAGACTGGTCAGTTGTCTTAAAACCTCTATATAAAATGTTTGTGAATGACCACTGATGTATGTAATTGTAATTGGAAAAGTTTGACCAATAATCGACGCATTCGAGTGATGTACTGATAATACAACAATGTTGTATTGAATTCGCCTTAAACCCGTCAATATGTTATATGGCGGAGTCATGGTAATTTGGTTTACTTGGAAATATTCTGCGTGCGAAAACGAAACAAAGTCGGAACTTATTTCGTTCACATCCGTCCCCACGAAAAATTCGAACGCACCTGTCCCTCCACCTACAACTGGGTATAATGTGTCCAATTCATCCCCGTTTGCGTGCGAGAGTGTTATTTCGTGAACTGCGCGCACATTGACAAGGTCAATATCAAGATAAGCAAGTGGTAACCCGCCAGCACATTCATGAACGGTTCTTACACGAATAAACATGTCATCTGCATTAATCAATGCACCCGCATGAGCAAGAGCAATCCGTGGATTAATGGAAATTGTAAAATTTGACCAATACGGCACACCATTTTCAAACTCGTTTTGTCGCATTACAACATGGTTCAAATTCAATGGGTGTCTGGTATGTGTTATATGAAAAATATCCCACGCAAATATCCAAGATGGTATCGCAGCTGGTCTGTTATGGATTTCGAATTTAATATGGTCATTGTTTGAGTGGTGTAATGTATTGTTAACAACAAGCGGATCCGAAAGTACAATGTTAAAAGGATTTCTTACAAGGTTAACTGTATCTGCACTGTAAAACGCAAAAATTTCCGAATCATTCGGGTTATCAATAACATTGCCGCCTAGCGACAAACGTAATATGTCATTTGTGAAAACATTACGAACCTCAACACCTATTGGCAATCGGCCATGTACCCTTGCATCTTGTATGCGATCAAAAATAAACTCGCCTTCTGGCATTGTGACTATTGGAAACAGAATTAACTCGACATCGCTGGAACCTATACCATTTGCATTTATTCTAAAACTGTCCTCGCCTTGAAAGTTTATATGCGCTACGTGTGGATTTGAATTATTAAATCGGAAACCAAAACGGACTTGTCCATTTCCAAATGGCACATCATGTGGGTCCCAGTTACTGGTTAAGATATCATAGTCAACCCAGTCGCTGCCAATATTAATATCATTTTTTACAAGTGAGGCAATAGGCGTATAAGTTGGAGCCTGTAACGTGGGTCTGACCTCTTGAACTTGAAGATGAAGAAATGGATTAAAAATAAACACAGTGAAATCTAGGTCAATTGGATTATTTGCCTGGGTCAATGTTGCACGTATAGTCACAGGACCTGGGTCTGGTGCAATCAACGCAGGAACGACCAAACTATTGCCTTGGATGTATGTACCTCTTGCATTACCAATTATGGAAAATTCCAATGTGTTAATTGTGGTTGCAAACGATGGGTTACCATCTGGGGTTGCAAAAAAGTTAAAGTCACCTTGGCTAAACGGTAATACAGCATCATCGCCACCAAACAGAGGACGTGTTACACCAAATTGCACACCATCTCTTACAGACAAACTTCTTGCGGGAACCTCTACCCTAACAGAAATATCCAGCGTTCTTCCGCCACCAACCGTTAATACACGAATTGTCGCTTGTCCGCTTGAATTCCCTATTATATCAATTGTCGTTATATTGCTGCCGGCTGCACGTGGTCGTGCGTGCACGGATGCGACACTTTCGTTCAACGAAAACACATGCACATCTGGGCCTATTTCACTGGGGGCACCTGTGACTTGGATATTTACTGACTCTATGTTTGTTCCTGTTTGGATTACTCCAAAGTCATTTATGTGTTTTGTGATTGTTACTTGGGTTCTGGAAGCGGCAACATTAAGCCCCGCATAAACAGGACCACCGCCAGATAAAACAAACCCAAGTACAGCGATGAGTACAACCGCAATCAATGCACCAAAGATTATTTTATTCCTGAGACTCAAAAACCTTTTTCCCCCAACGTTTTGCTTTTGTCAAGACCAAACGATACGAGCCCACGCCCGTATCATAGTTATGCTTAATTATCTAATTTTTAAACGAAAGTGTCAAATAAAAAATGCGCGCAGAATTCTTCTTTACTAAAGTAATTTGTAACTTTTTGGGACATAAATATTATGCTGCTCTAAGTGCAACTGTGTTTGATGTTCTTACAACCAAGGCGTGATTTACACTGCCACCATGTACTTGCCATGCTCCTGGACTTGGGAATGCGTTAAAGTTAGGTATTTCCACACCACTTGGTACATTTCCAGGCGAGCCCGCAACAGGCCACCCAGTGAAGTCACGTGCACTACGTGTATTTTCTACGATAAAACTGAATGGTTGATTGAATTGTGTTTGCGCGTTAACCCGTTGAAGTGTCACAGTTATATTTCCAAAATTAACCCCTGGGGATGTACTGCCCTGATGTTCTATTAAACTGCCGTTTGCTATTTGCAAAAAACTTGCTTGAACTGTTGCACGACCGTTACTGCCAAGCATTATATTTACCAGACCCTTGATATTGGTGGCTACTACATTTCCATCAAAACCAACAACATGTAATTCATGTGCAGTGGCATGCCACCCAAAATTTACCGTGGTACTGCCGTAACGGTTATACACGACAACGTTACCCTGCGCACCTGCGGTAACAGGTGAACTTGCATTTGATGTCGTACCAATTGTAACGTTTGCACGGGTTGTTCGGACATCGGAAAAACCGTGTGTATTATTTACAACAATAGTACCTGCGGTTGATTCATAATTCAATTGGCCACTGATCTCTGTAATTCGAATTGCACTGGAATATGTTTCTATGTTTACTTCCCCATCTATATTTCTCATCGTAATTCCCGCGATATTTGTATTCACATATACATTACCAATAACATCTACCAATGTTATCGATCCACCGCCTGTTTCAAATCTTACATTACCCCTAACAGTGGAATTAGGTGCCGAGTTTATAGTGTGACTTGTACCATTAGACACAAGCACATCTGTACCTAATGTCGCGGCAGTTCCTATGTCACCGAATGTAAAGTTTCCGGTATTGCTGTTTATTTGGACGTAATCTGTTACCAGGGTACGAATGTTAACAGTGGAACTGGAATTAATTACAAGACGTCTAACCTCTAACACAAATGGAATCAATTCAGTTGGCGGAGGCGGAAAGTTAATAATACCCCACGCGTTGTTTACTATAACCTGGTCAATGAACATGTAATCTACGGTTGGGTCCGCGGAAAAAGTTACCGGAGCCGCACCCGTGTTCAAAATAAAATTAAAAGGTTGCATCTGGGCTTGGGCAATTGGAATATTATCCGGAACCAAGTTGATTACAAGACGCGCGTTACGCCGTACTACCCCGTTTGGCTCGTGTACCGTGATTCTGTACCATACCGAACCATCTTGTCTGATTTCTTGAATCCAAGAGACATGGGTTCGATGGAGGCTGTTAAAACTAACACCATTTGCATTTTCGAAAAGAACTATCCTGCCTTCATCTGTCTGCCCTTCTTTAACAGCACGGATTTCAATGTGTGTGGTGTTGCTGTCAATAATTATATTTCTGTGCGCAAGGATTGAATCAACGTCTGGACCATGGAATACCGTATAAATATTTCGTTGTGCCACAGACCCTAATCCAAAGATATTCCAATTGCTGCCGCCTAAAAATAAAAACATGAATAGTATCAGAGCCAACAAGAATACCGCCCCGAATATGAACAAAATATAAAATGCGACACGACGTGACATACTTGATTATAAAATGAAAATTCTAAATTTGAAAACGAAATTTACCCCTTTCTGGCTTTTGCAAAAAAGTCCTTTAAAATTTGGGAACAATCTGCACTGTCTAAAATTGTTACTTTGGTTTTCCAGTTAAGGTTATTATCCAGATATATCTGGATATCGTTTGTGCGATCACTCAATGTGCCAATAATAACACGTATAATACGCGAGTTCAAAATTGCACCCGCACACATAAGACATGGTTGCAAGGTTACATACATCTCGCAACCATCCAATCGCCAACTACCCAGTCTTTTACATGCTTTTTTTATTACTAAAACCTCGGCATGATTAAGCGCATTTTGCGTGTGCTCGCGACTGTTAAATGCCGATGATATAATTCTGCCATCTTTGACAATTACTGCGCCTATTGGAACTTCACCCTTCTTCTCTGCTTTTCGGGCTTGTTCCATTGCTTTTTTCATAAATTTATTATCTATATCTTTTGTATTATCTTCTATCATAATAATCCCCATACCAAAGTAAATACGGTAATCAATCCACCAAGAAATAATACCCCATAAAACAAGGTTTTTTCCAACGGTTTCAGTGATTTAGTACTGCCCCCACCCCATGTGTCCTCGAGATAGTATTTGATACCTTGTAACTTCTTCATACGTGCCAATTGTGGCATTTGCGTGAAGACCTCTTTTTCGTCATCACCATTTGCACGAATTCGTTCGATAAAACGCTCCTTGGAGAACATGTGCAAAATTGCAATAATAGACCACACCAAGAAAATTACAAGGCCAACATAAACAATCATGCCCGCAGGTCCAGATGTCATCCTCACCAGCAAATCTGTGAAATTACCCCCAAACCAACCATAGTTGTGTGCAAACGACAAATACACCCCAATCGCATTATTCAAAAAATGCATTATAATCGGTGTCCAAATACTTTTTGTTGCGAACATTGCAACACCCATAATATACCCAAGTATCGCTGCATAAAAGACCTGCATTACATTCATGTGCATGAATCCAAAAAGAATACTGGAAAACAAGATTGCCTTGAAAACACCTAATTTAGACACAAGACCATTCATCAAAAATCCGCGATGGGTAATTTCCTCGCAAATCCCTGGCAACACCGCGACCAAGAATAACACCATAAAAAGTCCACCAACGCCCTCGAACGACGGCAATACCACTCCCACAGGAAGACGGTAACCAATCATACTTAGAATCCCAATAAAAAACGATGCAACAAATATATTAAAGAAATAAATTAAAAATCCAAGTGCAATTGACCACAATATGACACGCATAGACGGTCTATCAAAACCTAGCGAACCCATTATTGTTTGTTTTTCGTTGGTTTCTATCTCTTGACTGGATTGTTGTTCTTTTTCGCGGCTTCGTTTCCTGTAAAAATACATTGCAACTATTGGAACTATGGTCATTACAAGAACTTGGCTCAATAATGAAAAGGCAATTTCCAACCTACGCAAAGCCTCTGGTGTATCAATATTCAAAAGGCCGGATCCCGCAATGACACGTAAAACCGCAAACAATACCAATATTAAAAGATAAACGGCACAAACAAATACAAACGTATTGTCTTTGTTCCAGATTTTGTGTTTATGTGACGATTGTGGTTGTTGTGCTTTCTTTTCTTTTTCCATACCTCTCCTCTATTCTACAACATAAAATGCGAAATCCAAATTATTAATGCTAAACTGAACCCTGTTACTATTGTCCAAATATCCAGTTGCGCCAGTTTTTGTCTTTCTGTTTTTTCTTGCGGTTTTCCAAAAAGACCAAGCAAACGTAATATCAAAAATCCACCAACCACGGATAACACAATCGTTGTAATAATTGTGGTTGCATCAAATGCAAGCGGCTGGTACTCGGTCCCGCTTGCATATATATATGTGATAATTATTGCGTTATTAATAAAGTGTAAAATAATTGGATACCACATGTTTTTGGTTCTTAGATAAATTACGGCGCATATCGCACCCAAGATAAATTGATACACCGTTTGCGATGGATTAAGGTGAAATATCGAGAACAGCAAACTGGAAAAAATTATCGCAACAACATGTCCGTATTTCAAAAGACCCTGCAAAATAAGTCCGCGGAATAATAATTCCTCTATTATCGCAGGCAATACAGCCATAGTGAACAAGAATATCAAAAACACACCAAAGTTTGGTATTAAAATTTCCATCTGGGTTGGAGAATAACCAAACAAGGTGAATAATTCAACAAACCCAGATTGCAATAAAAGGAACGAAACAATACAAACTGCCCCCAGAACAAGTATTAAAAATATATCATGCACAGGTACAGTTTTTTTAAGATTAAAGGTTTTATATGCATCTTCGTTTTTTAATAACCGCGAAAACGCCAAAAACACACCAAAGAACGCCGCATACATAATGAACGAGAACGCCACCCTGACAGCAATATTTGTTGTATCCAAATCAAGACTGGTAACAATTGATCCCACCACAAGCGAGGTCATAATAGACGCAAATATAATTATGATAAAAATAAAACCAACCACAAATCAAGTGTAACATATTCCAATGCAAATATCTAATTGATTACATTTGATTGGTCATGTACAATACGGTTATGCTTAGAATACAATCACTGGCAAGCGGGAGCCGCGGGAACTGTACCCTTATTTGGTCAGATACAACAAAAATTCTGGTGGACATCGGGCTTAGTTTAGCCACGACTTTAAAACGCCTAAGTGATGCAAATATCTGTCCCACCGAAATTAATGCAGTCGTAATTACACATGAACACACCGACCACATATATGGTGTGTCCAAGTTCCTTAGCCGTTTTGGATGTAACCTTTATATACCGGCAGAAGCCAGAGAATGTTTCATTTCAAAAATTGGTAATGTATCAAATGACAAGATAATTACGTTTGATGATGAACTTTTAATAGAAGATATTTTGGTCGAACACTTTCCTGTCCCGCATGATTCACAATTTTGTTATGGATACACATTTCAAAGAGGGGACGCCAAAATTTCATTTGCGACTGACTTAGGCGAAGCCACGGATGACATCCTTTACAAAATGGCAAACAGCCAAGTTGTTATGCTGGAATGCAATCACGATAATTTGAAACTGATGAATAATACAAAATATCCGATGTGGTTAAAAAGACGGGTTTCTAGCAATTACGGTCACCTTAGCAACATTGCATGCGGAAAGGCGGTTGCAAAATTGGCAACCCTTGGGGTCAGTCAAGTTATTCTGGCCCACCTTAGCCAAGAAAATAATACCCCTACACTTGCATATTCAGTCGTCCGAGATTTTCTAGCACAAAAAGGATTTACCGAAGGAAAAGACATCAGTATCGATATCGCAACACAAGATCGCGTTGGAAATATTTTCGAGATTGACTAAAAATCCACCTATCACATTTCTATAATTTTGTTTGCTATGTCCGTGAATTCTTCGTAAAGAAATTCGTCACGGTAATTTGTTGGTTTGTTTATAAATTTAACTATTGTTAAACTTCCATCATCTGCAAACTGCTTTGCGGACAAAAACATATGTTTAAGATCGTTAACAGCACTTTCGTTCATTTGCCCCATGGTTGTTTCGCCACATGCGCACTTGTTATAAATTTTGAAAATCTTTGATAAATTGTCCACGAAAAAGATTACATTTTTATTGTTAGAAGCATGATACTTGGCACTGAAAAATGCCTGGAGACAAAGTGCCAGTTGTTCTTTGGAATTTAAACTGGATACATTCATATAGACTTCGTCAATTTTGTTTTCTGTCAGAAATTTTACAGAATTGTCCTGTTCATCAATTAACAACGCAATTTTGAACAAAAAAGAATTCTGTGTCGATTCAGCTATGGCTTTTACCCTATTAAATGTTTTGTCACACGATACAATGACGCGACTTCCAAGAGATATTTTATCTTTCCAAAGATTTACTATAATATCCGGTTGATTTGTTTGTTTTTTGTCAAAAGTATTTCTTCTTTCAAACGTATTTGCATTCTGTCCATTTATCAGCGTTATTTCTTTTACTTCGTTATCTGCAACGTACGCATCAACCAAATCTCCCATTTCCAATCTTTTGGTAAGTACCAGCAGTTTGGATACCCTGTATGTTTTCAGGTCAAAAGATAATAAAATTGCACCCGCATTATCATGTTCCAAAACATGCATCCATCCTCGCGCAAATTTTGTATCCGCACTTGCCGATGTTCTAATTGTATATTTTGAAATATTTTTATCAACTTCTTTGAATTTTGGAAGAAGCGACAAAAGATATTTGGCCGCAAAGTTATTTGCTTTATTCATAGATACATTAATATGTCACATCATAACTATGTTTGGCAAATATAATCTTATCTTACCTTCATTCTGTTACGTAATGTTATAAATAATATTGTTCCAACAACAAGTGCCGCACCAATTAGAATAATAAACATAACCGCCACAGCATTCAAGCCAGTTGTTATTGCAAATCCATCAGAGAACAAAATATAACCATTTACATGTTCCAACCTTACACGGTATCTGCCCTCATCCACAATTGTTCGCATTATCCAATCTGTTGGAAAACTATCGGCGTCTTGTTCCACAACATTATGCAATGTCTGGTAATTAATTCGAATCGGCTCGAATTTGTTTTCCCATCTTCCAGTGTCTGGGTCAAAAGTTTCAACAAACAAAGTTGTATCCCCAAAAAGATGTATAACTTGGACTGCGTTCAGCCATATAAATGCGCTCCCCGTTGTGCTAGAGCCCCAATCTACCCCAACCACTTGGACATGTTGACCAAAACCGGGAACAGGTCTGACCTCGACCATGAATGTTTTTATACGCTCTTGCCTTACGTTATCTGCACCAATGCGTATAGTGAATGTGTAAAGACCAGCTTCCACCCTGTGATCCAGTGTAATCGTGCTGTCGCCGGCAAAATTTTCTGTTACATCCCTTCCGTGATGTCTGATTTCCAAAATATCTACGTTAGCAGGCGGTGTGAACGAAAAGTTTGGTTGACCTGGAAAATGCGCCATTGCCAGTTGAATTGTAAATTGTTTAGTAATCGTCGTCTGAGGGTCTAGCGAGTACGCAATGTTGAATCTGTAAATACCTGGTTCTGTGAATCTCCATTCTGTTATGCTGTGCGGGCTGGTTGCTATGAATTGGTGTTCATCGTGTCGAACACCATCTAATGTAACATCGATACTTCGCAAAAATAATGGTCTAAGTGTCAACGGAATATCAACGAGGGAAAGGACAATCTCGTGGTTATATACCATACCATCAATTACCTCGTATCCATTTATAAGAATTGGCGGCCTGGTAAGATTTACGATTGTGAAATAATCGCGCGAGATACCCGCAGGAACATCGGTAAATGTTCTTATGAATCCCGCATGGTCACGTACAACAAAACGGAAAACGCCATAATTTTGTGGGAATATTGTAAATGTCTCGCCCAACATAAATGTACCTGTATGTATGTCGTTTACAAAATAATCAACATAGAATACGTTTTGTGGGTGACCACTGAACGTTTGTCCTGCAAAACCACCTGGTGGTAATAGACTGACAACTACCCCCCCCACTGGCAAGAATGTATGTATATGAATAACAGGTGTAGCTTCGTAAGAAATAACTGGGACAAGACTTACCTGTATACCCGCATCTGAAACACGTTGATTTGCATTATCCCACGCCACGTCATTTTCGCTTATTGCTGCAACGGCGAAGAATAAAAGACTGTCTGTCAAATCTGATCTTAGCGCATAAATATATGTTGCAACATTATCTACTACTAACTTCTGATAGAAATCATTTGGACCTTGCCCGTACGGAATACGTGGATAGTTAATACTTGGGCGAATTTCGAAATGTCCGCTGAGAGTATTAATGTCAGCATGCACACCACGCACAAAGTAAATTGGTACATTTCTTCCACGTGCGTTAATGTAATCAAAATCATCTGGTAATACAAATGGCTCTGGGCTTGGGGCAAGTTGTGTTTCAATTCTTTCTTGGTTTACTATGCTTGGTAGTTGCGTTGGATCAAAATCCGGGTTCTCGTAATGGAAAAATACCTTGTATACAATGTTATCCACGTCTGTAATTTCGAATTCTACCGTGTGACGCGCCCAGACCTCGTTCACGATTTCAATGACATACAAGCCAGGTAACGTCAGATTGAATCTGGTTTGTCCACGTCTAACCGAGTTTTGTTCGGTTACAAATCGTGGGTTTATAAAATCGTTTTCCATTTCATTTGGGTTAAAATTTGGATTAAAGAATGTACGGGTAAAGTTTACGCTGCTTGCAAAAATTGAATCACGGGGATTGAAACTGACCTGTACAATACCGCTTATGGTGCCCAAACCTTGGCCTGGTTGTATTTGGTCTAACACACAATCTCCGTTGAGGTTGGTAAAGTTTAATGTCGGCAAATTGGTATAGAAAACAAAGTCCTCTAACACAACTACCTGACCACTTGCATGACTGCGGATAACTACTTGCCAACGCGAAATGGCTTCATCTTCTGGCGGTATGATGGTATACAATGAGAGATTTCCGTCAATTTCCCTTGCCATATTATTTGGCAGCACATGCCATCCGTTGTTTTGGTAAACCAAAATACCATTTCGCGAAACCAGAATTTCATGAACATTGGTGGTAAGAGACATTGACACGCCACGCTCGTCTCCCGCGTGTCTTATACCATTTACAATACGTGTATTACCATAATAGTTAAACCCAAACTGTGAACCATATATTCCATTGTGCTCTACGAATGATTGTCTGCCAAACGCATCAATCAACGTAATCAACAATTCCCTGTTGGCCGCGCCCACGATATTTATTGCCGCACCAAAAACAGGTTCTGTCGTAACAACCCCAGTTACCAAGTCACGAATTTGGAAATGCATCGGAATAGCCCCACCAAATAATGTTGGAAGATGTTGTATATTTGCGATGCTGACTAAAAGGTTTCCTAATGCATGATCCGGTACCGCACTTAACACAGGTCTTGTTGTATTAGTTGTAATTTGGAAAACAGTTATTTCTCTAGTAACAAATCCGTTAGTTACGGTGAACGGAATTTCCGCCTCGCGATTGTGTGCATGTCTTAACCATGTATTTAGCGCAACAACTAAATCATGTGGACGTACATTTTCAACTGGCACACCATTTACGATTGCGTTTGCTGCAATACGTCGGAAAATATTGCTGCCTTGACTTATTTCAAAGAACGGATTATCCAAGAAAAATTGATCCGCATTGGTTACCACGATGTCAATACCGTAATGCGGTCCAAAACCCATAATATTTGTGGTACCACGAATTCCTAGTGCGTGAATATCATCGTGAAAGTATTGTCCACGAAGTTGTACAAAGAACTGGGTCCTGTTACCTGCCTGATCCATTTCAACTATACTAAAGAATCTGTTTTCGTAGTCACCTAAACCAACGACAGTAGCAAATGGTATATTGTGTGGTAACACACGCTCGCCCCCTCCATCTATTGGCAGCAAAGACTGATTAACTTCGAAAAAGGTCATGTGCGCAGACTCCAGCAACGCATTCGCAGATGGCTGGATAAACATAAAATTATTTGGAATTGAATAGATATATCGATTTGGTAAGATGTTGGCCTGGGTAATAGCACTCCCCCACAAATTATCTACGGCTTGCACACGCCCAAGGTTGAAACTTGGCGGTGTATTATCAATAGTCAAGTAAAAAATAGAATCTGGTACGGTTGCATTAAAAGACCTTAACAAAATACGAAATGTCTCGCCTTCTTGTGCATTTGTTATTACATATTCACGAACTATCGCGCTGCCTTGTACTGATTCACTTACCACAGGAGGCCAAAGCGGGCTTGTTCTGGTTATTGAACTTTGATCCACACGTGCAAAGAAGTTATTATCATCTTCGCGTGTGTATGTGAACACCAGTGAATCTCCCGCAACCAATTGCGTTGATCCATGCCATGTTCGTCCCCCACCTGGGTTATTTATCGTGGTTCCGCTTGTGACACGACGACCGTTTCTAAGGAAATCACCACGCGGACCGCTTAGGTCAATCTCCACCAATATTTCACTTCGGTTTGGTTGGATTACACGTTCGCCCATTCCAAACAATTGCCATCGCATACCGCCACTGCCGTCTGTAAAACCAAGACGATAAATACCATTTCCAGTAAGATTTCGCGCATTGTGTGACAATACTTGCCATTCTGCTGTATTATCTGGGTTGGCACCCGTTGGCAAGAATGAAATCTCGGTATTTAATAATAATGAAAAGAAAGTAAAATGACTGTTGGTAACTTCGTTTCCGAATTCATCTATTACTTGGTGCGGAATATTCAACACATTTGTGTTACCATACTTGGTCCCATATGATGGAAGTCTAAGGAGTCCTGTGGTATTGGAACCAAGCACAACGTCACTTCCCACGACCATGTGTGTGTTATTTTCCTTTTGAAAGTGTTCATAAGTTGCGATGCGGTTACCAAATTCAATTTCAATACCGCTTTCGAACACACCGACTGGCGCAATAATTGGATTTCTGTCCACGATAACGAAATAGTTTCTTATCAAACTGTCGTCACTGGTAATTGGCAAACTATTTGCATAATATCTTCTTGTAATCATGTAAATACCACTTGGGGTACTTGGAACATGATTAATCGCACGATATATGAATTCTTCGTTCGGTGTCAATATTGGTTGCATCATTCCATCAAATTCAACTTGGAAAAGGTCGGGTAACTGTATACCTTCCGCCGCAAATGGATAATTTGGGTTTGGCACCTGGGTAATTATTACCTCGTCACAATTTTCGTCTTCCGGGTTAACTACCACCACTTCTGTTGTGTAACGCTGGTGTGTTTTTGGAAAAAACATTAATTCCACGCTCTCGACAACATATGGAGGCAATTGTCCAAATATTGCTGCGTCGTTCATCCCCGCCTGTCGGAACGAGAATGTTAAAAATTCACGGTTGGAAATTCCACCCGGACGAACGATACTTGCACTTTGTGTAAGGTTTCCCCCACCAAGATACGTCAACGGAACATCGTCCTCTAACACTGTTCCGTGGCTGTTGTCAAAATTCAAGAACACGTAATAAAACGATGTATTTCCAAACACATCACGACTACGAAAAATGTAATAATCCTCGCGCGTTATTTGGACAAAGTGATGGTTAACATTGGCGGGAACAGTAATTTCCTCGTAAATTGGCGAATCCAAGTACAAATGGTCGCCCAATGGCAATTCCATATTATATACACGTCGGAAAGATTGCTCAGCAAGGTTGGTAGAAATATATGCCGTCGCGATTGGAATCACAAAACCATTATTAAATAAACTGGTTCCACCCAATAAATCTAACAATGTTGATGTATCATCTTTTTCATCATGCACGCGAATGGTGTTAATTGATGCTGGGATTACTTTGTTTTCACCAAAACCAACTTGCACACCACTTCTGTCGGTTACCATGTTAATAGACTGGGCAAAGTCGAATGTTGGGTCTTGGGAAAAGCCTTGCAAAGTATTATCAATGATTAAAACAAATACACTTTCGTTGCCCGCCCTGTCGTAGATACGAATGATATAAAGACCGGTTGCCCGAAACGTTGCGTTCAGCACAAAACGACCATCCGCGGTTGAGTTAATATTAAAATTCATTCGGGTTGGTGTCGTGGACATTACGTACGGTGAAACAATGTTTTGGGCATCTGGGAGAGTATTCCCTATCGCACTGATAAAGGTTGCACTGGTGCTTTGATTTTCGAATGCATAGAACTCGACCGCGGCATGACGGAAAGCAACCCCGCTTGGTTTTGCATCCCAACTAAGTTCTACACCAAAGTTTTGAATATTACCCGCACCCCAAATTGCAACATTAGATGGGGCGTCTGGTGCGATAAATTGTTGGTCTGGTGTATAGAATCTATTTTCACCATGTCCACCAAAACCAACCGTGGCGAATGTATCTACTAAACTATTATCCACAATGACCGAAAACACGGATTGTGCCGCCTCTAAATTACCCGAGAATATTCTGAATTCAAAGTTCCCTTCAATCGTTCCATTAAACAAATTGGCTTGTAATGCGATATCAGTTAAATCAATATTATTGTAATTTGCAATCAGACTTCCAGCAAAACACGTAATCCGCAGCGAAATTCGCGGTAATCGCGAGAACGGCGATAATTCCGCACTTGCGTTCATTCCATCCATAAATACAAAGAATGCGTTGTTAACCGGAACACGTCGGTCGATAAATTCGTTTATGTGGTAGATTTCGTATACACCTGCCGAGGCCTCTTTTGCTATTCGTACATCCATTAAATCCACAATTCGGAAATAAAAGACCTGGCGATATGGTTCGACACGCAATAAATCCGCAATCGAAAAATTATAGTAAAGCGTTACAATATATTCACCTGGCGCAAAGAATGGCCTGTTTGGGTTAAAGTCAATGACATTCCATGGCGCATTTGAGTTCGGTCTAAAAGATACGGTGGATAATTCCGCACCATATTGCCGTACGCCCTGGACGATCCCTAAAAACTCGCGCGCTAGTATTGCGTTGCCTGCCAAATGCACAGGTGGTTGATTGGTTTCAGCAGGGGTAAAGTTATGCGCAATTGTGTGCATGAATGTTTGAAATGTGTCCGCACCCGTACGCGTACCTGCCTCAACAAGATGTGCGTGTATTGGTGAAATATTTTGCAGATGCTGTACTAAATCTTTGGATATGTCGGCGTTTACAAGATTATTGTCCGCGTCCTCGCGCCCTCCGAACCATTCGGGTGAACTACGCCCCTGGTTATCGAATTCTTCGAAATATGCCTGATATCCAAATATATGAAGAGTATATCTGTATCCTGAAAAATGCATAACAGGCAGTCGTATAAAACCACCAAAACCATTCCCCGCCTGTGGACAGAACATTTCAAAAACCATGCCACTTTGCACGGTATAATTTCCCAGCATCTCAAACGTAAATCTATCCAAATTTTCCAATCCAACCACTACACCCTCACGTGCGGGTGCGAGTACCGGAATTTGCTGAAAGTTTGTTGCGGTAACGGCCACATCAAAACGTCTTGGGTCAAATTGTGTAAATGGTGTACGACCGTTAAAGTTAAAAAAGAACTGGTTACTATCACCCCTTTGCCTTACAGGTGTATTATATGTTGGCATTGGGCGGCCATTTATATCATTTGGTGCGACGTAACTGATGGATGGTGTACGTACGTAATTGGATGCATTAATTACGTAGAACGCGAATCTAAGGTTCCTCCATCCTAGTGCGGTATTAATCCGCATGTGGAAGTTATAATACCCCTCCTCGTAGAAAGCACCAACAAAGGATGAAAGTCCAGCATTGGTACTGTGTACAAAACTGCCACGATTAAGTGAGTTAACCGCGTTTTGTCTTAGCACTGCCATTGATGATCCTGGCATGTTGGTAAAACCCGCGGTTTCAATATTATTAATCGACGTGTTTCCATATAAATCGGTAAAAGTAAACCACATTTCAGCCGCGTTTGGTGAATGACCATTTAAATCGGCAAGTTCAATCATTACTAAATTATCCGCGGTAGCCAAATCATTCAGCACCACTAATCCGTAATTATAGACGTTGGCAGGTGCCAATGGCTGGCGACTGTCTGGGATAAATGGTGTTTGCCAAAGTATTTCATTCATGAAAAGTTCCGGCGTTGTGTTATTTATTAATCGCGGGTCACCCGGCTGCAATGTTCCGAATACTGGTCTGTATGGATGCGTGCCGCCACTACCTGTGGAGACATCACCCATCCCGATAAAGTATCTGCTTTGAACTGAAAATATCTGATTCGCCCCGCCCAAATTCCCCTGTCCTGTTCCGGCGGGTCTATTGAATGTAAATCTGTCGGTGTCCACCGCTTGGACATTACCAGTATAATCATCCCTATTAATGACAAGCGAAAGCACAACACCGCCAAGCATAGCGGTTACGAGGATTAATATAGTTAAAAGACGTAAACCCCTCATTTGTGCAATATTCCCCCAACCCTAGTTTGCCCTATATACAATTTAAATATATCACGGTGATTAGAATGAGGCAAATAGATTTACGTAGCATTACAACTCTTTAGCCCTTGCAAGTTGCAGGGTTTTTTGAATGAAAGCACTTTTTGCGTTTTTATATTCGTCTAAACTTGCACTGCTTTTAGCGGAATCCTCTTTAATCCTTTGATATTCTTCGCGAGCAACCTGGATGTTTAAGCATATAGTCACGAAATAATATCAAATTGTGTATCTCCGTAGATTGAAAAGCAGTCGAAATATTAAATGGCAATTTTTTAAATGTCATAAATGGTGGCAGAAATTTGTTGTCCAACTGTTTGTGTGTCCTGTCAGAAAATTCGTAGCCAAGGTTAACCATTGCCTGTTTAAATTCATCAAGATTTATACCCTCGGCAATTTCGATTAAAGTATGAATCGAGTCTTGCGCAACAATATCAGGCAACGCGGTACTGCCGACATGATGAATATCAAAATTTTCTGTGCCGATGGCACTTTGAATTCGTTGCTTTTCCGCTTGGAACATTGATTCCCAATTCGGGTTGTGTACTGTGTGTTTAACTTTCATAGATTTACCAATCGAATACATCGTTACGCTTTGCATTCTTTAACACAACATCGTTACGACGTCTGATGTCGTAGTATATATTTTCCTCGTCAAAGTATTTGCTTGCCACCCATTCGTCTGGGGCTTTGTACAATTTAACCAGACCGTTTTTAATAACCTGATAGAACATTGTAACTTTACTTTTTAATGGGTTGAATCCAAATGTATAGACGTAAATGTTGCCCGGTTTTAAATCCAACAATTCGTTCGGCGGCAACAATGGACGTGAAACCGTACTGTAATTTGTGGATTTGGAACCACTTTCACTGTCCTGCTCTGTTACTTTACCTGTGTTCTTGGAAACAGACTTGCTTGCGGTTTCAATTGCCATCTCCCCCATCAGGTCACTGAACATCTTTCGTGTGTCCATGTCGTTAACCCCGATGAAAATTTGAGTGTTACAGTTATTTCGAATGGTCACGGCTTTGTCTTGACCGTAAACCGTTTCCAATTGTTTATAATCCTGAAGCACCAATGTAAAGAACGCACGACGAGAACGAGCAACCGTGATAATGGTTTCAAAGTCGTTCAATTTTGGCATGTTACCAAATTCATCAAGAATAAAGTACGTCGGCCATTTCAACGCCCCACCAAGTGTATTCGCAAGATCAACCAATGCCTTATACAATTGCGCCACACACAGTATCGCAAGTGGGTGACGAATCTTGATTTGATCCGGAATAACCAAGAAGAACGCAGTTGGCTTTTCGATAAAGTTATTGAAACTGATTTCTGTTCCACTTGTAATATAACAAATACCCTTGTCCGCGAACATACTTAATTTATTTGTCACCACACCAAAAAAGTTTCTCATTGTGTTTTCACTGTTGGCAACAACGGTTTGGGCAAGCATACTGGCAGGACTTAGTCTATCACGACCTTCGAAATAGTTTCTTATGGACGCGAAACTGTTATTTGGGTCATTGTCACGTAATGTAAGGATTTTAAATACGTTGTAAAAGTTAAAACGCTCTTTGGTCATACCAAGGTTTACGTTAAGGCTATCCTCCAACATCGCAAGTGCGGTACCTTGAATCATGTCACGGGCACCCTGTTCCCAACTTGGATCCTTTTCACTTTCAATTGGACATATAACCGCACAAATATCTTTGACGTCGGCTTCGGCCTCGGACAGTAATCTTTGTTTTAATGTTTTTCTTTCCATGTCCGCCATTTCAAATGTTGGAAATGCGACCTTGTTAAATTCGTACCATGTGTTTGGATAGTCACTGGCAATAATTCTTAGACCAAGTTTGGCGGGGTCTGTAGCCGTGTGTTTTTTCAATTCTTTGTCCAAATTATGCGCACGTTGAAACAAATCCCAAGCACGTTCAAATGGATTCCAGCGACTGGACTTGGTTGGTTCACTTAGGTTAAATACCTGGACGTCGTAACCATTACGTCTAAGTGTTTCCGCCATCATCGCGTAAATTTCACCCTTTGGGTCGGTAATGACCATGTTTGGTTTTTCACCGCTGTGCCCCAATGTATACACATACGGCAAAACATAACCCTGTGTTTTACCAGAACCGGTTGTTCCCAAAACAATCGTATGATAGTCCTTTGGTACCATGTTAATTGCAACATCGCTTCCACTGGATTCAAAACGCACCAATGCACCTGTCTTTTTTTGATTTTTGAGCCCCGACAATGAGGTTGATAAATATTGTTTATTAAGTTCAGCTTTGGTCATCCATCGGTTGGAATAAAATTGTTCCACCGTTTTATTTTTTTCATCGCCAAATAAAAACCCGCTAAGCAATAATGCTATGGCTGCAATCGGCGCAATTAATAAAACAACCAAAAACGCCGGGTTGGACATTGCCGCTGGGTCCATAAGGTTCTCGTTCCCCTCGGAAATATTTATACCAACAATGGCAATGAACATCAGCACAATCAAAACAATTATCCCTAAAAAGAGATATATCGGCCATTTTTCCTTTATATTTTGGATCACCCTCTACTCCCCCAGTCTACATTTGTATTCTATATTAATTCTAGCGAAAAAATTGTAAACAAGCAAACAAATTAGTGCATCGCCTCTGTTTCATAATTATCTTCGTTATGTTCAATAATAACGTCCAGTATTCTCGCCAGTTCGCCAGATTTTCTGGTAGATATATAAAACTCGTTTTCATTAAAATATAATTTAAAATAAACCAGTTTATATTTTTGATTAATAATCTCGTACCCTTTGAATTCGTGCACATTGAATTTTCTGGACTGGGAAATTGGCGAGTAAAATATAAAAGCATGTTCGGTAATCATGAACATGCTGTGTAAATGTTTTGAATTAAATCGATATATGAAAAACCTGATTGCAATCATGAAAGATAATATAAATCCAATAAACAAGAAAATATTTGAATCCAAAACCACAATTAATATCAATAATCCAACCGTTACCAAAGAAAACAACACCGCAAGCATCAACAGTCTCTTCATCATGTCTTTGTTATCTTCCTTAAATAATATTATGGTTTCCATTATCTAACCTCTGCCTCTGCTTTGAAATCACGTAATCGCTGCGCCAATATTTCGGCATCTTGTTGTGCCATACCACTTGTTACCAGTTGCGGCGGATTGTCTACTATGCTTTTTGCATTGCCTAGACTCATGCCTGGGTTATATTCCCTGACTATCTTGATTAAATCTATCTTGCTTGTTGCAAATGCTGGTGGAACTGATATCAAGTGCACAGAAAATGAACCACTTTGATAGGGTCTTTGCCGGCGTTCTTTTTCCCATTGGCTTAATTCGTCCGATGACATTCGTGGATGTGGAAATGCAGATCTTGAATGAATCGTAGTGTTAGACCTTGGTTTTCTTGGTTTTGATATTCTTCGTCTGGCATCGCTTCGCCTGAATATTGCAGGTAGCAAAAGACACAAACCAGGAAGCATGACAATACCACCGAGAATTATTAAAGTAATCCACAGTCGACCATCTGCTGGAATAATTGAATCGTTTTGGTGTAGGGCTAAAATTCGCTCGGTTAAAGTACTGTCAGTATACGCAACCCTTGTTGTTGGATTATGATAATCATAGCCAGTTGCGAAAAGGGTATGCCATATGCGGACATTGCTTGGGTCTCTTGGGATATATATAAATGGGTCTAGACTTGCCTCGTTTGCAAGAACTTGGGGATTTACCCAAATTGTAAAGGAACGAACATTAACGACCCAATTTTGAATTTGGGTTACACTTATATCATTTCGGTTTTGTGTAGAACGAGTTGTTTGTATCGCGCGAAAAGTTGTGCCATTGTGTTCAAATTGAAAAATCATAAGTGGTGCAGAACTTCCACCTGTTGCACGACCACCTGCAACGGCACTACGGCTTGTCATTCCCAATCTATAACCAACGACTTGTGCCTCGATTTGTATCCAATCGCCATTCATTCTGTTGTTGTGCAGGATGTTAAATACAAGTCCAGTTACAAATATACCCAAACCAATAAGGGTTATAAAAGCACCTGCACAAAACATTAGTATTCTTGGTACGTCTCTATGTTTACGCATATTGCATTATATATGCTTTACTGTTTCCAAGCAACCAAACATATTAAGTGCCCTTCCAAACGCCACACCTTTCGGGAAAAGAATAAATGCAGGAATGCCAGGAAAAAAGAATGCAAAAATCAAAAGGTATCCTGCACCTGTGTACAGATTCTCCCACGCGGTAAAGTTAAAATCATTCAGTGAAAACATGAATATTGATGCCCCAAACAAGGCAACTGCAACAATAAGAAAAAACAGCCCCGATCCAAACAAATCTCTTCTGTCTTTCCTGAATATACTATTTACTTCTCCATGATGGGTTTCATTGTATCTTTCAAACTTAGTCATAAATTTATACTACCATATAATTCTATTATCGAGTATAATATTGATATGAAAAAAGTTGTATTGACCTTGCTTGTAATTGTTTTGATTGTGCCAACGGCATTCATTATGACTGGATGCAGAAGTAATCAAGTTACTAATGTCAGACTTGATGGCGACACACTTTATTGGGATAGCACGGCTAGACCTGGTGCTGGATTCAATATTGAAAGGCGTGTTTATAGAGATGATGTGCTTGTAACTACTGACACAATAGATATTTGGAGTCAACGCAGTATTGATGTCAATGACTTTAAGTTTATAGAGGGAGATTGGTTTTTAAGGGTGAGACGGATTAGAAGTGCATTTCCACATGGAGCCAATGTTTATCGAGAATGGAGTTCAACTTACGTAAGAATAACACCACCTATTCCAGACAGTCTGTTCGCACCATTCATTGAAATTGATGAACACAGACTCCATTGGCTAAGTGTTCCAAGTGCTGATTTTTATGAAATCAGGAGAAGTGTTCAACGACATAATGATCGCAACCCAGTTACTCATTCTTTCTTTTTCGATGCACCCAAAACGGAAATCACTATGGCAGAGATTTTAACAACATGGTCACAAAATATACAATCACAGTATTTCACAGTAAGAGCAATAAAAGGTGTTGGCGAAAATCATCAAGCAAGCGAATGGAGCAATCAAATATGGGTAATGTCATAGTTTTTTATTAACTAAATAATCTATGCCTGTTCCCTGTTACTGTTATATAGATCATCACCGTTTTGGATGATTTTAATTTTTTCCAGTAATTCATCATAACTTGGTAACTTATCTATATTCTCCAGATCAAAGCGTTTTAAAAACTCGTCCGTGGTTGCGTATAATAGTGGCTTCCCAATTGTATCTTTTCGCCCAACAACCTCGATTAAATTATTTTGTGTAAGAACTTGCATTGCGTATGTACTGTCCACCCCGCGAACTTCGTCCACGTCCAGCCTGGTAATCGGTTGTTTATATGCAACGATTGCAAGTGCCTCTAATATTGCACGTGTTAGATTCTTTTCACGAATTGGGTTAAGCACCTCTGCCACCTTTTCCGCGTAACTTGGATTGGTGGCCAATTGCCATTTGTTACGATATTTAATTAAATGAATTCCGCATTTCCCGCCATATTTTTGTTGCAAACAAAATAACGCGTCTTCAACATCTTTTATATTGCAATTAAACTTTTCAGATAGATATGAACTGGCTACCCCGTCGCCAGACAAAAAAAGAACAGATTCAACATAACCCGCAAGGTCTTTTACGGGAATGTCACAAGTTGCGACAATTATATTACCAACCTCTACCACTTGGGTTTCAGTCGTTAATTCCTTGGACAATTTCGTACTCAATTTCTCCCCCTGACTTGTCTTCCTCTATTGTATCATAGGTCGAAAAACTTTCGCTATCGTTTTTATTAAGGTTTTCACCTTTGATAATTGTAATTTCGGTGAACCTGTCACCTTGCGTTACTTTTATCTCGCCACCCTTCAGCAGTTCCAACATGGCAAGGAATGTATTAATAATTTCACTCTTTGTAATGTCCGCATCAAACAAACTGGAAAAAATAAATTGTTTACCAGACACAAGTCGGTTCCGTATATCAGTTATTTTTTCCGCAACAGTAAAACGGTCTCTTACAATGCTCTTTTCTTTTACTGGTGCGGCTTTTTGTTCGATTTTGTGCAATATCCGTAAAAATGCACCAGTCAACAAATCTAAATCCAAATTATCCAAACGGTATTTTATAACTTCTTTCATCGGCTCTGGGTCTTTATAAAATCGATTTATATTTTCTTGGAGTTTTAGTTTTTCGCTGGCTTCTTTTAATATTCTATATTCCTCTAACTGGGCTCTTAGGCGTGCTTCTGCGTCTTCTTCAACGTTTTCTTCTTCTTTAAACTTTGGTAATATTTGTTTGGTTTTTATTTCCACTAATGTTGCGCCAACTTCGATAAATTCACTGGCAAGATTTAAATCTAGGGTATCTAACTGATTAAGGAACTCTAGATATTGCCCCGTTACCTTGCAAAGAGGAACCGTTTTTATATCCAACTTTGCATCACGAATAAGATGCAATAATAAATCAAGGGGACCCTCGAAATCCGATAATGTTACTTTGTATTGGTCACTTGCCCTAATAAATTCCATCTTTTATAGATTAACACTCCACCCTGTTTTGTCCAACTAAAATATCGCACCCCAAAGCATATTGAACAAAGAAATAATCCCATCACGCAACAGGAATATACCCCCACTGAACATACTTACCAGCAATACAACAATCAACAACCAATGCGCATTATCTCGTGCCCATTGCATGTAACTGTTATTTGGTTTTGTTATACTGCGCAACATATTATAACCATCCAATGGAGGTATAGGCAGTAGGTTAAAAATCATCAATGAAATATTAATAACCATCGAGAACATAAAGAAAATCGCCAATGCCCAAAGCCAAACGTTCTCAACATAGTTTGTAAAATTTGTTATCATAAAGAATCCAAGCGAGAATACAAATCCAAAAATAAAATTCGTCAACACACCTGCAATCGACACCCAAAAATTACCACGACGAAAATTTCGGTAATTGAATGGGTTAACCGGAACCGGCTTTGCCCAACCGATACCAATGAAGATAAATGAAAACAGTCCAAGTGGTTCCACATGCTTGGCTGGGTTAAGTGTCATGCGCCCCATCATCTTTGCGGTTGGGTCACCACTCTTGTACGCAGCAAAGGCATGCGCCCATTCATGAAATACCAATGCAATCATAATCGCAAGGCCAAACGCAACAATTGCCAACATTATCTCTAGACCTGTCATGTCACTTTGAAAAATTGAAAACAGCATAACTATATTATAAATGAAAGCGCACATAAATAAAACTAAAATCTTCGATAAAAGAAAAAACCCGTAGATACGGGTTCTTTATAATAATATTATGTTTTTATGGAACCAACGTCCACTTTGCAAAGAATTGAATCTCGCCCCCCCCTACCATTGCAGATGGAATTGTGGTAAAAGCACTTCCTGTAAAGTTCGAGTTTGCAAACCAACCTTGGAATTCCAATCCATGGAAGTCCGAGTTTAGCATCGCGAACTCGTCCATTTGCATTTGACTTGGAAGGTTTAACGTGCTTGGATCCCATGAATGTATTACCCATGAAGTCACAAGGTTATTTCCAGGGTTCAATCCACCCGCAAAATTCAATGTAACGATGTTCAATCCACCAGGCATGTAGTCTGGATTAATTCTGAACCTTGCAAATAAATCTGTGTTACCTGTTAAAGTTATAACTGCACCTGCGTTGTGTACCACAAGACCGCCTACACTGGTTGCCCATCCCATAAATTGTAATGCAGGGTGTACAGGCAAATATGAGTTCAATGTGGTTAATTGGTACCCTGTTGGACGTCGGAATGTAAGTATTGTTAAATCTCCAGAAAGCGGGTTTTCGATACTTAATGTCAATGTTAATTTTGCACCCCAAACCGCAAACAAAGTATTTCCAGTTCCGGCAGAATTTTCACCTGTAATAACTGTGCTAAAGTCAAAAGATGTGTTTCCGCCAACTGTGGTTGCCCAGTGTCTAAAGTAAAGATCCTGGTTTGTGTGTGTTGGGTCTTGCGGTCTTACTATTGCGTTCCCATGTAAAACTGTTTGCGTTCCGCCGGCTATGCCACCTTGTGCATCAAAATTAATGGTAAACACTGCCCTTTCCCATATCGCGGTCATTGTAACATCTTGTTTTACAACAAAGGCTTCGTTACCTGTTCCAAATACAATTGTTGCTTGGGTGTCTAGTGATGATTGCCATCTAACAAGGCGGTATCCTGTTCTTGTTATTACTGGTTCGCTACCAATTGGAAACCCAACAGCAAGCGGTCGGGTAATTGAACCACCTCCACCGTGTACAATATCTTGACCTGAACCAGTCATAGTTCCGCCTGCCGCCATAAATGTAACAAACGCGGCATCACCGTATCTTGCATGGAAATTTTCAGTTGTGGTTATTGTTTGCGGGAAACTGACATTCTCTCCTAATACTGCTTGGGTGTACCATCCAAGAAAGTTTCTGCCCCCAAAAGTAAGTTGCATTGCAGGTGTCGCACTAACAACATGACCCGTCCCAACTATATTAGGAATTCGATAAGTAATTGTAGATGGGTTACCGTATCTGGTTGTGTTTATAGGTGCACCCTCGTGCATGTGAAATATTACATTGACTGGTGTATGCCAAAGTGCAATCAACTCTACTGGTCCGGCCATCATGTTTATACCCCAACCGGCACCTCCGCCTCCTGTAGAAAAAAGACCGCCTGGCAAGATAACCTCTGTCGGACTGGATGCGACTACCCAACCTTGGAATTGACTAATTGCTATTCCGCCTGGTGGGTTCATATCTGAGGCATTTGGTAATGTAATTGTCCAGATACCAGATGGATCCGCTTGAAAGGTGTGATCTACACTGGGACCGAATTGTCCTTGCCAACCAGAAATCCCCCCGCCATTTGCATTTAATCGAATTGTCGCAGGTGCGAACGGTGCGGCCCCCGCATCTTGCATCCCCGCAATAATTAACAACACAGGAACGCAAATCATAGCAAGCGCACAAATCGCCATAGTAGACAATTTAACCGCCCGTGTTTGACGTGCATCGGTTGGTTTTGCTTTGGACTGATACCAAATACTTCCTTGGTCCGCTGTCGGCATATGTTCGTTCATATCTTTCCTCCGTTATGTTCTTCATAAGTGCCCAATTTATCTATAGTAATATTATCTATTCTATTGATTTTTATGTCAAATACTTTCATACGTCTTGTTTAATCTGAAAATCTGACAAAACTCCTTGACTTATACCCACCTAAAAGAACATAATAATAGGCAATGGGGAAATAAAAACAAGGGAGACATAAATGAACTACAACACACTTAGTCCAAATGCAAAAACAATTAAAAAAGTGCAATCATTCGCCACAGGCCAAATGGTGACGGATTCCGAGGTGTTAAATATCGCCGTCATCGCAACCGGAGATATTCATTACACACAAAAGGCAGTGGAAAACGTGGTATCGGGGATTATGTCCAAAGGCGGGGTTCCAATTGTTGTAAACATACCAGACTTTGGTTTTTTGAACAAAGTCAACCCGTACACCGCAAAATTTGCACGTGAACATCGCAAGATGTCTATGACCAACGGAATTGGTATTATAAAGACAAACCTTGTGGATTGTGTTGTTATTGTTTCAGATTGTGATATCACAACGATTGGATTATTGGAATCGTGTGTAAAATGCAACTGCCCTGTTATTGTTGTGCCCATGGGAATTAATAAATCGTTTTGTGTGGATGTGTTGCGTTCAAATGGAAAGCAACTGGCACGTATTGATGATGAAACCAAATTGGAATCCACCGCCCTTCCGCGCGGATTGTCGCCACAGTTTGGAACAACCACATCATTTTTCCTTGCGTTGGAAAAATTGGGATTTATCCTTCCTGAATCTACTATACTACAAACAAATACAGGTTCATGGGTCAACATGGCATATCGTGCAGGCATCGAGTCAATAGAACGCGCGGAAAATGTCACCACACCAAAAAAGATACTGGCCGTCAAAAACAAATTCACAGACGCAATTTCAGAATGTTTGGAAATGGGTGCAAGTATCAATGGTCTTGTGTCATTGCTAAATCTTGTTGATACAAAAAACTCTCATTCGTTATTTGCGGACTTATCCAAGACAAAAGGTCAGGTTATCCTCTGCCGTGGAAGTGCCTGCGACGACGGCGGTTATGTTCAACCAGTGGAAAGCGGCAAAGTTGCATTCAGCGGCAAGGCGTGGGTATATCAAACACTGGAAGACGCCGACAAAGCAATTTCCAGCGGCGCCATTGACGAGGGTGTTATCGTATTACAAAACTGCGTAGACACCAACGTTTCAGGAATTATATATACAATTGAGGGCATGAACAAAGCGGGCAAAATCGCGGTCGCAACAGACGGTGTTGCCGAGCCCTCGCCTGTTTTAACCATTACATTATGCAAGCCAACTAGTTTACAAAACGAAGACTTTGCAAACATTCAAACCGCAGACGTGCTGGAAATTGATCTTGCCAAGGGTCGGTTTAATACAAGCATTTCGGCAAAAGATATGAAAGTCCGTGCAAAGCGAAATTCCAACAAAGAGGCTCAAGCGTATTTTAGTTAAAATATATTAACAATAAAAAATGCGAGCAAGCTCGCATTATAAATACAAACTTTGTTGCATTTTTTGGACATTAATGTATTTGCCAATTATCGAAAAATCTAACGATTTTTCTTAGGTCATAAAAAACATCCACGACGGATGTTTTTTAAATTTAGTATAAATTTTATTCTTGTTCCTGGGTTTGTTCTTGTGGCTTTTTCCCGCGGTATAATTCCACACCACCAAATTTTTCTAGTTCTTCATTTAAACTGTCAGTCTTTTTATTTGCATAGATGAATGAATCAATTTTCTGCAGTTGTTCCTCAGTAAAAGTGCTCTTTCTATGCTTTTGAACTTCTAAAAAACCTTCTAACAGTTTAGGGTCAATTTGCATAACAGATTCAAAAAAAGCATATTCATTAAAACCAATTTTTTCAGGGTCACTTGCACCAACAACGAAAACCCTAATTACATCGTGTATCTCTCCCTTAGAAATAATTTTTGACGCTAGCAAATCAAAGTCAACCTTGTTTCCAGATTTGACAAAATATTCTAATAATTCACGTTGATCGTCTACACCCATATTTAAAAACTCCATATTTTAAATCTATTCCCACCCTGTCACGGTAAGTTGAGTCTACTATATATATATATATATATATAATGTCAAGTGGTTTTTTGAAAAAACAATGTTATAATTGATTATGTGGTTTTTCAGAAAAAAGCATAAGCAAGAGATTAATCAAACAATTCCAGAGCCCCCGTTAAGTAACGAAGCACTGGATATCGTTTGGAATGAAGAAGAATTTATGCTTTATCCAAATTAATCTCTGTGACCTTGAAATCCAAAATATCACAACTGGTTAAATAATATTTTATGCCATTTTTTTGTGTTATCAATTCCGCCCTGCCGGGTTTGCCGTGTAGGTGCCCGTATACACAGACGTCAACCTTGTATTGTTCCATCAATTCCGTAAATTGTGAATTGTCACGGGTACTGTTAAATGGTGGGTAGTGTATTACCGCAATTAATTTGTCACCTTCTTGCCTTTTCTTTTCCACGTCCTTTAATGCCAGTTCTAATCGTTGTACCTCGCGTGCGTAGATCTTTTTATCCTCGTCATTCTGACCTTGTCGTCTTTCTGGTACACGCCATCCACGGGTACCTGCGAATATTGTGTTGCCAATTTTAACGCTATCGTTTTGCAATACAGAAAAATCCGCACCCAGTTCCGAACGAATACGTGAAATGCTTTTCCACCAATAATCATGGTTGCCGCGGATAATAATTTTGTGACCGTTTAGTTTTTTAAGGAACTCAAAATCCTTTGCAGTCTCCTCCATTCGCATTGCCCAAGATATATCCCCCGCGATGATACCAACGTCGTCTGCACCTACCTTTGAATTCCAATCACTCAAAATTCGTTCCTCGTAATTTGTCCAATGCCCACCAAAAAGATCCATGGGTTTGTCCGCTATGAACGACAGATGAAGGTCAGAAATTGCATAAATTTTCATGATCACCCCTTAGTATATCTGACATAGTATACCGCATCTTGTATGGTCTGAACTATTTGTCACCAAAAATGAATTGATATACCTCTTGTATATCTGTAAAGTATTTGAATTCCAAACCTTCATACACATCAGGCGGCAACTTATCCACGTCCTTTTTATTTGATTGCGGTATTACTACAGTCTTAATTTGATTACTGCGTTGTGCTGCCAATACTTTTTCCTTTACACCGCCTATTGCCATGACTCGTCCTTTTAATGTTATTGCACCAGTAAATGCAATTGTATGAGGTACAGGAATATTTTTTACGGCAGACAAAATACAAATAACATCCGCTACTCCACCAGACGAGCCATCGTTCCTTTGCTCGTGTATAGGTGAATGTATATGAATATCAAAATCGGTGAACACTTCGTCTGGAATTCCCCAATTTTGAGCATGAAAACGAAGAAGTCCAGACACCGTTTTAAATGTGCTTTTTGCTGTGCCTATAATATTATCCGAGATTACTTTGTCGCCTTTACCCTTTGCAATAACAACTTCCAGTCTCTTTATTGCCCCTATGTTGCCATTCGTAACTGTCATTTTATTTACGACACCAATTTCGTCTTCTTCGGCCATATTTGATTCTCGTTCATAATAACCTTCAACCAGGTTATTTATATCATGGATTTTTAGTTCGGCATGTTCTAGTGGTTTCCCCGCAATTGCAAGATTAGCAATATGTTTACGACAAAGTTCCCGCACCACGTTTTCCAGTTGCCTTACACCACTTTCGAACGTGTATTGTTCTATCATTTGTGCAATTGTTTCATCGGACATTGAAATTATATCTTGTTCCAGCCCAAATTCTTTCATCACCTTTTTTATAAGGTGATTGTTTACTATATGAACTTTTTCATTAAGAGAATAGCCATCAAGTGTCAAAATTTCCATACGGTTAAGTAATGGCTCTGATATCGTTCTAAGGTCATTTGCAGTTGCAATAAAGAATATGTTCGAAAGATCAACGGGAATGTCGAAATAAAGATCTTTGAATGCCTTGTTTTGATTTCTGTCCATAACTTGTAACAATACAGCCGAAGGATCTCCATTTAAGGTATTTTCACCCATTTTGTCAATCTCGTCTAACAATATTAGACAATTATTACTGGCAGCATTTGTTATGCCTTCTATAATGGCACCAGGTTTTGCACCATTAAAAAATTGTTTCATTCCTTGAATCTCTGCCGAGCCACGTACGCCACCAAGTGCAACCGCAGCATATTTTTTATTCAACGCTTCGGCAATGCTTTTGGCAATTGTACTTTTACCGACCCCAGGTGGACCATACAAACATAATATTTGAGGCGGTTGTTTTTTTGCATATTTGCGAACAGCAATTATATCAAGAATTCGCTGCTTCAATCTTTCCATACCAAAGTGGCTTTCTTTCAAAATCTTTTTTGCAAGTTCCAAATCCCTGTTATCTTGTGTTTCTTGGTTCCATGGATATGCGATCACTCTGTCAAGCCAGTCAATTGCCTTGCCATAGTCTGCGTTTGATGGCTGAAGACTTCTTAACCTATTCACTTGAATATAAATTATTTTTTTAATCTCAGAATCCAAAACAAGGTCACTTATTTTATCCTTGTAATATGTGACCAAGTCCTTGCCTTTTTCGGTTGACCTCTCGAATATTCTTGTCTCAAGCGCCGAACTAAGTATCTGCAATCTTTTCACCGAGTCCAATTCTTCTAATAATTTGCGTCTTGCAACTATATCCATATTGACTGCGGTTGCCATTATTTCTATTAAATGATCAATTGATTTTGGATTTTTGATACTTTCAATTTGTGCAACCTTTACATTTATATCATGCATCAAATATTCTTTGAATTGTTCTTGAATTACAGACATTAGTCTATCTTGCTCTTGGTTTCCTTTTTCAAACATTTGCACAGGCAAGATTTCAACATCCGCAAAGAAATTTAATTCATTTAATTTCAAATCCGTCACCAAACAACGACTTAAACATCTGAACATTATCTCGGTCTTGCCATCTTCCAACTCTTTATAAGAATGGAATTCACAAAAAGAGGCTATCCTTGTATCTCTCTCGCGAAATTCTTCAATACCATGTTTGGTTGGTAAAAGAACCACATTAGCCTTTTTTTCTACCTTAGCCTTTTGTTTCTTCTTTGCTTCATCATTAAAGGTGAAAACTTGCCTATTAATTAGACCAGGTAAAACAGCCGAGAACGGAACTCTAAGCGTTTCTATGTCTTTAAAATTTTCATTTGCCATAAAAAATTATAAATTACTTAAATTATTTAGACAAGGGAAATTATCTTGCCTATGCATCTTTGTACTTGTGCCCCTTGCGCGAGAAATCAAACAGTGTCCATGGCAATTCCTCAGGTGGGTTGACGATGAACTTTAACCGCTCGCCCGTTGTGGGGTGATTTAAACAAAGTTCATGTGCCCATAATGCAAGATTGCCTTTACCGCCCTTTCCATATTTAACGTCGCCGAATATTGGTGTGCCGATTTGCGCCATTTGAACGCGGGCTTGGTGACTACGGCCTGTTATCAGATTTATTTCAACCAATGAAACTTGTTTACCTATGGACACAACATTGTAGTCCAATTCCGCCCGCTTTGCACCTGTCGTTGCCGCACCCACGACCTCGACCTTGTTCAGTTTTTCATTTTTCAACAAATGATGTTCCAATTTACCACTGCGTTCTTTTGGTGTACCAACAACTATGGCAAGGTATTTTTTTTGAAACTCGCCGCCTTGTAATTGTTCTGCCAACCTTGACGCGGCCTTGGACGTCTTTGCATAAACCATTACCCCGCCTGTTACACGATCCAAACGGTGTACAAGACCGACGAATGCCTCACCCTCTTTCTTCTCGTTAATTTTACGGTATTCCTTTATTTGGGTCAGCAAATCCATATCACCACTTGCGTCTGGGCAACTGGGAAGATTTTGTGGTTTAATCACAACGATTATATGATTGTCTTCGTGAATAATTGAAAGTTCAGAACTCATAACACCAGTATAGTTTATTACGCAGCATCAACAAAATACTTTCTTGCCATCCGCTTCGTAACGCGGGATAAGATGCATATGTGTGTGGAAGACAACCTGCCCTGCGTCTTTGCCTGTGTTGACCAAAATGTTATACCCTGTTGGAGAATATTTTTCGTCTAGATATTTTTTTGCCTTGTGTAATAGTTCTGACATTGCAACACGTTCCTCCCCCGTGGTTTGAAAAAAGTTATCTGAACATCGTTTGGGTATCACCAGTACGTGTCCCTTGGTCTGTGGATATTTGTCATGTATAACAAACGCCAATTCATTTTCCATAATTGCGTTTTCACGTACCATGTTCGAACAAAATATACAGTTCATTTTATACCTCCTTATAGTGTATATGCGTCACATAGTATCCCAAATATGGTACTATGTGACGCATTTCTTTATTTAAATTCGGTAAATGCACTGCACCCTGCTGGCAATATTATTTCCTCCAACGTTGGTACACCAATTTCGTATGAGTCAATCGTGCACTTTTTCCGGACAATTTTATCCAAATTTCTTTTCAATATATTTTTAATTACGGTAGGTTGCAGACCTGTGGTGTAACTGTTCACAAGGAAAAACAGGGGTTTATCAGACAACACCTGACAGCACAATTCCACAAGCGGATCCAGATGCTGCTCTATCTTCCAGACCTCGCCATTTGCGCCACGTCCGAAACTTGGCGGATCCATTATAATTGCATCATATTGTTTTTCGCGGCGAATTTCACGCGCAACAAATTTTGTACAATCATCTACGATATACCTGACCCTGTCATGCGGGATATTGTTTAATTCCACATTACGTCGACATACATCCATCATCCCCTTAGACGCATCCACATGTGTGACTGTTGCACCCGCCATTGCGGCCGCCACCGTTGCCCCGCCCGTATATCCAAAAAGATTCAACACGCGCGGTGCCTCGCCATTTTTAATCCGCTCTTTTATAACATCCGTAACTTTGTCCCAATTCACCGCTTGCTCGGGGAACAAACCTGTGTGTTTGAAGCTGGTGGGACTGATTATAAATTTTAAATTTTTATATCCAACCAGCCATTCGTCTGGCAGGGTTTTTCGGAACTCCCAATTACCTCCACCACTTTGACTGCGAATATATTTTCCGTGCAGCATGCGGAACGTGGAAAAATCAAACTTGGGTGCCCAAATGGCTTGTGGGTCTGGGCGCAACAAATAAAAATTTCCCCACTTTTCCAGCTTCTCTCCCCCACCGGATGCAACCACCTGAAAGTCTTGCCAATCACTTGAATATCTCATGTAGATATAATAGCACTGTGTTTCTTAATTTGCAAACATAGTTATTACATGATACAATTTCAACATGGGAAGGTTTTCAGGATTAAAGACAATTAGAAACTCAAACGATGACGAGCTTATAGTTCAACGAGATTTATTAATTAACGCCAGCACCCAATGCCAATCAAAGTTTTATCTACACATTGATGGGCACGGTAAACATTCAATTCAAACAGATTTATCCCCAAAAGAAGCATTGGAAACAAAAAGAAAAGCAAAACTTACGATGGATAGGGCAAATGCTGTCACTGTCGAATTGAATTATAGAAAAGAGAGGTCACAATGAACACAGTTCCCCACATTAAAAATTTCATAGACGAACACGCACCATTCATGGAAAAATTTGTTATTTGCATCCATGGATTTAGCACAAACAAGCACGGCAGCAAAATCACCCGCTTAATGAATGAATTACAAAAAAGAAACATCGGCGCCGTGGCAATTGATCTGCCCGCACATGGTGAAAATAAAAAAGAACTTACAATTGAAAATTGCATCGCGGATATTAAAGCAACCGAGAATTATTTACGCCAATTTAATAAGCCAATTAGCTTTTATGGTTCCAGTTTCGGCGCATACACCACCCTTTCATATATGATGGGTGATAAAAATTCATACGATAAAATATTTTTACTTGTACCCGCCATAGTGGCATACGAACATTTCAAAAGCATTCAGAACAAAGTCCACAATAATATCTTTATAAGCCCCGAATTCATCAAAAGTATTAGAAGATTTGATGTAATGGCAAATGCACAGAATTTTGAAAAAATGGACATTTTATATGCCGAACATGACATCACTGTCAGTAATGATAATATCCTTGCATTTGCAAAACTTAACAACAGCAATCTATATGAAATTAAGGGCGCAGACCATTATTTCGACAAGGACGGTGAACTGGATCAAGTTATTGATGTTGCTTTGAAAGTTTATTGCCATTAGGAGAGAATTTTGGAGGATGCATTAACTTTTGATGATTTCAAAGAAATGGAACGTATCGACCGCAACATTGGATTTAATCATGTAACACCAGCAGAAATCTGTTACGAACAATATAAGAAATTTCCCCAAATATTTGTGTTATCAAAGATAATGGCAAAGTAATTGGTTATGTGGCCACGCTACCACTGAAACATGAAATGTATAATAGATTAAAAAATGAAGATGCCATAGAAGAAGATATAAGAACCAAGGACATATATTTTTCAACAAATCCCGCATGTCTTTTTATCCCCGCCATTGTTATTGCTATACCGCACCAAAACATTGCGAATACAAAGAGACTTTTTGATAAATATCGATTGCACATGAAAATTGTAATAGAAAATGGGATGAATATTGCCGAGGTATTAACAGAATGTTCAACACAAAAAGGCATAATAATGGCAACAAGATTTTTGAAAATGAAACCACTGATAACAACTAGAAATATCAACAATGGGATATTATATGTTGTTGATGGCGAAACATTTTCGCGTATAGTCTGCCCTATTATCAATGACGAAGTTTTGTATTCATACTCCCCTATTGAAGATTGATCAAAATTATATTATACTTTTAAATGATAAGAAAACTACAACAGTTAGCATATATGGGGCAAGCAGGAATTCGCACGGTACGAGGTCTTTATAATGGGGATGCCGAATTCTTTGGCGACGAGTTATATGATCGACTCAAAGGAAAAACCTACGCAGGTGTGCCTGCAGACATGTATGTAAAATATTACAAACCTTATATTATTTACCCAAATAAACCTGGACAAGGCATGTGCAAAGAAAGAAGCGAGGCAATTTCATTGGCAAGTGATAAGGGTGACCTTGCCAGAGGTAAAGTCCGCGGATTGGAATTATTTCATGGTACACAATTGGCAGGTCATGGCTGGTACGAAAGCGACGATGAATGGGTTTACGAACCCACGACCATGATAAAAATGCGTCCAGATTTGTTTACAAAAATGTGGAAACCATTTGATATCAAAAAAACTTCGCGGGAAGAACTTGGAACCAGACGTTCATATCGAGAATGTCTTGAAGGTAAGATAAATGAAGCCCAAATGATATCCACAATTCGCGAACTGGAAAAAATTGCCGCCGCAACAAGTGACGCGTCTTTATTAAAGGAATTGACCGAATTCAAAGAAAAAGCCGGATTTGATGATATCGTTGCAAAAAGAAAATCAAGAGGTGTTTACGCAATTCTTGATGATCTAGACAAAGGCGATTCACGATATTACGGTTAATTCTTTTACACAACATGGAAACTGATTTTCACCTCTGCTCCGTCGATATCTGTGGTTGCGGTTTTGCCACCAGAGACTTTGTCTGTTAATTTCTTTGCAAGAACCTCGTCCATGATTTTGGTTGTGTGTTTTTCAATTATTGCCTGCAAGCCCTTATCCTTTGTTAACAGACCCAATTCAATCCGTGCGGTTATGTCCAAATCTGCGTCTTGACGTGCGACCTGGATTGCACGGATTAATTCACGCAATTTGCCCTCTGCCACCAATTCGTCACTTAATGTTGTATCCAACACAACAGTTAATTCTCCCTCGGTTTGTGCGACGTATTCTGGTTTCGGCTTTGATTTCTTTTCAAACAGTTCCGCGGATAAATCCTTGAACGCCCCCACTTTGACTTTGCCTTTTGTAAATTCAGAAACCGCTTTTGCCATCTGTTTGTCATCTAAAGATTCCAATGCGGCTTTTAATTTTTGTACATCTCCGCCAAGTACTGCCCCCGCTTTTTTAAAGTTGACCGTAAGATACGGCGTATTGAATGTGGAATCATCCTTTACCAGTTCAACTTTTTTAACATTCAATTCGTCACGTAAATATTCATCGAACAATTTCAAGGCATCTTTGTCGGTTGATTTTATATACAGAACTTCAAGCGGTTGACGAACCTTGATACCTTCTTTCGCACGCAGACTATGTGCAAGCGTCGTGACATTTTTGATAAATTCGACTTTGTCGGTTATGCCTTTTATAGACTTTTCCAATTTAATTGGGGTTGGAAAGTTTGTGACAAGGACGCTTTGAACGCCTTCCTCTTTTGCAAATAATTCTTGCCAAATATGTTCCGACATGAAAGGCGTTAAAGGTGCCATAGCAATGGTTATTGCGCGAATAGCGCTATACAGTGCCCAATACGCATTGTTCTTGTCTTGCCCACGCTCGCCTTTCCAAAATCTTCGGCGGTTTGTTCGTATGTAAAAGTTTGAAAGATCCTCCACAAATTTTTCTACCAACACAACCACCTTGTTAATTGCGTAATTCGAATACTCTACGTCAACATCCTTGATAAAATCATTCATGGTTTCAACAAGCCATATGTCGGTTACATCCAGATCTTTTGGTACATGTTTAGAAGGCTTTGGTTTATCAATGTCTGCGTATGTTTTATAAAAAGATACCGAGTTTAAAAATGCCATCAATTTACGCTTGGCTTCGTCAATCATACTTGGACCAAAACGCATGTCCAGTGTCGGGTTGGCAGAGGCAAACACATAACGCATTGCATCCGCACCCCAAGTTTCCACCGCCACGTCAAAAGGTATGTTTTTGGGACCGGTCTTTGAAAACTTTTTACCGTCTTCATCCAACATCGTATTATATCCAACCAAGGTTTTGAATGGAGACTTTCCTGTTAATACCACACTCATAAATAATTGGGCATAGAACCATAGACGGATCTGTTCTTTCATCTCGGTTACCATGTCTGATGGGAAATTTTCCTCCCAATACTTTCGGTCGGTGAAATATTTTTTTGTTGCAAATGGAGCAATCCCCGCATCCAACCAACAATCCCCAACATCCGGCACACGGGCAACATGCGCCGAACACTTTGCGCACTTGATTCTAATTTCGTCTATATATGGTCGGTGTAAATGAGGGATCTTCTTAACGTCTTGTGGGTTAATTGCAAGTTTTTCCAATTCATCCAAACCACCTACAACGTGAAGATGTCCACACTTGGCGCATGGATAAAATGGCAATGGTAAACCATAAAAACGACGACGCGAAATATTCCAGTCCCCCATATTGGTAATCCAATCCGTCATCATTTTTTTCAAGTATGGTGGTTTCCATTCCACAGTGTCTATTGCCGCGAATATTTCTGGCTTTATATCCTTTGTTGCGATATCCCACCCATCCACCAGTCTGAACACAACGTCAGTTTTACAACGCCAACAAAACGGGTACGAGTGCGAATATGGATGTGTAAAATACATTTTGTTATCTTGGGTCAGTTTATCAAAAACCACGTCTTGTGCCTGTTCGGTTGTTAAACCACCAAGGTAATCAAATTCATCGGTGAAGATCCCCGCTTCGTTAACCGGGATAATTGGCGTAAGATTATGTATCTTGGATAATTCAAAGTCCTCTGCCCCGCAACCTGGTGCGATGTGAACCGCGCCAGACCCCTCGGACGCAGATACATCATCCCACGGAATTATTGTCCCATCCCCTTTGTTAACGTTTTTGAACACCAATGGCTTTTCATACGAAAGCCCCACCAGTTCACTTCCCTTTATTTCCGCAACAACCTCGATTTTATCTTCACCAAGTTTCTTTAATGCGTCTTTACCAACAATAATCAAATCCTTGTCACTTTTAACGCGAACCTTTAAATACATGTCATTTGGATTTATGGCAACCGCAACGTTGGCAGACAACGTCCATGGCGTGGTTGTCCATATAAGAATCTTTTCGTTCTTCCCCACGATTGGCAATTTGGAAAACACCGCCCTGTGCGTAACCTCTTTGTAACTGCCGTTCATTTCGTGTTCGCTTAGACTGGTTCCGCAACGTGGACACCATGGCATTGCCTTGTAACTCTTTATTATCATGTTGCGTTCGTGACACACTTTTAAAAAGTGCCATATTGACGTTATGTTATGATCGCTGTTTGTATAATAACTGTTGTCCCAATCCATTATCTGCCCCAAGCGAATACTCTGACGAGTTTGCATATCTGCAAAGTGTTCAACACGTTCCATACATTTTTCTGTGAACTTGTCCATACCGTAGTCTTGGATATCTTTTTTGGATTTTAGTCCAAGTAACTTTTCAACCTCGACCTCGACCCACATACCTTGGGCATCAAAACCATTTTGGAACTGGGTCGAATAACCCTTTAGCGTGTGATACTTTTGATGAACGTCTTTTAATGTTCTACCCCATACGTGATGCATACACATACTGCCGTTTGCGGTAATCGGACCATCCAAAAACTTGAACCGTTTTTTCGAATCCTTGTTCTTGTCCACCATTTTTTCAAACACATTTATTGAATTCCAAAAATCTAGAACCCTGCGTTCATTGTCTATAAAATTAAAGTTTTTCATGTATATCTCCTAACCAAATTCTTCTATTACTTTCATAAGATCCATTATGTCGCCACCTGTAATAATTCCCATAGGTCGACATGTCGGTGTTCCATCCTTTGTAATAATAATGCACGCCAGTTTACGGTTGTTATTAAAGAAACTAAGCGCTTGTTCAATTGTAATTTTGCTGTCTGCAATTGTATAATGACTGTTAGACGGGTATGTCATCAGGAACTCTTCCGCGGTCGTATTGTGAATAAATTCATCCACACTCTTTTGGTTGTTAATAATATGCCCACCCAGAACCTCGATAAACTTTCTCCATCTAATAACACCAATCAATGTCTCGCCTTTGTAAATTGGAATACTGCTGTGCCTCACACGGGAAATTTCCAAAATCAAATCACTCATGGTAATGTTTGCATATGCAATGTCCACTTCCCCGCTTTTAATGGCTTCTATCGCAAGCGGCGGTGTGGAAATCAATCGCGAAATCTTTTCCAACATCTCGACAACCTCTATATTTGGTTCGGCGATAAGTGCCTCGGACTTTGAATGTATAATTGCATTACGCAAACGGGCAAAGTCAATTAACTCGGCCTCGTAAACACGGATAACCGTGTTCAAAGATGAGCAGCGTCGTATAAGATCGGTAAAAGAAATATTGGTTCGAAAATTATATTGATTCCTTAACGTGTGATCAATCAAGTTATACGCGCCCACAAAGCGTGAGCCATTGGTTGCTTCATTATTAACATTTGTTACCATATCGAAACATTATACATGAATTTTGTGCGGTTAGGCAAGTAGATAGCAGTCTATTAGATTTTGACTATTGAATTCAACGAATTAATGATTTAAACTATCTTAACTTATGGAAATTATTATCCCAAAAGATTTTGACGAAAGAATCCAAACTGGTGAACACCAAAAAATTTTTACTGGAAACAGTGATAGAGGCGGTGAATACGAGTTCTTTCAAATGACAAGTGGTGGAAAGCCTTGTCCGACAAATCCTGCTGTATGTACATATAAACATTGGGGATATCCAAACGTAAGTGACAACACTTTTTTCGTGTACGCAAATATTAAAAAGCGCGACTCTGCTAGCGATCTCCAATCTGCCCCAATTTACGACTCCCCAAGTCATTTTGCATTGGATTTTATAACATCCAAAGAGAGTAAACTTAATCCATCGTCAACAGTAGCGGTAAATGGATTAAAACAATTTATAGGAGGCCTTTTCAAAAAGTCACTGACACTAGATGAAATTGACACAGAACAAATCATAACCCCTTTAATGGGTGTTATGAGTTTCGAAAACTTTTCACAAAAATGGCAAGACAATGGAGAAAAAGCGGGACTTGGGTACTTGGAAAAAGAAAAGCGCCTAAGGCAACTGGCAAAGAAATTTCACTTTGACATGGAACAGCAAACCATAACCCAGGAACAAGCAACATCAAATTACAATTATATCTTACATTTAAGGAATGAACTTGGCCTGGACTAAGATTTTTGCAAGAAAATTTTTAACCCGCAATTACTTTCATCTTTTTTTGTTATGTGCTAGAATGCCGTATTATGAAAAAGACGGTGAACGGGATTATACATATAAAACCGCAGGGCTTTGGCTTTGTGATTGTGGAAAACGGCGAGGATATTTTCGTCGCACGTGAGAATCTGAATGGGGCGTTTCACGGAGACAGGGTTGACGTGCGGGTTTTGGAAAAGAAATTGGCACGACGCAAAGAAGGTGTCGTGATGCAGGTTATCGAGCGCCGATTAAAAAACATCGTAGGAACATTGATGACCAGCAAAACCGGTTCATTCATTATCCCGGACGATGACAGATTGGCGGATTCGTTTGATATTGAAACCGCAAAGGATCTAAGTCGCTATTCAAATAAAAAGGTCGTAACAAAATTACTGGACTGCGGACGCGTGGAATTGGTCGAGGTCTTGGGTGACGAGCACGAGGTCGGTTGTGATATAACATCCATTATTCGTGCACATAATCTGTACGAAGAATTTCCAAAGGATGTCGAAAAAGAAGCATTAAAGGTTGCAATGCGCCCTAGTAAAGAAGAAATTGAACGACGTCTTGATTTACGAAAGAAATTGGTATTAACAATTGACCCGCACGATGCAAAGGATTTGGATGATGCAATACATTTGGAAAAATTGGAATCTGGCATGTGGGAGTTGGGTGTACATATTGCGGATGTTTCGCATTATGTTGCCGAGAACTCGTTATTGGATAAAGAGGCATTTGACAGGGGGACTAGCATCTACTTCCCCGACCGGGTTATACCTATGCTACCCAAAGCTTTGTCCAACGATGTGTGTAGTTTGAATCCAAACTCGGATCGTCTGACATTGTCTGTTATTATGACAATTGATCCAAATGGTGACGTGGTGTCATACAAGGTGGCAGAAAGCGTTATCAACATAAATCAACGCTTTTCATATGACGAGGTTCAGGCATTGCTAGATGAAACACATCACAGTTTACTTACCACCCAGTTAAAGAAAAAGTACCTGCCTGCCCTGCTACAAATGGCAGAATTAACCAACATTATAGAAAAGACACGCAGAAAGCGTGGCGAAGTTGTATTCGACGTGCCCGAGCCAAAAATCATTTTGGACGAAACCACAGGCAAAATAAAGGACGTTGTTGCGTATCCACATCTGTTATCACATCGCATTATTGAAACATTTATGATTCTTTGTAACGAGATCGTTGCAAAAAAAATGTTTGATTTGGAAATGCCGTTTATATACCGAATACACGAAAAACCAGATCCAAAAAAGGTTGCAGACTTTTTGGGAACATTAATGCCATTCGCGGTCGAACACAGAATCACACCAGAAAAACCAAGCGGCCATGCGTACCAATCCATGTTGGATTCATTGGACAAGGATTTAAAACCAATAATTTCACAACTTGCACTTCGTAGTATGCAAAAAGCAAAGTACGACCCAAAATGCATCGGGCACTTTGGTTTGGGTGCAAAATATTATTCGCACTTTACCTCCCCTATTCGACGCTACCCTGACTTGGTCATTCATCGTATTATAAAGATGATGATTAATCGTAAAATATCTACACACAAAATGACTGAATTACATGATTTCGTGGAAGAGGCCAGCCGCCAATCCTCGGCACGTGAAATGGCCGCCAAAGAGGTCGAACGCGAGGTAGACAATCTGAAAAAAGCCGAATATATGCGAGACAAGATTGGTAATAAATTCAGCGGCACAATTTCAGGCATCACGGACTTTGGTGTGTTTGTATATTTACCAGAAAACACCGTCGAAGGGTTGGTTCGTTTGGAAAACATGCCAAATGACTATTATACTTTTAACGAAAGGCAAATGACCATGATAGGAAGAAAACACACATATAAGATGGGTGATAAATTGGACGTAATTGTTGCGGGTGTTAATATGACACGACGACAAATCGAATTTGCGTGTCCACAGGAATAATCACCGCAAACAAAAAGCGCACTAGGCGCTTTTTCTTTAGAAGTACACACGTTCCACACTTTTAATTGAAAATTGATTATTCCCACAATTACAAAGTTTACTTTTCAATTCTACTTTGGCTTGACAGCCATCTTCTATATCTGGATATGTCCCCAAACCGCTTATATGTATTTTCCTTCCCTTTGACTGCACGATACCACTAAGTCCATCTGTCAATGTTACTTTACCAAAAGTACTTTGTGGGTAAAGCATAGTAAATCTGCTTCTTTTCATTTACAAGTATATCACGACGGCATTTCTGAATCAATACCTATGCATACTCACATATCATGTCGTGGTTGTTGTCTTGCCACTAATAATTAATTTTCTGAACATATCAAATGGAATAATTGCAAAAGCCAGCAAAGCAACAATTAACAAGTGTCGGAAATCTAACGGAACTGTACGGAAAATACCACCGCCCACATACAGTATCGTTATCTGCACCACTGTCACCACACCCATAATCCAAATAAATGGTTTGTTACGACGTATGTGCGAGAATAAATTCAGATCATGTGTTCGGCTATTGAAACTGTTGAATATGTTCATTAGCATAAAGAATGCAAAGAATGCTGTCATGGAATATGCAAGACCCCTTTCTTGTTCCAAGTTATTAATGAAGCCACTGGATAAAAACCATATAGATACAAGGGCACTGAATATACTCGCGGTTATTATTTGACCCCACATATATTGGTTAATTATTTTTTCGTTACGTCGCTTTGGCGGTTCGGTCATGTATTCGGCCTTAGGTCTTTCTCCACCATAGGCAAGTCCCGCCAACGTATCCATTACAAGATTTATCCAAAGCATTTGAATTACCGTGATTGGCATATGTACACCCAGCAGCGGTGCGATAATAGAAACCGCCATTGCACAGAAATTAATAGTTAACTTGAAAATAAGAAATTTCCGAATGGACTTGAAAATTGTTCGACCGTATGAAACACCCTTTGCAATTGAATCTATATTATCATCCAAGATTACTATGTCCCCTGCCTCTTTTGCGACTTCGGTACCGCTTCCCATTGCGAAACCAATATCTGCCTTTTTCAATGCCGGCGCATCGTTCACACCGTCTCCCGTCATTCCCGCCACAAGGTTAAGTGACTGCGCCACACGGACAAGGCGACTTTTATCACTGGGCAACGCACGAGCAACAACACGCAAGTCTGGCAGAATTTCTATAACTTGGTTGTCCGTCATCTCCGCCAACTCGTCACTTGTGATTACGATTTCGTTTTCATCTGATTTACTTAATATTCCTGTTTCTCGTGCTATGGCTTCTGCGGTTGGACGTGCGTCTCCAGTTATCATAACGACTTGAATCCCAGCAGATTTTAATTTGGTTACTGCGGTAATACTCTCTGGTCTGACCTGGTCCCTTATTGCCAACAAACACACAAATACGTCGTCTATCGCGACTGCTATCATTCTATGTGCTTTGGCGGACAACATTTGGATTTGTTTTTCCACCTTTCTCTTGTGCGCAAAGTTGGACACTGTTCCGTCTTTTTCATACATTTTTACCAGTTTTGGTAATAAAACCTCTTGCGCGCCTTTTATCAAAACACGTCCGTCTTCCATTGTGGTAGACATAAATTTGTTGCCCGAATTGAATGGTATTTGACTGACGGTTTTTAGATATCTTGGGCAATTCAAATTTTGCGAGAACTCCATCAATATTCTATCCGTGCTGTTACCACCTATCGCGCGCCCTTTGGTTCCCATTTGTGCGGTCGTATTATATTTTAGCACTGTCCCAATCAATGATGCCAATGGACAATTTTTTTCAAACTTTGATACCTCTTGAAATTCACCGTTTCCAGTAACAATACCAATGACCTCTAATTTACCGTTAGTAAGTGTCCCCGTCTTATCTGTAAACAAAATATTCATCGACCCCGCAGTTTCGATACCGTTCAGTTTCCGCACCAAAACATTATCCTTTAACATGTGTTTCATATTAGACGACAACACAACAGTAATCATCATCGGCAGCCCCTCTGGCACCGCCATAACGATTACCGCCACCACCAATGTCGCCGCACGCAGTGTATGTTCAAACATAAATTGAAAATCCTGCAAGTTTGCAAGTGCCAGATTCATATCAAAATTGTTCTGTATCAGCAACAAATTAAAAAAATACGAAACCGCAACCAAACCCGCACCAATGTAACCAATAATACTTATCAGTTTTGCAAGGCCCTCTAACTTTATTTTCAATGGACTTTTTGGAACCTCGACCTGTAATTCTGCAGCAATCTTTCCATACTCGGTTTTTATACCCACTGCGGTGACTTGCATTATTGCTTCACCACTGGTAACAACTGTGCCAGAGAACACGGAACTGGCATCCAAGTAATCCACTTTGCTACCTTGTATGTTTATTTGACCCTCAACCTTTCTAGCTTCTTTACTTTCACCATTTAACAGGGATTGGTCTACCTCTATTTCTCCGTGTACTATTACCCCGTCGGCGGGGACCTTTTCACCGCTACCAAGTAACACAATATCTCCCACCACCAAATCGACGGTAGACACGGTCATTACCGTACCATTTCGACGTACGCGGCATTCAATCGCACTGGCTTGTTCTTGTAGTCTATCGAATGCACGTTCGCTGCCATACTCGGATACGGTTGCAACGGTTACCGCCACCAAGATTGCCATTGCAATCCCAAAGGTCTCCAACCACGCCCCGCTGTTAAATACAAACACCACCTGGATCCCAAGTGCGATAAGTAATACCTTTAACATTGGGTCAGAAAAGTTAAATAGAAATGAACGGAGAAAGCCTTTCTTTTTTTTCTTTACTAAAACGTTCGCACCATAAATGTGCCGCGAACTTTCGACGTCGTTACCGGTTAAACCCTGCAAGCCATCATAGTGCCTCATATGCATAATTATTTAATTTACAGTAGATATATGATGATTTACAAACTTATGTTTATACACCCAAACGTTTGCATGAAAGTTAAGTTGCGTTATATAATATACCACTGTGATAGATATTGGGGAAATTATTAAACAGATAAAACAAGCCGAGACAGAAGCCCAAAAAAAGGCGTCTAAAAGTGACGCTGATGTTTCTAAGGTTGAACTGGAGACCGCCAGAAAAATTACTGCTTTAAAGATGGAATCTGCACAAAAAATTAACGAAGCGATTTATTTAAATATCAACAATAATCAAACAAAATCCACTACTTTACAAAAACCAGAAATCGAAAAGAAAAAAATAGACGAAGCGACCCAGTACATAATCTCTGAATTTGCGCGGAGGTATGTCCATGAATAAAAGAATGCAAAAGGTCAGTTTCCGCGGATCATTAAATGAATTAAGGAAGATCATAGAAGAGCTCAAAAGTACAGGTGCCTTTGAACTTTCATCATTTAACAAAGGCGTTGCAGATTCGGAAATTGTGGAAGAATACTCCACCACGCTTGCACGCATTAATGCTGCAATTGAATTTGCAAGACAATCAGAGGGCGAAGTTGAACGTGCACTGAAAAACCATGTTAGAAACTTTCCCGACGATAAAACTTTTGCAAATATAAAAATCCCAAATAAAAATCTTTTTAACAAGGTCGAAACAATTGAATATCACGAACTTAAACAATACGCCGACAAAGAAGATAAAGCAATGGTCATCGTGGACAAATTGGAAAGTGCGTCCACACGTTATCATGAAATTCCAACAACCATCAAAAAGAACCGTGAAATGATTACAAGCCTTAGTAACTTTGTATCGTTGAATATCCCCTTAAGTGAACTTGGTGAAACTGAAAATTCTATTGCAATGTACGGATTAATTCCAGTACTTCAATTGGAAAAATTTAAAAGCGATTTTGATCTGGAAAAGATTATTCTGGGCGAATTTGATACAATGGATTCTGAGAACATTGCAATCGTGATTGTTGCACACAAAAATGACCTCCCTTTTGTCGAGATTATCAATAATTACGAATTCACACGATTGGAATTCAATTTTGACAAAACCGCAAAAGAACAAATAAAGATACTGGAAAACGAAATAACTAAACTAGAGCGCGAGTATGTTTATAATTTGGTGAATTCGCTGCTGTCTGGGGAACAGATTCGTTTATTGAAACATTATCACGATTTCGTTATTAATGAACTGGACACAGAGATTATTATTGCATCGACCATAAAAACAAAAGATTATTATGTCCTTAATGGTTGGATACCAGAAGGTCAAAAAAAAAAGCTCCTCCAATTAATTAAACATGTTTGTCCGAATACAAAAGCAAAACTTGGTAAAACAGTAACCCTAGACGCACCACCATCTATGGTTGTCAACAGCAAATTAATCGCGCCATATCAGTCAGTAACAAATATGTATGGTCCACCAGGTAAAAACGACCTGGATCCTAACCCTTTTGTTGCGTTCTTTTATTTTGTTTTTTTCGGATTAATGATTGGTGATATTGGATACGGAATACTTTTGTTTGCCGTTACGCTGTTTATAATACTAAAGATTAAACCATCCGGTGGTGCCCGCAATCTTATTATGATTATTTGTATGGGGGCAATATCCACTATTTTATGGGGAATTTTCTTTGGTTCGTTCTTTGGTCTTGGTAATAATGAAATTGCTATTCTGCCTACCCCTGTGATTGACCCCGTTAATGATGCAATGTTATTTTTGGGACTAGCACTTGGTCTTGGACTTGTTCATATTATTGCGGGTCTTTCATTACATTTTTATAATCTTGCATCGCAAAGAAAAATATTGGATGCACTATTTGATGCTGCATTCAAGATTTGGTTTTTGGCTGGGATAATCGTTGTAATTGCGGGGATGTTGTTGGATACTCCTACCCTGGTGACATATGGGATGTGGGCTGTTGCCATTATGGCGGGATTAATATTTTTAACCGCAGGACGCAAGAAAAAAGGAATCTTTGGAAAACTGGCAGGTGGATTTGGCGGGATATACAGTTTCGTTGGATATTTCAGCGATGTCCTTAGTTACGCCCGTTTATTTGCACTGGGACTGGTGGGTGCGGTGGTTGCAATGGTGGCGAACAGCATGGCAGCCATGATGTTCGGCAGCCCAATTGGTTATGCAATCGGAATTTTGGTTGCGATGATTTTTCATACATTCAACATTGCACTTTGTTTATTATCCGCATACATTCACAATGCGCGACTGCAATTCGTAGAGTTCTTTTCAAAATTCTACAGCGGTGCGGGCACGATATTCACGCCGATTGGCTCGGCACTTGTTTATACGCGAATAAGGTCAACCTTGGATGATATTGTTTTAAACGAAAATATTGCGGTGTCATAGAGATTACGAAATCCCGAAAAATTCGGTTTCGATATAAAAAGGAGGAAATTAAATGGAAGTAAGTGAACTGGGAAATGTGTTTGCACTGATAGGTGCGGCTCTTGCAGTATCGTTACCCGCGATCGGCAGTGCAATAGGAACAGGTTGGGTTCAACAATCGGTGGCGGGGATAATTTCAGAACAACCAAACAAGTTTGGACGAACCCTTATCCTACAATTGGTGCCTTCGTCTAACGCCCTTTATGGGTTGATTGTAGGTTTTCTTATCTTGAATAATGCGGTACTCGCAGGAGGCGACGGGTACACAGCGGTCGAGGGTCTTGCAATCCTTGCAATTTGTATTCCGATTGCATTGGTCGGTCTGGTTGCATGTTTGATGCAAGCCAAGGTCTGTGTCGCAGGTGTTCGAATGGTTGGAAAGCGTATGGAACTGTCCGGACGTGCATTAACAATGGCGGTGTTTATTGAACTTTTTGCACTGTTTGCTTTGATTATTTCTGTGCTTGGTGTATTAAACATCGGTACTTGAAGAGGTTAAAATATGAATCTTATTGCAAATAAAATTTTGGAAGATGCAAATGCAGCGCATGCAAAAAAAATAAAAAATGCACAAAGCATTGCCCAAACTCAAATTAAAAATACGATGAAAGAACTGGAAGAAAGCCAGTCAAAAGCCATGGAGCAAGCGAAAAAGCGAAAAGAGCACGAGGTCAAGCAACGTGAACTTGTTCAAAAAACTATTACTAATCGTGAAAACCTGACAAACATGCAAAGTACTATTAATGATGTCTTCATGGCTGCAAAAGAAAAGTTACTAGTACAAAGTAATGCCGAAACACAAAAATTCGTCTCTGCCCTGCTTAGAAAGCATGCTAAGAGTGGAGACACAATTATCGTCTCGAAAAATGACGAGGGCAAGCTGGATAATAAATTTTTTACATCATTTGCGATTAAGAACCTAAAACGCGAAGTTTCCAGCAAATTCCAAGGCGGAATTATAATTGAAAATACAGACTATACCCTGTCTTTGACCTTGGATGATATTTTGGCAGAACTGCGTACGTGCATTGAACTGAATGTATCCGAGATTTTGTTTTAAAAATTTGAAAAGGAGGTGTGCATGAGTATATTATACAGTAACGCCGTTATCAGTGTTCGTTCAAGCCGCCTTCTTTCCACAGACCAAATGCGCCGGATGATTGCCGCCGCAACATTGATAGAATCCACCAAAGTTCTTTTTGAATGCGGGTATGACGAAAACTTGCTAACATATCAACCGGAAAACACAAATGCTATAATTGAAAAAGAATATACACGCACTATCGGGGAATTTACCGAATTATGTCTAAATCCCAACTTGTTACAACTTGTCCTTTGTCGGTTTGATTATCACAATGCTATCCTTGCCTATAACGCGCGCATAACGGACAACACCCCCAGTACTACTGCTTTTTACCCTTTTGGAAGCATCGAGATAAATACTGTGACCAAATCCATTCAATCAAAAAATTATGACGACTTTACTAGACATATGAAAGAAGCACTGGAAATTTTGGATAACTTGTCCCCTACGCCACTGGATGTCGAGGTAGAACTGGTTCGTGCGATGTATTTTGATATGTTTAGGCATCTTGAAAAAATTAATAATCGGTACATTACTAACTACTTTAGATCTGAAATTGATATACAAAACATGCGGACGCTAATAAAAATTGGCAAAAATACATTGCAAAGTTTTAATAAATTGATTATAGGTGGCGGGCATTTGGATGAATCACATTTCAATGCAATTATCTCAAAAGACTACCACGATATTAAATCTTCACTTGTCCAATATGATGAAGTTATAAATGCAATTATCAAATCAACCGAAGAAAAAAATCCAACAATTTTTGAAAACGTTGCAAACAGATTTTTGATAGCCCAGGCAAAACAAAATTCTGAGGACTCGTTTTCATTGAATATGTTGTTTTCATGGCTGATTGAAAAATTGGAAGAACTTAGGATAGTTAAAGTTATCTTAATGGGTAAAAAGATTGGTAAATCAAAAGAGGATTTGCGCAATCAACTAGAAGGTGTATTATAAAAGGGTTAATATGGAAGGAAAAATTTCAAAAAATCTAAACACAGCAAGTCGTTCGGTAAATATTATCAATATTGCCAACCAAAGTAACAGGGATGTACCTGATTTACCTACATTGCCTAAAATTGGTGCAATTGGGGAACGTGATGCATTCTTTGCATTCAAAGCAATTGGAATTGACACCTTTTTCCCAACATGCGCAGAAGAAATAAAATCCACAATAGAGGACCTGGAAAAAAAAGGCTATAGTATAATTCTGATATCCGAGAGTTTCGCAGTCAAAGCCGAAAAAACCATCCAGTCTTTTGCAACGCGCCCCTACCCCATTATTCTTTTGGTTCCGGATGCAGGTGGCACGAATGGATATGGTATAAATAGAATTTTGGATAATATGTCAAAAGCGGTGGGCTCCACAGCCGGATTACGATAAGGAGGACTTTATGTCAAAGAAAACAGATAATACAGGAAAAATAGTAACAGTCAGTGGTCCACTAGTGGTTGCCAGTGGCATGTCACATGTAAAACTTTTTGATGTTGTACGGGTTTCGCACGAGGGTCTAATTGGTGAAATCTTGGAACTACGCGGAGATCGCGCATCAATCCAGGTTTATGAAGAAACCAGCGGTCTTGGCGTGGGTGACCCAGTTACAACAACGGGAATACCATTGTCAGTGGAACTGGGGCCTGGAATTATGGGTGGCATTTATGATGGTATCGGAAGACCGCTTGACAAAATCCAGGAAAAAACGGGTTACAGAATCACGCGCGGTATAAACGTTCCTGGTATAGACCGAAACAAACAATGGGAATTCAAAACACAAAAGCAAACAGGTGACGAGGTTATCCCTGGCGATGTCCTTGGCACCGTGCAAGAGAATGAAGTTGTGGAACATAGAATTTTGGTTCCACATGGTATCAAAGGAAAAATTACAAAGATTCAAAGTGGTACTTTCCGTGTAGAAGATACTGTGGCGGAAATTACAACCAAAACCGACAAGGTCAGTATTACTATGCTTGCAAAATGGCCTGTACGTATTGCACGCCCATTTAAAACAAAGTTGGCTCCGTCTGGTCCTATGTTAACGGGACAGCGTGTTATTGATACCTTCTTCCCTATTGCGCGCGGTGGCGTGGCAGCCATTCCGGGTCCGTTTGGCTCGGGCAAGACGGTGGTACAACACCAAGTTGCAAAATGGTCGGATGCGGAAATCGTTGTTTACATCGGATGCGGTGAACGCGGCAATGAAATGACAGATGTTTTGGGGGAATTCCCGCATTTGCAAGATATTAGAAACGGGCAACCATTAATGAAACGAACGATTCTAATTGCAAATACATCCGACATGCCGGTTGCCGCGAGAGAAGCCAGTATATACACCGGCATAACAATCGCAGAATATTTCCGAGACCAAGGTTATAACGTAGCAATCATGGCAGACAGTACCAGTCGTTGGGCAGAGGCTTTGCGTGAAATGAGCGGTAGATTAGAAGAACTTCCAGGCGAGGAGGGATATCCCGCATATCTCGCCAGTCGCCTTGCTGACTTTTACGAACGTGCCGGAATCGTAGAGGTCCTTGGAAACGAAAATAAAACCGGTTCCATCACCGCGATTGGCGCGGTTTCACCACCAGGAGGTGATTTAAGTGAACCTGTTTCACAAGGTACCCTGCGAATTGTAAAAGTTTTTTGGGGACTTAGCGCCGCCCTTGCATATAAACGCCACTTTCCTGCTATTGACTGGATGATCAGTTATTCTCTTTACCCAGACCAAATGGCAAACTGGTACAGTGACAATATCGCACCAGACTTTCTTGAATTACGCGCGATGGCAATAAAATTAATGCAAGAAAATGCCAGTTTAGAAGAAATTGTGCGTTTGGTTGGTGTGAATTCATTATCGGACGGAGACAAACTGGTTATGGCGACTGCACAACATTTGCGTGAGGACTTTTTATATCAATTTGCCTTTTCTGAAATTGACTCTTTCACAACAAAAGAAAAGCAATACAAAATGTTGAAGACAATTCTGGAATACCATCGTCTAGCAAACACAGCAATAGAACGTGGGCTAGATTTTGAGAAAACACAATACCCTGATATCAAAGAACAGATTGCTTCTTTTCGTGAAACGGAAGATGTGGAACAAATCGATATTGTTTCAATTGAATTAATAAAAAGACTTGGGGCATAGAAAAATTTAACGAGGTGAGAAATGCAAAAATCATATAAAACTATTAAAAGTGTTGTGGGACCACTGATGCTGGTGCAGCGGGTCGAGGGTGTGACATACAACGAATTCGTGGAAATTGAACAAGCAACTGGCGAGATTCGTCACGGAAAGGTACTAGAGGTTCACGAAGACACCGCCCTTGTGCAACTTTTTACCAGTGCCCAAGGCCTAGAAATAGCAACCAGCAAAGCCAAGTTTTTAGGCAGAAGTTTAGAACTTGGGGTATCTCCCAACATGATTGGACGTTTTTTTGACGGAATGGGTCGGCCACGTGATGGCGGATCTCCCATCATTGCAAAAAAACGTCTAGACATTAACGGCGTACCAATTAATCCAACAGCACGTGATTATCCAAATTCATTCATTCAAACAGGGATTTCGACCATTGACGGATTAAACACATTGGTACGCGGGCAAAAATTACCTATATTTTCTATGTCAGGCTTACCGCATCCACAACTTGCCACACAAATTGCGCGCCAAGCAGCAGTACGTGATGGTGAAAAGTTCGCAGTGGTATTTGCCGCCATGGGAATTACAAATGACGAAGCCGACTTTTTCGTGCGCGAACTAGAAAAAACTGGTGCACTTTCCCACTCTATTGTCTTTATCAACTTGGCCTCTGATCCGACATTGGAACGCATCGCAACACCAAGGATGGCTTTGACCGCAGCGGAATATCTTGCATTCGAATTAGATATGCATGTTCTTGTGATCATGACGGATATAACACTGTATTGTGAAGCACTGCGTGAGGTCAGTGCTGCCCGAAAAGAAGTTCCAGGTCGTCGCGGTTATCCTGGATATCTTTACACTGACCTTGCAACATTATACGAACGTGCGGGTTGTGTGAAAGACAAAAAAGGTTCCATTACACAGATCCCTATTCTTACAATGCCCGAAGATGATAAAACACACCCTATTCCAGACCTTACAGGCTATATTACAGAGGGTCAAATCGTTCTTTCGCGTGAATTGGCAAAACGTGGTTTGAATCCCCCTGTCGATGTCTTGCCGTCCTTGTCACGTTTAAAAGACAAAGGGATTGGAAAAGACAAAACGCGTCACGACCACAGCGATGTTTTGAATCAATTATTTGCCTGCTATGCCAGCGGTAAAGATGCAAAGGAACTGGCACAAATTTTGGGTGAATCCGCACTTTCAAATGTTGATAAACTGTATTCGAAATTCGCGGACGAATTCGAAAAAAGATTCATTAACCAAGGTTTTTATATGAACAGAACTATCGAGGAAACATTAAATCTTGGATGGGAATTACTAATGATTTTGCCACGGACAGAATTAAAGCGTATCAAGAAAGTACACCTAGACGAATTTTATACAAAAAAATAACGGAGCAATAACATGGCAGAAAGATTAACAGTAAATCCAACAAGAATGGAAATACAGCGTCAAAGGGCGCGTCTTAATACTGCCAAACGCGGACATAAACTTTTGAAAGACAAGTCAGATGAAATGGTGCGCCATTTCATGCAGATTGTACGTGAAAATGTAAGATTAAGAAAAAAAATCGAGGGCGAGATTTCGCATGCACTCTCCCTCTTTATTGATGCACGGATTCATATGAATAACACGGAAATCGAATCCGCAGTTACACTTTCCAGTACAACTTTTAACTTTATCCCTGGAACAAATAATATAATGGGATTGCATGTTCCAAAAATTAATGAATTTGAAATACACGAGGTTCAAAGCAAACCAATTTTAAAAACCAGTGCCACATTTGATAAATCTGTATCTAACCTATCAAAATTATTGTCCGATATTATTCATCTTGCCGAAGTGGAAAAGTCATGCGAAATGTTGGCGGTGGAAATTATAAAGATAAGGCGTCGTATCAATGCCCTAGAATTTATTTTGATTCCACAAATTAACGAAACTATCCGGTTCATCAGAATGAAATTGGCGGAAAACGAACGTGGTCAGATTGTCCGCGCAATGAAAGTTAAAGCAAAACTAAAAGGCAAATAAACATGCGAACAAAGTAGATGAAATAATTCCTATGTCAGGAAATATTAAAACTTTCGCACGGAAATTTCAATTGCCTTTTTAACTTTATCATATCTGGATATATCTGTTTCCGTTACTTTGGTTTGGCCAACAATTTCAAAAAAGCGCTGTGCACTTGCTATATCAAAAAATCTTTTATTATAACCCTCTACAAAGTAATAATCTTTTTCAATCTTCTTTCCTTTCCCTGCTCCATATTCAATATCGTTTTTTGAATTTACCCTTGCCAGCAGAATTCCATTTGGTCTAAGTACCCGTTTTATTTCCTTCAAAATTTCTTCTGTCTTTTGCTGGGTGAAATAATGTAAACACAAATCTGCAATAATCACCGAGAACTGGGCATTTTTAAATGGGAAAGTATTATTAACATCCAATAGCATTGTTTTACTTTTTGGAAATTTTTTACTGACATAATTTATTGCGTTTTCCGAAAAATCTGTGGCGAGGATATCAAAACCACGTTCAAGTAAATACTTTACATTATTTCCGCGCCCGCAACCAAGTTCCAAGATAACATCATCTTTGGGAATCATATGCAGGTACTTATCCAACCAATCATCATATACAACCGCAGTATTCATGTGTATTGCGTGAATTCTTTCCCATGTCTCTTTAAAAACGTTCCTTTCATCCACATACTCGGCAATTTCTATACCAACAACACCGTACTTGTGTTGCTCGGCCTCTGTGTAAAATTCATCCAGATCAGCCTCTACACATCCTAATTTAGTATTTTCTATTTTCTTAAATAATTTTCTGAACGAAGAAAAAAAGTGTAAATCTTTTACCGTAACCAGCAACTGCTCTTGCGATTCACGGTTGGTGAAAATTATTGTATCCCCAATTTTAACTTGTTTTCTTTTTTCGTCAAAGAGACGAAGTTCCACTTTTTTGGTTCCATCTTTTATTTTTCTAAATGATTCTGGATTCAAAAACATTTTATGAATCATTGCGACCTCCTGCGTTGTGTTTGAAAATTGTGGTTGCACGCATGTCGCGGAACAAAAACTCACCTTTATCTGTAATCATGCTCTTGGCCTTTCTATCCAGAAATTTACAATCCAGTTTGCTTCCATCCCTAAATATTATCAGTATATGGGTACCTTTTCTAAACGCATGATGTAACATGATAAAAAGTAACATGATTTGCTCTCATATTCAAACTATTTATTTAAAAAAATTTCTAATTTAATTACTCGAACAATGCCCTCATCGCCTCACTGGTTTCAATTGTTACAAGTGTTCTGTTTGCAGGTCCTGAGATAAAGAATGCTTGTCCACGTGCGTTACCCACGATTTGTTCTTGTTCAGTCTTGTTAATTTCACCCGAGTTTTTATAAAGTGTCACAAGGTCAGACATATCATTAGGAGCCAGAGAGAAAATCATAGAATACTGACTCGCGTTTATAATAGCCGCAGATTTTTTTGCGATAACCGGACTTCCAACAAAGTCCTTGATGTTCTGGGTAATAATTATTTGCATCCCGTCGTACTTACGAATACGTTTTGCCATGTTGAACATGAAATCAAGCGCAATCGGACGTTTTTCATCTATGAACACGTGCGCCTCGTCCACTGCTATTATTATCTTTCTTTTAACACCATGTTTTTGGTTATATTGACGATTCTTAATAATTTCACCATCCAAGTACTTGAACACAAGAAGCATCTGGGCATTCGCCACAATTGTATTTTTGTTTGCAAGCAATGTCAAAAAGTCAAATACGAAAAAGTTCTCTTGACTTCGAACTGTCGCTGGACCATTCCAAAGACCCGAGAATCGTCCACCTTCTGCGAACTTTTCCAAATATGTAACAATTTTTCTATAGTTAACGCGCGAGAAATCATCTGTAGCTGCTGCAAGGTATTGCTTAGAAAGTTCAAATAGTTCTTGGAAAATTGGAAAATGATGCGGTTCCAATAAATCAAATTTAGTGTGCTTGTCAATTCCCTTTAATTTATATAATTGCGCAACAAGACCGTTAAGAACTTCCAGCGCATCACTGGTGATACCCTCCATAACAATTTTGAAGTAACTTTCCAAGAACCTTAGATGGTTTTCAAATGTGTCGTCAAATTCTACACCGTCATCGTCATCTAACATAGCCGGATAAATATGGAACGGATTGAAGCGTCCCTTACCCGCATTACCGACATCTATAAAACCACCGTGCAATTTTTGCGCCATTCCAACATATTCACGTTCTGGGTCACAAATGAAAATCTTTGTGTTATCCGCCGCCAAGTGTGCCAAAACAGATTTTGTCGCAAACGACTTTCCAGAACCAGACTTTCCTATTATTATCATGTTACTGTTAACACGAATGTTGTTTCGTTTAAAGAAATCAATGAAAACAGGGTATGTGTTTGACCCTATACAAATACCTTTTTCGTCTTGCAACATATCAGAAATGAACGGAAATGTGGCTGCAACTGTAGTGGTTGGCATACCACGGCTGTATTCAGTCAGAGTTTCCAGACGTGAAACGTTGCTGGATATAAATGAATCCACCTGGCGCCCCAGCAATTCAGAGAACTTGAACCCCTCTTCTCTTAGTTTTGCTTTTACCTCACGTTTTGATTCTTGATCTGGCGTAAGATGAATATTTACGTCCAACAATAACTCGTTGTTCATTTTAATCTGTGAAAGCAGGTCAGTAATTGTGTTCAACTGCTTGTCACGTTCCATTTGGTGACTGGACTTGTGACTGCTTGCCATTTGTGTTTTCATCTCCAAAATCGCCTTGTCAATAACGCGTATGGATAATTCCTTAGGAATTGGAAGGATATTCATAACAGCCCTAGTACCCGGCATATTAAAAATTGTATATGCCCAGGCATTGCCAACATCATTTGGATAATCCGTTATGGTAAAACCACCACGCGGCAATCCATTGATTTTTGCAAGACGTGTTGTAAAATTGACTTTGTTTGGGATAACCCAATTCATCAATTTTTCTTCTGGCATGCTGTTTGTTTGTCGTTCATCAAAGTCTTTATTATAATTTGCTCGTAAAAAGATAATAAGTTCCTTTCCTTCGACGAAATAGTTATCGACTGGAACAACAGAACTTGATAAAGTTGCTCTTATCCCACGCGCAGTTGCCTCTAAAGAATCCTTAGTTCGGTCATAAATAACTAAATAGTAACAGCCTTTGAATATTTTTTCCTCGCTATTCATGTATTCAAGCAACATTCCGCGCTCGTTAAAAATAATTTCACGTGCAGAAAGTTCGGTATCCGACATACCCCCTGTTTCCATGGCATTAACTGTTGCCTCGTATTTTTCTATCTCGTAATCCACATATTTGTCCAGAATCATACCACGTTCTAAACTTATGATACTTGCACTTTGTGTGTATCCTATTCTCCGAATAGCATTTGCAAAATTCTGAACTACCATATTACGCTTATCGATATCCAAAAGACCATATTCTATGGGTTTTATTTCAATAACCCTTGCATAATAATCACCATAGTTAACGTATTTACTCTCCTCTATGCCTACGTATGGTACAAGGTCCTTTATATCGCGATAACCGCCCCCATGCACTTTGGCGTACTTTTTGGCATATGCAAAGAACTTAAACACACGCCAAGACGCCGCGTATCCACGAACACCCTCTTCCACTTTGATAAATCCGATAAGTGCAAGCAACAACATAACAATACCCACCACGATGCTGTAAGCAAAGTTGGCGGCAAAAGTCATACCCACGATGGTTCCGGCAATGCCCAAATAGAATAGGTCACCGCCGGTTATACCATTCATGAATTCGGTTTTTACCTTTGTTTTACGCGGAATAAGATATTGCGACATCTAAATTTTCCCCCATTGCATTTGACAATCTGACGCAATTAACCCTTTCCAGGATATTTCGCAGTACCCATAATACTCTTGAAATAGTCGTCCCACATTTTGAACTGAGAAACAATTTCACCCAAGTAGTCTTGCTCCACAGTAAGTCGAGCAATGTTTTGCACGTTCGTACGGTGACTGGACAATTCACGTATTGCGCGCGCAATACTGTCTTTTTCAGTGGCGTCGCTTGAGGCATCTTGAACGCGCTTAAGTTCTTTCATAAGGATGTCATAGAATGCTGCATCATTCCCCCTCGCAATCTCAAGATTCGGTATGTCTTTCAATCTAGCAATCTCAGCTTGCACTCGACTATCTGAAACCAAGTTAGCAACTTGATCCACCCCTTTCGCAACTTGGTCAATTTGGTTAACACTAGCCATTTCTTGTTGTCCAAGTGCATTTCTTCCGGCATCTGCCTTTTTAGAAACCTCGTCACTTATAAGCATATTAGCAAGTGCAGCCGCATGGTTGGCGGTCGCGGCAAAAGAACCGTCAGACTTTGCACCCTTTGCATCCCCCAGAAGATCAGTAAAGAAGTGTGTAAACTCGATACCTTTTTGAACGTCTACCGAGTTGCCACGCAACTTGTCCACATTCCCGCCCTTGAAACCATAGTTCTTCTTGTCTTCACCCGTTCTAAGGAATTCACGCAACTCTGTCATTGCTGTTTTAACATCCATACCATTCTCTTTAAGTGCTTGAATGAATCCTTTATCTTCCATCAACATACCCATTTTTGGGTCGCTAGCCACCTTGGCCTGCAACTTTTTGCCAATCTCACGCATGGTTGCATCTGTCATGACACCATCCACACGTTCCTGGTATTTTTTTGCACGGTCTTGAAAATAGATATCTTTTTTGCTGACTGTACTGTGGGTTAATGTTTCGTATACCTTCTCACGTTTTTCTCTTTCATTATCAGTTATACCATCTTCCCGTGTTGCAAGATATGCGGTACTCATCGCAGCAAACTGCTTGTCGGTTTTGCCAAGACTTTTCCAAGATTTCATACCTCTATCAAAGTCATCTTGCATTTTACCTAATCTATCTTCCAAATGAAGACGCATTGCTTTATCCAGTTTATCACTTTTAAGTTCAACCCTAATTTTATCCATTTCAACTTTGGCTCTCATTGCGCCTTCCCAGTCCAACTTGTTCTTGTACAATTCATCCGCCATACCGGCCTCGGACTTGCGACGTGCAAAATATACTTGTTCCATTTTATCTTGGGCTTCGCTTACACCCTCTGTCCCAAAGAAGTACAAAGGTTTACGCATCTTCTCCCATGTTTTGGTATTTGCAAGGGCCACTTGGAATGCGCTGCCACGACCAGGTTTTTTCTTGCCTTCTGCCTCTTCTTCTTGTTTCTTATCGTAACTACCTTCGCCATGTTTTGCATCATGCTCCCGCTTCATCTGCCAAGAACCTTTGCCATGGTTTGCATCATATTCTTTTCTTTCTTGATATGCACCTTCACCAAATCTCTTATCAAAGCCTACTTTATTATTCCATGCTTTTTCACCATTTTCATCTCCCTCACTCCTGTTTTCGTGCTTAAACATAGCCATCTTATTAAAGGCGCCTTCACCATGCACTGCATCGTATTCTTTTCTATCTTTGTCTGTCATTCCCTTTTCACGCATGTATAACTCTGGAACCTGTTTTTTCGCTATTATTTCATACGCACCTGCAGAGCCATGGGCCCCTTTAAGTTTTTCAAACTGTGCAACTAAATCATCACGATAATCTTTACCATATAATTTCTGGTTTTTATCAGCCAATTCTCCAAATTTTTGTGATGCTTTTTTTTCTCTTGCATCCGCAATTTCCTTTTCTTTACCTTTAAGTTTTTCCCCTATTGCCTTTGAATCCATGCCCTTGGTATCTTTGTCGAACGAGCCTTTACCAAAAGCAAGTTCATAGTCCTCCTTAAGGGCATTTTTATCTTTTTTGTCTTTTAAAACTTTCTCTCTTTCTGCCTTTGATTTTGCACCTAAACCAAAACCGGCTGCACCCATTGACATGCGTTCCGAAAGCGAAAGTTTCTCTTCTTGACCTGTATTCTGACTTTTGCGTGCCCCAACATAGTTACGTGCAAGATGTGCACCGCCAACCACAGCACCCTTCGGAGCCGCGGCCACCTTGGCACCCAGTTTAGAGCCGAATACAGCGGCAGTCGATTCTTTCCAGACTTCGCCAAGTTTCTTTTGTTGCATTGCATCTGCACCCAACATATTTTGCACCTGGGTACGAATTGCCGGCAACATGCTGAACAATGCCAATATTACCAATGTTCGCGCAACAAGGTTTGGAATTGTACCTGTAAACAAATTGCCCTCTGGGAAGAATTGGATTCCACGGAACACCGGGAACATCACAAAGAACAGGTTTATCGCAATGACCGGCGCAAAGACCGCAATAACTTTTTTATAGAACGGTTTGACAAATAAATTACTGAACGCATTTCCATCATCAAACGGATACATCGCGACCGTAATAGGCGACATCATATACATCACCGCCAATTCCACCACCCGCTGGATCAATGCAAATGTGAAATTCAACATCACACCGAATATTATAAATATCCCCAACCACCCTATCAACCAATCCATATCAAAGACATAATACAATACGACCACCGCATCCGTATTGTTATACGTCATTGCTCCTATCACCGTTACAGCATATATGCTCCCAGGCGATTCTTCTGCCGTTTCTTCAGATATTATTAACCAATAATCTGGTACGGTTTTTGCCATCTGATAATCAATCCATGCAGCAATTTGTGCGTACCTTCGTGCCCTTTGGTTATCTGGTATACCTGCAAGTTCAGTAGTAGAAAGAATAGCCTGTTCATATGCATAATTACCAAGTCTAAATGCAGGACCAAAAAGAGTGCCCCTTATAGGGTGTGGATCGTCGGATATTAGTATCTCTATATCGTCTGCACCTGCAAGATTAAACAAACATGGAACAATTATGTTAAACCTAACGCCTCTGGTACTAAATCTTTCAGAACCTTGAACTGGATTAGCAGGCGTATAATTTTTAACCATAGTAGTGTCTATTGGACTAGATTCTGAATTAAGTGTTATTTGATGTATTAAACTCAAATATGGACTATCATCGCTTACTATACGCATAAATGTTCCACTACCCCAGCCCTGTATATATCCATGACTAGATGGAAGATAGCCTAGTCTTTGATCTCTACGTCCATCCCAACTACCACTGCTGCCACAAAATTGACCTTCATTTGGATTGCTAACAGTCGTCAAGTCGCTATGGGTTGAGTATCCCCAAAATAATTTACGTACGTTCGCAATTGAATGGCGAGTTGCATCTGCTGCTGTTTCTGCAAGTTCTCTTGTTTCAAAATTGCCCAACTCTGGAATTACGCTACGCTCAGAATACAGTGCCCCAAAGTTGCGATGGATACGCTGTCTATCCACCACACTACCTATTTGCTCTTTTTCTGGAGTAGATCTCAACCCAAAGAAAAAGGATGGGCATGTTGGGGGGTTATATGTTTGAGGTCTTTCATCAACTACATACGTTGCTATTGAAGGCATTCCCATCCAAGTACCTGGTCCAAACCCGCCACCAGGCAGAGAAGGACCTTGTTGATACACACTAATAGTAGTATAAAACATACGTATCTCAATAACTCCAACGTTTTCTGCCCCATCTTCTAAATGGCGTGGAATAATAACAATAAAATTTCCCTCTTCATGACCTGGAACACTCATATCCATTCCCTCAATCATTGGTCGTACCCAAAAATTAGTTCCATGTCTTACTATTTCGCCTTCTCGCCACCAACCTCCACTGTCTCTCTGCTCTTCATTAGTACCATCAATCATTTTTCTTAATTGTAAATTCATATCTGGGTGTGTCGCTGGAATTGGTGCACGCATACGATTGGCACCAAATGACATGGATTGAAATATTAACCCCGACATTTGCGTTTGAACACCCTGCCGCGTTGCCATGTTAAGGGCATGAAAAACAATTCCAGACAACATCAATCCAACAATAACACCAGTGGTAATAAACAGGAACATCACCATCCCCTTGAACATACGAAAAATGACCTGGTATGGGTTTCCGCCGTCTTTTTCTTTGTATTGGTTACGAATAAGCACAATAATTGTGAAGAATATCATTAATACGGTTGCAACAGCAAGCATGCTTCCAAATACGTTTTGAACAACTGCACTACGAATAATCATTGTAACAAGGGTTTCTGAATACACCATGGTTTCATCCCCTATTCCACCCTGTCCACCTTCCATACCTGCATAATAAACATCGCCGGGGACACTGTAGATGGCCTCTAACCCTGCAAACATCAAAAATAACATTTCCATAATGTCCACCACACCCGCAACCATACGCCAAAAACCAAAAAATATACCCGCAACCCATTGGGTTATATTAAAGAACAATTCTTGGAATAAAGTCCAATTCATCAGAGCTTGTAATGCCCTACTACCAAAGAGACCAGCAGCAACTACACCACCCACTAATAAAGGTACAAACTTTAGGTCAACCACCCCCCATCAAGGCAGGAATTTTGTTCGCTGCTCCCCGTTTATGACTATTTCAATAGTAGATTCATTTGAAAATTTTGTCAAACAAAAAAGTAGCAGATAATGCTACTTTAAATCACTTAATACTCTAACCCATAACGCAATCTGTTACCCGCCAAGTGATTGTTCTGACTCTTCTTCTAGTGGTTTACAAAAACTTTCACGATAATGCCTATCAAGTAGTGTCCTAACTACAGCTTCCATATGTTGCGGACATGAAATTGGATCACCAGCCTCTTCTTGTCTATCTAAGAAGTTTTCCAAACCTCCGACACGGTGATTAACATCCCACTCTGGATTCAAACATTCCCTTTTAGTACAAATTACTAATGACCCACGACGAACCTCTTCCATACCCCATTCACGCAAACATGGTGCCTGAATTGAGCCAGTTCCAATCAGAGTACTAACATCAAATGGTTCTTGATCAACTACCTGCTCAGTACCTGGTCTTGTTTCGTTTGTATAGTCTGGGGATCCCCCTCCTGGCAATCTAATTACCTCGGCACTGGTATCTGGGGTTTGGGCGGGGTGAATGTATTGCACGCCCGGGTTTGGGTTTGATTGTTGCGTCGGTGCGACGGTGGCCTCATTACACGCCGCCAAACCAAGCACACCCATTGCAAGCCCAGCCGCCACAAATTTTTTCTTTTTCTCGTCCATGATGTAAACCTCCTTTAAATAATTATATTTATGATTAAATTTGCCTATAGTTAACTCATTCTAACAGATTCAGTAATAAATGTCAACATTTTTTATAATATTTGAACCACAAAAAGGCACCAGTTTCCTGTTGCAATGAAATAGCCATTTGTTTTCAAAGGTCTAGAACGGCCTTATCCGACCATAATATAATTAAGAATTTTCTTTGTCAAGCAAAATTATTACATTTTTTGGCAAAATTCTTCTCTTGATTGTTCCTTTTGTACATTTTTAAAAGCGACCTGCCTGGTCGCTTTTTGTTGTTTTACATCAAAGGATTACTGCCCCATTTTTACCATCATATCATTGGTTTTAACCGAGTACGCCCATTCGTTATCGTACCAGGCGATAATTTTAACAAAGTTCGGGTTCAACATAATACCCGCGGTTGCGTCGAATATTGCGGTGTGTGGGTCGCCGACGATATCGGTGGACACGATGGCCTCCTCGGTGTATGCCACAATGCCTTTCATTTCCTTTTCAGATGCACGTTTGACCTCGGCACAGATATCCGCCCAGGTGGTAGATTTTTCAAGTTTAATTGTCAGGTCAACAACGGATACGTTAAGGGTTGGCACACGGAAACTCATCCCCGTTAATTTACCCTTTAGTTCCGGCATAACGATACCCACGGCTTTGGCAGCCCCCGTTGATGACGGAATGATATTACCGCCTGCAGCCCGTCCCCCGCGCCAATCCTTGTTTGATGGCCCATCCACAGTCTTCTGAGATGCTGTAACCGCGTGTACGGTGGTCATTAATCCTTCGGTTATGGTAAATTTGTCATGAATAATTTTTGCGATAGGTGCGAGACAGTTTGTGGTGCAACTTGCGTTAGAGATTACCAATTCGTTTGGATTATAGTTTTTGTCGTTAACACCGATAACATATGTTGGTGTGTCTTTGTCCTTTGCGGGTGCGGTTATTACAACCTTTTTGGCTCCGGCCTTAAGGTGGGCTTGGCACTTTTCCGTTGTGGTGAATACACCGGTTGCGTCTGCAACCACGTCCACGCTGTTTTTCCCCCATGGAATGTTCACCGGATCCATTTCGGAATAGAATGGTATTTTCTTGCCATTTACGATTAGGTGTTTTTCGTCGTGCGACACCGCCCCATTAAAGCGCCCGTGGACGCTGTCGTACTTTAACATGTACTCGGCATAGTCGGGTGTTACAAACGGGTCGTTGATTGCGACTATCTCACAATCCTTTCGTGTTGCCGCATCACGCAGAAGCAATCTGCCGATACGCCCGAATCCGTTGATTCCAATTTTTACTGTTTTTGCCATTTTTAGTATTTCTCCTTATAATTGTTTATTACACTCTCTACCTTATATATAAGGTCTTGTGTTTGATTGTAGATTATGCCGATACGTTTTATCATAAGGGCACGGATGAAGAATAATATAGACGAGAATATCAAAGTACCAAGTACAATAAGTGCTACAATATGCCAGACAAACATCACATCATATTGTATGCCGACAAAAATCCATATCGGTAAAAACATTATCGACAAAAGTAGCAACGCCCATCCATAGACACGAGATGGCGTATGTTCACGCGCAGTGGAACGAAACGCGGGTTTCATACCGTTTTGTTTGGCGGTACGACTGGCGTCGGATACCTTTTGTTTGATTTCTGGTGCGGAATAGCCACTTGCGTATTCTATGGTTTTAATCTCGTACCCTACCCAATTATCCATGGTACGCATGAATTTATTTTTCTCGGGAACCTCTTTTAAAATATCTGCGATATCACGTGAGAACAGCATAACATTGGCTTTGCCCATGTATGCGCCATCTACCCCAAAGAATCTTGTTGCAAAACTGACTACCCTGTGCGACATATTGCGTTTTGTGCGTTCAAAGCCTATGCTTTCGCGGTATGCGTATACGATATCGTGCCCGTCAAAAAATTCAAGCAATACCTTTTCCAATACACCGATTGGGTTCAATAAATCCACGTCCGCCAAAATCACTATGTCACCGCGTGCAGCCTCGAACCCGGCTGTTATTGCGGATTGTTTTCCGTAACGGGTGTCAAAATTTACAATGCGAAAGTTTCTGTCCAACTTTGCTTCTTTCTTCATTATCTCAAGTGACGCGTCCGTACAACCGTCATTTATTGCAATCAGTTCGTAAGCACCACCAATCCCTTTTGCAATTTCACGCAGTTCGGTTAGGTACTTTTGCAATACCTCCCCAAGTATTGCCTGTTCATTGTAAACGGGTAAAATTAAAGATATTTTCATTTAATTTTTTATAGCACAAACACACAATCATTGTCTAATGATTTGCACCAATATACCAATCATGCTAGTATACAATTATATGAAAAACAAAAAACTATCCACGGTCGCCGAATTGTTACAATGGGCAACCAAGAACAACAGGGCGGTCTGTGCCTTTAACGTAAACAATATGGAATTGATTCAAGCCGTTACCAGCGCCGCAGATGAAATTGGCGTGCCGATTATCTTGCAAATATCCAAAGGGGCGCGTAATTACGCAGGTATGCCCTTTCTTGTCGGTCTTGTGGAATCCGCTATCCAATCTGTGAAAATACCAATTGCTTTGCATTTGGATCATGGTGACAGTTTCGAAATTTGTAAAGAATGCCTAGACGCTGGTTTCACCTCGGTAATGATTGACGGCAGCCACCTTTCGTACGAGGATAATATCACAATCACAAAACGCGTGGTGGATTATGCAAAGAAAACGGGTGCAAGTGTCGAAGGCGAATTGGGGCAAATTGCGGGAATCGAAGAACATGTGGTAAATGAAAAGAGTTTATATACCGAGCCAAGCGTGGTCGCAGATTATGTAAAACGAACTGGGGTTACCAGTCTCGCGGTTTCCATTGGTACTGCACATGGCGCATTTAAATATAAGGCACCAAACCCTACCCTGCGATTCGATATCTTGGAACAAATTCGTGATCAAATTCCGAATACTCCGCTGGTGCTACATGGTGCCAGTTCTGTCACACCAGGTGATGTAGAATTAATAAATAAACATGGCGGCAAGATTAAGAATGCGTACGGAATTGGTGAAGAAAATCTTGCAAAAGCAATTCCGCTGGGTGTACGTAAGATAAATATTGACAGCGACCTTCGTCTTGCTTTCACCGCAAAATTACGTGAATATTTTAATCAAAATCCCGAACACTTTGACCCACGCCAATATTTGGGTGCGGCACGAGCACATGTAAAAGAATTGGTAAAACGAAAACTAGAAACCTTTAGTCAATAATTTTTTGCCAGAATTTTTGTTTACAAGATGAATATACATGTGCTAGGATATTCGGTTATGAGCACAGTTTCAATTATATTAATGTCGGTACTGATTCTTATGGAGGCAGCATCAATTGCGACACACCTGCATCTTTTCCGCAAGAAGCGTAAAGCAATCAACAAGAATTCCGAGGTTGTTAATGCAATTCAAAAAGAATTCGCCGAATATACATCCAATTCAAAGGATGCATATCAAAGTTTAATTAAAGACATGGCAGCCGAAATTGCCGATTTAAAATATAGATTAAATAAAATTGACGGGAAAAAAGGGATTGAATAATCCCTATTACCCCCATATTATCTTGTATTGTGTTTGTGGTTGGGGTGTATATACCCTTTCGTACATTCTATCGTGAAGTCGTTTTTGTATTGCCTGCATAATCATTTCGGTATGAATATAACCAATGCCTGTATGAAATAATTTTTGGTCATATTGTCTTTGTGCATATTCGCCCTTGAACTTTATTGGTTGAGAATAGTTATATATCACCTTCTCATGTGCCATTGGTGTGGCGGCGGATTGCCCCCCTGGAACCGCAACATATATGATAGATGCAAATACCAACGTAAAAATAAACGCACAAATCCCAAACGCGGCCAGCCCTTTTGGGCTAACAGACCGCTTAGGCGGCAATTCAGGCTCTGACATCTTTAAAATCGCTCCCTCCCCCCTGTCTACGTATGGATATGGCTTGATTATTTCGCCTTTACGATTTCTTATGTGTTTCATTGTTATTCTTTCAAATTCGTCATGCATATAACACCTCCTTGGCACTAGGTTGTGAAAATATGTATAAACATATACATGCAAAAAGAGGCAATTGCCTCTTTTTAAATTAGTTCTCTCTGTCGTAATCCCAGTTATCGTAATCCACATTTCGTGGGTCAAAGGTTGTAAGCCTTGCATTGGATGCCACAAATACTTCGGTTTCAATACCCGGTGCTTCCACGATTGGTGGGTCTTCAAAGTGTGGACCATCTGGTAGAGGTGGTGCTGGTACATACGGTGGAGCAGGAATATATGGAGGCGGTGTTGGAGCCGGCCATTCCTCGATTGGAAGGTCTGGCGGTGGTTGAACAATCGGATCCTCTGGGTTTGGGGTATTTACAGGTGGTGGAGGTGGCGGGTCTTCAAAGAACATGTCGTCATCCTTGTCATTACTGTTTCCGCTGCCTGGTGGAGGTGGTGGTGGCGGATCTTCAAAGAAGATATCATCGTCGTCACCCTTGTCACCGCCTGGCGGATTATTTGGGTCCCATACATCAACATCAAGATCTGGGTCGTTTACCTCAACCTCTGGGTCACCTGGTTCTTTTTCGGCTGGTGGGTTTTCTGGGTGATATATACTTCCATCGCCACCTGGACCTTGTGGTTTTTCCGGATCCCCTGGCTCTTTTGGATATTCTGGATCTTCTGGATACTCTGGGGTTGTTGGGTCGCCTGGTTGACCTGGATACTCTGGGGTTTGTGTTCCACCCCCTCCTCCGCCACCCGGACCTTGTGGGCCTTGCGGACCTTGCGGCCCTGGAACACCTGGACGAACGACCGTAATCCAACGGTTAACTTCTCTGATGATTGTTTCTCTGACTGTTTCGCGCTCTGGGGTTTGTTGTTCTTGCTGCGGTGGCTGCTGTGGTTGTTGCACTTCTCGCATTGGTGCACAGGAACCAGTTGCCACAAGTGTAGCAAGAACACCCGCACCAATCAATGCTGCCCCCTTGGCTGTTGCCCATCTTCTTGCACTGCGATCTTTTTTCAGCACATTCATAACATCGGCCTCTGTTGTAAGACCACCACCTGTTGATACCTTCTCTTTCTTGGGCTCTGGTGGGGGGGCATAATACACCTGGTCGATTACTTCATCAATACGACCTAGTGCGGCAATACGTAAACTTTTTGCTTTTTCACGTGTTTCAGGACTAAATGCGTTAATATCCCTCGCACCCTCTGCCCCTCTAAGAGAAGCTGCGGCATCTGCTATGTCACGCATTTCTAAATCTTCAACATGTTCAGCTTGACGCTGCAAGGTTCTAAGGCGTCTTTCTGGAATATTAATCTTGTCGCTCATAGTTGGCTCCCCTTTTTGCTCATATTTAATATAGTTATTATATATGATTTTATCGTATTTGTCAATAGTTATATGATTTAAGGAGCCACAAAATTAAGAAAATTCGGCAATTACGTCGTCTACCGCTTTGTCCACAATTGCGATGGCCTGTTGCATTGTGAATTTTTCGCTGGCAAGTATTGAGCCGGCTTCGTTAAATAGGTTCTTTTTTATAACCTTGCTGACAGCTAGTAAATCATCTTTTGCAAATTTTTTGCCTGTTCTGTTTTCAATTGCACGCAATGTAGAGCGTACACCTATCATAAGCGCGTTCTTTGCCTCGTCCATTGATATGTTTGCCATATAATTATCTCCCCCTTTGAATTTTCATTTTATCGTACCAATTCTGGTTCTGATTGTCGCTGGGCGATTGCCGTATCCAGCATTTGCCCGAATTGGTCTTGGTTAATATCTCCTCCGCCACCAATTATTTCATTTGCAACATGTGCACCCACACCCGCTATAATTGCCAAACCAGCAAATGGGGCAACTGTTGCTATTCCCAGTGCACCTGCTGTGATTAAACTGGTTGCTATTAATTTTTTGTCTATACTTTGTGCTTCCATATTATATCCTTTATTGTGTACCATATTGCCTTGGTCTTACGCCCGGAAAATGTGCATTTATGAATTCTTTGTGCTTACGTAAATATTCCATTTGTGCCGCACTGAAAAAACGTTTATCCAAAGTGGCACGTAACGTTTTGTGGATTCCATAACTGCCCATATTTACCATATATGCCTCGACCAGTTTAGCCAGTCTAGCAACATCCCCGTCGGCATACATAGCATACTTGGGCGCGGCTTTTTCAATAGCGTCCATAATTAAATATTACCAAGTATTTACATAAACGTCAAAGAGAAAGATTGTCGTTACGATCTGTTGATAAATTCTTTGTATGTCATCAGTTTATCTACGAACTTGTCCTCGTTGACCTCGATCATCCTTGTAGCAACTGTGGATAAAATTTCCTCATCATGTGTGGCGAATAGCATTACACCCTTGTATTTTTTCATACCATCGTTAAGCGATGTTATCGATTCCAAATCAAGGTGATTTGTTGGTTCATCCAGAATCAAAAGATTCCCGCGATTCAACATGGTTTTCGCCATCATACATCTAACCTTTTCACCGCCAGACAACACACGCGCTTCCTTTAGACTCTCCTCGCCCGAAAACAGCATTCGTCCCAGCCAACTGCGAATAAATGTTTCGTGCGTATCGGTGGAAAATTGCTTTAACCAATCCACCAAATTTAAATCCACACCCTCGAAATACTCGCGATAATCTGCTGGCAAATACGATGGCGTAATGGTTTTTCCAAATGTTATCTCGCCACTGTCGGGTTTTGTTTTACCCATAATACAATCAAATAACTTTGATATAATCAAACTCTTATTAGACAAGAAACCAATTCTATCACCTTTGTTTACACGGAAAGAAACATTTTTAAAATATCCCTTTAAACTAAGGTTTTCAACAACAAGAATTTCGTTACCAACCTCGCGCTCGATATCAAAATTTATGTATGGATACTTTCGGGATGATGGTTTAATGTCCTCGATTTTAAGATTTGCCAGTTCTTTTTTACGGCTGGTTGCTTGCCTTGATTTAGACGCGTTCGCACTGAAACGTGCGATAAAGTCTTTCAATTCCTCTGCCCTGGTTTCGGCCTTCTTGTTTGCTTCTTTTTGCTGACGTAAAATCAATTGACTGGTTTCGTACCAAAAGTCATAGTTCCCCACAAACATAGAAATTTGTGAATAATCCACGTCACAGATATGTGTACAGATTTTATTCAAAAAATGACGGTTGTGTGAAACGATTATTGTTGTATTTTTGAAATCCAACAAAAAGTCCTCTAGCCAATGCACGGATTTAATATCCAGGTTGTTGGTGGGTTCATCCATTATCAATATGTCCGGCGCACCGAACAAAGCACGTGCAAGCAAAACCTTGACCTTTATCTTGGCATCCAGTTCACCCATAAGTACATCATGGTGTTCACCATCAATACCAAGTTCCGCAAGCATTGTTCGCGCATTTGGATCCGCCTCCCATCCATCAATTTCGGCATATTCGTTCATGATGTTTGCAAGGCGCTCGCCCTGTTTGTCGGTTAATTGATCACCTAGTTCGTATAGGGAGTCTTGTTCTTGTTTCAATTTAAAAAGTTTCTCGTGCCCCGAAATAACGCAATCCACCGCGGTCATATGATCGAATTCGTTCTGGTTTTGGGCAAGCACGGATAAACGCTTTCCTTTTGGGATTATTACCTCGCCTTTATTTGGGCTGATTTCGCCGCTTAGAACTTTTAAAAAGGTACTCTTACCCGCACCATTTGCACCGATAATTCCGTAACACTCGCCGGATAGGAATTTTAAACTAACATCCTTGAAAAGAACACGCTTTCCAAATTGAAGTGAAACATTACTTGTTGATATCATAGTTCACATCATATCAAAAAGGTTTTATTTTGTCAAAGTTAAATAATTACATGACAATGGCGAAAACTATGATGTATATTATTTTTGCTTGTAAAACAAAGGAGATATTGTGAAAAAAATTCTTTTAGGTACAGGGGTATTGGTTTCCATCCTATCATTAACCTTTGGGATTTTACATTTTGCGGGTATTTTTGCAAATCCCCAACAAAGCGACCAAATACATTTCACAACAGCGGACGATTTTACTTGGACTACTAGTGGCGGCGTAGCCACAATCACGGGACTCACACCTGCTGTTCTTGCTATGACTAATCCAATACATGTTGTTATTCCAAACTATATCAACTTAGTCCCAGTTCAGATAATAGCACCAAGTGCCTTTTTAAACATTGGTATAGTTGGTTTAACGATCCCAGACAATGGTTCATTCCAAATTGAAACAAACGCATTTAGAAACAATAATTTAAAAACATTGACTATTCCGACCAGTGTGAATTCTATTGGAAATACGGCATTTGCCCACAATAATTTAATCAGTGTAACTTTAGCACATATATCACAGACAATCATTGGCACCCCTTTTCTAGGGAATCCAAATGTAACTATTTTTACTGGTCGGTCTGAAAGACCTGGTTCATGGTCTTTGATGTGGAACAGAATTGCCGTTGGTCCCTTTGTATATGCCCCCGTTGTTTGGGAAGGTGAATACGAGCCCACAATAACATTCAATATCACAGGTGGGAACGCGACTGTTATCGCAACAGATATTAACGATACAGAATCCGTACTTTCAAATAATAGTAAGATTGACTGGGCAACAACAAGTGTGCGTATTTCTGTCACACACCCTTTTTATATTGATAACATCACAATTAACGGCAAGAATATATCCGGCACCAGTGGAAGGCTCGATTATAACGCGGCAGCCTGGACAGTGACAGGAACAACAGTTTTGGAATTAACATTAATAGGTCACGACCTTGTCATAGAAATTGAACTTGGAGGAAGCCTACAGCCTTCTGTTTTGGATACACCACAAGATTTGAATGTTACAAACAACATTTTAACATGGACACAGGTCGACAACGCAGTTAGTTATATCATCATTATTAACGAGCAAGAGTTTACATCCACCGCAACATCATTTAATCTTGCAAGCGTGAATGAATTAATCGAAACCATAGATACACTTTCAATCAGAATAATTGCAGTGGGCGACGGCATAACGTTTACAGATTCCAAACCAAGTGATGTCATCAGCGTAAATCTAAATAAAGACGACGATAATAATAACCGACTATGGTGGCTTTTGTCACTATTTGGTGCTACTCTGCTGGGACTTTTTATATTGATAATTGTGGACCGAAAAAGAAATAAGAATCAGGATTAAAATTATCTTGGTCCGCGGTTGTTTCGGTTTGGCTTTTTTCGACCACCTTTGTTTCTTTGGTTATTTTTGAATCCAGTATTTTCCTGCTTAAATGAATTGTTTTTGAATCCGCTTTTTTCACGCTTTTCTGATGAATTATTGAAACCGCCTCGTTCACGTTTTTCTGTGTTGGGTTTGCCGAACCTTTCTCGTGTTTTGTTACCTTTTAAACCTTCGCGCCTTTCACCGTATCCACCGACAAAACCCGTCTCTTCGCGTTTTTGGTGATTTTCCTTGCTTTCCCTCTTGTCGCCTAACCTTTTGAATTCGCCGCTTTCGCGTCTTGGTGCATTTGCTTTTTGGCTGTGATTTCTTTGTTTGTTGAAACTTTGTCTTGGTTTACCTCTGCCTTTTGACAACTCTTTTGCACCGTATTTTGTTGTGCTTAAACTGGTATATTCTTCTACTCCATCCTTATTCGTAAGGGTTTGCAAATCCTTAAGTTGATTGCCACTAGTAATCAATGATATTGCTACCCCATCTTTACCCGCACGTCCAGTTCTACCAATTCTATGGACATAGTAATCGTCATTATTTGGAAAATCAAAGTTAATAACAACGTCCACATTTTTAATGTCCAATCCACGTGCAGCCACGTCAGTTGCAACCAGTATCCCGCCGCCTTCGTCATTTTTAAATTTGTCCATTACGCGACGACGTTCACTTTGACGCATATCCCCATTAAGACATACAGCGGGTAATCCGTTCTTTTTCAGTGCCGTGGATAATTCCTGGGTCATTTGAATGGTGTTACAAAAAACAATAGATATCCATGGATTAAATTCAGTATAAATTTTTTCCAGGATTTCTGGTTTCTCGGGGCGCTTACAACTTATATAATATTGTTTAATAAGAGCAGGTGCACAATCTTGATTCTTGGCTTTGATCATGACTGGTTCTTTCATGTACAGTTTTGTTATCTTTACGATTTCGGGTGGCATGGTCGCACTGAACATTACAGTTTGTCTTGAGTCCGGAGTGGATTTTAATATTGTTTCAATATCCTCTTTGAAACCCATGTTTAGCATCTCATCTGCCTCGTCTAGGATTACCATTTTCAGATTATCCAACTTCAATGTTTTACGGCGCAAGTGATCCATTAATCGACCTGGCGTTCCAACAACAATTTTTGCACCACGTTTAAGCGATTGAATTTGTCTGTCCATGCTGGCACCACCGAATATTGCGATAACACCAATACGTGAGGTAAAGTTTGTCAACTTTTTCAAATTGTCCGCAATTTGCGCAGCCAGTTCCCGTGTCGGACACACAACCAAAAATTGAACACCATAAATATTTAAATCCACGCGTTCAAGCGCAGGTATCCCATAGGCATATGTTTTGCCGCTGCCCGTTTGACTTAGACCTATTACGTCCACACCACTTTTGACTAGCGGTATTGTGACCTCTTGTATCTCGGTTGGCGTTTCAATGCCCTGGGCATCCAAGCCCTTTATTATATAATCCGACAAATTCATTTCATTAAATTTCATAAGTTTCCTATTCCCCCAAAAAAGAAGCCCGCACACAGCTTGAACTGTGTACAGGCTTTGCATTATTGCATAATATCATACTTAAATTAACTTTGTCAAGGGATTACTCTGTTACTACTGATTCCAGCAAGTATGCCTCCAGCGTGTCCTTGTCTATTTTTACTTTGTCACTGATTTCCAAACCTGCGATTGCGTAAATTTCATTCCCATGTGCCAGCACAGGGGTTTTATCACGAAGGCGCGCAGGAATCTTTTTATCAATCATGTATGATGCCAGTTTCTTGGTCCCCCCACCAAATTTGGTGAATGTATCGCCATCTTTGCGGGTACGCCACTTTGCTTGCTTTGGTAATTTGTCAACATCAATAAGCAACACATCACGATCCAGATACTTTCGGAATGCAATTGATTTTGTAACGCTAATCGTTCCAAAATCAGCAAAACTTGTTTTCCCAATTTTAAATGAATAAACCTTAGATTCCACACCAGTTTGTTTTTTAACAAAAGCAATATATTCGTATTCACGAATGACACAAGTTCCATTCGGTAAATCAATCTTTGCACCATTCGCGCCAGATTTCACAAGATTCTGTACCAATTCAATATGTTTTCGTTCGATGTTTTCACGTTTACCCAACTTGTCCAATGCCGAGATAATTACCCTGTTGGTAACCGCCTCTGGATAAATAAATAAATTAAGCGGTACACGCACAACTTTCCCGTCTGAAATGAAATATGATGTGTCCACCATGGAATTCATATAATCATCATCACGGCGACAGTTCTTTCCAAAGTCTATAACGTTCTTCTCTACATTTTTCCATTCGCGTCTTAGTGCAGGAATAATTTCGTTACGCAGAAAGTTACGTGAAAATGTGTTATCTTGATTGCTTGGGTCTTCAATATATGGAATGTGGTTACGAAACACATACTCGCTGATATCCACTTTTTGTGTTTCCAAAAATGGACGAATATACGGCCCACGTTGAACATCCATGCCACTGGCCCCGGCAATACCGCTTCCACGGAAAATTTTCAATAAGATGGTTTCTGCTTGGTCAGATTGATGATGACCTAATGCCATTTTGTTTAACTTTCCCTTGGCGATTGCATTTTCATATGCTTCGTAACGTTTTATGCGCGCAGCCTGCTCTAGACCCAGTTTCTTTTCCTTAATCAATGCCAATACGTCTACATTCAATCCAATGAATTCAATTCCGTTATCGATACAGTATTTTTTAACAAACTGGCTTTCTTTTTTACTGCCTTCGCGCATGTTATGGTTTACATTAACCGCAACCACGGCGAAACCTGCCTTTTTGCTAATAGAATCCAAAAAATGCAACAGAGCCATACTGTCCGCACCGCCACTTACACCTACCCCAATACGTTCGCCTTTTGCAATCAGGTTATGTTCAATAATAAAGTCGATTACATCATCTTCAAAGTTCTTTTCCATACCTATATTATAGCATTTTCGCATTCAAAATTCAATAGGCATGGGGAAATTTCTGCTTATCTTCTTCTATTATTTGTTTGTTTTCTTTGGGCTGGTGCATTGCTTCCGCCTTTTTTACCAATGAAATCGACCGTAAACAATGCCAAGAATATTATCACCGTTAATCCCACCGCGACCATCCAATATTGAATCCAGAATGAATCGTCGTGGATAACGCCTGCAACCTTTAATTGTCCCGTTGCACTGACCTGAACAAGGATGTCTCCGATTTCCTTTGTTTGCAAAATATTCACGTTGGCATTGTTCAGTCTATTCATTACAGGGGCGTGCGGATGACCATGTGTATTTGTACCGACCTGGATAATCGCGTATGTTGGTTGAATCTTGTCAAGAAACGGCTGGCCTGTGCTTGTGTGACTTCCGTGATGACCGACATCCAATACATCCACCTTAAATGTTTCGCCTGCTTGTGTTCCAAATCCAGTTCTGAGAACACCATTAACATCACGCAGTGCCAAGATTGCATTTTCATTTGCAACATAGGCGTCTCCCGTGAACATAATCCGACGCCCTTCGAAATATATTGCAAAAATTGTACTAAGTTGGTTTATCGGGTCTGGATTATTTTGGGTGTGATATGCGTTTGCTGGGTTTCCATAAAATTGTCCAATAGGTGAAAAGAACGTAACCACCGCCCCGCCAATATTCATTTCGCGACCCACGTATGGCAATGTCACCGCTGTTGGATTTCCATTCACACATGTCGCGGCATTAAGATCTTGGATAAAGTTTCTGAATATAATTGTGCTATGTCTTGTTGCACGACCAACAATACCAAATTGTGTGAACGGAATATTGTTTGTAATTTCGTATTCAGTAAAAGATTTTGGACGTATAACATGTCCAACATAATAGTTATTCACAAGATAACTGGCAGCACCTATGTGGTCGGCATGGCTGTGTGTCGCCACAAAGTAATCCACTACCCTTGGCGTGTTGCCTGGAAAAATGTATGATGTCAAGTAATGACTAAACGCGTTTCTTGATGCAATCGTGTTTGTGCCCGCATCTACAATCATTATTTGCCCATTTGGAAATTCCACAACTACCGCGTCGCCCTGTCCCACGCTGATAAAATGAACGGATAATCCGCCGTCAAAGGTTACGTCATGCACAGGTCTTTCGTTACCCAAAATTGTTGTGTTCATGAATGTCTCGATATCGTCCTGCCAAACAAACCCAACACCCACCATTGTCACTATCATAATAAACACAATCAAGCGAACCATAAAAAATCGTTTTCTTTGCATGAACATAATATATGACAAAAATCGCGCATTGGCAAACAATTACTTTGTGCCACGTTTTTTTCTATGAAACGTAATTGCAAATCTATGTGCTTCGTCACGAATGCGTTGAACCAGTCTTAATGCATAACTACGTCTTGATAGCACAATCGGTTCTTTCTGGTGCGGTACAAAAATTTCCTCGTTACTCTCGGCTATTGCAATTAGTTGAATATCATGTATTTTTTGAATTTCACGGTTATCAAGTTCATGCACCTGCTCCCCTTCAATGTCTTTTAAATTTTCAAATATTTCGACTACTACACTTAATTGTCCCTTGCCTCCATCCACAATAATTAGGTCTGGACATGTTCCGAAACTTGGGTCATTTGTACCTATTCTGGCGATACGGCGTTTTATAACCTCTTGCATACTGAGATAGTCATTGTTACCCTCGCCATGTTTTATCTTAAACCGCCTATACAATTTGCTTTGCGCCACTCCATCGATGAACACAACCATGGATGCAACCATGTCCTCGCCCCCCATATGCGAGACATCGAAACACTCTATCTTGTGTGGTATGCGTTGCATACCTACCACATTGCCCAATTCCCCGCATGCACCATGTGTGAATTCGTGTTTGAACTTTATTTTTTCGATACTGGTCTCTATGTATTCGTTGGCATTGGCCTGTGCCATCTCCAATAGTTTCTTTTTTATCGCCATCTTTGGGTTAAATACTTGGCACCCCAATGTTTGGGCAACCTCGTCCAATTCTATCTCTGCAACTATTTGCTCAGGTATTGGATTGGTTTGATAATACTGCATAACAAAGGATGAAAGAATCTCGGACTCTACCCCTTTGTTATCACCAAAAAAGTTTTGTATACCTATCAACTTTCCCGCTCGCACGGTAAGGACACTGGTAACATATATCTCGCCTTTTGTAATAATTGCAAATACGTCTACGTTTAAATCACGTGCGACTTGGGCAATTGTACGCTCGCCCAATTTATCCAAGAAATTAATCCCGTTACGGTATTTGATTGCCAATTCAAATTGTTCTAACTCGGCTGCCGTTTCCATTTTTCTTGTCAGTATTTCGCGTGCACCAAATTCCTTTTCGCCACGCAGGAACGATTTAATATTATTAATTATTTGCACGTAATCATCTTTTGTTATTAATTTGTTGCATGGCGCCATACATCGCTCTATCTGGTAATTGATACATGCCACGCCTCGTTTAAATTCAATATTGTTGCAACTACGGATTGGGAAAATGTCTTTGATGGTTTCCAGTAATTCACGTGCCCAAATACCATTGAAATATGGTCCGAAATACTTGTCTCTGCTTTTGATTTGACTTTGCGTTTTTCGCGTGACTTCTAGGTACGGAAATTCTCCGTCTACGATTTTAATATATGGAAAACTTTTACCATCCTTTAACAGGATATTATAATGCGGCATGTGTTTCTTTATCAGATTGGCTTCCAGGGCAAGGGCGTCGTTCTCGGTCTTGGTTAAAAAATAATCAAAGTCCACGACAGATGCAAGCATCGCCGTAACCTTTGCATCATGCGAGCCACTTTTGAAATATGAAGAAAGCCGAGCCTTTAAACTTTTGGCCTTGCCAATATAAATTATATTGTTGCGCTCATCTCGCATCATATAGACACCAGGATTTAGTGGTACAAAATTTAACTTGTCAATAATCACATTTACAGTTTACCACAATATCCTCCTTAAACTAACACATTGCACACTTTCTTCATATTGAAACAAGTTGTATTTCCACCAGCATATTGATATACTAAGAAGTATTTTAACCTAATGGGAGTTTTATAATGTCACAGCCACAAAGAAGAAAACCAAGATTTAATCTGATTTTCATATTGATTGCAGTTCTTGTTGTATTACTTATTTTTAACAGTGTCAATAGCGGGGACAGTCCAACCAGAATAAACTATACCGAATTTCAACACATGATTGGTGTGTCTCGTAATGCGCTTACTGGGGATCTTGAATTTACTGGAACCAACCAAATTCGTGCCGTAGTTCAACGTGGAAATAATTTCTATATCCTGTCAACCCAACATTCAAGCCAAGGCGATTTAAGAGACTTTCTTTCGCGTCCAGACCGTAACGCCAGCCACCAACTTTATTATGCGGTGCCCTTTCAAATTACATCCATCATCAGCGAACAAATTATCCAAGCCCCATCTGGAGAAGCCATCCAATTTGAATCGCGTTCTGTGCCAACATCTTTTTTCGAGATTATGATATTTGTTGTACCAATTGCTTTGATGCTACTTATTGCATTTTTGATTTTCAGAAATTTTGCGGGTCGTAGCGGTATTTCAAATATGGGCAAGAACCGTGCAACCGTGGTTCTTTCCAGTCCAATTCGTTTCAACGACGTTGCAGGTATCGAAGAAGAAAAAGAAGAAGTCCAAGAAATCGTCCAGTTCCTTAGAAACCCACGAAAGTTCTTGGAATTGGGTGCACGTATTCCAAAAGGATTCTTGTTAATTGGTCAGCCTGGAACGGGTAAGACATTGCTTGCAAAAGCAATTGCAGGTGAAGCCGGCGTTCCGTTCTTTTCCATCAGTGGTTCTGATTTCTCAGAAATGTTGGTGGGTGTGGGACCAAGTCGGATGAGAGACCTGTTCGAACAAGCCAAGTTAAACGCGCCATGTATCATTTTCATTGACGAGATTGATTCCATCGCACGTATGCGTGGTGTGGGTATTAGCGGTGCCGCAGAAGAAAACGAACAAACCCTTAACCAACTACTTGTACAAATGGATGGATTCACCAAGAGCGAAGGCGTTATCGTTCTGGCTGCAACCAACCGTGCAGATGTATTGGACCAAGCCCTACTCCGCCCTGGTCGTTTTGACAGACAAATTATCGTACAAATGCCGGACGTTTCTGGGCGTGAAAAAATTCTTAAGGTACATACAAAGAACAAACCAATTTCGTCCGACGTTGACCTTAAACGCGTATCCCAGATAATCAGTGGCTTCTCGGGGGCGGACATTGAAAACCTGATGAACGAATCCGCAATTATCGCCGCAAAAAAAGACCGTCGAAAGATAACAATGGCAGACATTACCGAGGGTATTAACAAAGTTCTTCTTGGCCCACAAAAACGCAGCCGTATAATAACAGACGAAGATAAAAAAATCACCGCTTATCACGAAGCTGGGCACGCAGTTGTATCCCGCGTATTACAAGACAAACAAACCGTGCAAGAGGTTTCCATCATCCCACGTGGTATGGCAGCCGGTTATACTCTAACGAACGATAAAGACGACGTTACTGCACATAAATCCAAATCATTCCTGAAAACCCAGTTGGCAGTTTACATGGGTGGTCGTGTCGCAGAAAAGATATTCATCGGTGATATCTGTACAGGTGCAACCCAGGATTTAAAATACGCAACAGGTCTTGCGGAACGAATGGTAACCATGTTCGGGATGAGCGACGACCTAGGTCCCGTTTACTACGGACGTTCGGACGAGGCACTACTCCGCGTGTATGACAACAAAACTTTGTCTGATTCATTGCAGGCCACAATTGATAAAGAGGTCAAAGCATTGGTTCTAGAGGCAGAAGCAACCGCAATCAAAATCATGAAAGATTACAAGTCCCAGATTGACACCATGGTAGAGATTCTTTTGGAACGCGAAACAATTTATGCAGAAGATATTGATTTGATTATGCAAGGCAAAAAAGCAAAAGAAATAATTGCAGGTATCGAAGCGCGCCTGGAAAAAGCACGCGAGGTCGAGCAACGCGAAAAAATTGAATGTGAAATAGAAGAGTTAGAAATCGAATTCAATCACGTGCGTGAAATTGCAAAAGCATTTCACGATGCAAAAGCATTTGACGATAAAAGAATGGAACAATTGGAAAAAAACTTTGAACTTGCAAGAGACATGGTAAAACGTGGCGAGAAGTTGCCTTACATGCCTACTGTTGACAATATCCAAGAATATGCTAAACTGATAAAGGCTCCAAAACAGACTAAGAAAAAGCCGACCACAATTAAAGAGTTAGCACAAACACCACAAGAACAAACAGACAAAAACGACGAGGTCAAGGAATGAAAAACGAAAACCAAACAGAAGTAGAAGTAGTAGAGGAAACCACATTTCGCAGAGGACAGCCATGGCTTAGGATTTTTAAAATTTGGGCTTTTTGGGTTGTACTGGTTGCTTTCTTAAGTGCGAATACATTGGTAATCATATTTGGGCACATCAGTGTTAATTATGGACTTACATTTAATCCAAGCAACATCAAAACCGTCGAGGTTTGGAATGGTACAGAAACAGGATTCGAAATGCACTTTGACACACCAAGAATCAGTGAACAATTTGCGATGGATATGATTTTTAAAATGCTTCACCAATCTGGCTCCTCTAACAGACTGGTACAGATATTCGGTGCGCGCGGTGAAGAGGGTCTTAGAATAGAGTCCCGTACAACCAATGCAATCCAAAATGCAACAGATAACCATTTCATCCGAATCACCTTCCGCGAATCCCAGTTCGGTGTTACCGGAACAAACAACCAAAATCTTGAACTGGTCTGTGCAACCACCCCCCACTCTCGTGGCGTACGCCAGTTGTTTATACCACTGGGGAATATTGGTCGCGGATTTGTACAGACATCCTTTTTTATAAACACGTTCGAAGAACCAAACGATGTAATCCGATACGAATTCACAACTTTTGGAAATTTTAACAGACTATCTGACTTTATCAAAAATTTCGATTGGCTTTAACATAAATACAAAAAGGCAATACGCCTTTTTTATGACCCAATTGATGGTGCATTGAAACCGTCGTAGACGATTTTCTTATTTGGTATCTTTGTCAATATCTTTGCTGGATTCTTTTGCAAGGGATTTTCTTGTTATACTCAAAAGGTCATCATAGTTTCTTTCATTACCACAAACAAAAGTTCTATCTGTATGAGTTATATCTTCTTTACCTTTTATATTTGTTGCTTTAATACCCCCCCCGTCATATTTGCAATGAAACAACCTGCAAATTCAGGGAAAGAGTCTTTTGTTAAGGACACAACTCCGTCGAATTCACCTTGCACTACCAAGCAATAGTTATATGCACAAGAGCCCTGTGAAGGAAAAACCTGGTATTTTTCTGATAATTGTTTTCTTAATTCGTCGATTTGTCCACTGTTCCACGATCCTTGTGTGGACGCATGGAAAATTATACGACCAGTATCATCATTATTATTTGGGGCTTCAAGCGGTTTGCCATTAATGGATACACCTTGCTGCGCCTCTGCTAAATATAATTTCTGTGCGGTCGGATTATTAACAACGGCAAAGTCAACTTTTCCATTTTTTAAATGACTTGCAACTATTGCAAAGTTTGGTTTGCCTTCGATAAACAATTTTGTTCCACTTATCGGATCCACAACCCAAACCGAACCATCATCTATAAAATTGTCATTTTCTTCTTCGGCGAAAAAACTGTCGCCATCACGTGTTACTATACGTTTAATCTCTCGCTCTATTCTTAAATCTTCTTCGGTCAGCCATTGTTTTTTCACACCAATGTCTTCCACTTTTCCAGATTTATTGGCAAGGTCATTTCCAGCAGAAATAATAAATTGAATTAATTCGTTTATCACTGGATTATTTTCCATGAACAAGTTTATCATGTAAATATATCTTTTGCACTGGAAATATGTTACAATGCGTAATGCAAAGTTCAAATACCATCGTTGCAATCGCAACGCCAATAGGTAACGCTGGGGTGGGTATAATTCGTCTAAGTGGCCCCAATGCCATGGACATTGTTTCACGATGCTTTGTTGCATTTGGTAACGTCAAAGATTTAACACCACGTCTTGCAGCCTTTGGGCGTGTTACTACACCTGATTTTTCAGACACCGTGTTATGTATATACTTCCCCGCCCCAAATTCTTTCACAGGCGAGGATGTTATCGAAATCCAGGCGCACGGTGGTGCTTTCTTGTTGCAAAAGATCGTGGATCATCTTGTGTCAATTGGCGCAACACCAGCCCAACCTGGCGAATTTTCCAAACGTGCCTTTTTAAATGGAAAGATGTCACTTGACCAAGCCGAGAGCATAATTGAAACAATCCACGCCGAGAGCGAATCTCATCTAAAAGCAAGTTCCATAATATATTCTGGAAAATTAAAGGAACAACTTTCGCAGTTTGAAACCGAACTAGTCCAAACAATAGCACAAATAGAAGCCACAATGGACTATCCCGAACATGATATTGAACATACGACGCGCGAGAGTATAAAGCCACAAATAAAGGATATCGTTAATCAGATTGACTCACTGGTATCCACCGCACAACATGGCAGGATAATTGCGCATGGTGTTCAAATTGCGGTTCTGGGGCGCCCCAACGTAGGTAAAAGCAGTTTATTTAACCAAATCTTGGGAACAGATCGAAGCATCGTTACAACGATTGAAGGCACAACAACAGACACAGTTTCCGAGGCAATTTTATATAAGGGATTACGTTTTGTATTCAACGATACCGCAGGTATTCGCAACGCGAAAAACGAAATCGAAAAATTGGGGATTGAACGTACAAACAAAGTAATAAACGATGCAGATATCGTTCTTTCAATTTTTGATATTTCACAGAAGCCAAATTCTGATGATAGAAACGTATTGGAATTATCAAAGGATAAGAACTCTATCATCATCCTGAATAAATCAGATTTAGTTAATAGTCCAACGGACTGGAACAAATTCCTTGGTGAGAATGCAAAAATTATCAGAACCTCTGCCCTGACTGGCAAAAACATTAATTTGTTAAAAGAAACCATACATAATATTGCAACCCAAAAACAACCAAAGAGCGGAGACGTTGTCATAACGAACACACGACATCTTGCACAATTAAACATTGCGAAAGATTCATTGACACGTGCGCTTGGTAACATTGATACCCTGCCACTGGATTGTATCGCGAACGATATTACGCAAGTAATAGATGCAATTGGCGAGATAACTGGCACCCGTGCAAGTGATGCAATAATTGATGAAATATTTTCAAGATTCTGTATTGGAAAATAAAGTCATAGTTTTAAGAGTCTCGCTCGGTTCCTTTAATCTTGGCAATCTCAGTATTAATGTCTTCTTTTTCTTCTTTGACCTGGCTACTCTTAAAAACCCTTCTTGCCATATTTTTCAGTGTTGGTGCTTCTAATTCTTTCTTTGTCCCTGTCAAATGGTCAAGATATTCGTTTTCGCGGTGTGCGGTATCATATACCGATTCCAAATGTGCTTGGTCTTCGGCTTGTTTCTTTTCGGCTTTCTCTCTGTCCATTGCGGCATTTTCTGCGTATGCTTGGTCAATAACTTTTGAACCCTGTAATTCATGTTGTGGTTTCATTATTATATCTTCAAATATCTTAGGATATTTTTGCAATCGTTCGTTTGCTTTGTCTCGTCCGATTTTGAATAAGTACATATATTCGCCTGTCATTTCTTCAATGACTTGTGCATGTACTTCTTTCAATTCTTTGTGCCTTTGCACATCCCTGGTTGCATGGGCATAGTTCATGTCACTTTTTAATTTTGCATATAACAACATTTCATTTTCGGTTGCAAAACCTACTGCAAATGGACTACTTGAACTGCCTGTTGAGCCGTATAGATCTTCGACAACTTGCCGTAGTTTTTCTTTATATTCTTTTCCGGTCGTTTTTTCCCAGGCAGTTTCGTTTGCATAGGGATTAATACTCCCCCTTGTCATCTCCACTGGGACACTTGGACTTTGATCTTTTCGATTTATTTTGTCATAACCTGTCGTCCCCTCGGGATAGATAAAACCATACATTTCCGTTCCTTTCATCCCGTAACCACTGGTTTCTCCATCGTCAATTTTGGCCAAAGCATTTTGTAGAACCAGTCCTCCGCCGCGATTATCTAAACGTTTGTCGTCACTTGATGACACCCCTGCAAAATCCTTATAAAAACTGAACAAATTTTGAATTCCAGAAAAACGGTCCATCGCGGACTTTCTTTCGAATAAACTGTACTCGTCGTATTGTTGTTGATCACTCATCGGTGCCTCCATTTTCACGAATCCACCCCGTCACGGTAATTTGAGTCTACTATATATATATATATATAATGTCAAGTGGTTTTTGGAATTTTAAGAAAAATGAACCCTTGTTTATTGGGTGAAAATTGTGATAAACTTGTGCGATGAAACAACAATTCGATGTGATTGTAGTTGGTGCAGGACACGCAGGGGTCGAGGCCGCGCATGCCGCAGCGACTATGGGCGGGTCATGCCTTTTATTAACCATGAATTTGGATTCTCTTTCCTTTATGGCATGTAACCCATCCATAGGCGGCAGTGCCAAATCACACCTTGTGCATGAAATTGATGCACTGGGCGGTCTTATGGGAATTTTGGCGGACAAAAGTGCAATACAAATTCGAATGTTAAATACAACAAAAGGTGCAGCAGTTCGCAGTTTGCGCACGCAGGCCGACCGTATAAAATATCATTTAACGGCAAAAAAAATAATCGAACAAAATAAAAACATTACAATAAAACAAGGCGAAGCCACCCAAATTCAACCATATAACGATCAATTAATGATTCGTTTGTTAACAGGCGAAGAATTCTGCGCACCATCTGTCGTTATTGCGTGCGGGGTATATTTGCAGAGTAACATCTTGATAGGTGACAAAAATTTACAAAGCGGCCCAAGTGGATTTAATCGATCCTCACATCTCTCGTCTTCATTACAACAGTTGGGGTTGGAACTAAGGCGTTTTTCCACATCCACCCCACCACGTATTGATGGTAAAACCGTGGATTATTCCCAAACCACAATTCAACATGGTGATGATAATATTCAAACGTTTTCGTCACTTACGAATGGTTCAATTAAAAACAAGGTCGTTTGCCACATGGTATACACAAATAAGCATACACATGACATAATTGCGAAAAACATCACAAAAAGCCCGATGTATCGTGGCAACGGTTTGGGCAGCGGTCCAAGATATTGCCCAAGTATCGAGGACAAAATCGCAACATTCCCCGATCGTGACAGACATCAATTGTTTTTAGAACCCGAGAGTTTATCAACAAATGACATATACGTACAGGGTCTGTTCACAGGGTTACCAGGCGATGTGCAACAAGAATTCGTGAACAGCATTGATGGACTACAACACGCCCAAATTGTGTATGATGGTTACGCAATAGAATATGATTGCATCGATTCAACCCAGTTATTTCCTACGTTGGAATTCAAGGGACAAAAGGGGTTATTCTTTGCGGGACAAATAAACGGTAGCAGCGGTTACGAGGAGGCCGCAGCACAAGGCCTTGTCGCGGGTATTAGTGCCCTGTTACATGCAAGGCACAGTGATAAGACATTGGACCTTTCGCGCACCAATAGTTATATCGGCGTTCTTATCGACGATCTTGTGACCAAAGGCACCGCAGAGCCATACAGGATGCTGACCAGTCGTGCCGAACATAGACTACATCTACGACAAGACAACGCGGATATTCGACTAACACAAATTGGACGTGATATCGGTCTTGTGTGCGATAAAAGATGGCGTGTTTTTCAAAAGAAATTAAAACAAATTGAACAGGTTAAAGAGTTACTGTCACAAAGTATTTTGCATGATGGCGAAAAAATTACAATCGAGCAATATATTAAACGTGGGAATGATATCAAAGATTTGGAACTATTCAAAGGTATTACCCCATCTGTTTTGGAACATGTGGAAACAGAAACAAAGTACGAGGGGTACCTTGCGCGACAAAATCGCATAATCCACGAATCCAAACGCCAAGAACAAACAAAACTGCCATCTGATATTGATTACAGCCAAATAAAGGCGCTAAGCCGCGAGGCGGTGGAAAAACTGACTCTTATTAGACCACTTACAATTGCCCAAGCCACGCGTATCAGTGGTATAACGCCCGCAGATATCAGTGTGCTTTTGGTATGGTTAAAAAAGAACTATTGAAAACAAAAACGACTGGTCGCCCAGTCGTTTTAATTGTGGTGAATATATTAAGCCAACCACTTCATGTCTTTGTGCAAAATGAATGAAACCAAGTCAATTACCCAGAAAATGAAACCAAAGAAAATGTTTAAGATTGCCATGATAATGTTTCCACGAACAAGACGCTCGATAATTCCAAGCGGCCAGCCCAAGAAGAAACACAATACAAGGTTCACGATCCATGGTAGACCAAGTCCCAAGTATGCTCCTTTACCTTTACTTTTCGACATTTTTTCCTCCTTTGTAAGATATATGCAAGTGTACAGTCAATTGTGTCTTTTGTCAACGAAAACGGGTATCGAATAATTAATTCTGATATTGCTTTTGATAAAACTAAATGATATAATATTTTATGAGTAAAAAATTTACAAAAATAGGTAAAGCCGCAACTTATTTTGGTCTGGCAACTGCTATCGGTGTTGGTGGGTTTGCTGCGGGAAATCACTGGGAGTGGATGGGAAACATGGACGCAAACACAATTGCTGGGAACAAATATGAAAATATGAGACAAGCCGAGTCTGACCGATTTGACGAGGCGCTGTCTGTTCTAGGGTTGCATATGCCAGAAAATTTTGATGTCGAGCAAGGACGTGAACAGCACCTTGAAGACACATCCGCCGACAGAATGGCACAAGCAGAAGCCATGGCAGAAGATGCAATCCCCTACACCGGGGAAAGAATTGGGCAATCCACCGTTGTTGGTGTTCTTAGTGGATTTTTAAGTGGTGTGGCAGCTGCAGGTGCAACATGGGCTGTTGGACTTGCTGGCGTTGGTTGCCAGAAACTGAAAAAATTTGTTGTTGAAACATACCAGGCAAGACAAAGATTCTTGAAAGCGGAAAATTTAAATAACCATTTGAATCGTCGTGACTAACTTTTTCAAACCGTCCAGGCATAGTTTTCTTGGTGAACTTTCTTTTTAAACTCCACCACCCTTTCCTTTCCTTTGTACTTGCTTTTTCGTATTTTTATCGAATTCACTAATTCACCATTTTTGTATTCATCCAAATATGTTACGGCTTCCTTTGTTGGATAGCCACTCTCGATTGTCTTTTTTTCGTAACTCCAAAACTCGCGGTTTTCATGATCGTATCCCGACATTTGTACGGGAATTTCACCATTTATTTCTTCGATAATATTATGCGTTTCAATTTCCACCCGTGGTTGGTAGCGGGTATTTGGCCGTGCACCATAAATTTTTATAAGGGCGGTGTTTTTTGGGCCGTTGTCGATAACCTGGGTTTCAATAAATATTGTCTCGTCTGTTGTGTTTTTAAATTTTAAATCCGCACGTGACGATACCATTGCATCACGACCAAGCGGTACATATGAAATCGCCAACGAATGACTATGGCTCTCTACAATTTTTAATCCTGATAACAATACCGCATTAAACAGCGTTGTGCTGGCTTGGCACACCCCTCCGCCTATACCAGGTACAAATTCGCCTTCCAGGATTATATTGGCTTCTTGGTACCCTCTGGCGGCTGTGCGTGGACCTGTGGTCTTATTGAACGAAACAATTGCACTTGGTTCGATAACCAAACCATCAAATGCCGCAAGTGCGCGAGCAATGTTGGATTCGCGCGGTGCATTGTCGGCAAAGATTGTGGAAAAGCGGCTGCGTTCAACTATTTTATTCAAGATATCATCTTCGTCTGCTGGTTTGATGTCTGCTATCCGTGTATATATGTCTGCATATCTTCCCGACGACAACGCAACAAAGATGTCCTCGCACAGACGCTGGGTATCCAATTTTTTTCCAATAATTTGGTCTGTCACCCAGAATTTTTTTTCGGCATCCGGATTAAATTGCACCTTTCCATCGCATTTTTCTTTGTGGATTTGGGATTCAATGTTTTTCACGATTCTGTAAATCTCGGGGAATTTTTTCTTCATTGTTATTACATCGTCCGTTTCATTCAGACAATCCTTGGCACGTTGTTGTAATGTTTTGTTATTTGTAAATTTATTTTTACTCTCTACGTCCCACCAACTGGGTTGGATTAATTTATCTGTAATTGCAATTTGTTTGGCAATACCATCCACATTAAAGTGTATTGTTAAATATGTCTCGTCTTTTTTTGCAAAACCAAACAAAGGTAAAGCCACAATCAGACATAACATCACTACGAACATCCGTTTCATCCGTTTATTATGTGCAAATCAAAGTTCAAGTATTTCAATTGCATCGTTAAAAGTTTTCGCATGAATCATTTGCAATTTCAATTCCTTTGAATTTTTGAAATTATCACAATAAAATAACATGTGCTTTTTAATCTCGGAAAAACTACCCTCGCCATGCAATTTTCTCTGATATTCGATATGTTTGGATATCATGTTTTTAATTTCATTCTCGGTCATTGTTGGCATATCAAAATTTATTTTCCATGGCGAACCAAATAACGCACGCCCAATCATAAGCCCATTCGCACCGGTAATCTCCAAACATTTTTGTGCCGCACTTAGATCCACCACATCACCATTTGCAATAACGGGGATATTTACCGCTTGCACAACACGCGCAATTGCGTGCCAATCTGCCACTCCGCTGTAACCTTGACTTGCATATCTGCCATGTACGATGAGACGCCTTGCACCCGCCTGCTCACACATCTTTGCAAACTCGACCGCCGTTAAATTTGGTTGTTCATATCCAAGGCGAAACTTTACTGTCACTGGCTTGTCTGTTGATCGAACACATGCCTGAATAATTTGGCGCGCCAAATCTGGCGTCTTCATTAATGCACAGCCTTCAGAATTACGTGTTATTTTGGGGGCTGGGCAACCCATATTAATATTAATTTCATCAAAGTTATCCAAATATCCCGATTTAATTGCCTGTTCAAAATGTTCTGGCACCTTTCCAAATAATTGCACGACATTGATGATTCCCTCCGCCTTGTCCAGACCAAGCATATCGTACGTTTTTTTACTTTTGTAGACAAGTGCAGTTGCACTTATCATTTCTGTGTACAAAATCTTTGCTCCACATTCCATCAAAACGCGTCGAAACGCATGGTTGGTAAACCCCGCCATAGGTGCGGATTCGACATGAATTTTCATGCTATATTATATCATAGGTGTCAATAATTAAACTGTGTTTAAGTTGCTTTTATTCATTACATTATGTGTAAGTTTGATTTTCTATCACTTTGCTTCACTTGGAAATCCACACTTGGAAATATTGGGCGATGGTTACATGTCGATCTATTCACGGCAACTGGTAGACAGTCCGTATATAATCCGACGTCACGACATCGCAACTGGTTTCATTTACACAACGCGTTCGTACAATGCCCCTGCCCTGCGTGCTAAATTCACACAAATAGATGGCGAGAGCATCACCCTAGACACCTATCGCCCCAAACACGAAATTCTGCGAATCCTTAGATATCGTGTTGTTCACGAACAACGAAATAATATAATGCACATAACATATGCCTACAGCGGTCGCGGTCGCGATTTCATCCGCGATGGCGACACACGCATTAACCTGCAAATTTCTTCGCGCGCAGGTCGCGTCACAATAGGCTGGCCAGTTATCCTTAGTGGTTTTTAATTTCACCCTGAATCTCGGATATTAATTGCCCACAATTCATTGAAAATCTTTTTCCCCATATTTCGCAGACGGTGGTGTTTCGTTTAACTAATTTCATAGATATATTATATTAAAAGCACTATATGGAAGATAAATTATTTAAGCATGTGTGTGTAGTATACCAAAAGATAGGACTTGATTGCAACAACTTGATTTTGCGACGAAGACTTGAAATTGCGAGTAATCAAGTTTCAATAACTAATTCCTTTTTTGGAACAACATGAATGTCTCGCGTGTTACTTTCTTTATCAGGAAGGCCATAAAAACGAATACAATCTTTTTCTTCTAATATTTGTCTAATCTGTTGTTCATCTGTATTTTTGGTTCCAACATCCCAATCCCATCCTTTATAGCTAAAACCTTTAATCATACCCTCAACTAGTGTCTTGCGTTTTTCATTAGGCGACATCATGCGCCATGCATCTTTGCCTTGCTCTAATCCTTCGAGCCATTGCTCTTGATATTGCAAATCTTCTTGTGTTTCAAGTTCCTCAACATACGCTACTGCCCCAACAACTTTATCGCGAATTAAACTCATGATAGAATGTAACTCTTTGAATTGTTGTTCGGAAACATTAACAGGAATGTATTCTGTTTCGGTCATTGGGTTTACGCCATCCCAATTTGGATTTTGCCTTACTGACATTGCATAGTTGATATTTAAACCCTTTGAATTTGCTTGATCCACAAGTTCTTTGATTGTTGCAAAATTTGGAAAAGATACAAGTTCTGGATCGCTTTTGAATAGATCTTCAATCTCGTCAAGAGCTTGTGACATATGTCCATGTTCAATTTCGATTGGGTCATATCCATCTGCACTGTCTACTGCACTAGCTGCATTTCTCAAATATTGAACAACTTTTATTAATTCGTGACTTTTCATTAAGAATATTATATCATTCTTTATCTTCTTCTGCAACACCAAACGACTTTTTATTGAGTTCAATAATCTTCTCAATTTCAAGTGGCGTTAGCCAACCAAGTGTTCCAATCCATTTCAAAATCGACTTTGCTATCTCGTATTCAGGGCAAACTTCTTCTGGAATATGTAAAATTTTCATACAACACAATGTCGCAATAACAAAAGAAAGTCCACTTCTTTCGGGACTGACATTTGTCGGATATTGTCGATTTCTTATGGAGCACCGACCTGTGCATGATTTGAACTTTTGGATAAAAGCTAATTATTTCGATCTCATCGTGCCACGATTAAAAGCGAAACAATAGTAACACGAATGAACAAGACTAAAAGCGGTAACTATATTTCTAATTCAAAAACTTTTCCATTGTCAGTGGGGTTGTATTGCTGAAAAATCTCGTCCCATCTATCACTTGGAATATCTGGATGATTTGAGATAACGGAATCAAGGTATTTTCTGACAAGAAAAAAATTCTCTTGTTTGCTGGCAAATTGCTTAGTTGCTTCTGCCTGTTCCAGAGCCCTTTTGAATCTTTTACTTTTAGCCTTTTCGGAAATTAATAATGCAGGTTTACCTGCTGACTTGTCTTTCTGTATTTGTTGCTCCCCTATCATCATCGACAAATCTATACTTAAATCCCTAAAAGCGGAAAGCAAGAAATTGTCTTCACCTGATATTCCACCAAACTCTGATTTGAGTTCATTCAATGCCTGTGAAATACGTGGGTCACTTGGGGGAAATTTGTCAAGAATGTCGCTCCAATTTCCATAGTTATTCGTGCTCATCCTATCTTTATAATAACGGAATGTAGTGATTACGTCACCATGGGTCACAACCAATGCATCTCCAGATGGGTCAGAAGATATTCTTTCGAGGAACATAAGTGTTCGATTGTACACATCTCTGAATGATTCACCATGGCACAATATTGGACTTGTGTAAAACTGTGTTTTTGCAAATCTGTTCGGTTCTTTTGTTAAAAGACCACGTTCGCCCACCATTAAGTCTTTATCAGTTTTTATTGGCAAATCAAGGCTAGATAATTGCTTGATTATTTCTGCTGATTGGGTTGCTCGTTTTAGGGGGGAAGAATAAATGTGTTTAATTGAATTGAAAGATGAGGTTTTTGCAAGTTTCTGAATTTGTGCAACTCCAGTAGCATTGAGTCCACAATCAATTCTTCCTTGCAAAACATCTTTCTCGTTTAAATCCGTTTCTCCGTGTCTAACTACAAATAATTTTCGTTTTGCTTCCATTTGTAAATAATACACTACCTATTAAATACATGTCAATACTGCAGGAATCCATAAGATCCGAAACAAAAAAGAACCCTATATAAGAGTTCAATTCCGCCCATTCTGGAGCACCCGAGCGGACTTGAACCGCCGACCTCGTCCTTACCAAGGACGTGCTCTACCGACTGAGCCACGGGTGCATTAACTTCAAGTAGTCTAGCACAATACATAAACAAAATCAAGCAAGAAGCATATATTTTGACGAGAAGATTTCTTTTTCATCAATGAAAATTGTTTTTAAAAAGTGTGATTATTAGTTATACTAGTAATATGAACAAGAAACAGATTGGGATAATTATAGGAGCCTCGGTTGCAGGGTTAGCCGTTGTGACATTAATGATTCTTTGGGTGACTGGTGTATTCGGTAATACGATACGTAATGGTACGTATACCTTTCATAATATGACATTTGGGAATTTAACAATTAACAGTAACGCTAATATGCAAATTGACCAACTAAGTCTTCCGCCAGTTGAAGATGTTTTCATAGCTATAGGTTTATCACATGTCTCTATTGATGTCTCTGGCAACCAATTATCATTACGACCTATGTCCGCCACAGCCCAGATTGAAACTTTTCGTCATAGACTTGGACCAAACAATGTGGTTGAAATATATGTGACTCAACAAATGCTTACGGGTCCAGAAATTGATTTCGAAGATGATAGATTGCTTACTTTCGGACAGACTGGTTGGCAAACATTAACATTTGGCAATTCTGTTATGCGCTTTGTCAACCGACAAATCGTACTAGAGGTTCCGTTTATTGTGGTGAATGCACCCACACTTTTTATAAGATTCTCTAGATAATATCTTTTTAATATAATCAAAATATCCTGTAAAACAAAAAAATGGCTGTCGTCCCTTATGTCTCCCCTATATTTATCTATAAATTAGTATATGGAATAAAGGTGTAATTCATCTGTGTTTTGTTTTGCAAAAAAATACTTTTTGAGTAAACTATATTCATAGAGAGTGTAGAGTTGTTCCGGAACTCTAAATTTAACAAAAGGAGGAAAAATATATGAGCAAGAAAAAAATTGGTATAATTGCAGGAGCATCGGTAGTTGGTTTGGTTGCAGTACTTGTTATCGTGCTTTGGGTGACCGGTGTGTTTGGTGGAAGTACAATACGTAACGGTACATACACATTGCACAACATTACCGTTGGTGGTAACACAGTTAACGCTTCTGCATTACCAGAATTCCCTCCAATGCCAACTGACCCAACTGATATTGGAGCAATGTTAGCATGGATGCAAGCTATGGAAGAATTGGAAGACGACATGCTTGAGGCACTTGAAGCATTGGATCTTACAGCCGAAGAAAAAATGATTATCCTTGTTGTTGTAATGCTTATGGGTGATATGGAGATAAGAGTTTCTGGTGACCAACTTACAATGAGCATAATGGGAGAAGAAAGAACCGTACGTCACAGAGTTGCATCAAACAACAATATCGAAGTTTATGCAACCCAAGCGATGGTTAACAGCGAAGATTACGACTTTGAAAAAACAGGTTGGCAGGCTATGGATATCGACGGTGCATCTTTGCGTTATGTTGATGGACGTATTGTAATAGAAGCTCCACTTGGTGAAGGAGAAGATGCAAGAATTGTTACATTAAGATTTTCAAGATAATTGAAATAACATGTAAAACAAAAAAAGGGACCACAGCCCTTTTTTTGTTTTTAATTTTTCATTATGCGTTGTGATAAATTTGCCAAGTAACAAAGTACATTATTGCACAAACCGCAATAGTACACGCACAGATTATGATGATGGCACGAATTCTGCCTTGGTTACTTTTGCCTTTGTTTTTTGTGTAGAAACTTTCGCTGGCACCTGTTAGAACGTTACTACCCCGACCTACTTGTGCCGGGCTTGCAAGAATCGCAACTATCATAATAATACATGTCAGTGCAATGACAATAACCAATCCCATCTGAATCCAAGGGAACGAGTCCGATATCCACTGGGGAATTGTTCTGTATTCTTCCATGATTAACCTCCTAGTTCACGTGTTTGTAACCGATATTACGGTAACGCCTTAGACCTGTACCTGCAGGTATCAACTTTCCAATGATAACATTTTCTTTTAATCCAATCAAGTGATCTGTCTTACCTTTTATTGCAGCCTCTGTCAAGACACTTGATGTCTCTTGGAAAGACGCAGCAGACAAGAAAGATTCTGTTTTAAGTGCAGCCTTTGTAATTGATAATAGAACACGGCGTGCGCTTGCAGGTTTCTTGCCGCTAGCAATTGCTATTAGGTTTTCTTCGTCATACAACGTTGCATCTACGATAGCACCGGCTTGTAATCTGGTTTCTCCGCCATCTTCGACCTTTACCTTTCTTAACATCTGTCTAATAATTATTTCCAAATGTTTGTTATTCAGTGCAATGTCCTGGGTTTTGTAAACTTTGATAACTTCACTCATGAGATAGTCTTGAACGGCCTTAATACCACGGGTTCTAAGAATATCGTGTGGGTTAAGAACACCTTCGGTCAATGGCGTACCTGGATCCACTGGGGAATCCTTTTTAACCACCAATTTCATACCAAATGGGATAAGATAAACAACATCTTTGCCGTCCGTTGTGCGAACGGTGATTTCTTGTCGCTTTTCTACGTTACGTATACCAGAAACAGTTCCGCCAACGTCAGATACGATAGCCACACCTTTTGGCGAACGGGCTTCAAGAATTTCTTCCACCCTTGGAAGACCACTGGTAATATCCTGGGTTGCGATACCACCCGCGTGCTTTGTTCTCATGGTCAACTGTGTTCCTGGTTCCCCGATACTTTGTGCCGAGATAATTCCAACCGCCTCACCAATATTTACTATGTCATGTCCGGTCATGTCACGGCCGTAACATTTTGCACAGACACCACGCTTGCTTTTACATGTAAGAACTGTTCTAATTTCAACTTCTTTGATACCCACTGCTTCAATTAATTTTGCGCATGTGTCGGAAATCATTGTGTTCGCAGTAACAATTACGCCACCTTTGGGATCGGTAACTTCTTTGGTTGTAAAACGCCCCTCAATACGACTTGCCAGTTTTTCCACATAACCATCCACCACAAGGTCACGCACAACAACACCCTTCGGCTTTTCATTATATGCAGCAAAACAATCGTCTTCGGAAATAATGACATCCTGAGAAACGTCTGCAAGACGACGAGTAAGGTAACCCGCATCCGCGGTCTTCAACGCCGTATCCGCAAGACCTTTACGTCCACCACGTGATGAAAGGAAATATTCAAGCGGCTTTAAACCAAGACGATAGTTGGATTTTGTCGGAACGTCCTCTTTCCTTCCAGAAACGTTCGCGATAATACCACGCATACCACTCAACTGCATGATCTGTTTGTTAGAACCACGCGCACCGGACGCACTCATCATTTTTATTGGGTTATACTTGTCCATACTCTCGACAACGGCTTTCAGCACGTCCTCGGTTGCTTTTTGCCATAGTGCAATGTTTTTGTCCAATTTTTCATCGGTTGTCAATGCACCCATAGCGTATTGCTGTTCAACCTTTTTAACATCGGCTTCGGTTTTCTTGATAATTTCTTCACGAGCCGCTGGCAATATCGCATCAAACACAGAGATAGAGATACTTCCAAGGGTCGAGTACTTGAAACCCGCTTCTTTTATACGGTCAATTGTTTCACTGGTAACTGTTGCGCCGTGTTTTTTAAATGTGTTAACAATAATGTCGTTAAGGTCACTTCGCAATACTTCTTTACAAATTTCATACTGGAATTTGTTTTTTGGATTTGTTCTGTCAATCATGTCGATATCTTGTGGGAAACATCTGTTAAACAAAATACGTCCTAAAGTGGTTTCCACAAGTTCGTTTTGCTTGCCCTCTTCCTCGTAATTTTGGATAAGGTCGGCAAGTGTTCTTCGTACCTTAATTTTTGCTTTTAAATCAAGTTCACCTGCGTGATATGCACGCTCGGCTTCGGCTTCACATCGGAATATTTTGCCTTCACCTTTTGCACCGTCTTTTTGCAGTGTAAGGTAATAACATCCCATAACAATGTCCTGGGTTGGTGTCACGATACTTTTTCCGTCACTTGGCTTTAGAATGTTGTTTGAAGACAGCATTAATACACGGGCTTCGGCTTTGGCTTCTGGGCTTAGTGGTACGTGTACAGTCATTTGGTCACCGTCAAAGTCCGCGTTGAACGCAGGACACACAAGTGGGTGAAGACGAATTGCACGCCCATCAATCAATACAGGTTCAAATGCCTGGATTGAAAGTCTGTGAAGTGTTGGTTGACGGTTCAACAATACAGGGTGGTCTTTGATGACCTCTTCCAATACGTCCCAAACAATTGCTTTTTCACGTTCAATTAAACGTTTTGCACTTCGTGAATGTGTTGCATGGCCAAGTTCAACCAATTTTTTCATTACAAATGGCTCGAAAAGTTCCAGTGCCATTTCCTTTGGAATACCAACCTGGTAATGTTTAAGTTCCGGTCCCACAACGATAACTGTACGACCACTATAGTCCACACGTTTTCCAAGAAGGTTATTACGGAATCTACCCTGTTTACCTCTAAGACCTGCTGCAAGTGATTTTAAATCACGGTTTTTTGAACCTTGAACCGCTTTTCCACGACGACCATTATCGATAAGGGCGTCCACAGCCTCCTGCAGCATACGCTTTTCGTTACGAATAATAACATCCGGCGCGCCTAGTGTCACAAGTTTCTTTAAACGATTGTTTCTGTTTATAACACGGCGGTAAAGGTCGTTAACGTCTGTTGTTGCAAAACGACCACCATCAATTTGTACCATAGGGCGCAGTTCTGGTGGAATAACAGGAATAACATCCATAATCATCCATTGTGGTTGGTTACCGCTGGTTTTAAACGATAATAGCAATTCCAATTTTTTGATTGCCTTTTCACGTTTGGTACCTTTGCCTGTTTTTACGATTTTTTCGGCTTCTACTATTTCGGCATCCAGGTCAATATTTGCCAACATTTCTTTAATCGCTTCAGCACCCATACCAACTTTGAATGAATTTACGCCAAAGTTTTCTTGGGCTTCGTGATATTCACGGTCAGTCAATATTTGACCACGTACAAGTGTTGTTTTACCTGGGCTAATAACCACGAAAGAAACAAAGTAAATAACCTGCTCCAGGTTCTTTATTGTCATGTCCAACAATGTTCCGATACGACTCGGAACACCTTTGAAATACCAAATATGTGTAACAGGCGCAGCCAGTTCAATGTGACCCATACGTTCACGACGAACGATAGAACGTGTTACCTCTACCCCACATTTGTCGCAAACAACACCTTTGTATCGGATAAGTTTGTATTTTCCACAAGAACATTGCCAGTCCTTTTTTGGTCCAAAAATACGTTCACAAAACAAACCATCTTTTTCTGGTTTTTGTGTTCTGTAGTTAATGGTTTCTGGCTTTGTAACCTCACCATGAGACCATTCGCGTATACGATTCGGGCTTGCAATTCCAATTCTTAGGCTTTCAAAGTTATTTAACTCAAACATCGTCCCTCTCCTTTTTATATATCCAGTCTTCGTTCAATTATTCAAATAGGCTGTCTAGGTCAAATTCGTCATCTTCGCCTTGTTTTTTCTCGGCACCTAGTTCCAGTTCCTCTGCCCCGAACAGGTCAAGTTCTTCTAGAACTTCTTCTTCTTTTAATAATGTGTCACCAATGTCACTTTCCAATGTTTCGATTTGTGAAACCGCAACTTCTTTCTTGTCACTGGTGAAGATTCCAATATCAAGACCAAGACCCTGAAGTTCGCGAATCATAACTTTGGTGGATTCTGGAACGCCTGGTTCTGGCATTGGCTGACCATTTACAATAGAAATAAATGTTTTTGTTCTACCTGTGACGTCGTCAGATTTAACGGTAAGCATTTCTTGAAGAATATGTGCCGCACCGTATGCTTCCAACGCCCAGACCTCCATCTCACCCATTCTTTGTCCACCAAATTGTGCCTTACCACCAAGTGGTTGTTGTGTCACAAGACTGTAAGCACCTGTGGATCTTGCATGGATCTTTGTATCCACCATGTGGTGAAGTTTCAACATGTACATGTTTCCAACTGTGGTTTTGTTTTCAAATGGTTCCCCGGTTCTTCCGTCGAACAGTTGTGTTTTGCCATCTTCACTTAGACCGTTTTCACGGAAAAGTTGTAATATATCTTGCTCGGTTGCACCATTAAATGATGGTGTTGCAATCTTCCAACCCAGCATCTTTGCAATGTGCCCAAGGTGAACCTCTAGCAACTGGCCGATGTTAAGACGAGACGGAACACCAAGTGGGTTTAGAACGATATCAACCGGTGTACCATCCGCCATGTATGGCATGTCTTCGACTGGCAATACCTTGGAAACGATACCCTTGTTACCGTGACGTGCGGTCATCTTGTCACCAACTTTGATGTTACGCTTTTGTGCAATTGTTACCTTGACAACTGTATTTACACCAACTTCCATCTCGTCTTTGTTTTTACGTGTAAATATTTCCACACCAACTACAACACCATCTTTTCCGTTTTCTACACGAAGTGATGTATCACGAACTTCACGTGCCTTTTCACCAAAAATTGCACGAAGAAGTCTTTCTTCTGGTGTTAACTCGGTTTCACCCTTTGGTGTTACCTTTCCAACCAATATATCGCCGGGACGTACAAAAGACCCTACACGAACAATACCACTTTCATCCAAGTGCTTTAGAGCATCTTCAGAAAGGTTTGGAATATCGCGGGTAATTTCCTCGTCACCAAGTTTTGTTGTTCTGGCTTTACATTCTTTAAGGTGAAGCGCAATGGATGTAAATTTATCTTCTTTTACAACTTTCTCACTGATAAGAATAGCATCCTCGAAATTGTATCCTTCGAACGCCATATATGCAACTGTCATATTTTTACCAATTGCCAGTTCCCCGCCTGCGGTCGCATACCCATCCGCAAGGATATCGCCTTTTTTAACTTTTTCGCCTTTTTTAACGGCAGGTTTTTGGTTAACACACGCCTCTTCGTTAAATCGGTGAAATTTCATCAATTTGTAAAAGTCTTTGTCGCCGTTTGCTTTTTTAACCACGATACGTTCGGCGGTCACACTGTCTACAGTTCCCTCATTTTCCGCCAATACCAAGACATTACTGTCTAACGCTGCACGGTGTTCAAGACCAGTTGCAACAATCGGAGCCTCGGTTCGGACAAGCGGAACAGCCTGACGTTGCATGTTAGATCCAAGAAGCGCCCTTCCCGTGTCATCGTTTTCAATAAATGGAATCAATCCTGCGGCCAAAGATATAAATTGACGCGGAGATGCATCAACGTAATCAACCTTGTCCCTTGTTACTTCCATAACAATGTCACGGTGACGTACCAAAATATATTCGTTCTTAAGTGTCCCATCCGCATTAAGTGGCTCAACCGCCTGGGCAACGAAAAAGTTATCTTCCTCGTCCGCGGTTAGGTAATCAACTTGGTCGGTAATTTTGCCAGTTTTCTTATCCACACGACGAAGTGGAGCCTGGATAAATCCGTATTCATTTAGACGTGCAAACATCGCAAGACTGTTAACAAGACCGATGCTTTGACCTTCCGGAGTTTCAATAGCACAAAGACGACCATTGTGTGTATAGTGAAGGTCACGAACCTCACTGGTTGCCCTTTCTTTGGTTATACCGCCTGGACCCACACTGGTAATCTTTCTTTTTTGTGTAATTTCGGTCAGAGGGTTGTTTGTGTCCATAACGTGGGAAAGTTGCGAAATAGAACAGAAATCTTTCAACGCACGGCTGATTGCCTTGGCATTAATAATTGTGATTGGGTTAATTGCCTTGGCGGAAATTTCCATGGTTTGCATTGTGTCACGCATGGTTTGTCTAAGTTTCAACATACCATCTTTGAAATGACGCATCATCAAGTCCCCCGCAGTGTTCAAACGACGGTTCCCAAGGTGGTCAATATTATCATCCAAGCCAATACCATCGTTAAGATTCAATAAATAACTGACGGTTGCAATGATATCATCCAAGAAAAGGTGTCTACCCACGATTCTCTTCTGGTTGTCCTGAGCAACCGCTATTTGTGCTTTTTTATCTTTCGCATCGGCTTGCTTAAACAAATCTAACATTGTTGGCAAATGAACCAATTCGGTTATACCAGTTGTTTCTTTATCGGTACCCAGCCATACATTAATGTCCACACGGTTGTTACCAATTACTTGGATTTCTTGTCCATCTTCGCGCATGATTTTTACAACATTAATACCTGCGTTTTGGATTTCGCTGGCGGCATCTTTGGAGATTTCTTCATCACGTTTAACGATGACTTTTCCGTTGGCCTTTATGTCTTCGGCTGCAATTTGTTTTACAACACGATTTGCAATCCCAAGTTTTTTATTAAATTTGTATCTTCCCACTGTTGCAAGGTCATATGTTGGGAAAGTAAAAAACATATTATCCAAACCACGCTCCATCGCTTCTGCACTTGGCAATTCACTTGGGCGTAACTTTCTGCTCATTTCAAGTAATGCTTCACCACGTGTTTTAAGAGCATCTTTTTCCAATACCGCTTTTATAATTGGGTGATTATTAAATAACTTGTTAATTTGTTCGTCTGTTCCAACCCCAAGTGCCTTAAGGAAAACTCCTAGTGGTACACGCCCCGCACGGTTTGGTTGAACCGTGATAAGGTCGTTTGCATCCTTTTTCATTTCGATATATGCACCATGTGTTGGTGTCATTACACATTCCACGATTTTCTTTCCAGATTTTTTATCCAAAGACTCGGTAAAGTACACATTTGGACTTTTGATAATTTGGTTAACAATAACACGCGCAACACCATTAATTATAAAGTAACCGCTTTGCGTCATCATTGGGATGTCACCAAGGAAAACCTCTTGCTCAATAACTTCCCCGCTTTCTTTGAAAAGAACGCGAACCTTTACTTTTAATGGCTTTACAAACATTTGACCACGGCGAAGACATTCTTCCTCGCTGTACTTTACTTCGTCTGCGATATAGTAATCAAGGAAGGAAATTTCCACCTTACCACTGTAATCGGTTATTGGATTGAACTCGTCAAAAATGTCACGCATCCCTTTTGTAAGAAAACGCTTGAAACTTTCTACTTGAACGTCCAAAAGATACGGAACATCAATCAGTTCCGGTACACGCCGAAACACCTGACGTTCGTTTTTTCCAAAAGTTTCCTGGTGAAGTCCTGTTACCTTAAACATAAAATATCTCCCTTTACCCAAATCCAAAAGAAATTAAACACGGAAAAGGTGACCAATTATGGCAACGGGTATCCATTACCTTAATCAATCACCTTGCTTTATCTGACTTAAAATTCCAATTTTTTAAATTCACACATATAATAGCCTCCATTTTATCAGAACGCGGCTATGGTGTCAACAACTTTTTTAAAATTTGTCAAGCGTTTTTTACAACTTTTTCTTAACTTTCAAGTTCGGCTTCTGGACCTATAAATGAGTTTACTGTACCCGTAACTTTGTTTTTTCCAACTGGGAAAGAGAAACCTTGCCCCTCTTGTTTTTTCCACATTGCCCCACCTAATGGACCATTGACTGATACCTTGCCGCTGGCTTCCATTTCTTTGGCATTGCCTGCCAACATTGTTGTCGCAGCCAGTACATACGATATCTCTACTGGTCCGCTTGGATAGTTAACTGTTGCATTAACCGTATCACCTATGTCTGTTAAGTTTCTATTATTCCCTCTTGCAACTGGTTGAATATAATGTTTCAAATCAAGCAATGTTTGTAACTTGCGACCAACTACACCTTCATCTATTGCTGCTTGCTCGTAAGTAACACTAGGGTCTCCTACACTACCTCTTTCTGTAACTTCATTGGCTACTTTCCTTGCATATTCTAACTCTTGTCTTGCTTCTTCAATCGCATCCTCTAGTCTCTTTTGACTATCTGCGTCAAGGTAAATCGGTTGTTTCATATATCCTCCGTAAAAAATAATAGGGGTATATTATCATGACAATATGTCTCTGTCAATAGCACATTGATATATGCATATATTAATACAACAAATAATCCGTACTTGTAATTTTTTGTTTTGTTTGATAAACTTGAAACATGAGTATTAACACAACACTTCCCCATTCATTAGAGGCCGAGCAAGGTGTACTTACATGTATTTTAATTGATAACGATTCCACGATAGAGGCCTTTTCGCGATTAACTGAGAATGATTTTTTTTCACCATCGCACAAGACGATTTACCTTGCAATGCGAGATATATATGAAAGGAACACACCTATTGACTTTGTGACATTGGTGTCCGCATTGAACGCAAACGGTAATTTAGACAAAGTCGGTGGTTTACAATACATCACAACATTGAATGAAAGTTTACCAAGTTCCGCGAACTTTAAACATTATCTGGTACTGTTGCAAGAATCCCGTATTTTAAGAAGATTACTAAATGCTGCAGGACAAATCAGTGAAACTGCACGCACAACCCAAGATGCCCAAGCCGCATTGCAAAGTGCAGAACGCGCCATCTTTGATATTGCACGGGAAGACGAACGCCGCGAATTAACACCAATCGGTCATGAAATTGCACCGATGCTGGATAGACTAGACATGATAAAGCGCGACCCAACATTAATGCAGGGATTACAAACCGGATTTTGGGAATTTGACCGAATGACCAATGGGTTGCAAAAAGGTGACCTTGTAATTCTGGCTGCACGCCCTAGCGTTGGTAAAACGGCACTTGCATTAAATATCTCGACAAATGCAGCATTCAAAGACAAAGTCGTCGCAATCTTCAGTTTAGAGATGAGCAAACAATCTCTAACAATGCGTGCAACTTGTTCCGTCGCACGCGTAGATATCAGCAAAGTTATGAAAGGCGACACAAATGCGGATGAAATTGCGCGATTAATGTCTGCGTCACACAAATTGGAAAAAGCCAAGATTTACATTGATGATAACTCGATAATTACACCGGCGGAAATGATGCGAAAATGTATGCGATTAAAACGCGAGATTGGTTTGGATTTTGTTATGATTGACTATCTGGGTCTGATGGGTGGTGGCGGAAGCAAACGCGAGTCCAGACAAGTCGAGGTTGCAGATAACAGCAGATTTATTAAAATCATGGCAAAAGAACTTAACGTTCCTGTGCTGCTACTCTCTCAGTTGAATCGTGGCATCGAAGCCAGAAAAGGCATGGATTCGCGACCAGTCCTTAGCGACCTGCGTGAAAGTGGTGCGATTGAGCAAGACGCGGATATCGTAATGTTTATACACAAGGAAAAATCAGAAGACAATCAACCAGTGGAAGAGGTCGAGTTGGTGGTGGCAAAACACAGAAATGGGCCAACAGGAATTATTAAACTTAAATGGATAGGGGAAAATACTCGTTTTGAAAATATGGCGAAGTAAGTATATACTATAAAATATGAACATAAAGACACAGATTGAAAAAGAACTACAGGCTGTTTTCAAAGCACTTGGATTTGATGAAAGATTCGCAACAATTAACACCTCCCAGGTTGGTGATGCAGATTACCAATGTAATGCATGCTTTCAAATTGCAAAGATGATAGGGAAAGCCCCGTATGATGTTGCAGTGGAAATCGCAGATGTCTTCAAACATGACAGTAAAATCGTGGATGCGGAACCAAGTAAACCTGGATTTGTTAATTTTTTCATAATAGAACGCGAGTTAGAGCGTATTGCAAATTTTGTATTAAAAAAGAATCAATTACCATTGGCACCACAAGACAAACAGACAATTTTCTTTGACTATGGCGGTGCAAATATTGCAAAGGAATTACATGCAGGACATCTAAGATCCCCCGTTATTGGCGAGGCTCTTAAACGCACACATATGGCATTTGGTCACAAGGCGATTTCATGTACGTATCTTGGGGATTGGGGGTTACAAATTGGTCTTGTTATTGCGGAATGTGAATTCGGTGGAATTATCAGGGATGGTAAATTCAAACGTGAAATTACACTGGATTTATTGAATGAAATATATCCAAACGCAAGCAAACGAAAAGATGTCGATCCCACATTTAAAAAGCGGGCAGAAGATATAACGGTGAAAACGCAAAACCTGGAACAACCATATTACGGTATGTGGCAAGAACTCTGGCGTGTGTCAGTTAACAAGATTCGCGAGAATTATTTGGCACTTGGTTGCACTTTTGATTTTTATAATGGTGAAAGCCATGCAGAACCTTACGTAGACATTATAATGAAAATGTTGGAACCACTTTCATATATTGACAAAGATTGTGTAATGATTAATGTCGCCGAGAAAGGTGAACATATTCCTCTGCCCCGTAAAGTTGGCGAGCCACAACGCTACGAAAACCCCTTTCCCCCTGTGATATTAAAAAAGGGTAATGGCGGCGATTTATATTCCACCAGCGATGTTGCAACAATTTATTATCGATACAATAATCATAAACCAGACAGGTTTATATATGTAACCGATTTCCGTCAAGAGTTACATTTTCGCCAAGTTTTCAGAATAGCGAAAAAAGGTAATATTGTTCCCGAAAACATTCAATTTACGCATGTAGGATATGGCGCAATGACAGGGTCAGATGGAAAGCCATTCAAAACACGGGCGGGCGGTACGATAAAGTTGGATGATATTATTAATCTTGTCACAGACGCCTCAAAAAAACGTTTGGAAGAAAGTGGGCGCGACACCAACCAAGATACCGCACGGAAAATTGGAATTGCCGCACTGAAATTCGCGGATTTATCCAATAACGTACGCCGTGACTTTATGTTTGATATTGACAAATTCACATCGTTCGAGGGGCGAACGGGTCCATATATCCTGTACACCATTGCACGAATAAATTCCATTTTTGAAAAAGCCAAGGTCAAACCAAAAACCATTAAATTTGATACAACAGATTTGCATGTTGTCGCAATTGTAAAAAAGATAATTCGTTTGACAGATGCATATACCGCAACCACCCAAACGCTTAGTCTAAATTCATTAACAGATGCAACATATGAACTGGCAGGCGCATTTAACAACTTTTATTCAAATAACCAAATAATCGGCAGCAGTAAGGAAAAAACATATCTTGCGTTATGTTTGCTGGTTAAACAATCATTGGAAATTGCGCTTAATACACTTGCGATAGAGGTCGTAGAATCAATGTAAAAAAAAGGCCATAACGGTCTTTTTTAATTTTATCCCTTGATCCATTTTTCGAAATCGGCTTCGGTTGCAAAGGCACCACCTTTTCTTTTTGCCTCTACCCCGTTTATGAACATTATTATTGTGGGGACACTGGCGATACCGTATGATTCACACAGTTCCTCGCATTCGTCTGCATCAATTTTAGCAAATACAAATTCGTTCCCAAGCCTTTTTGATACTGATTCAAACTTTGGCGCAAACATTCTGCATGGTCCGCACCATGATGCAGAAAATACGCCAATAACTGGTTTCTTTGATGTACCTATAATATCTGTTAATTCATTTACATTCATGTTTATATTATTGCCTTTGTTTAATTTTTTTATTGCCCCATTTCTTGCTGTTGTCTTCTTTTCATTTCTGCGGTTAATTCTTTTGATTGATCTATTTGATGAACATCCATTATGTCTGTAAAGCCATTTTCATAAAGAGTATCCACAAGTTTTTGGTTATCATCGATTTTAAATTTACCGCCTTCTTCACCGAATCCCTTGCCTACCGTGGAAATCATGTCCTCGTACGCATCTGTTCTATCGTGACCCACGGTCAATCCCATATTAACAAGACGTTCTTCCACGGAATTACCCTCGCCCACAAGTTTTTCACCAAAACCCTTGCCTGGTTGTTTAGCACCGTCCTTGTTATTAAATAATGTTTGTGCGATATGTTCGGTACTTTTTTCCGGAGTGATCTGGATACCTATATCTTTCAGTAAACTGTCTTCACCAACTATCTTTGGATTTTCCAAGTCTTTTGTAATTTGAGCAAGATAGCCATTGCTGTCTATAACAATATTACTTCCTTTCACCGTGGATTCGAAAATTCCACATTTCCCTATCGCTTTGTCAAGCGCACTCAATGCGTTAATATGTTGGTTTTCAAGTTTTTCGTCAATCTTAATTTTAGCACCATTTTCGCCTTGCTTGTTTCGCTCGGCCTCAAGTTTTGCTGCAATTTCGGCACGTCGCATCATTAAACTGGTTTTTGCCAGAGACAGATTTTTATGGTGAACTTTGTTTTCTTCATTTTTGAATTGTAATGGTGGTTTCTTAATTTGCTTTTTATCTATTCCAAAATCATCTGTCAATAACTCGGGTGTTTTTGTTTGACCCGGCTGCTGAATTCCGTAGTCATCACCACCGGTTTCAATACCAGTTTTAGTTTGTTCTGGTCTCTCGATGCCTTTTCGCTTTTGGTGATGCCAATCCGGCATTGGAACGTTACCATTTGCATCACGCAAATTGTCGATATAATCATTTGCAAATTTTTCATTCGTCGATTTAAGAGGGGGCAATTTTCCCAAAGCTATCCAATTCATCATAATACCATATGCAAAACGCATGGATTGAAATGGTGCAAATATTTTTGCAAACATTTCTTTTATTTCTTTGGACGATTTTTTAATCGCACGCCAAACCGTACTATTCCCTCTTCCCTTTTTCTCTTTTTTTGTGTCATCTTTACGTTTTTTCTCGTGCTCTTCTATTGCTTCGCGATTTTTTACATGGGCTTTATCGCAAACATCTTTACTTATGGTTTTTTCGCGGTCACAGAATGAACGCATGTGGGCACCTTGGGGAGATAAGGCATGCGCAGATGTATTCGCATCCCGCATTTTAGACACAAAGTTTCCCAGAAGGTCTTTGACCGACCCAGATATTTGTTTATCATCCTTTCCAATTTTGGTTCGGATATCTGTGGATTTGGTTGCATCCTTTGCATCAAGTTTATCAATATCAGCATATTGCTTTTTTGTATCCTCTTCTGCTTTATCTAATGCTTTTTTTCTGTAATCTAGGTCAGTTTTCGCGTCGTCCTGTGCTTGTTTATTCTCTGCGCTTTTATCTGTATCATATTTTTTGTCTGCTTCTTTTAGTCTTTCTTCGGCCTTCTTGAATATATCCCTGTACTCTTTAAGTTGATTGTCTTTGTTTTCTACCTTTTCACGAATCTTCTGAAGTTGTGTAATTCCACCTTCCACAAGAATACCATATTTTTCTTTAAACGATTTATCCCCAATTTTTGGATTTCTAAGAAATTCCTTTAACTTGGAAAAGTCACCATCCGCAATCGCAGCATCTTTTAACTTCTTGGCTTCTTTGAACATTTCCTCGTTAGCTTTGGATAATTCCTCGTAGGCAATATCCAATCCGGTCTTGCCTTTTTCGCCTTCTTTATCTTTTGGCGGAAATTTGGTCTTTAGCATATTTTTCAAGGCAAAGCGATCCAGCGTACCACCATTCGGTTCGCCATGTTCCATTAATTTCTCAACTTTACCTTCGTCACTAAGACCATTTAAATCTCTTGGTTTGACTTTGGTTTTGTCTACGTGTTGGTACGGGTTGTACCCATACATCGAATCAATTATTTTATCGATTGCTTCTTCGTGCGCTTGGATTTCAAGACCTTTTACAATTCTCTTTGCAACATCATCATCGGTAATTCCAAGACCACCCTTTTCTGGCATTTCGGTAATCAAATGAAATGCGGCATTTATAATATTTTCATATTCATTTTTAAGTCGCGCACAGTCCTGGGCGGTATCAAGTTGCATTTCTTTGTACTTTGGTTTCTTTACTTTGCTTCCTGGTTTTGCAACGTTAACATTGCCTTTAACTTTTCCACCTTCCCAAGATTTCTCCAATTGCTCGCCTATTTGTGCTCTTACATCTTTTTGAAATTTCTCCGAGAAAATATATGTGTCTCCGCCTGTAAATTTGTGTGGTTCAATCCCAAGGGCACCACCAAATTCGACCGCAAGTTCGGTAATCTCTTTTACATCTGGAATACCCAAGCCAAAGGCATTTGGATCCTTTCCACGAGAATCTAATACATCCTCACCTTCTCTTGAGATAGAATGGGTTCCCGCAAAAAGACCTTGTACCTCTGCACTGGCATTTCCCAATTGGGTACGCAGATTTTCAAGTTTCCTATTATCCTCGGGCTCACGCCAAAGTTGATTTTCAATTTTTTCGATTTCACTATTATAACTTTTAATTTCTAGAAAACGCTTACTCAATATTTCGTGAAATATTTTCGCGTCTTTGTCCTTTATTGGGTTTTTGATATCCGCCATTACTTCTCCTTTGTGAGTTTTACAGGGTTAATATTATCCTCGTTGTCTGTCTGCCGGCAACGCTGGGAAATTTTTTTCTGCACAAGGGAACATTTTGATTAACTCGACAATTGCTGCTTGATAATTAAGAATTGTGTTGTCACCCAAGTCAATATTAGCCTGTTCCAGCAAAAACATTTTTTCATCACCCCTGTAACCCAAATCATAACTCCCCTCTTCTACTTGGTCGGGTCTTACTAAATTGAAAATCTCTCTTGCTCTTCTCCCTTTTTCCACCCATCCCTTAAGACGCTCCAGTTTCTCACGTAGGTCAAGTTCAGACAGACCTTGTTGAGTCGCAATCTCGGATAAATTAATTGAACCTGCATCTTGTCCAATTATTGGCGATAAAAATTGCGCAAGCGGATCCGCAAGTTTTGATTTCGCCCTTTTGAACGAACCTTGTATTGCGTTACTCCCACTTATGCTTAATCGCTGAACTACATCTACCTCTGACATAAAATACCTCCGCTGTTAGTATAACTATAATATTTAATTATAATCAATATCGGCAGATTCGTCAAATGAATAGTTTTCTTTCTTGCGCATTCTTGCATCACTGATGTTTTCTTGTAATACAAAACCAAGACCCGCTAAAATAGGTACAACGTAACTGAGAATTTTCCATAGTACAAGTGCGACCAAAACCTGGGGCGTTGCAAAAATACTGCCAAGCATTGCAATAAATGCAATCTCCATCGCGCCTGTTCCGCCAGGAACCGGCATCATGGATGCAATATATTCAACCAAAGTAATCCCTAAAAGAATCAGAGGAATAACCGACCAATCCCACCCCCAAAGTGCAGCATACAAAAACACGACCAAAAACAAATGCCCGAAATAACGAAACGAATATAACCCAAGCGTCAGCAACAATGTCCAAGGACGACGCATAAGACGTCTCATCGTTATGCGATATCTATATATACCGTCATATGCCTTTCTTTTGATTAGATCTGGTTTTTTCACTATTTTCATTCGTGACAATAACCCAATAACCAAATCCACAATCTTTCTGGGTAAAAACATATTAAAGCACAAAAATACAAGACCCGCACTGAGAACTAAATTAAATGCAATTCCAAACCAAACCGCACCGTCAATTATCTCTCCTCCACCCAATTCGCTGTATCTATGCATGAAAAATATAATAATTAATCCTGTAACCAACTGAAATCCTACACGCCCTATTAAATAAATTGAAACGGTAACACTGGTGGCTTGGGGTGTATCAAAACCTTTTTTATGAAGGTAATAAAATTGGTATGGTCTTCCACCCAACCACATTGGCGTTATAAGGGAATAATACCTTTCATACATGTACAGACGTGCACCCAATAAAAAACTCTTCCGCTTTGTGGCTGCATGCAACAAAATTTGATGTCGCCAAATCTCTCCAAGAACATACAATGCAATCACGGCAAACGTAACAACCAGCCACCACCAATTTACGGATACCGCAAATATATCATTAAAGTCCATATATTCACTGGTCATACTTAGATACACAACCAGTGCCGCCACCGCAATATTTAAAAGCGGGAATATAATGGCAAACCATCGCTTTGTCCCGCTTTTTTTAATAAGTTTTGTTTCGTGTTGTTCTGTTGTGTCTAATTCTTCATTCACTTCTACAAGCCTTTTATCTCCAAAGATCCCTGAACCTTCTTTCATGTATAAGTATTCCGTCTCTTCCAATTTGTTGTTTAAAAGTCGAGATTATTGAATCTTCGGCACTTTGGTATGTTCTGCGAGAAAGTCCTTGCAAAATTGTGTCAAATGTTGTTTGGTTCCCGTAACTGGTTTGTGTTGCAAATAGAAACCTGTCACGTTGCTCGGTTAGCATTGTTAATGAATTACTGAAGATAAATTCGCTTAGCGGTCTTGTATACATAATAATGTGGGCGCCAAACTCTGTCCACACAAGTCCACTCATATCTCCTGAATTACCTTGTGGACGACCACCTGCAAGTGTTCCTTGAAAGTTATAAAGTTCTCTGGCCGCATCTGTAAATGGCTCTACCATTCGACTGTTTTGCTCTGGGCCTATTGGGTTGTTGTTATTGTCCATATCACGAACTTCGATACCTATTACATATTCGAACTGAGGGTTATTCATTCCTGGGTCTGTATTAAAACGATAAATCATTTCACGAAATGCGGTTACTTTGTCAAACGCTGGTTGGTTACCTTGTGGGTTTACGTGGGTTTGCACCATTGCAAGAACTTGTTCGGCTGTAAACTCGTTCCCTGTGAATTGACCATCTGCATCCCTTTCCAAACCGCGTGCAGCGTTTCTTAGAACTTGAACCTGGTTATTAAAGTCATCTTCGGTGATTTGGTTAGTTCTAAGACGATTTTGCAATTGTCTGTATTCCTCTTGCTGAGCGTCGGTGAATCCAATCAAAATATGGCTGACGGTAAAATAGTGGTGAACAATTTGCGCAGGTACATAAAACACACCATCCAAACCATCCAACAATCCATGACCTATGCCTTCTACTGTGTCTATACCACGTGCAATGCGGTCCTTTGCAAGACGTATTTCACGTTCATATACCGTGATTGCCCTTTGCACAAGGTCATTTACGTATGCCTGGTTTCTTATTTGAACTGCATCACGCCATTCTTGTAATTCACTTTCGGTATTGTGTCTGTTTGTAAACAATTCAAAGTAATCACGGCCGAAACTGGTAACACCTTGCTCGTGCATATCACGGAATCTAGATACAAGGATATTCTTTTCTTCTTCGATTAATATTCTATCAATCTCACGACGCAGCACCGCCATGTCTGTATTTTGATCGCCGGTAAAGTTAAGGCCTTGTTCCGCATTTCTTAGTAATCTTACATATCTGGCTTGTGTATCGCGCGCAATATTACGTTCGGTTTCTGTTTCATTTCTTGGCGCAAATGCGGTTGCAAGGAATTCTTCTATAGTAGGAACGGCTCCCAAGTCTTCTGGCGTTTCAAAGCGTGAAACGTTCAACGTAAATTCGCGGACACCGCCCACAACGCGAGTACTGATGTAATGCTCGTATGGTGTGAATGTTGGCTGCGATTGTGGTGGGCTTGGGGGTTCTGCTGTGGTATCTGCAAGACCACGCTCCTCACGTATTTGATTATGAATTTGCTGGATTGAACGTTCCATCGCGGTAAATGCTGTACGGCGTGCACGGTCATATTCGTGCTGTGTTAAAGCACGTGTCCCTTGTGTAAGCGTGCTTCTGTTTCCCATATTCATACCACTTCCGAATGAACCAAAGAACTGGTTCTGGGTGGAAAGGTATACCATGATTTCACGGTTAATAAGTATATCCAAAGTTTCGCGCACTGCTTCTTCTGGTGTCATACCTTGTTGCACAAATTGCCATCCAAAGTTATTATACGCATTCGAAAGTTGACGGTGGGTAACGATAATTCGACCACTAGGTGCGTTTATATATGCAACCGCCATATTGTCACGAAAATATACGTCTACACCAAACAAGGCACAGCCGGCCAAAAAAGCCACGGAAAACAATGCAACTATCCCAAGTGTAAAAACTCGCTTTAATCTACTCATCTTATCTCCAAATTATTTCCAAGTACCATCCATTATAAAACAACTCCCCCATTTTTGCAAGGTTTTTTCATGACCACAAGAATTATCACGGAGACGCATAATTCCGAATCCAAGTTTTTCATTAGTGTCCAGGAAGCCGTCGCAGACGGCCTTCTTAATTAAAAGAGTAATTAATTCTGCACAACCCCACCGATTGCAAACATGGATGCAATTATGTCGCCAGTAACACCAGTTACAGTAATCGCACGAGACAACCCAGATCCATGTATTACAGCGGTGCCTGGCCCAGTAAATGT